>OIQX01000002.1_pt1 | contig 108464 bp, 87 predicted proteins | sample 1586141 | NCBI WGS metagenome assembly OIQX01 (sample SAMN02675049, study PRJEB24791) | human gut metagenome, SKBSTL061 | isolation source: stool | host: Homo sapiens | place: USA
GCGACTGGAAGCTACTCCGTCATCTCAAAGCCGTGGGGTTGGCATGTGGCATCCGCACTCCGTTGACTTGGCACTGTGCAAGACATACGTTCGGCACGCTAACGCTAGAGTCTGGAGTTCCTATCGAGAGCATCGCTAAGATGATGGGGCATTCGTCTATTGCCAGCACGCAAATCTATGCCCAAGTCACCGACCAGAAGATTGCAAAGGATATGGACAGATTGACAAAAAAACAGCTGTCAAAGACTTCCTCTTTCTCACAAGAAAGATAGACATAGATAATAATATAGTCAATGATCCTTTTTGTAAAGGACCATTGACTATACCATCATTGGGAGACCTTTGCACAGAGGTCTCGGTCAGCTTTGAAAAGTTATTTAAAACTGTATTTGGAATACACATCCGTGTCAGACTCTCTATGATATAGAGCCTTACAATCGTCTATGATATCCTCTGTACCAAATCCGTAAATGGCTCGGCCCATTAAGAACGAGACCGTATAGTCGTTCCAGTCTTTGCCTAATGACGATGCTTTCACCGCTCCTTCATTGAGGTACTTCCACATTTCCGCTTCACTGATGTATTGCAACCAATAACACCATTTTGCCAAGCTCACCAGTCGGCATACGTCCCAAGCATACGTGGAGGTTGTGGTCCGGACTTGAGCCAAATCCGTTTTTAGCCCGTCTGCTATCAAAGTCTGCAGCTCAATAAGTTCCTCGGAAGAACCTCTTTGAGCAAGGACTTCGTCCAATTCCGTACTCCGCTCTAAATTAAGCAGAGCGTTTAGCGTCTCTAGAGCATCTTCCCGACCATTAATGCTCCATTGTTTTTGAAGCCCGGTCTTGTATACATTCATATTATCATCGGTGATAATACTAAGGATGTCCTCATTGCGATAACAAGACAAGATGGCTCCAAATACCAGTAACCTTTTCTTTTCCTCGGTGAGCGGTGTTTGAGGATGAGAAGCCAAAAAGGCTTTCAGGTTTTTCTTCGCAAAGATCCGAGACACGATTTCAAACACGATAAAAGCAATAATCAAGACAGCGACTATTGCCACGATGATTTTCCAGATCATACAAGTATTATTTTGAAGTTAAACATAAGTCTATTATATCATATTTCCTACTTATCCACATGCTTCCCCATCATTTCTTCTACAGAAAGACAGAACCCGATCTCTTGGTAGATTTCAAGCAATAGGTCTTCGTTTAAAGATGTTTTCCCGCTAAGGCGAAGAAATCCTTTTGGCATATTGGAGGCATAATAAAATGTATCTCCGCTAAAGGAGAGCATCAAGTCATGAGTAAAGGAACAACGAAGAGCGGTAAGTTTCTTCATCATTGCCGGGGTCAAAATCATACGGGCTTCTACCTCGTCATCGGCATATACGGTAAAGAGACGTTCAAACTCGGGGTCTTCCAAATAAACAAACTTTGCTTTATGTCTCTCCCTCAGTTTTTGTATCGTCAGAGCGAAGTAGCCCAACTTATCCTCCAAATGGTCGGGAAGCAGCATAACAAATCCCTTGCAAGTTCTTGGAAGACGGCAGTAACCAAACATTCCCCTAAAGCTGAACATCGTGCTCTCTACTTGTGCGCCCCACATCGGGCTGAAAATCGCCCGATAGAGGAGCCTAAAGGATCTCCATAGTTTAGTATTCTGTTCATTTGTTGCGGTTACTCCTATATCGGCTATTGTCAATGCTTGATGCTGAGTTGGGAAACTCAATGCACCGTAACTTGCCACTTGCAGAGTACCCTCCGACCTATTTGGGGTTCCGAATAGTCTGCTTGCCCGAATATCGGACACCTTTACTTCTTTTGTCGGAGAATAATTTGCATCCGGAAATAGCTGGTTGATAATTTGCCCCATTACTTTTTCCTCTTTCTGCTTCAGTACATTTAGGCATAAAGAAAACAGCGTATTGAGGACCACAAAGGCGACAAAGAATATGACGACATACGTTGCCGTTATTTGTGAGGTTTCATAATTGCCCGCATCGACAATATACCTTCCGAATATAGTGAATGCAAGCCAAAGCAGAGCCAAAGGGTAAACGGAATAAATGAGAAGCCTAACAATCTTACGCCACATAGCTATGTGGGTTAGTCGCCCTCTCATTTGTTGAGCGACAATTTTGAAGTCAATCAAGTGGCCTTCTTTCATCAATTATCCGAAAATCTCCTTGATATGAATGTCGCCCAACTCACTTTCAGGAATTTGTATCAATGCTTCTTTCCCAAGATGTTTTCTCGAAGCGATGTATGAAGACGGGAACATTTCTACAGCATTGTTGTAATCCGTTACGGTTGCGTTATAAGTTCGGCGTATAGCCTGCAATTCGTTCTCCATATCCGTTATCTGATATTGGAGATAGACAAACTGCTCATTGGCTTTGAGATCCGGATTACTCTCAACAACGGCCTTAACTTGTTTGAGAAGAGCGGAGATTTCTGTCCCGTCCTTGATTTGTTCTGCTTCGGGGGCTCCGTCTGCTCGAGACCTTAGTTCGGCTATGCGGGTAAGGATTTCATTTTCGTGTCCCATATACGCTTTAAGAGATGCCACCAAATTGGGTATAAGGTCATTTCTCTGCTTGAGTGCCACACAAATGCCACTCCGGCATTGTTCCACCCTGTTTTTCTTGGCAATGAGATTATTAGAGGTGATTATACCCCAAATCAGTATAAGCACAGCTATTGCGATAAGAACACTCCCGGCAATTATTGATGCAGTCATACCAATTCGCTTGTCTCAATGATTATTTCTTAGTACTCTTGTCGTCTTCATAGTGGCGTCGTACTCTTTCCATACCCCCGAACGTTCTCCATCGGCATACTGTCCCTCTACAACCAAAATCGGATTTCCGTTGCGCAAAACTTCTTCTTTGTACGCCCCATGTAGCACGCCCATGCGATAAGTTCGTGTGACTTTGCTTTCAACGCCATCTCCCTGTTTCGTGAGTTTCCACTCGACCCCGTCTTTCTTCCCATTCACCCAATGGGTCTCAAGTATTTGAGCACCGTTTTGGCTGTCATACCGCTTCTCAAAGCCGTTTTCCACACTTTCCTGGTATTCTTTCTCCAAATCCAAACGACCGTCTTTGAAATAGGTTTTTACACAGCCATCGATTTTGCCCTTCTTCATAGGGGTAATCTTGCTGACAGTTTTGCCGTCTTGGTAGTACTCCGTGAACACCCCATTTCTTTTCCCCTGGTCATACGCTCCCGTTTCTCTCAGTACACCATCCCGATAGCGGTGGTACTTGCCATCCATCAGTCCGTTAGAAAAGGAAATAGTCTCTTCGTCAAGCTCCCGCTTGATACGCCACTCTCCCTGCAAGGGTTTTCGGCTGTCCTTTTCGAAATAAACTGTCGTATTGTTTTCGCCCGATAGGGGTAAGAGTTCATCGCTTAGAATAACCTTTTGAGCCGATACCGAAAGGCTCAGCAACAGCGAGAAGAAAAAGAGAATATATCGATTCATATTATAATAGAATGCCCAATTATTTAATTGGTTACTTTTGCTTCATTGCCTGTTTAATAAACGTGAAACTATGTGCTCCGCTTCCTTTGTCCTTTGTTGCTTTAAGTTTCTCTGCTCTCGAGCATATAAGAAAATATCCTGCCTCTTTTATCAAGAGGCAAGAGCATACACAGATACTCAATGGCAAAGATAGAGTTTTTTTTGCGATACTCTGACCAAAACAATGGATAAAAACAAAGGAAGACCTACATCATTACCGATGAAGGTTTCTGTTGACATAGTTCTCACTCAGTATTCTGTTTATGTCTAAGAGCCGATAGAGGATTTTCCCTGCGATTTGGGTGTAAGGGATAATGCCCTTATCCCGATAGTCTTGCAGGGTGCGAGGGGAAAGGAACAGTCTCTCACAAACTTCCCGTCCTGTGAGGTAGATTTCACCTTCAAAAAGAGGACGATGAGTTTGAGCTATGCTTCTCACACGATTCGTCAAACCTTTAATGCCAGAGATGAGTTGCCTCATCTCTGGTGTTTCTTTATTGATAGTTTCGTACTCCATAGTCGTTAACCTTTACGAGCGTTAGAGTTAGCGAGGAGAGCTTCCACATCTTCTCGCTTGTAGTAGCACTTGTGTCCGATTTGGATAAAGGGCCGTACGGACGAGTCCCGATAGTGTTGCAATGTTCGCTTACTGATGTTCAGTATTCGACATACATCCCCATTGAAGACCATTGCAATTCTCTCTGCTAAAGAGTATCTTTGTCGTAGTGTAAACAGAAACTCAATTACTATGGCAACTATATACGACTTCACCGCTCTGACCTCTCAGGGCAAGGAGCTAAACTTGGCCGACCTGCGTGGCAAAGTGATCCTCATCGTCAATACCGCCAGCAAGTGTGGCTACACGCCTCAGCTGGCTGGGCTCGAGGAGCTACACAAGCAGTACCACGACCAGGGGCTCGTCCTGCTCGGCTTCCCCTGCAATCAGTTTGGCGGACAGGACCCCGGCACCGATGAGGAGATACGCAACTTCTGTCAGGTCAACTATGGCGTCACCTTCCAAATCATGCAGAAGGTAGAGGTCAACGGGTCACACGCTCACCCGCTCTTTAAGTTCCTCAAGGAGGAGACGAGCCAAGACTCAGACCTGCCGGTCAAGCCAATACGGTGGAACTTCAATAAGTTCCTCATCTCCCGTGACGGCACCGACATAACCCGCTACGGATCGGCTAAGCTCCCGAAAAACTTAGCTAAGGACATCGAAGCTCTCCTCTAATCCACGACTAAAGCTATGTTTAACTCTCCCATCTACTTCTGGCTCATCGCTGGGCTACTGCTCCTACTCGTTGAACTGCTCACGCCCGGCTTCGTCGTAGCCTGCTTTGGCATAGGAGCTTTGCTAGCAATACTGCCAGCAGCCCTCGGTGCCTCCGCCACTTGGCAGGTGCTTACCTTTTGCATTGGGTCTATCCTCGCCCTCCTGCTCCTGCGCCCTATGGTTCGTCGACTTAATCGCAACAAGGAGACCGCCCGCACGGGCATCGAGGCGCTCTACGGTCGCACAGCTCGTGTCACCGAGTGCATAGACGCTAGTCGTGAGACGGGTCGCATCGCCGTAGACGGAGACAACTGGCGCGCCCGCACGATGACACCCGATATGGTCATCCCACGTGGCGAGATGGTGCGCATCGTCAGCAACGACAGCATCGTTATGATTGTCGAGCCTATCACAGAAACAACTGAATAACAACTAAAAAACTACACATATATGGAAGCATCCCTCATCGTACTGGGCGTACTCGTCCTGCTCGTCATCTACATCATCGCCAAGGGACTGGTCATCGTCCAGCAGTCTGAGACGATGATCGTGGAGCGTCTCGGACGCTATCTCAAAACCCTCCCTTCGGGTATCAACCTGATCATTCCTTTCATTGATAAGCCACGTCCTATGGTTTGGCGTATCACAGCTTCATCCAGCAAGGGTGGCACGCTCGTGCGCTTTATCAATACGGACCGCATCGACCTACGAGAGAACGTCTACGACTTCGCCCGTCAGAGCGTCATCACCCGTGACAACGTTGTGACGGAGATCAATGCAGTTCTTTACTTCCAAATTGTCGAGCCACTCAAAGCGGTCTACGAGATCTCTAACCTCCCCGTAGCTATCGAGATGCTCACGCAGACTTCGCTACGTAACGTGATTGGCGAGATGGATCTCGACGAGACGCTCACCAGCCGTGACACGATCAATAACAAGCTGCGCGACATCCTAGACGAGGCGACCAATAAGTGGGGGGTCAAGGTGAACCGCGTGGAGCTGCAAGACATCAACCCGCCTCGAGACATACGCGATGCGATGGAAAAGCAGATGCGTGCCGAGCGTGACAAGCGTGCGCAGGTACTCACCGCAGAGGGTCAGAAGGAAGCGATGATCCGTGAGTCTGAGGGTCGTATGACTGAGTCGGTCAACCATGCCGAGGGTGAGAAGAAAGCGCAGATCCTCGCAGCCGAGGCTGACGCTCGCGCTACCATCCTTCGTGCCGAGGCTGAGGCAGAGGCCATCGAGCGCATCACGACAGCTGTCGCCAGCACGGGCAGCAATCCTACGCAGTACCTCATAGCAATGCGCTATCTAGACACGCTCGAGAAGATCGGACGCAACAGCTCCGACAAGACGCTCTTCCTCCCCTACGAGGCGACGGGCATCCTCTCCGCCCTCGGAGGCATCAAAGAGGTCTCTGCCAGCGAGGTAGGCAACCTCCTCACCAAGGTCGGCAAGCACTAGCCCCTCCTTGGCACAGTATGCCATAGAGGCCTAGCAAACTCACACGAAGCGTATGAGCAAGATCTCGATACGATTTTTCAATGACCGAGAGGTGCGAGCCGTTTGGGACGAAACTGAGTCTAAGTGGTGGTTCTCTGTGTTGGACATCATAGGAGTGCTCAACGACCAAGACGATTACAACAAAAACAGAAACTACTGGAAGTATCTCAAGACAAAACTCAAAAGGGAGGAAAGTGAAGTGGTTAGTGCCACTAACCAGTTGAAACTCTTCGCTCCCGATGGGAAGAAGCGACTAACGGACACCCTCGATGACAAAGGAGTCGTGGCTCTCGCACAGAATTTTCCCAATGATCGGGCTATGCGCTTCGTGAAGTGGTTCGTGGGAGGAGAGGAAACTATTGATGGGCGCAGTCGCTCCAAAGCGTATGCCCTTTTTGAAAGCAACCTCTTAGACAGTATCGAAGTGGGTACGGTGCAAGGACTGCAACAGATACATGCTTATCTATTCGGTGGCCTTTACGACTTCGCAGGACAAATCAGACAAGTCAATATCGCCAAAGGAGGCTTTCAGTTTGCCATGGCTCAGTACCTACCTAACACCCTTACTAGTATAGAGCAAATGCCAGAGCAGACATGGGAACAGATTGTTGATAAGTATGTGGAGATGAATATCGCTCATCCTTTTAGGGAAGGTAATGGGCGTGCCACACGTATTTGGCTCGACTTAATGCTCAAGAAGCAACTTGGGCTGTGTGTGGACTGGAGCCAAGTGGATAAATATACCTATCTCGAAGCTATGAGAGCCAGTGTGGCAGATGCCACAAGCTTGAAAAGTCTACTACATGCTGCGCTTACGGATAAGGTAAACGATAGAGCAACTTTTATGAAGGGGATCGACTACTCGTATTATTACGAGCAAGAAGACTGAGCCTCAAAAGATAAAGATTGACGACTATTAAGTGTTGCAGCAGGAACGGACGCACAGACGTGTAGCCCGCTGTAGGGCTATGGTCTGTGCGTCCGTTGTACCAAAGCAATACGAGTAAAGAATACCCACACTATGAGCAACACAGAGCAGATAGCCCACGTAAGGGCTCTAGAGGATGGCTCCTACGAGACGCAACCTCTACTAGATCATCTACACGGCGTGGCGGAGCTGGCGCAGAGCTACGCCGAGCGCATCACCACTTATCCAGAGCTTGGCGAGATCGGTTACTTGCTGGGTCTCCTGCACGACTTGGGCAAGTATCAGGAAGGCTTCCAGCACTACATACGTCAGCAGTCCGGTCTAGACCCGACGCTTAACGGGTGGCGCACCCCGCACAGCCCCGCAGGAGCACGCTACGCCTACAACTTAGAGCAGGTGGGCGATAATCAGCATCTACTCAAGATACTCTCGCTCTGCATCGGGGCTCACCACAGAGGACTCTACGATGCTTCTGAGTGGAAAGGACAAGTTGTGGACTCTAGTGATACTAAGCGAGCAGTGGCAAACCTAGTCAGGGGACTCCAACCTGAGGCGAGCCAACTTGAAGAGCTTCTGCACAAAGCCTCTCTGGGCAAGGTCGCTAAGGTATGGAACAAGATCGATGAGGATGACTACCAGCTACTGATCCGTATGCTTTTCTCCTGCTTGGTAGACGCCGACTTCCTCGACACGGAGCGGTTTATGTCTCCCGACAAAAGCCTTGTCCGTCAGAATGCTAAGGCTTCGCTAAAAGAGATGCGAAAACAGCTAGAGGAGTATGTGTCACACTTCAACCGTGAGGGACGGATCAATGAGGCGCGAGCTGCTTTCCTCGATCTGTGCCGTAGCCATGGGCGCACGGCTCAGCGAAAGATCTACTCGCTCACGCTCCCCACAGGTGCCGGCAAGACGGTCTCCTCGATGATGTGGGCTCTAGAGCATGCCATAGCGCAAGGGTGTGAGCGCATCATCTACGTCATCCCCTACACTTCGATCATCACCCAGACGGCGCAAACCTTTAGGGACATCTTTGGGGCGGATCAAGTGCTGGAGCATCACTCAGATGTAGATGCCAAAGAGCGACCTGACGAAGCTCTGGAGTACACCAAGCTCATGACGGAAAACTGGAATGTGCCGCTCGTCGTGACGACTAACGTGCAGTTCTTCGAGTCGCTCTACGCTCATCGCGTGAGTCGCTGTCGCAAGCTACACAACATTTGCAACTCGGTCGTTGTCTTTGACGAGGTGCAGATGTTTCCCCCTCGGCTGCTCAACCCGATCCTGCGTGTGGTGGAGAGTCTGCACTACGCCTTCCGTGTAGAGCCTCTCTTCTGCACCGCCACGCTACCGGTCTTTGACAAAAACATCCTAGCAGACAGCAAGCGGATCGGCCATGAGTTCTTCTTCCTCGAGGAGCCCATTCAGGAGGTCGTACCTTATGATGCTGAGCGCTTTGCGCCCTTTGACAAGGTTCGCTACCATTGGGACCCGCTTCAGCTCTCTACGGAGGAGCTAGCCGAGCGGTTGGGCGAGCACAAGAGCTTCCTCTGTATCGTAAACAGTCGCAAGGATGCGGCTCGTCTCTATGCGGCTCTGCAAGCTCAAGACAAGTCGGGCGAGGGGCTGATACATCTCTCACGAAGGATGTGCTCGGCACACATTCAGGAGCGCATAGAGGAGATACGCCGTCGCCTGAAGGCTGGCGAGCCAGTGCGTGTCGTCAGCACGCAGCTGGTCGAGGCTGGCGTAGACCTAGACTTCCCCGTGGTCTACCGAGCGATGGCGGGTCTAGACTCGGTCATGCAAGCCGCTGGACGGTGCAACCGTGAGGGGCGTATGGCAGAGCCTGGCGAGGTCTACATCTTTCGCCTTACTGATGGGACAAATGCCCTTGGTGAGATGGGCTGGGCGCAAGGTGCCCTGGAAGATTTGCTTGATCGGCTGGCTGAGCAGGGAACTCCACAGAGAGAGGAGATCGAGCGTTACTACAAGGCGTTCTATAATGACGTGGGGAGCTTCGACAACAAGAAGGATAAGGAGGTTTCCAAACGGCTTTGGGGCGACTACAACGATCGATGTGAAGAGTTACGCTTCGACTACGAGACTGCGAGCGAGTACTTTAGATACATCGAGAATCAGGACACACCGATCGTTATTCCCTATGGCGATCCGGGGAAAGCGATCATCAAGAAGCTCCAAAGCAATCTTCCGCTGACACGACAGGAGTACCGACAAATGAATCGGCTTACCGTTGGACTAAAACAAAAAGATTGTTTAACTTTGGAGGGAAGTATCTCAGTAAACGATAGCGGCATCGCTTATTTAACCGATGATAAGCTCTACAGCACGGAGACTGGAATACAGATAATCGACAGGACATCAACATTCATGACAGCATAAACAGATATGGAAGAGTATATAGATAAGGAGTACTGCCTGCGTGTGCGTGGACCCTTCGCCTGCTTCACACGCCCCGAGATGAAGGTGGAGCGTGTCAGCTATGATGTGATCACACCTAGTGCAGCGCGAGCCATCTTTCAGGCGATCTACTGGAAGCCCGCCATACGCTGGGAGATTACGAAGATAGAGGTGCTAGCACCAATCAAGCGGTTTACCATCAAGCGAAATGAGGTGGCCTCTATTATGAGCAAAGGGAGCACAGGCATCAACATCTCAGAGGATCGTAGACAACGCGCCTCCTACCTCTTACGTGATGTGGACTATCGAATCTATGCTAAGATGGTCTACATCCCCGTGAGGAACCGCTCAGCTAGTTGTCAGAAGCACTACAACGAGGAGTATAGCGAGGCCGAGCGTAAAGCGGAGAATCCCAGAAAGTACCAAGAGATCTTCGAGCGCAGAACCAAAGCTGGGCAGTGCTTCACGATGCCTTACCTAGGGTGTCGTGAGTTCACCTGCTCCTTTGAATATGTGGACTTAGAGGCTGGCGAGACAGCACTTGAGCCCAAGCCTATTCCTGAGAGTCGCGACCTGAGCATCATGCTCTACGATATGGACTTCGAGCGGGATAGGAAGAATCCTCCAGCTATGTTTTATCATGCGCAGATGACCGAGGGTGTCATCACCGTCCCCCCAATGGATAGTAATGAGATACTGAGATGATCCTACAAGCACTATACAACTACTACGAAGCGATGCGCAAGGCACATCGCATAGCTACCCCTGGACTAGAGGTCAAGCCCATTCGCTGGGTCATCGTCATTCGCGAAGATGGCTCCTTCGTCCGACTAAAAGACCTCAAAGATCCAAGTGACAAGAAGAGCAAGGGGCAGGACTATCTAGTGCCAGCTGGACTAAAGCGTAGCGGTAAGTGTCCACCCGCACAACCCTTTTGGGACAATCGTAAGTATATCCTAGGGTATGAAGAGAGTGCCGAAGGGGTGTCACCCTGTACGGATCGTTTAGAGGACTTCAAGCGAGTCATGGTCGAGATCGCTGAACTGTACCCAGACAATGCCAGCTTTCAGGCGGTCTGTCGCTTCTACGAGCACAACCTCGGAGCCGAGACGCCTCTCCCCGAAGAGGCTCATACCGAGCGCATCTTAGCATCAGACTGGATGACCTTCCAGCTACAAGGTGACACAGAGCTTCTAGCTACACAAGATGATGCGTACGACCTTGCCGCTCAAGCCTACAGTACGGAGGAAAACCTTGGGCGATGCCTTATCACGGGAGAGGAAAAGCCCCTAGCAGCCTTTCATGCTCGGATTGTAGCTCCAGGCTCTCAAGCGGGAGCCACGATAGCGAGCTTCAACGATCCAGCCTACCTTTCCTATGGCAAGAAGCAGGGCGAGAATGCGCCGATCTCTAAGTACGCCTCCTTTGCCCATACCACGGCGCTCAATGAGTTGCTCCGCAATGAGCAGACACGCTACACGCTCGGAGACATAAGTTATGTCTTTTGGAATTCGAATCTTGACGATCCTAGTATCAACGAGACCTTTCGCACCGTAACCTTCGAAGGCGTAAGGAATGACGAAACTCAAGAGCAATCCGACACAGACGATGAGCAGCCTAAGCGAAGAGGTAAGAGTAAAAAGAAAGCTCCGAACCCAACGCAGGACACCTACAAAGTACTTGAGCAGTTCAAAGCTATCCGTGGTAACCGTGGCAAAGGGCAGCATTGGGAAGATGAGCGACAGTTTTATGTCCTCGGACTGACAGCAGGCGGACGCATCACCATCAAGTATTGGCAGCAGGGGACTGTATCGGAGATCTTCGATAGAGTCTACCAGCATCTCGTCGATATGAACATCGTCAGCTGGGACGGCTTCGTAGATGAGGAGAACCCTCCCCTACGCTCACTCTATGGCATCGTGAAGAGTGTCTCCACGCCCTCCAAGTCGAGCACCTTCGCCACAAACCTTGTGCAGAGCATCGTCGAAAGCATCCTCAGTGGCAATCCCTATCCGATGACCCTCCAGCAGGCCTGCATCAACCGCATCACGCAGGAGCGCACAGTCTCCGAGCTACGAGCGGGCATTCTCAAGGGCTGCATCAACCGCAAAGCAAGAATATATAAACAACTAAAAGAACTAGATATGGCTTTAGACAAGCAAAACGACAACATCGCCTACCTCGCCGGACGCCTCTTTGCAGTCCTCGAGCAGATCCAGCAAGCTTCACTAGGCAAAGGGGTCAATGCGACCATACGAGATCGCTTTTACGCTAGCGCCTCCACTCGCCCTAACATGGTGATGGGACGACTCATCGCACTGTCCAACCACCACCTGAGCAAGCTACGCAAGGAGAAGCCTGGACTAGCGGTAAATCTCGAGAAGCTCCTCGAAGAGATCTTCGCCTTGATCCCAGCTGAGGCGCCCACATTCCCCGCGACCTTCTCGCTAGATGAGCAGAGCCTCTTCGGAGTAGGCTACTATCATCAGAAAGTTGATACCTATAGGAAGGAAGAGACAACCAACCCAACATAAGAAACAGAACAATAACCCATATAATCATGTTACAGAATAGATATGACTTCATCCTACTCTTTGATGTTAAGGATGGCAACCCCAATGGAGACCCTGATGGTGGCAACCTGCCCCGCGTAGACCCTGAGACTGGCGAGGGACTCGTCACCGATGTGTGTATCAAGCGCAAGGTGCGCAACTACATACAGATGGCGACTGACCAAGGGATCTTCGTCAGAGAGAACTCTGTCCTCAATGACTCCATCAATGAGGCTGTCGAAGAGGCTACAGGCAAGGATGCTAAGACGAAAAACGCCTCAGACCGTGACAAGGCTCGCGCCCTCATGTGTCAGAAGTATTACGACATACGCGCTTTCGGAGCTGTCCTCTCAACGGGCAACAACGCCGGTCAGGTGCGTGGTCCCATTCAGCTAACCTTCGCACGCTCCATAGATCCGATCTTCCCACACGAGCATACCATCACACGTATGGCTGCCACGGATGCTAGCGAGCAAAAGAAGAACGAAGAGGCTGACGATAAGGGAGGCAACCGCACCATGGGGCGCAAAGCCACCGTGCCCTACGGACTCTATAAGATGTATGGCTTCGTGACGCCTCACTTTGCTGAGGACACAGGCTTCACGGAGGATGACTTGAAGCTCTTCTGGAAGGCACTCAAGAAGATGTTTGACCTAGATCACTCGGCAGCCCGTGGACTCATGAGCCTGCAGAAGTTGATCGTCTTCAAGCACGACTCACCTCTAGGCAATGCGCCTGCGCACAAGCTCTTCGAGCGTGTCACCGTAGCACGGCGAGAGGGACTCACAGGTCCCGCACGTGACTTCTCCGACTATACCGTCCAAATTGATCGCGACGGTCTCCAGGGTGTCCAGGTCGATGACATCGCACTCGTCTAGCCCTCTTTCACACAAAATCCCCTCTCGTAGCGCACGCCACTACGGAGGGGCTTTTCCCTAAAACAACCGTCTTCCCCATGAGACGCTACAGCGACGAGGAGCTACTGACCATCTCCGAGACACAGCACTACTGCTTCTGCCCACGTCAGTGGCAACTAATCACCCTAGAGCAGCTATGGCACGACAACCACCTCACTGCGCTAGGGCAGATCCTCCACAAGCGTGTAGATCAGCCGGAGCTGAGTGCTCGTGTGGGGGACACGATCACTATGAGGCGGGTGCCGCTCGTCTCCTACTCTTTGGGACTATACGGGCTGTCCGATGCGGTTGAGCTGACCCCGCTACGGGATCATAGCCTGAGTCCTTTCCGACACCCTAAGTACCCAGGGGCGTGGCAGGCGACACCCGTCGAGTACAAACGTGGAAAGCCTAAGACTCACCTCGCTGACAAACTGCAGCTCTGCGCTCAGGTCATAGCTCTTGAGGAGATGTACCAAGTCTCTATTTCCTGTGGAGCACTCTACTATGGAGAGACACGGCATCGCCTACAGGTCGAGATGGACGAGACCCTGCGGGCAGCGTGCTACGAAGTGTCCCGTAAGATGCACGAGGCCTTTGCGCAGCGCACGCCTATACCAGCGCACTACACCCGCCAGTGCCGCTCCTGCTCTCTCCTCGATGAGTGCATGCCTCGTATCGCATCACACCGATCGGCAAAGAGCTACCTAAAGCATCACGACATACTCACCTCATGAGAAAGCTACTCAACACCCTCTATATCCTTACCCCCAATGTCTACCTGCTCAAGGACGGCACCAATGTCGTGGCGCGCGTAGATGGAGAGGAGACCTTTCGCATACCGATACACAACCTCGAGGGGATCATCACATTCTCCTATATGGGTGCTTCGCCAGGGCTGATGCAACTCTGTGTACAGGAGGGTGTCAAGCTCACATTCCTCACCCCCACAGGTCGATATATAGGTTCGCTAGAGGGTCCCACGAGGGGCAACGTCCTCTTGAGACGCACGCAGTACCGCATCGCTGACGACGAACCAGCTGCAGCGCACTTCGCCGCTCTATTCATCTCTGCTAAGATAGCCAACCAGCGGTCGGTGCTGAGCAGATATATGAGAGATTACCACCCGACAGAGAGCGTGGAGGCAACCTTTCAGGAGGCACTCAGCCAACTCAAGACTTTGCAGAAGAGCTTAGCCTACAAGCGAGACCGTATGACCGTTATGGGCGTAGAGGGCTTAGCGGCGCAGCAATACTTTGCCCTCTTTCACCACCTCATACGGCGACCGGAGTTCACCTTCGAGGGGCGGTCGCGACGCCCGCCTCGCGATGAGACCAATGCGTTGCTCTCGTTCTTCTATACCATCCTCGCCCACGAGGTCACGGCAGCACTCGAGACCGTAGGGCTGGACCCATACGTGGGCTTCCTCCATACGGACAGGCCGGGCAGAGCGAGCCTAGCCCTAGACCTTATGGAGGAGCTACGCGCCTACCTCGTGGATCGCTTCGTCCTGACCGTCATCAACAAGCGACAGGTCGCACCCTCTGACTTCATCACTCAGGGCGAAAACGGATACATCCTCAGAGACGAACCCCGCAAAGAGCTCCTTGCCGCTTGGCAGCAGCGCAAGCGAGAGGAGTTCACGCACCCTTTCCTTCAGGAGCGCATACCCATAGGACTGCTCCCCTATGCTCAGGCGTTGCTCCTAGCTCGATGCCTCCGAGGAGACCTCGACGACTACCCTGTCTTTCTAATCCAAAGCTGATGTACCTACTTGTAACCTACGATGTGAACACCGCCTCGCCTGACGGAGCTAAGCGCCTTCGCCAAGTGGCGAAGATATGCCAAAACTACGGCCAGCGTGTCCAAAACTCGGTCTTCGAATGCCTAGTCTCTCCCGCCCAAAGGGTGGAGCTAGAGGCTGCACTCACAGACACGATCGACCTATCGAGCGACTCCCTGCGCATCTACCTCCTCGGCACCAACTATCAGTCTAAGATCACCACCATTGGCAAGACTAAGGGTGTAGACCCCGAGGGCGTGCTGCTCATATAGCGGTCCGACTCGTTCGCTTTTGTACTCCTCTGCGAATACCAAGCGATCAGTGAAAAGGCACACTATTCGCATGCGTTGAGATCCAAGAACATACCGCCTCGCAATCACCGCCAACGCACCGATACGCCCACCATTAGTTTTCTGTTCGCAATGGGTCATCGTCTAATCCTCTATTTATGCGTACCTTTGAGCATCGCAGTCGCACCCCGCACGGGGTGCGTGAATTGAAACGCTCAAAAATCTATATGCAACCTATGGTCCGGAGGTCGCACCCCGCACGGGGTGCGTGAATTGAAACCGCAATACGGTTGAACTACAGTATTCACAAAGTGGTCGCACCCCGCACGGGGTGCGTGAATTGAAACAAGTTCTAAACCCGAAGACGGGAAAATTTATCAAGTCGCACCCCGCACGGGGTGCGTGAATTGAAACATGACATCGCCAAGCTCCAAGAGCGTATCAAGGAGTCGCACCCCGCACGGGGTGCGTGAATTGAAACTAAGATGATGATGTTATGAATCCCGCAGTTATAGTCGCACCCCGCACGGGGTGCGTGAATTGAAACAAATTAGTCGGCTACTGGAGCCGTACCGGTCTCAGGTCGCACCCCGCACGGGGTGCGTGAATTGAAACATAAGACCTCCAACAAGACTAGCACCGGCACCTGGTCGCACCCCGCACGGGGTGCGTGAATTGAAACATACGCACCTGAGAGGATTGAAGAGCAATAGTAGTCGCACCCCGCACGGGGTGCGTGAATTGAAACGATGGCAAACTCATTGTCGATGGCTTGGCGAAGCTGTCGCACCCCGCACGGGGTGCGTGAATTGAAACTCGCAGATGCAGTCGGTCGGCAAACTGATGGGAGTCGCACCCCGCACGGGGTGCGTGAATTGAAACGCCAACTCCTACGCACACCGCAGGGCGAGGAATTTGTCGCACCCCGCACGGGGTGCGTGAATTGAAACGCTGATGTTACGTCCGAGTGGGTTAAGGGGTTCGTCGCACCCCGCACGGGGTGCGTGAATTGAAACTCCTCCAGCTTATCCTCCGTGATAAATGAGATGCGTGTCGCACCCCGCACGGGGTGCGTGAATTGAAACCTGTATTCCGTACCCTCCACTGAGCCGTCTGCGGTGTCGCACCCCGCACGGGGTGCGTGAATTGAAACGCATCTTGAGTTGCTGAAATTGGAGCGATGTGAGCGTCGCACCCCGCACGGGGTGCGTGAATTGAAACACCCGTCGTCAAGCAACTGTATGCGGGCATCGTGGTCGCACCCCGCACGGGGTGCGTGAATTGAAACATCACATCGCCTATATACTTGCGCAGTTCAGCAGTCGCACCCCGCACGGGGTGCGTGAATTGAAACAATTTGGCGGAACTGCTTAGTAACGTACTTAGATGTCGCACCCCGCACGGGGTGCGTGAATTGAAACTGCAGCTCCTTGACCTGCTTGCAGATCTTAGAGGTCGCACCCCGCACGGGGTGCGTGAATTGAAACGTGGACAATAAAGTCGTCCACGTCCCCAACGCAATGTCGCACCCCGCACGGGGTGCGTGAATTGAAACATCCTATCCCATTGCTGATCAGACTTAGATTGGGGTCGCACCCCGCACGGGGTGCGTGAATTGAAACTCGATTGCTTATACCTAACTATGAGCAGATATTAACGTCGCACCCCGCACGGGGTGCGTGAATTGAAACGCTATAGACGACACCAAGGACGCTGACGCTACCAAGTCGCACCCCGCACGGGGTGCGTGAATTGAAACAGCTAGATATGGATGGTAATAATACTATTACTGTGTCGCACCCCGCACGGGGTGCGTGAATTGAAACATCGTAACGAGGAACATAGCCAAAAGCACTATCGTCGCACCCCGCACGGGGTGCGTGAATTGAAACTTACTCGGGTACGCACTAGCATCAGCGATGAGGAGGTCGCACCCCGCACGGGGTGCGTGAATTGAAACTGCGATGAAGTAGTGCGCTGCTCCCGCTTTCCAGTCGCACCCCGCACGGGGTGCGTGAATTGAAACCAAACTCGCTGGGATAAATCTAGCCCCCCGACCGGGTCGCACCCCGCACGGGGTGCGTGAATTGAAACTTAGAGATGGGTCTCGGCAAGACCGTTAGCACACGTCGCACCCCGCACGGGGTGCGTGAATTGAAACAGCAAGCCAAACGCATCGCACGATGCTGAGGGCAGTCGCACCCCGCACGGGGTGCGTGAATTGAAACTCTCTACCGCTAATGAGCTGAAGTATCTCGGAGAGTCGCACCCCGCACGGGGTGCGTGAATTGAAACTCGAGATACGACTTCCAGCCGACTGGGAGGAGTACGTCGCACCCCGCACGGGGTGCGTGAATTGAAACACAAACGACCCGACAGCCATCGTGGAGGTCGCCTACGTCGCACCCCGCACGGGGTGCGTGAATTGAAACGACGCTAACTACTACTCCAGCACGGGACGGATCGGTCGCACCCCGCACGGGGTGCGTGAATTGAAACCACGGAATGCTCGAGGGTCAGGGCGACACGGTCAGTCGCACCCCGCACGGGGTGCGTGAATTGAAACACGAGCGTCCGCCTCAAGTACAAACACTATTAGTCGCACCCCGCACGGGGTGCGTGAATTGAAACCGTCAAGCCGTCGCACTCAACGATGAGATGCTCAGTCGCACCCCGCACGGGGTGCGTGAATTGAAACACTCGGAGGGTGTAGGGGTTAGTTACCCAGGCTAAAGTCGCACCCCGCACGGGGTGCGTGAATTGAAACGCCAGCTCCTACGCACACCGCAGGGCGAGGAGTTGTCGCACCCCGCACGGGGTGCGTGAATTGAAACAAGAGCCAGACCGTGCCAGTCGGTACAGAGTTCAAGTCGCACCCCGCACGGGGTGCGTGAATTGAAACGAGCAGTCACTGCCGCGTCTACGTACTGAGGCGACCGTCGCACCCCGCACGGGGTGCGTGAATTGAAACTCCTTCTCCTCGGGCTTGCCAAAGTTGGTTATGCCGTCGCACCCCGCACGGGGTGCGTGAATTGAAACTATTGTCGGTTTTGTTCACCCCACCTTGCGGGGGTCGCACCCCGCACGGGGTGCGTGAATTGAAACTAATCCTGCTAATGCGCTTAAGGATCTTAATGCAAGTCGCACCCCGCACGGGGTGCGTGAATTGAAACCGCTTTGACCTCCTCCACGGGCTCGCCTCCTGCTGGTCGCACCCCGCACGGGGTGCGTGAATTGAAACGAGCCCCTTAGCGATTGCGGTCTGCTCGTCCTGCGTCGCACCCCGCACGGGGTGCGTGAATTGAAACGCCCCAAACGAAGCAACCCGCGCCGCTTACCCCGTCGCACCCCGCACGGGGTGCGTGAATTGAAACAATACTTGGACTCAAGGTACTGACGTGTCTAATCGTCGCACCCCGCACGGGGTGCGTGAATTGAAACGTTCTGTACTCTTACGTACAATGATACTGCGTTGCTGTCGCACCCCGCACGGGGTGCGTGAATTGAAACGAGCGTGCAACATCAAGTTCACGCGCTTCTATCTGTCGCACCCCGCACGGGGTGCGTGAATTGAAACACGCTCCTCTATCTCTTGATAACCTAGAGCCGAAAGTCGCACCCCGCACGGGGTGCGTGAATTGAAACACTAATAGAAGATCTATAAACTATGCCAAATCTAAGTCGCACCCCGCACGGGGTGCGTGAATTGAAACGTAGATTCGACGAACCGTGAAACGGAAGACCTAGTCGCACCCCGCACGGGGTGCGTGAATTGAAACGGCTATTGCCATTGCCCCCACCTCAAAAGAGGTGTCGCACCCCGCACGGGGTGCGTGAATTGAAACCCAAAGGCTGGGAACCCATCCTTGTTCAACTTTGTCGCACCCCGCACGGGGTGCGTGAATTGAAACATTAGCAATCTTCTCGTTAGACTGAATCCGCTCTTTGTCGCACCCCGCACGGGGTGCGTGAATTGAAACACTCTACTCCTCACAGCCTGCGCACCGCGCCGGGGTCGCACCCCGCACGGGGTGCGTGAATTGAAACATCTCTCGAGCTGATCGGTGAAGGTTGATGCTGTGTCGCACCCCGCACGGGGTGCGTGAATTGAAACGCCCTCTATATAGTCGCTAAGCTTAGATATATCGGGTCGCACCCCGCACGGGGTGCGTGAATTGAAACGAGCCCCTTAGCGATTGCGGTCTGCTCGTCCTGGTCGCACCCCGCACGGGGTGCGTGAATTGAAACGGTTAGTGGGTGCCACGTATTGCAGTGGCACCCCGGTCGCACCCCGCACGGGGTGCGTGAATTGAAACTTGGTTGGTCAGCGTGGCGGTGGCGCATACGTAGTCGCACCCCGCACGGGGTGCGTGAATTGAAACGCACCATACTATAAGGTGATGGCGTTTAACCTTGGTCGCACCCCGCACGGGGTGCGTGAATTGAAACTGTTATACAGTCCGCTGTTGGTAATGCTCCGAAGTCGCACCCCGCACGGGGTGCGTGAATTGAAACGGGATGATACCTCAAGCTTTAGAGATACAGGAGGTCGCGCCCCACACGGGGTGCGTGAATTGAAACGTCTCTCGTGCCTTGTAGCTACTGCGTGTCAAAAGTCGCACCCCGACGGGGTGCGTGAGTTGACGGTGTAGATGCGGACTACGAAGCTTCATAAGAGCGATTTGCAGTCGGCACTAATACGATGACAGCCTCTATGAGCGGAAACGCTTGTGGGGGCTGTCTCTATTTTTACGAACTAAGATGATACAGACTATGAGACGAAGGACCTTTTCTTGCTAAAGTCTTGCTGCGCAGGGGCAGATGAGGAGTCGGTCTCTGACTTACCGCTCGATTAGCAGGGCGTACAAAAACAGGGGTTAGATGAGGGCGTGGCGGCGACCGGTGGCGTAGAGGAAGGCGATCTCGATGAGTCCCGAGAGGATGACGATGACGACGAAGACGGTCAGCTGCACCTGTAGGAGCACAGCGATCAAGGCTCCAAGCGCGATGACGGCGAGCGAAAGGAGTTGGTTGATGAAGACCTCACGGTTGCGTCCATTGGCGGTGAGGACCAGTTCGATGAAGAAGCCCGAGATGAGCCATATCGGGATCAGTGTCGTCATCAGCAGGAAGACGGGTAGGATGAGATCCTCTATCGGACCATTGCCCATGATCCAGATGATCGGCTTGGCAGCGAGCATGAGGGCACCCATGCAGGCAACGCCCATTAGCAGTTCGCCACGCAGGATCCTCCGTATGCGCTCTGTCGTATAGCTGGTGCTGACTGAGGGGAAGAGCGCCATATTGAGCTGCTTGGTGATGTACATGACGACGCTGACGATCTTCATCGAGAAGTCGTAGCCCGTCAGGGAGGTCATGCCAAAGAGCGAGCCGATGACGAGGTTAAGCCCTGCCGACTTGACCGTCATCACCAGATAGGAAAGGAAGAGTGGCGTAGCCTCTCGCAGGAGAGCAAAGCTTTTGCGCAGTGAGACGAGGCGGAGCGAGAGCTTTTCGCGCCATAAGATATAGCCGAAGGCGATCCCCGCCGAGAGTATGTTGCTCGCTGAGGCGAGTAAGACGTAGCGAGCCATATGGTCGGGCGTGAGTACCCAGAGGATAATGGCGACGGCTAGGAGCACCTTCGTGGCGATCTGTATGTAAAGGTAGATGCGTGTGCGCTGGATGCCGATGAAGTACCAGTTGGGCATGATGACACAGGCCACAACAGAGAGAAAGCTCGCCCAGAGGAGCGTGCGGTAAGCCGCCAATGCTCCGATCCATAGCACGATGGGCAGGAAGAGCAGAAAGGAGAGGAGGAGGAGGTAGAGGCGACTAGAGAGTATCTGCGAAGTGATGTCGGACTTGCCCGCTAGATCGCTCTCCTTGTCGTAGCGAGCTAGGTAGCGGGTACCGATCATATCTAAGCCGTAGGTCACCAACGTGGTAAAGTAGGTGATGATCGAAAAGGCGTAAACATACGCCCCGTACGCCTCGGCACCGACACGATGAATTAGGATCGGGTAGATGATCAGATGAAAAGAGGAGTTCAGCACGTTGATCAGTCCGAGAGAGAAGAAGTTCTCTAGGACTAGTCTATTACCTCTGACCATAGAGCAGAGTCTCTGGAGGAGGTGCTTCGGTGCGGGAAGGGGTGGCTGATTCATCTGATTCGATTGGGTGGGTCGGCTGAGGCTCATACGGCTCCAGCACGAGAGCAAAGGTACTACCTTCTCACGAAACGGGACTCTTGCTCTAACCTTTGCATCTGCCGATACATTATAATCCGGTTTGCTAAGATGATGTGTAAGTCGCTAGAGGGATATTTGTCATTCTCCACGGAGGCGATGAAAAATTCTTCGGAAGAATGAAATGAAACTTCGGAGGAATGAAATGAAACTTCCGAAGAATCTTTTCGTTCTTCCGAGGAAATCGGAATTTCCTCGGGAACTATTTGAGAAATTCCTCGGAGAAAATCAGAATCAATCGGAACGATCGAAAATGTCTGACTAACTTGTCAGTGGAATGTGCGGGTTCATCTTTGCGTATGCTATCTCTTGATTTTGTATTACCTTTGTAGCACGAGGGTGTGTTGCCCCCTTGCGGGGTGGCTCGTACTCCTTAGTCAAGTATCACCTTAGATAGTAATCATAAGTATATGAAAAGTTTCAATCCTATAGGTAGTCTGATAGTCCTCGTCGGGGCTCTCATACTCATCATACCCGCTCTGCTGGATAAGGGGGGGAATGTGTTCAATCTCATCGGTTGTATCGTGATGATTGCGGGATTTCTCCTACACATCTTCCTCAATAAGCGGATTACGACTATCAAGGAGTAACTTATCCCTCAGTGCCTGACTTGGCGCGGACTCCTGATCTAGTATACAGCCCCATGGCTATCGTTGAGGGCTTGCCTTGCTCATACGTAAGACAAGTCTCTCTCGTTCGTATATAAGGTCACCACTAGTTCACCCTTCCTGCTCGGTCTATGTACTACAACAAAGCGATCCTGATAGGCTTCGTAGGCGGCGATCCCAGCGTACACTATTCGCGTCGGGGTAGCTGTCAAGCATCGCTACGCCTAGCGACCTCTGTACCAGGCTACACGAGACGTGATGGCACGCAGATCCCTGACCGCACGGAGTGGCACACGGTGGTAATCTTTGGTACGCTGGCACAGTTTGTCGAGCGTTGGGTACGCAAGGGATCTCATCTAATCGTGGAGGGTGAGATACGCTACAACAGCTACACAGATCGCCAGGGACAGGCGCAGGCACGTACAGAGATCTGGGCGGACAAGGTCACCTTTGTGGATCGTCCCAAGCAGAGCGCCAATAGGGAGCGAGACGTGACTCGTCAGGCTACCGAGGAGCCTGACCCCAGTGGAAGTAGCTCACAAGGACAACAGCATAAGTCACAACAGTAGCAGCAATGGGTGATGCCTTCTTATTAAGTCTTTTCGGGGGAGTTGTGTACAGCAGTCCAATCGTTTGGATCGATGCTATACCGCTCCTGATCATCGTTGTCTTACTGCTTTGCTCCGCTTTTATGTCGAGTAATGAGGTGGCTTTCTTTTCGCTCAACCCGCAAGAGGTACAGCAGATCAAAGAGCAGGAGCACCCGAACGACCCACGACTACTCCGACTCTTATCGCACTCGGAGCAGCTACTAGCCACCATTCTGATCGGCAATAATGCGGTCAACGTGGCGATCACGATCCTCTGTGCGTGGTTTGTAGGGGAGCATTGGGACTTCTCGGCCAATCCGGCTGCCGGCTTCATCATTCAGACGGTCCTCATCACCTTCTTGCTCTTACTCTTTGGCGAGATCATCCCTAAGATCTACGCTCAGCGCCACCCGCTCTCCTTCATACGTATGACGGCTCCTGTCGTATCTGGTCTTTACAAAGGGATCGCTTGGTGCTCCAAGGGGTTGATCAAAACCTCTAAGCTCCTCGGCTCTAATGCTAAGAAGGGACACGAGCTCTCTGTCGATGATCTCTCGGAGGCTGTCGCGCTGACTACCGAGGAAGACAATAAGGAGACGGAGATGATCCATGAGATTGTCAAGTTTTACCACAAGACCGCCGACGAGATCATGGTGCCTCGTGTAGATATGGTCGGCGTCAACTACCACTGGGCTTATCATCAGACGCTTAGCTACGCTGTGGACACTGGCTACTCACGACTGCCGGTCTACGATGGGTCGCAGGATACGATCCAAGGGCTGCTATATGTAAAGGATCTCCTCCCTCACATGCACGAGGAGGACACCTTCCCCTGGCAAAAAATCATCCGACAAGCTTACTTCGTACCTGAGAATAAGAAGATCGATACCCTGCTGGAGGAATTACAGCAGGAGCGTATCCATATGGCGATCGTAATCGATGAGTTTGGCGGTACCTCGGGACTGATCACGCTGGAGGACATACTCGAGGAGATCGTCGGGGAAATCGTCGATGAGTATGACGATGAGGATCCACCCTACGTACGTCTTGCCGATGGAGTCTATCTGATCGATGGGGGAATGTCGCTGATAGATCTTTGCAAGCTACTCGATGTAGAGCCTGAGTACTTTGCACCGCACTACGAGGAGGTCGACACAGTCGGAGGGTTATTCCTTGAGGTGCTACAGGAGATCCCTCAGGTGGGTCAGCAGATAACAATATCGGACATTGACTTCATCGTGACACGTATGGAACGCCACCGTATCATGCAACTCAAGATGCATCTGCATCCAAAGGAGCAGTCCGATACTCAGTCCGATAGTCAGACTGAGACTCAGGCGTGACCTACTCACAGCTAGACCTGCCACTAGGGGGGACACTTTGCATCGCTGAGCTGCCATCTGACGTCGCACCCAGCCTATCTACCTACCGCTCGCTAACGCACCAGCTACTCGACGAGGTTGTGCCCAGAGATACACCATGGGAACTAAAACACCTCCCCTCTGGTGCGCCCTACCTTATCTCGCCTGATCATGACTATAGTATCTCCATATCCCACAGCGGTAGCTATGTGGCTCTAGCCATCTGCGAGGGGCAGTACGGTATCGGCGTAGATCTACAGATCGCCAGTGATAAGTTGGCACGTATAGCTCCGAGGTTTATGTCTCCGATGGAGCTGACCCACTATGAACATCTTGTGGCACGCGAAGAGCTACTCAAAGCACGCGAATGGCTCTACACGGTATGGGGGCTCAAAGAGGCTACCTACAAAGCTCACCCGCTCCATGTCGAGCGTGATCTCGCGACCAACTATATTGTCTCTCCACCCGAAGCAAGTGTCTCTAGTGAGCCCTATAGTGACGGAGGGAATGGTCCAATCCTCCGTTACACCGTCTATGCTGACGAAGGGGACGACCGCCCTACCCTCCTCTCAGGCTACATCCTCCGTAGCATCGCAACTGCGCCGTACCACCTCACCTACGTTCAGGCGGAGCAAGCGAAGTAGCCCAGTGTAGGAACACACGGCTACCTGTCAAACTGTGCGTCCATACAGTTTTCTTTGTTTCATCGGGTTACCCAATTTGCGGGATCTAGGAGAAGAGATTACCATCCGACAATAAGTAAGGAGCGTGATAAGGATCTCTGTCCTTACCACGCTCCTATCTATAGATTATGGGTGCGCACCTAGTCTGTTGGGTCGCGCTAGACCCATGATGAGACCGTATGTCTTATGACGCTATGGTCTCGTGAAGAGAATTTACTTGGTGATGTACTGTGTGAAGGTACCAGCAGCCGTCTGCATCACGACAACGTAGCAACCAGCAGGTAGTGTAGAGAGATCTACGACGCGTCCTGGCTGATCGATCTGCATCACGTTAGTACCATCGACGGTTAGGATACGGAGCGTCAGCACCTCAGCACTGTTCGCCACATATAGCTGTGCCGTAGCGTCGAGCTGCGTAGGATAAGCGACAGGCTCGAGACTGCGCTCTACCTCGCTGACACCTACAGGAGCATAAGCACCGCCATTCTCGTAGACAACCTCTACGGTGTAGCTGTCGGTCGTGTTGCCCGTAGCATCTTGATACTCATTGGCAGTGATACCCTCAGCAACGACCTTACCATTCTTGAGGAGCTTGTAGCTCTTGACCTTGGGGAATGGTACGGGTACCTTACCCTTAGCAAAGCAGGTGAAGTCGCTGTGCTGCTCTACGTTCTCAGAGGGAGCGAAGACGAAGCGCATAGCGTGATACTCCTCAGGTACTGTAGAACCCTTGTAGTTGCTCTCGGGGTATGGCACAGCCCTTTGACCAGTGAGTAGGAAGGCGTCTACGTAAGGACGTAAAGCGTCGTTGGTGTTCTTGACACAGACGACACCTGCAGCGTCATCATTGTTCGTGATACCATAGCCGATGAAGAGATCATTCATAGGATTGATCCTGAAAGGCTTGTCTAGAAGTACGGTAACCCACTCACCGGGCTTCCAGTCTTGTGGCACGTTGAACATCTGCTCATACGTGATACCAGCTATACCACCCAGCTTGTCATTCTCCTCGGTACCATTGCGCAGGATGATCGTGTAGCGCTGAGCATTTTGATTGTCAGGGACATTGATCAGAGAGTCGGGTACGAGACGTACGGCATAGAGCGTAGGAGTAGGCTCACCGACAAAGCGATCACTGGCGATACGTACCGTCAGGTTGTAGCGGTTGGGTGTAGCGTAGCGACCTTTGAGCTCAGCCTTAGGATGCTTGTAGGTGATAAACTCCATCTTGTCAGGATCGGGATAACCAAAGAGAGAGACCTCCTGAAGGTTAGCGGGATCGTGCCAAGTGACGATGACACCATTGCTACTAGCCTTGGCGGTAGCAGGCATCGTGTGTACAGCATTGCCCCAGTAAGCGCCCTGCTCGATGAGATCAGACTCGCCTGAGGTGTATGCCTTGCCTTCATTATGTCCATCATCAGGTAGCGTCTTACCACCGTAGTCGTAGCGTACCTGTACACCATAGACGACAGAGCCCTCACGAGCTTTGTCTCCGAGAGCTACCTCACGTGACTCGGTGTACTTATTGTCTGTAATCTCTGTGATAAAGGCTCCATTGCGATAGATGCGATAGAAGACCTTCCACTCAGCAGGGATCGTATTTTTGTCGATAGCTGCCCAAGAGAGGTTTGCCTCCGTATTGGTCACCTGTACCTTGAAGTCAGACACAGGCTGTAGAGGCTTCAGACCATTGCGCCACGTCCCCTCTAGCTTACGAGCTGTACCACCTTCCTTAGGATCGAGGTAGATGTCCATACAGTCGATCGTATCATTCTTCTTAAAGTGATCCCAGTGGAACTTGAGACGTCCGTAGAAGTCATCACCCTTTGTACGACCACCAGTCAGCGTACCGACGACTAGGTGCTCAGCACTAAATAGTGAAGAACCAGAGGAACCACCCTCGGTAGCACCCTTTGTATATTGGAATACGAAGTGCGCCTTCTCAGCTCCCTTATCACCGTCACTATCCCACTGACCTATTGTGATAGGGCCATCTGCGATAGAGATCTTCTTAGCATCTCCCGTCGGGTGGTGTATACCTACAGCTGGGGTCTTGGGCAGTACAGACCAGCGATCCCAACCATTGTAGTAGACGCGATAGTTCTCAGGCACCTGTGTATGTGCCTCAAGGAGTAGACCATCACTCATCCCCAAGAAGGGAAGGAACGTACGCACATCACACCCTACGACAGACTTGCCACGATTGAGTGCTACAGAGCCATTGCTACAAGTAGGCTTCTCATAGTGGAAGACAAAGGTCCACTTGTCTAGATCCTTCTGCGCTACCTCCTGCTTGGTGGTCAGAGAGATACAGTGTGCAGCAGAGAGAATGAAAGGTCTGAAGTCTTCGTTGGTGTTGTTCAGCAGGTTGCCCGAACAGAGTCCCACGCTTTCCCCATCATACATGATGAGCTGGCAGACACCCGTCTTCTCAGCTTGCCACTCAGCACCCTCAGGGCAGTTGATGCCGATCTGAGGGATCGGATCACCACTCTCATCCTCACCGGGATCGAAATGGCGACGGAGCTTGTTGGTCTTGTTGTCTACTCTAGCATCGTAGATGTAGCCGACACCAGATACTAGTAGCGTAGGCATCGCTCCCGTACGTCCTGGCTCATACTCCATAATGACCTCATCACCATTCAGTGGCTCATTGGCAAAGCCTCCATGCTTGGGATGGGTCTCATAGGTGTAAGCTCCTAATAGTGCAGAGCGATCAGGCGTATAGATATAGAGACGACCACCATCGTTGGGGATAAAGAAGTCATCATAAAGGAGCGTCATAGCCTGAGCTCCTGGAGAGGAGATACGAAGACGATAGATCACCTTGCCATACTCTAGCTCGATAGCCCGAGCCTGACGAGAGAAGTCGATAGAGGTCTCTAAGACACGACCGATGGTAAGGCGCTTGAACTGTACCTGCCCCTTGTTCCACTGGTGTGCTGTCTTGAAGTCCTGGACGTTGAACTCGGGGAGGACACGAATGACAGGCGTAGCTCCAGCCGAGCGTAGCTCTGTCGTGGAGGCTGTGAAGCCAGCAGGTACGCCTCCAAAGGACTGCTGTGCTACGAGCCCTCCAACCCAAGAGAGGGCTACGACACCCACAGCTAGTAGTTTGGATATAAATGAATGATTCATAAAGCGGTGTAAACTGTGCTTTGTTTGATTAGATATAACTATAGAGTCTAGTCACGACCCAAACATAAGATACAGTGTGGAGTGACATAACTACTGTGTCTCCACACTGTACCTTATATTATAGAGTCGTCTCTGTCATCAACGACGTATGATCAGCTTGCGAGGATCATTGCCTATGAGGACAATGTAAGTACCCTCGGGTAGATCAGCTACTGATAGCTCTGCATAACCCTCACGACTGGTAGCATAGCTACGAACGAGCTCGCCTGAGAGCGTGTAGACGTTAACCGTCGTAGCAGGCTGTGCACCAGCGATGGTGACAAAGTCTGTAGCGGGGTTAGGATAGAGCTGAGCCTCCTCAGAGCTTGGTACGGTTGGCATGATGACACCGAGCCACTTCTCGCCATCCCATGTGGCAGTATCTCCTGGCTCCTCACCGTTTTCATTTTGGAACTCAGCGAAGATCTCCATATCGTCTGTCAATGTAAACGCCTTTGAGCTAAGGATGTTCGTTTTCTTACCCGTCTTAAGGTTAGTCAGTTTAAGGTCTGCAAGCTCCCAGTCTGAGGTCTCGCTCGTCTCAGCAATCACCTCGATCTCCATACCACGAGGCAGACCTCTCGTATCGAGGCCGTCACCCTTGAGCTTGAGGGTACCCTTACCGAGCTTCTTTAGGATCACCTTGCAGACGTCGTCTGTAAAGGTAGCAACGACCTCTACATCTGCATCTGTAGCATAGAAGTAGCGATCCTTAAAGATGTCTATCGTGTCACCCTTGGAGACCTTCTTAAGGCTATTCAGAGCGTATCCACTCTCGTGATTGTCTGTGATCACAATCTTAGTGTCGGAGTAAACCTCGTCCAGCTGTGTCTTACCATTGACCATAATAGAGCCACCCTTGCCTACAGTCTTGGTCGTAACCTTGCAGACTGCAGCTCCATCATAGTTGCTCCAAGTACGCTTATCATAAACACCCCAGCCTAGCTCATGAGCAGCCTTTACGTGCTCCTTGAGGCAGATGTTCTGCTCCTTGTCACTACGTGTCTCGAGTGCATAGATGCTACCAGCAAATGATCCCGTGAGGACCTCCTTCTTAGGTAGAGACTTCATAAGAGCCATCATAGCGTCTCCCTGAAGGTTGTTGTTCTCAACGTAAACTTCTCCAAGAGCAGGTAGCTTAGGAAGCGTAAGAGCCGTGAAGTTGTTACCTCCGAGATTTAGGCTGTATAGACTGCTACACCCCTCTAGATTGACAGAGGTGAGCTGGTTATTCTCAGCGCTGAGCGTAGATAGGCTAGCAAAGCCTGATAGATCAAGCGTGGTGAGTTGGTTACCACCCACGTGGATCTCACTTAGATTCTCCTTACCACCCGTTAGATCTGCAGATGTGAGGAGGTTATCACTGACGACAACTGTGCTGAGGCTAGGACAATTCTCTATGGAGAAGTTTGTGAGCTTATTATATCTCAAGTTGATATTAGACAGCTTCTCTAGTCCTTTGAGACTCATCTCTGTAAAAGCATTGTTGTTTAAGCTGAGATAGACCACGCCAGGACAACCCTTGAAATCAATCGAAGTAAGCTTGTTCTCACTCAGATCTATGTCATAGAGCTCACTATTGCCACTGAACGTAACCTTAGTAAGTTCGCCTGCGTGCAGGTCTAGCGTCTCAAGAGCAGTTAGACCTGTGAGATCTATCTCTCCGAGCTTAGTCGTCTTAGCGCTAAAATTAACTAGAGAAGTACAGCCAGTTAGGTTGATCGATGTGAGCGACTTGTTGGAAGATACGCTAAGCGACTCAAGATTTGAGGTCTTAGAGAGATCTAGGGAAGTAAGGGCGTTGCTAGAGAGATCTAGTGATGCACAGGAGACACCGTTTAGATCGATCTCTGTCAGTGAATTAATCGGCAGAGAGACAGACTCTAGATTAGGTGCCCCAGCAAGATTGATGCTCTTAAGCTTATTAGCATCAGCCTTGATTGTCTTCAGCTTGTCATTGCCACCGAGCTTGATCGTGTTGATCTCAGCTGTAGTACAGTTTAGAGACTCTAGAGCAGGTAGTCCTGTCAGGTCTAGCTGCTTGAGCGCATTAGTACCACAGATCAGATCGTAAAGGTGAACGCAGTTCTCAAACTCAAGCGTCGTAACGCGAGACATGGTGCACTCGAAGGTGTAAATATCACCTGAGATAGACACCGGCTTTTGTGTGATCTCGTAAGCAATCTTGCCTTCAACACTTACAGGCTTGGCGCCATCGACCGTGATATCTTTGCTCGTGCCATCGGGACCGGTGAACATGAGGTTCATTCTGTCACCGACATTGAGTTCGGTACCAATGGTAATCTTACCAATGGTGGGTTCCTGAGCCGAAGCTCGGAATGCTGTTAACCCCAACACGCTTACTAGCGTGAGGAGAAGGAGTAGTTTTGACTTCATATCCTTATATAGTTAGTTAATTAGTATCTGATAGTAGTAGCACTCTAGAGATGCTCAGAAGAGGAGCGGCTCTAGAGTGCTACGTATTTAGTCGATAAGCACCTTTGTGGTCTCAGACCCGTAGGTTACTAGGTAGAGACCTGTAGGAAGTACTATCTGCGTCTCTAGCGCAGAGGTCGTATAGACTACCTGACCATCGAGTGTGTAAATCGCTATGGGAGCAACCTCAGGAGCGACGATAGAGAGGAGACCTCCCGCTACGCTGATCTGCAGTGGCGAAACTGGCTGAACGAACTCATTGCCTACTGGATAGATCTTGCGGAACTTCTTCCAGTTTTTATCTTTCTGATAAGCTTCTCTAGCCTCTGCAGGTACCTCTAGGAGCACCTTCTTGTAGAAGTCTTTGCCCATGTCGTAGACTTTGCCATCGCTATCCGCGCCCACTGCTGGAGGTGTGACGGCTAGTATTTGTAGCGTGCCACCTGTCTTCTCCATAGCTTCATTGCCAGAGAATGCTTGATCCTCGACCAGCGTGACGTTCTTACCAAGAATAATCTTTGTAAGCTTAGCGCAGTCACTGATGCAGTATTTGGGAACCACCTGAACCTTCTCAGGAAGCTCTATCTCCTTGAGTGAGTACATCTCAGAGAAGGCTGCTTGTCCTACACTATCGACAGACGTTGGGAACTTGACCGAAGCTGTCCAACTGCAGCCCAAGAAAGCGTAAGGCTCCACGATGGTAATACCATCAGGGATGGTGACAGCTGTAGTGCCCTTGTAGAGACAAGTGTGGAGAGAGTTCTTGACCTTGTCAATAAGGAGCTTTCCCTCATGAGTTCCATCAGACTTAACTTCATAGACGGTATTACCCTCAGCGAGCTTAAAGGCTTCATACTTCTTGAGTTGATAGAAAGCTCCAGGAGCTATCTCTGTAACAGAAGCTGGTATGGTCATCTCCTCAAGGGCCTCACAGGCGTAAAATGCATCTTCGCCTATCTTCTCCAAGCCCTTATTGAGGACGATTTTCTTAAGATATCCACAACCATAGAATGCATCATCAGCAATTTCCTTCACCGTTTTAGGGAGCGTCACGGCAACAATATTCTTACGTTGAGTAGGACAGAGATAGAGTATCGTCTGCTCCTTATTATATAGGACCCCATCCTTCTCAGAGAAAATAGGATTCTCAGCAGCCACTTGAATAGAGCTGATGGCAGGACAGGCTAGAAATGGACGATCTCCCACTTCCTTCAGTCCTTTGCCAATCTGGATCTTACTTAGACTTTTACAATAGAAGAAGACATTGTCCCCCATCTTCTCAATCTGATCAGGGATGACTGCCTCTAGGATGGCCGTCATAGAGAAAGCCCTATCCTTGATCTCCTTACAAGTCGCAGGATAGCTGACCGTACTGATTTCATTGAATGCAAAAGCTGCCTTTCCTATAGCAACAACGGTGCATGGCACCACATCGTTACCATCTTTGACGTGGAGCGTCTCTGGGATCACTACATCCTTAGCGTAGATACCATCCTTACGCTCTGCCACAGACTGGGCCTGTGCGATCTCGACGGTCTTTTTGTCCTTATCAACGTAACGCACATTGAATTCCTCCTCGGTTTTGAGGATAGGACGCGTGTCTGTCGCCTTGACACCTTGCGACATAAGCTGTTGATCCTTTTTGAGAGCATAACGAGAGCTGTAGGAAGTCTCCTCAACACCCCCATCTTCATGACTGGAGAGATCAACTGTTTGGGCCGATACTTGTAGCGAGAGTCCACTCGTCGCCATAATTAGCCCTGCGGTAATTAGTAGTTTTTTGATCATATAATATTCTTGCTTAGTACTATCTAAACTCTATCTGCGTGATTTCCAAATCCATACAGATTGCTTGAGATTGACCGCAATCCGCCAATCCCAAAAGCACCCGCAAGTTACGAAAAAACAGCGACATGACAAGCCCAACAGCGACTTTTCCTAGGGCTGACGCATCACAATAATATAAGCTGAGCGAGCTCATCTCAATCTCTCCCGAAGAATTTTCAAATTCCTCGGTGGATATTGTTGATTTTCTCCCGAAGAAATGGCAAATTCTTCGGACTTATCATTTGATTCTTCCGAAGTTTCAGTTGATACTTCCGAAGAATTTTTCCTTTCCTCCCGAGGAAATCGGAATTTCCTCGGGAGCTATTTGGGAAATTCCTCGGGAGGAATCCGAAACATCAGAAAGATTCGCGTAATCAAATAGGATGTGTAGCCACTGTGTAGCGATACACGAACCATGCATCCTAGTTATCGTCATGTGTGGCTCCCAGCAAACTGGTTATAATGCGTTAGTCCTAGCAACTTCGCACATTCCAATGTCAAGTGTAACCCGCTGTAGGAACGCCCAGTCTGAGCGTCCGTCCCCGTTAAAACTACGGACACTGTAACCTTTGACACAACGGACGCCCTCTCGCTAGAGATTAGCCGAGCGTCCCTACAAAGGGCTACTCGTATCGCTTTGAGACAACGGAAGCACGACCGTGCGTTCCTACAGAAGTCGTCTCACTTTGATGCAACAGGGGCTACTCGTAAGAGTTGAGGAATCTAGATCGTGTAATACAAGAGGAGGCTCTGTAGCAGACGCTACAGAGCCTCCTCTTGTATAAGATATAAGGTTTAGTACTCCCTTATATAATAGTATATAACTAGCGGCGGACGATGAGACGATGCGTCTCGCCACCTACTTGTAGGATGTAAGCACCCTCCTGTAGCTGTGTGAGGTCGATGCGTAGCGTGTCGCTAGCAGCCTCTACCTGGTACATCCGCTCACCCTCTAGCGTGTAAATAGCTACTGTAGCTCCCGATGGTATACCCTCGAGGAGAACGTAGTCACGTGCTGGGTTAGGATAGAGACGGAGCTGCTGTGCAGCAACACCTTCGACGCTCGTGTGGTCTACAAACTCTGCCTTGACCTCCGTATTGGCGATAACGGTAAAGCTCTTTGTAGCCATGATGTCCTTACCATTAGCGGTAAGCGTCTTGAGCTCACACTTGTCGTTTTTGCCTCGAGCCTCTACCGTTAGCTTCGTGCCGTAAGGTACTGCATTTAGATCGACATCCTCTTTGATGCTGATCGATCCATGCTCGTTGCTCGTTAGCTTGACCGTAAATGCCCTTACCTTGGTGAAAACACCCTTGACTGTTGTAGCGGCAGATACTGTAAAGCTTTTTGCAGCTAGGATGTCCTTGCCATTAGCCTCGAGCGCGGTCAGCTCGTAACCAGCAGCTGGCTTAGTCTCGACGGTTAGCGTAGTACCATCAGGTACAGCCGTAAGGTCTTCATAACCCTTGATGATCAGCTCACCTTCACCCTCGACTTGCTTCGTGACAGGATAATCCTTTTGTACTGAAGTTCCCTTCTTGCAGGTTACCTCTATGATAGGATCCTCTAGGATCGGCAGACGATGCTTTCTGTCATCACCCATTTCAAAGAAGCTCATCGTCAGCTGGATCTTATTACCACCGACGACACCCAGTCTCTTCACTAGCTCGGGTAGCTTTGGCGTGAGAATTTGCTCACCTTGTGGTGCGATAGAGATCGTCACCAAGTCAGTCCACACCTGCTCGAAGCCATACTTAAGTATGTAGCGACACTTTACCTCATGATCTGGAGCTATGGTACCGACGTTCTTAACACGGATCTGAGAGAACTCACCCGTACCTAGGTCTACCTCCATAGGCTCAGTCTTAGAGGCTGGCTCGATGACGTAAGCAGTTCTGATAGCATCAGACGCCTCAACGGTCACATTGGGCAGCTCGAAATACTGCATCTTACCCATATCCTCTGTCTGGTAGGAGACACGGAGCGAGATCGTACCCTTGGCGTAGGGGCAGCGTTCAGCATTGAAAGTCACCTCTTGCGTCTCCCCAACCTGTATGGCGGGTAGGATATCAGAGTAAGCGCGCCACTCACCGCCCTCGGGCTTGATCTCGAGGTAGAGTGGTCTGAAAAACTCGCCACGACCTGTGTTCTTGAGCTTCAGGGAGACAGTACTCTTCTCGTAAGCCTTGAAGGTAGAGCTAGCACTACCCTCGACCATCTCAAGCTGGGCAAAGGGGTGTGTGAGGTCTTCCTTGACCTTCCAGCCTAGACCCTCCTTCTCAATGGTGAAGGTGTGACGACCCTTGCCATTCTCATTATTGCCCTCACGTACATCCATAGCGCAAGGTCTCCACTCCTTCGTACCATCAGGTAGCGTGACTTCATAAACTATGAAAATGTCCCATGTACCCTCAGAGAGGTACTTCGTCACATCTAGGTCTGCTTGGAATTCTGGTACAAGGTCATAGAGACTAGCTAAGTACTTATACTTCTTATACTCGTCCATATAGACCGTATCGGTCGTGCCGAGCTTGGCAGCAGCGATGGTCGTATAGCCTAGATACTGATAGTCTGCTTTGCCCTCTTCATTTAGGGTAGGCACATCGCTGAGCCAGACAGAGTAGTTGGCATCCAGGATTCTGATTATTGGACCACCCGTGAGGTGTGTGGTAAACTTGCGTGTAGTGACGAGAGGAAGCTCAGTATCCTTAGAGGTACCATCACGATCAGGCGTAATGCCCACGACGATGCCCTGCTCCATGCTAAAGCCTCCACCGAAGCCTCCACCGATACCTAGGTCGTCGGGCTGTAGGAAGTTAAGGTTGAAGTATCCATTAGCGAGACCACTCCAGCCCCAGTTGATGTGATAGAGACCCTCGTCGTTGTAGCCGTCGCATACGAATGCGTGACCACCACCAGTACCTGTACCACTGTATACGACAGGACGCTGAGCAGCGAGCTCCGTGCGTATGATCTTATCCCACTCAGGCTGGGTATAGTTGACACGTCTCTTGAAGGTCACCTGCTTGTTATAGCGGAAGTTGTTACGCAAAGCACGAACGATCAGCGGTGCAAAGCTACCGCTGGCTACTGGATCATAGTCCGTCTCGATAGCGACGCCTGCATGATAGCAGAGCAAGCCTAGCGCCTCCGTCTCCTCGGCAGTTGCTTTAGTAGGATCTTCATAAGAGGCAGGCATGTTTGCCCAGTCGTAAGTCGTCTTACCAAAGTTCACCTTATGCTTGCGAGTCTTGTATGGCTCCTTGTACTCTACCTTGCCCTCGCCCTTGTCAGGCCACTGATAGTAACGCATCACCTGAGCGTAAGCGGTAGCAACACAGCCCACAGGCATGTGCTTGCCTTTGCCATCTACTGGAGTCTTTGAGTTCCATGGAGCTGACTGATCCCACTCGATGTCGCCTAGTAGTGGAGCCACCTCTGCTGGCTCACCAGCTTTTGGTAGAGTCGGGGTCAAGCGTGTCTGCCACGCTACCTGCCCCACAAGTTCATCGATACGCTGCTGACAAGCCTCTAGGAATGCTGCGAGATTGTCTGGCATCGCCTCAGCGGAGAAGGAACCCGTCGTAGCATAGCCTATATAAGGAGCCAAGCGGTCATCACCAGAGATGATCACGAAGCCACGATTCTCACCTCTATTATATACGTAATAGTAGCGAGCAGGCTCACCTGTCGATTTAAGTTCATACCCATTGGATGTGCAAGCGGGTGCTGACACAAGGGTTAGCTCAGCAGAGCGCAGTTGCTGCATCTGCGTGTTCTTTTGGAAAAACTGCTCTGCGAGCAGCCTAGCCTCTTGCTCTCGTAGTGGGCGTGCAAAGATCTGCACCACTCCACAGAGCAATAAGCATAGTGTCATGGTCAGCATTCGAGACCGACCGAGTAGCGAGTAATTCATAAGCAAGTAGTTTTGTTAGTCAATTGCATCGTGCAAAGATATAAAAAACGGAGGGAATTCCAACCCGGACTTTGCATTTCTTGTTTTTGTAAGGTTCACGAGTCGCTCTCCACATAGATGGAAAAAACTTCGTATCTCCTCAGTGGAGATTTGCAGAAGTCAGAGAGTCATAAAAAAGTTGAGACATCGTATGGTTCTTCTTTTGCCGAAGAAACCGTACCTTTGGAGGTCTAATCTTAGTGATATATTAGTGATATATAAGAGAGCTTATGCAACGAGTCACACTACCTGCTTTACAGAGACTACTACTCCTCTCTACAATAGCTGTCCTATGGTCCTTACTTCCGCTTTCAGCACAGAGCATCACGGCGGCACGGATCAATGAGGTGATGATCGATAATGTAGATAACTATATCGACAACTACGGTAAGCGTAGCCCTTGGGTCGAGATCTATAACTCCTCTGCGGGAACAATAGACCTAGCGGGATGCTTCCTGACTGATGATCCGCAGGATCTCAAGAAGTATATGATCCCTAAGGGGGATGTGCTGACAGCTATTAAGCCACGGCAGAGCGTCGTCTTCTTTGCAGATGAGATGCCACTGCGAGGCACCTTTCACCTAAACTTCACGCTAGCACCTGACACCACTCACTATCTAGCTTTGGTAAGCAGCGATGGGAACACCATCATCGATGAGGTGGAGGTGCCAGCATCTCTCCCTGCCAATCACTCCTACGCACGTATCGACGACGGAGTGCGTACAGCTGTAGCTACCGAGGCTTGGCACATCACGCAGCATACGACACCTGGATCCAACAATGTGGTCAAGGACAAGAATGAGAAGATCGACCGCCTACAGGAGGCCGACCCCAATGGCTTTGTGATGACCATCACCGCTATGCTGGTGGTCTTCTCAGGCTTGCTGATCCTCTTCTTAGCCTATAAGTTAGTCGGAATCGTGGCGATGCGTCTCGAGGACCGTAAAGAGAACCTACACAGTCGACTACACAAAGAGTCTACGGAGTCAGCTAGCACGACTGAAGACCCGCTCGTGGCTGTTGCTATCTCACTAGCCCTAACGACTGAGCTGGAGATGGGCGGTGGCGAGGCGCCTGGACAACTGACCATACGACCTCGCACGCTGCCTTACACGCCATGGAGTGATAAGAGTCAGATGATGCGTCCTACGGTAACTTGTAGGCAACTGAAAAAGTAATATGGACCTAAGCGATTAACAAGATAGCCTTATGAATTTCTGGAACTTCCTTGTTGAGAATATAGAGATCTTCTCTACCTACACCGGCTTTGCCAATGTAACGACTGGTCACGTGATCATGATATTGGTCGGTGCTCTATTTATCTTCCTAGGCATACGCTTTAGGTTCGAGCCACTGCTCTTGATCCCTATTGGCTTTGGTATGCTAATCGGCAATATCCCCTTTAAGGATGCGGGCTTGCAGATCGGTATCTATGAAGAGGGATCTGTCCTCAACATCCTCTACCAGGGGGTACGACAGGGTTGGTACCCGCCACTGATCTTCCTCGGCATCGGGGCGATGACGGACTTCTCGGCGCTGATCTCCAATCCTAAGCTAATGCTGATTGGTGCAGCTGCACAGTTTGGCATCTTTGGTGCCTATATGATTGCCTTGCAGCTAGGCTTCGAGCCAAATGCTGCGGGTGCTATCGGTATCATCGGAGGTGCTGATGGTCCGACGGCTATCTTCCTCTCGTCAAAGCTGGCTCCCGACCTACTCGGTGCTATCGCTGTCTCGGCCTACTCCTACATGGCTCTGGTGCCGATCATACAGCCACCCTTTATGCGTCTGCTTACGACAGACAAGGAGCGACGCATCAGGATGAAACCACCCCGCAAGGTGTCTCGTATAGAGCGTATCCTCTTCCCTATCTTCGGACTTCTCTTGACGGGATTTCTCGTGCCCTCTGGTCTACCGCTACTGGGTATGCTCTTCTTCGGAAATATCCTCAAGGAGAGTGGTGTCTGCGATCGTCTAGCTCGTACTGCTCGTGAGCCGCTCATCGACATCGTCACGATCCTCCTCGGTGTGACAGTGGGAGCCTCGACGCAGGCGACGCACTTCCTCACGCTCGACTCGGTAAAGATCTTTATGCTCGGTGCACTCTCCTTTATCATAGCGACCTGCTCGGGTGTACTCTTTGTCAAGTTGATGAATCTCTTCCTCAAGGAGGGCAACAAGATCAATCCGCTGATCGGCAATGCAGGTGTATCGGCAGTCCCCGACTCGGCTCGCATATCGCAGATCGAGGGCGTCAAGTATGACCGGACGAACTACCTGCTGATGCATGCGATGGGCCCGAACGTAGCAGGCGTCATCGGCTCTGCCGTAGCTGCGGGTGTCCTCCTCGGCTTCCTCTCCTAGGTGCATTACGTGTAACGACTTGTAGGGACGCACGGTCGTGCGTCCGTTGTGTCAAAGCAAGACGAATTTTGACATCAAGGCGTTGACTCTATAGCCTTTAACGAGAACGGACGCACGACCGTGCGTCCCTACAAAGGGTTACACATCTCGCTAAGATTTATAGCGTTGATCGCCTTCTAGACACAAAGTCTCTACAGGGTTATTTTGTACCTTTGCGAGCAAGGGTGTGCCAATAGGTCAGCGAGGTGGATTGTGGTACGCTTTTTGAGAGATGAACTAGAAAGAATTCTATTGATGAATAAGCATATTAAAGACCCTCTGGGTACTCCCACTCCTAACCCGCAGGGATCGGACCCACGGCGTGGCAAGCGTCGCTTTAATCCGATGTGGCTCTACCTGTCGACTATATTTATATTGGCGATACTCTTCTTCCTACCGTCCGAACAGCCTACTAATAATAAGGAGGTGGACTGGACTGAGTTTCAGCGACTGCTCCGCAAGGAGGTCGCTACCAAGGTGGAGGTGAACCGTACCAAGGGTGTCGCTGTCGCTACGCTCAATCCAAAGAAGGTGGGCATGGTCTACAGCGAGCAGGAGCTACAGAATTTGGAGCAGCGTGGCTTTCCTTTTCGCATTACCAAGGCTCAGTATCAAGTCAAGTGCATTCCCCCGTCGGTAGATCGCTTTGACGAGTTTATCGAGAAGGAAAACATCGCCATAGATGTCAAGTACAAGACCGACAGCATGAACTTTTGGCTCATCCTAGCCAACTGGCTGCCGCTGATTCTGGTGCTTTTTTTCTGGATATGGATCTTCCGTCGCATGAGCGCTGGTCCTGGTGGCAAGAACGGTGGCCCCGGCGGTGTATTTAACGTCGGCAAGTCCAAGGCTAAGCTCTATGACAAGAAGGAGTCGCACGTCACCTTTGACGATGTGGCTGGGCTTCACGAAGCTAAGCAGGAGCTACAGGAGATTGTCGAGTTCCTCAAGAACCCCGACAAGTACACCAAGCTGGGCGGTAAGATTCCCAAGGGAGCGCTCCTCGTGGGCCCTCCAGGCACTGGTAAGACTCTCTTTGCGAAGGCGGTCGCTGGTGAGGCACACGTGCCTTTCTTCTCGATCTCAGGATCAGACTTCGTGGAGATGTTCGTCGGTGTAGGAGCTTCACGCGTCCGTGACCTTTTCAAGCAGGCTAAGGAGAAGTCGCCTTGTATCATCTTCATCGACGAGATCGACGCCGTGGGGCGTGCGCGTAGCAAGAACGCAGGCTTCAGCAGTAATGACGAGCGGGAGAACACGCTCAACCAGCTCCTCACCGAGATGGACGGCTTCGACGGCAATAGCGGCGTGATCATCCTCGCAGCAACAAACCGTGTGGACATTCTCGACAAGGCACTCCTACGTGCTGGTCGCTTCGACCGTCAGATCTACGTAGACCTACCCGACCTGAACGACCGCAAGGAGATCTTCCTCGTACATATGAAGGGACTCAAGCTAGGTCCGGACGTATCGGTGGATCAGCTGGCACGACAGACGCCAGGCTTCTCGGGAGCAGACATAGCAAACGTCTGCAACGAGGCGGCGCTCATTGCGGCACGCCACGACAAGCAGGCGATCGAAAAGCAAGACTTTATGGATGCGGTGGATCGTATCATCGGAGGTCTGGAGAAGAAGAATAAGATCATCACCGAGAACGAGCGTCGCAGCATAGCCATCCACGAGGCGGGTCACGCCACCATCAGCTGGATGACGGAGTATGGCAATCCCTTGGTCAAGGTGACCATCGTGCCGCGTGGCAAGGCGCTTGGCGCCGCTTGGTATATGCCTGAGGAGCGACAGATCACCCACACGCAGGTTCTCCTCGATGAGCTCTGCTCGCTGCTGGGAGGTCGTGCTGCTGAGGAGCTATTCCTCGATCGCATCTCGACAGGTGCCGCCAACGACCTAGAGCGTGTCACCAAGCTCGCCTACGCTATGATCACCTACTACGGTATGAGTGACAAGCTGCCCAACCTCAACTACGCCGACTCGCAGAGCGATGGCTATAACTTCCAAAAGCCGTACAGTGAGGAGACGGCGGTCATCATCGATCAGGAGGTCTCCAAGCTCATCGCTACACAGTATGCCCGTGCCAAGGAGATCCTGACACAGTATGCCGAGCAGCATCATCAGCTAGCGCAGCTACTCCTAGAGCGTGAGGTGATCTACACGGAGGATGTGGAGGCGATCCTCGGCAAGCGTCAGTGGATCTCCCGCTCGGACGAGCTGGATGCGCTCAACGAGGCTGCGCGCGCCAAGCGACTCGCTAGTGCCACTCCCCCGCCCTATATTAAAAAGGAGGAGGATCAGCCTACGCTGGCTCCCTCAGAGGAGAAAAACGATGAGGAGCCTACAGATCACGAATAGTCCTATCTAAAAGTCGGGCAGAGATACTCACTCGCTGAGCATCTCTGTCCGACTAACTTATTAAGCTCTACCTAACACACGACAACCACTGAATACAACGCTACCATGTCGACCTTCACCACTCGTCTTATATCGGGCACAGTCTACGTAGCACTGATCGTGCTAGCCTTAACACTCTCCATGGTCTGGGGATTGTGGATCTTGCTCTCCTTCTTTGCCGTGGCAGGGGTCATCGAGTTCAACCGACTCACCGGCGTCAACCGCCCCTACATCTTCCGCATCGTACTCGACTGCGCAGCCGCCGTCTGGCTCCTCTACGCCACGGCGCAGTATGGCATGGCGATCAGTCATGGACTAGCTATCTTCCTCCCTTACCTGCTCTACCTACTTTATGTGGTCTGTCGCTCTACATTCCTCCCGCATCAGGCTATGCTCCCGAGCCTCGGCAACAGCCTCATCGGGCAAGTCTACATAGCGGTGCCTCTCGCGCTAGCTATCAGACTGACGCTAGATCCCACGTCTTCGTCCTCAATGACACAATTCAACGGGTTGCTCCTCCTCGCCATCTTCATCTTTATATGGGTCAATGACACGGGCGCATACCTCATCGGCTCACGATGGGGCAGGACCCCCCTGGCACCGAGCATCTCGCCAAAGAAAAGCGTCGAAGGCTCCATCGGAGGACTCCTCCTCGTCCTCCTCTCCGCAGTCATCCTGCGCCTGCTTCTATTTCCAGAGCTAAGCTGGCTGCGCATCTTACTCATCGCTACAGTGGTCGCTGTCTTCGGGACCATCGGGGATCTCTTCGAGAGTAGTCTCAAGCGTCAGGCAGGTGTCAAGGATTCGGGCAAGCTCATCCCAGGTCACGGAGGCATACTCGATCGCATAGACAGCCTACTCCTAGCGGTACCCGCCGTCTACCTGCTCCTCGCTCTCTAGCAAAAAAATGCAGTGAACACATCACAACGCACACCAGAAACAAGCGGATCAATACTTCGTGAAGGTCTACGCTTGATAAGCTCTGGTGTAGCAGGTCAATTAGTAGCTCTGATCCTACTCTCTATCGTAGGACGTCAATACCACGAAGAGACTATGGGCGTGTTGGGAAGCTTCCTCTCCTGGGGAGGACTGCTCGCCATCATAGCATGTGGACGCTATGAACAGGGGATTGTGGTAGCGACACGCAGAGAGGAGTCAAATCTACTCTATCACTTAGCACTGCGCATAGCTCTTTACTTTGCCATCGGCGTACTCCTACCGCTATCTCTCTGCGGAGGGCTCTTTCTCTCGGCTACGACACCGCTCGGATGGACAATATACCTACTCCCCCTTTATGTACTTCTCTTAGCTTGGTACAATGCCTCTGCACAGTGGCTCCTGCGACAGCAACAATACAAGCGTCTAGCTCAAATGCAACTAATCAAAGGGGTCGGAAACAATCTACTCAAGGTACTCTTCGGGCTTCTGTCCGCAACTGTCGGATCACTCATAGCTGCTCAACTTCTATCCATTTTTGCCCCCTACTCTCTCTTTGCACAGGCACTCCGTAAGGGGCTTCGCAAGCCGACGGAGGGATCAGTGATACAAGTAGCTAAGCAATACCAAGGCTTCCCTCGCTATGGCTTGACACAAGCTCTAGTAGACAACCTCTTGGGGAGTCTGCTGATACTAATGCTTCCTCTACAGTTTAGCTCCCGAGAGGTGGGCTTCTTAACGATGGCTATTATGCTAGGACGCCGCCCCTTACAGCTCATATCTGAGAATCTAGGCAGTGTGTACTTTGAGAGGATGAGCAAACAGGTTAGAGAGCGGGCACCTCTCCGTCCGATGGTACACAAGCTAATTGCATTAACCCTCCTCTTCGGAATACCCATAGCGCTACTCCTCGCTCACTATATGACACCTCTAGTTACACTCGTAGTGGGCGAGAGATGGACTTGGTCAGCTTACATTATCACATGGATGCTACCGATGCTGATCCCCAACTTCGCCACCTCTATACTCAACGTACTGCCCGACATCTTCGGCCGTCAAAAGGCCAATATGACGGCCCAGATTGTAATGCTAGTATTCGACCTAGTCGTCATAGTAGCGGGCTTTTCGTTCTTTACCTTTGAGCAATTTATTCCCTACTTCTATCTTCTCATCACACTAGAGCAGGTCATCTATCTTCTCTTCTTACTTTACTTCGTATGGCATTATGAACGCACACGAGTCGTCTCTTAGTGGACACGCTACTGGATTTGCATTTTTGGACCCTAGCGACAAGCTCCTTGATGCCGAAGCCCTGACACGCTACTTTGCTTCGCTCACAGACGCCTCGGATTTACGCCTCCGAGCATCTGCTCTCAATGGGTCTTGGAGCTATTACTCTAGTCAAGATACGCCTCAGGACAGGGATGCGTTTGCCATCGTAGACCATCGCTCCTCACACGCTCTCTACTACCGAATAGAGAATGGTCGCATACGCATCTGCGACAACGGGTTCAAGTTGCTTCACCACGATGAACCGCCTATACCAACGACCAAAGAAGACTGTCTCTTCTTCTCAGAGTGGGGCTTCACGCCCGAAGACCATACGCTACATCCAGACATACACCGTATCCCAGCTGGCTGTGGCATCCACTTTAAGGCGACTACAGGGAGCATTGAGACCGTACGCTACGACTCCTGCTGGTATGAAGGGGAGCCTCTCTCTGTAAGCTATACTGAAGCACAAGACCTCTTCCGTACGGCGTGGCATACAGCGGTACAGCGTATGCGTGCCGTCTTGACAGGACGTCCAGTGATACTACCTCTCACGGCAGGACGAGACTCTCGTTTGATAGCTCTTGCACTTAAAGAGATTGGAATCACGCCTATCACCTGCACCTACGGACGTACTGAAGATGTGTACGAGGTGGCAAGAGCTAGAGAGATAGCTCAGATTTTGGACTTCCCGCATCGCTACTTCTGCACAATCCCTGAGGGGTATGGCCTCGATGGTTATACAGCCGATGACAATGTCCTAGACTATCTGCGCTACATAAGTGGATTGGGGTCGGGATACTTCTTTGGCGAGTACTCTACAGCACGAGCTCTAGCAAAGGAATATCCTACAGCTATAGTACTACCTGGACACAATGGAGATGTCATCGGAGGAGACAATCTACATTTGAGATTCTTCAACGGGATGCGTAAAGATGCGAAAAATGCACGCTTACTTTGCTTTCACGAGGGGGGCAATCGTAGACTTAGATACTCAGAGGTTCATCAACTGGCGAAGCTACATAAGCAAATGTTCGCTCAATATCCACATGTTGCAACGGGAAAGGATTTATTTGAGCTGTTTCGCAATAGAGAGATTATGCCGAAGTACTATATCAACTCGTCTCGAGGATGGCGTTACTTCGGTCTCAACGTGTGGATGCCCTTTATCGACAAGGAGCTATGCCATATAATGCACCGCTTACCAGCCAGCTATCGCATAGGCAAGCGACTCTATGAAGAGGTGACAGACCAGCTCTTTCAAGAGGCTGGGATAGCATTTGACGACGATGTCTCTATGTACAAGAGGTACCAACAAAGCTCCTACAGGATGAAGCAATGGTTACGTCCCTATATAATGTATCTTCGCACACGCATACCGCACCCGCTTTTTTCAGCCGATGACCCCTTAGGATTTCGGGAGCTGATGTCTGGCGCTCTGTACCAATCGGTACTTAGATACGTACCTTGGGAAACTACCTCTACGAACGGTCTATCCTTCGCTTGGTGGCTCTGGCTACACAAATGTCTATCGTAGTAGTTTCCCGCCTTTATTCATACTCTTTTGAGGTAATACAAAGGAGCTACTAGAGCCGAACAGACACAGTTCCCCGATAAGGACCAAATCTTCAAAGGATTTTTCTCTCCTACCCCTTAGTAGCGATCTAGATGACGTTGAGCACGTAGTCGCCCAGCTGCTCTTCTTCTTCACCTCCATCATCAACGTCATCCCCGACATCATCGGGCAACAAAGAGCGCACCTACAGATTCAACTGCTCAACCTCTTCCTGCAAGTAGCCCTTCTGGTGCTACTTATCTATGTCTTGCGCGCACCATTCGCCGAGACCGTCTCCACCTACTACCTAGTCGTCGCACTCTACCACCTACTCTACGGAGGCTGGCTCCTCTACCTCTTGCACCGCCACGACCAGCAGCTCCTGCAGAGCAACGGCTAATTCTTCTTTTGAGGTGCTGGAAAACTACGATTTATCCTTAGAAGGGATGAATCTCCACGTGGATATTTCCAAATCCTCACGTGGGCGAGAAAAAACTCTTCCGAAGAATCAAACGAAACTTCCGAAGAATCAAATGAAACTTCCGAAGAATCAAATGATAAGTCCGAAGAATTTTTCCACGCCCACGTGGAAAATAAAAAATAGCCACGTGAGAAATGACAAATTTCCACGTGGCTATTCTGTTTTATAGTCTCAGTAGATTAGCTTAGCCAGGCTAAAAGTGCGCTTGCTTTACCGCTTCGCTTTACTACTAAGCTCTTTTTATCTATCTTTGTAGAGGATACAATGAGATAAGACCATTATGGCTCAATACAAACGAGTACTACTCAAGCTCAGCGGCGAGTCGCTCGCGGCTGGCTCCAAGCAAGGCATCGACACGATACGGCTCCACGACTACGCCTCGCAGATCATCGAGATCAGCGATATGGGCGTCGAGGTGGCTATCGTCGTGGGCGGTGGCAACATATTCCGAGGCATGGCAGGCTCTGCCGAAGGGCTGGATCGGGTGTCGGGCGACCGTATGGGCATGCTCGCCACGGTCATCAATGCGCTCGCCATCAGTGCGGCGATCAATGCACAGTGCCCCGCCATACAGGGCACACCTCGGGCGATCGTCATGACCAGTACGCCGATGGAGCCCTACGCTCGCTACTACGATGCGCTCACGGCTCGGCAACTGCTGGCGCAGGGGCATATCGTCTTCGTCGCTGGCGGAACGGGCAATCCGTTCTTTACCACAGACTCTGCCTCAGCACTCCGTGGCATTGAGCTACAAGCAGACATCATGCTCAAGGGGACCCGTGTCGACGGCATCTACACAGCCGATCCCGAGCGCGACCCAACAGCAATCAAGCTCTCTCGTCTCACCTACCAAGAGGTGTACGACCGTGGGCTCAGGATTATGGACCTGACCGCCATGACGCTTTGCCAGGAAAACCACCTGCCGATCATCGTCTTTGACATGGACACGATGGGCAATCTGGCTCGTGTAATGCGTGGCGAGGAGATCGGATCCATCGTTTCCTAATCAATAACCTAGAAACCAATCACAAAGAAATATGAGTACAAGCCAATTTACCAAACCGGCTGAGCAGTCTATGCTCAAAGCTGTCGAATTTCTTCAAGACAAGCTAGACCACATACGTGCTGGCAAGGCAAACCCCTCCTTACTCGATGACATAATGGTCGAGGCTTACGGGGCGCCGATGCCTCTCAATCAGGTTGCGACAGTGACTGTACCCGATGCTCGTACGCTCGCTATCACACCGTGGGACAAGAAGCTCATCAAAGACATCGAAAAGGGTATCCTCGACTCCAGTCTAGGTATCACACCGACGAACAATGGCGAGATGATCCGCATCACTATGCCGCCCCTCACCGAGGAGCGTCGTAAGGAGCTGGTCAAGCAGTGCAAGGCTGAGAGCGAGGAGGCGAAGATCAGCATCCGCAACGCACGCCGTGACGCTATTGACGCTGCGAAGAAAGCGGTCAAAGCCGAGGACCTACCAGAGGATACAATCAAGCAAACGGAGAACGACGCTCAGAAGCTCCACGACAAGTACATAGGTCGCGTCGAGGAGGCTCTAGCAGCTAAGGAGAAGGAGATCATGACGATCTAATCCCCCTACCCCTCCCTATCACATTTCACCCCTTATGCAAGTCACACCTACAGCCTGAGCGGGCAGGCGGAGCGGAGAGACTAGTTTCCGCATCGGCTACCCCCATTCCCCGCTCAAGCTGTGGGCTGTGGCTTTGCTCACATTTTCCCCATTTCCCCCTACCCTATGCGAGGCAGAGTCATCAAGGTCATCGGCAATAACTGTGCAGTGCACGTACCCGAAGAGGAGCGGGTCTACTCCTGCCTGATCAAAGGGCGGGTGCGTATCCAAGGCATTCGCAGCACCAACCCCGTAGTAGTTGGTGACTGGGTGCACTTCACGCCAGATCCGCAGCAGGAGGTCTCCTATATAGAGTCTCTCGATCCACGGCGCAACTACATCATACGACGCGCCACCAATCTCTCTAAGGAGTCACACATCCTTGCAGCCAACATTGACCTAGCCCTCCTAATGGTCACCATCGCTCGTCCTCGCACTTCCTACACCTTCATCGATCGCTTCCTAGCCACGGCAGAGGCGTACCGCATTTCCACCGAGATCCTCATCAACAAGGTCGACGACCTTAAGCCCGATGAGGAGGAGGTGATGCGCGAACTGACCGAGATCTACACCCCACTAGGTTATCCCTGCCACCCCATATCAGCGCTGCAACATCAAGGCACCGACGCACTTCTATCGCTGCTCGATGGCAAGTGCACGCTCATCGCAGGGCACTCAGGCACCGGCAAGTCGACCCTACTCAACAGCTTGATTCCCGACCTAGAGCTAGCCACGCAGGCTATCTCTTCGCTCTATGAGACGGGGCAGCACACGACTACTTACTCGGAGATGTATCAGCTACCGGCCCCGCACTCGGGCTGGATCATCGACACGCCTGGGATCAAAGCTTTTGGCACGCTAGAGATGAGCGAAGAAGACACGAGCCACTTCTTTCGTGAGTTCTTCGCCTATTCGAGCAACTGTCGCTTTGCCAATTGCACACACCTCCACGAGCCCGGCTGCGCTGTTCTCAAGGCGCTTGAAGAGGGACGCATTGCCCCCTCGCGCTACAAGAGCTATCTGAGCATCCTCCAGGACGAGCACAGTGGCCCCTACCGCCCCGAGCAGTAAGACACCAACGCATACACACATTAACCAAACCATTATGACGAAACCATCTAGAAAGAAAAACACACCCAAGAAGAACCCTACCAAACGCTCCGGCGCGAAGCGGCTTAACCTCGACGAACTAACACGAGCCGTCGTCAAGCTCTTTGCCACAAACCCAACCCACACGTGGAACTACAAGCAGGTCTCCAAGCAGCTCGGCATCACGGAGCAACCGATGCGCCAGTCCATCAGCCGCATCCTCGAGGTGCTGGAGCTGGACGACACGCTCACACGGGTCAAGCCGGGCACCTATCGCTATAATCTCTCGGGGGCTCTGCTCTTCGGCACCTTCGAGCGTCGCTCCAACGGGCGCAACGCATTCATCTCTGATGAGGATGGCAAGAGCATCTTCATCGCCGAGCGCAACTCTATGCACGCACTCAACGGCGATCGTGTGCAGGCGCGGCTCTTTGCCAAGCGTCAGGGCGGAGATCTAGAGGGCGAGGTGATCAATATCATTGAGCGCTCGAAGCATACCTTCGTTGGGCGACTAGAGTTCAAAAAGGACTGGGCCATCTTCGTCACCGAAGATCGCACCCTCTCGACCGACATACTGATCCCGCTCAGCGAACTAAACGGTGCTCAGCGAGACTCCAAGGTAGAGGTGGCTATCACTGAGTGGCCTAGCTCGGACAAGATCCCCACGGGACGTGTCCTCAAGGTTCTCGGCAAGGCGGGCGACAACGACACCGAGATGCGCGCCATACTGACCGAGTACAATATAGACTACGACTACCCACAGGCAGCTATCGACGAGGCGGAGCGACTCTCGGGCGAGATAACCCAAGAGCAGCTGGCACAGCGAGAGGACTTCCGCGAGGTGCCTACGCTTACCATTGACCCAGCCGACGCTAAGGACTTTGACGATGCGCTCTCTTACCGTGACCTCGGCGATGGCCGGCACGAGGTGGGCGTACACATTGCCGATGTCTCTTACTTCGTCTCCGAGGGGTCTAAGATTGACGAGGAGGCTTACGCACGTGGCACCAGCGTTTACCTCGTTGACCGCACGATCCCGATGCTCCCCGAGGCGCTGTGCAACAATCTCTGTTCGCTACGCCCCAACGAAGATAAGTACGCATACTCCTGTATCCTCACGCTAGACAATGCAGCGCACGTACAGCAGTATCGCATCTGTCGCACCGTGATACGGAGCGATCAGCGTATGACTTACGAGGAGGCACAAGATGTGATCGAGGGGCGTAGTGACACCCAGCAGGCGATCATTCAGCCGCTCTTCGAGCTCTCTCAGCAGTTGCGCAAGCGTCGCTTTGACGAGGGTGCGATCAAGTTTCAGAGCCAAGAGGTGCGCTTCGTACTAGACCCCAAGGGTCGTCCCACAGGTGTCGAGGAGGTGATAGACAATGAGTCGCACCACCTCATCGAGGAGTTTATGCTCCTGGCCAATCGCACCGTTGCCGAGGACATTGGGCAGGTTCGTGCCAAGGGCAAGAAGGCGAAGAACTTCGTCTACCGTGTCCACGCACAGCCTAGCGAAGAGAAGTTGATGGCGCTCGCTTCTTTTGCTGGTAAGTTTGGCTACAAAGTCAATCTCAGTGGCGAGAATCGTCAGGTGAGTCGCTCCTTCAACAAGCTCCTCGACAGCGTCCAGGGCAAGCGTGAGGAGAGCCTTATCGAGACGCTCGCCATCCGCTCTATGACCCGTGCCGAGTACTCGCCAGACAACATCGGGCACTACGGACTCTCCTTTGCCTTCTACACCCACTTCACCTCACCCATACGTCGCTACCCCGACCTGATGGTGCACCGCCTTTTGACACGCTACTATGCGGGTGGTCGCTCTGTGACAAAGGGCAAGCTCGAGGAGCAGTGCCAGCACTGCAGCGAGCAGGAGCAAATAGCTACGCAGGCGGAGCGTGACTCGATCAAGTACAAGCAGGTGGAGTATATGAAGGCTCGCATGGGACAGGTCTTCGATGGAGTCATCAGCGGCGTCGCCGAGTGGGGACTTTATGTGGAGCTCAAGGGGTCGCACTGCGAGGGACTCATACCGATCCGCAAGCTCGAGGACGACTACTTTGAGTACGACGAGAAGAACTACCGTCTCCGTGGGCGACGCACCGGCAAGCGCTACAACCTTGGCGACCCGATCACCGTACGTGTCGTTCGTGCCGATCTAGAGCAGCGACAGCTCGACTTTGACCTCGTCTGATTACGTGCCACTTATGACAGCAACGCACCAGATCCTCGGCAAGACGCCTGCACAGCTCACGGAACTAGCCGTTGGCTTGGGACTGCCCAAGTACACGGGTCGGCAGATCGCCGACTGGCTCTACCAGAAGCATGTCTCCTCGTGGGACGAGATGACCAATCTGAGTAAGAAGGCGCGCGCTCTGCTCGCCTCGCACTACGAGATAGGCCGTGCGGCACCTCATCTACAGCAGACTTCACGAGACGGCACGGTCAAGTACCTCTTTGCCGCTGGTGGGGGCTTCGTTGAGACGGTCATGATCCCCGAGGGAGACCGCGCCACGCTCTGCGTATCGTCACAGCGAGGCTGCAAGATGAACTGCCTCTTTTGCATGACGGGCAAGCAAGGCTTCGGTGCTAATCTCTCCGCGAGCGAAATTCTCAACCAGATCCTCTCCGTGCCTGAGGTCAATGAGCTGACAAACATCGTCTTCATGGGAATGGGCGAACCGATGGACAATATAGACACGCTGCTACAAGTGATCACCTGTCTGACCGATCCGCAAGGACTGGCGATGAGTCCGAAGCGTATCACCGTCTCGACCATCGGCCTACGCCCTGGCTTAGAGCGCTTCTTGGACGAGTGCACCTGTCATCTGGCTATCAGCCTGCACAACCCACTGCCGGAGGAGCGTTTAGCGATCATGCCGGTAGAGCGCGCCATGCCCCTCGCCGACACGGTGGCACTCCTACGACACTACGACTGGAGCCGTCAGCGTCGCCTCACCTTCGAGTACATCGTTTTCTCAGGGCTCAACGACACGTCCCGTCACCTCGCAGCCCTCAAGCGTCTACTCGCACAGCTCGACTGCCACGTCAACCTGATCCGCTACCACCGCATCCCGCACATCGACCTGCCTAGCTCCGATATGACCCGCATGGAGTGGCTCCGCGATCGGCTCTGCGAGGCGGGCATACCGACCACCATCCGCACCTCCCGTGGCGAAGACATCAGCGCTGCCTGCGGTATGCTCAGCACCCAAGAGCAACAAGGAGCATAAACCCTCACGCCCCATTATGACAAAAGGTTCTAGCCTCACAAGAGAGGTTAGAACCTTTTTTGTTTCATCACAAGCGTAGCGTTCACTAGAAGTAATGCCCTACAGAGATTGCGGGGTATATGTAAGCGAAGTTCCATTGAGCGACCTGCACCAGGTTGATCCCCATACGCAGACTCGCCTCTGCACTCCAACCACTTTGCGTTATATACTTAAATCCAGCACCTAGACCAATACCGCACGAGGTGCCGCTCACGATCTCTTCTGTTCTCTTTCTTTCCATCCAAGGACCAGAGTAATGCACATTTTTCAGTTTGTCATAGTAGCCAATAGCGCTATTCACCTCTACCAAGAAGCCCGCATTAGGTCTCGTAAAGGCAAACCTATTTCCTCCAAAGTACCAGCGACAATAAGGCATCACCCCAAAAGTCGGGAAGAAGAGTCCACTAGCAGATTTATCACCTACATAGGCACTCACGGTGCAACCAATACTAAAGGGTGACGCTGTTGCGTACTCATACTCTGCAGAGAGCTCCGAAGCATAAGGCAATGCAAAAAGATTAAGCCGGACTTCGTGATACTTGACTGGATGTGAAGGCTCAACGACCTCCTGAGCAGCTAGCCCGAGAGAGCTTAGTGTCAGAAAGATCGTCAAGAGCGTTAGTTTCGTCAGTAGTCGCGGCATCATCGTAGTCTCTTGACCCTATCACAACGCTGCTAGAATCGGTAGCCCACAGAGATTGCGGGGTATATGTAGGCGATGTTCCAGTCACACACCTTCACGAGATTACGACCTAGACGCAGGCTTATCTCTCCGCTCCAATTGTTTCGAGAGACTAGCTTGAGACCCGCTCCGAGACCTATACCCCACGAGATACCGCTCCGCTCTTCAAGCGGATTGTCGGGATCTTCAGTGTACGTCTCATCTTCATCATCTCGCACATTGGCTAGATTATCGTTGTAGGCTAGAGAGCTATTAGCCTCTAGAAAAAAGCCCGCATTAGGCTTTGCCATAGAAAACCAACGACCACCAAAGTACCAGCGACCATACGGCATCACACCCACCGTAGGAAAGAAGATCACGTTAAAGCGATTACTGCTAAAGTAAGCACTCGCCATAGCTCCCACACCCACATCTTGCGCCACCGCACGCTCGTACTCCAGAGATAAAGTTTTGTGCACCACTGGAGCGGAGAGGTTCAGTCGTATTTCGTTGAGTCTTTCAGGTGTGGGCGGTTCTGGCTCTCCAGGCACCACAACCTCCTGAGCAGCTAGCCAGAGAGAGCTTAGTGCTAGTAGGATCGTGCTAAGGATCAGCTGTGTCAGTCGTTCTTTCATTATAGTAACGTCTTTTGGTTATGTCACAAAGTTAATACTATTTCTGAGATTTGGCCGCTGTCGCACTGATTTCATCGTAGAGGGCCAAGGCACGCTTCTGCGCCTCAGCAAAGGTCGGCAGCACATTCTCCCGTCCCAGCTGATCGATGATACCCGTCTGCTCCAGATGCGTATAGACAGCAGGACGCACGCCGCTTAGTATGATGTGCACACCACGCCTACGCTGTCGTGCAAGGGCCATCTGCAGGTTGTACAGCCCCGTGCTGTCGATGAAAGGCACGCGACGCATACGGATGATCCGTACCTCTGGGTGGTCGTGAACCGTCACCATCACCTCCTCAAACTTATTGGCAATGCCAAAGAAAAACGGGCCCTCTACCTCATAGACCTCCACTCTTTCTGGCAGCTCCAGATGCTCCTCAGCCAGTGGCTCGTCCGTGATCTCTCCCACCCCGATCTGCTCGACAGAGCTCACATCGAGGATGCGACGGAAGAGCAACGCGATCGCCAGCAGCATGCCCACCCCGATCGCCACTGTCAGATCGGTCAGCACCGTCAGCAGGAAGGTCACCAGTAAGATAACCGTATCCCCTCGTGGACCTTTAAAGATTGAGACAAACGATCGCCAGCCACTCATATTATAAGAGACCACCACCAGTACACCCGCCAGCACCGCCATCGGGATATGCGCCGTCAGTGGCGAGAGCAGGAGCATGATCAGCAAGAGCACCACCGCGTGGATGATACCCGCCATAGGAGTCCGTCCACCGCTATTGATATTGGTCATGGTACGAGCGATAGCCCCCGTCACCGGGATCCCCCCGAAGAACGGCACCACCACATTAGCTACGCCCTGACCGATCAATTCGCTATCAGGATTGTGCTTCGACCCGATCACACCGTCCGCCACTGATGCCGAGAGCAGGCTCTCCATAGCGCCCAGTAGCATGATCGTTAGGGCAGAGGGAAAGAGCGCCACGATACGCTCCACCGTGATCGTAGGCAACACAAAGGTCGGTAGCGCACGCTCTATCGTATAGTTGTCCCCGATATTCTCCGGTCTGAGGTAGCCCAGCTGCTGGAGACCAAAGCTCACCAGCGTGAGCAGCACCAATGCCACCAGCGTGCTTGGGATCTTCGCATTCACCTTAGGCAGTAGCCAGATGATCAATATCGTACAGACTGCAAAAGCAAAGGGGATCCACGACGCCGTCGCAAAGTTGGCGATCAGCACCTGCCACTTGCCGATGAAGTCTCCCGGCATCGACTCGATCTGTAGCCCGAAGAGGTCGGCGATCTGCGTCGTAAAGATGGTCACCGCAATACCCGCTGTAAAGCCCACGATAATCGGATAAGGGATGAAGCGCACCAAGCCACCCAAGCGCAAGAATCCCAACAGCATCAGGAGCAAGCCCGCCATGATCGTCGCAATGGCCAGCCCGTCCAGTCCGTGCTGCTGGATGATCCCATAGACGATCACAATGAAGGCACCCGTCGGGCCCCCGATCTGCACCTTGCTACCGCCTAGTAGCGAGACGAGGAAGCCACCGATGATAGCCGTCAGCAGACCCTCCGTCGGCGAAACCCCGCTAGCGATACCGAAGGCGATAGCTAGCGGCAGGGCGACCACGCCAACGATGATACCTGCTGTGAGATCCTTGACAAAGTCCTGTCGTGAATAACCACGTAGAGAGAGAAAAAACTCAGGCACGAGTCCCTTCATGATAGACATAAGCGTAAGAAAAATGGTTGGTACTGCTACAAAGATACGAAATTAGAGATTAGAGGCCAGAAGTTAGAGGTTAGAGATTCGATCATTCTGACAGCTCCGATGACTCTTGCCTCTAGCTAATTGCTAACAGCTTTCCCAGCACCTCAAAATAAGAATTAGCTAAGCTTAAGACAAACCGTTGCTCCATAAAGATATAATGCGTACCTTTGTGACAAGAACCTTAGACACGTTACGGAGTATGTTTACCCCCCCCCCATTTAACATTTAGCAACAAGAGAGCAACTCACTTACAAAGCTCTCATGCAAGCACTTCTCTTGCTACCAGCAGGAAAAAGGGTGGGGCAACAAACACACCGCACAGACCTCATCACAAACGACAAGTGGCGACCTCTCACCGAGAGAGGGGTCGCCACTTGTCGTATCTTTTAGCCACCTATATCAACTCTTTTCTTTGGCACATAACAACCTATATAGTCAATCTATGGAAAAAAAATCAATTTGGAGACTCATATTCTTCATAGCATTTATTGCTCTAATGGGGATTAGTTGCTGGGCAACGACCGAGTCCATTCATCTTTTGCTTCCTAGCTGGCCTGTCATCTTTTGTTGGGCAGTGACGATAGCATTCTTCTTTATCGCATCGTATGGTAGCAAGTTGATCGTAGATAGTCTCAATATGAATATCTACTACAACTCACGAGGTAAAAGCCTAGTCATAGGGATTATCTTACTAATCTTCTTTTGGCTTCTGTTTAGTATGCCGACAAATACACATACGTTCTTTTACCGCTCCTCGATCAATGATGTCGCTCTCAAAGATGTAGGGACTACTCAGAGGTATCTACTAGAGCTCGCTGATGACTCCTACACTCAAAACAACATAAAGCTCAACATCGAAAAGCTCAAGCGTGACGTCTCAGCACAGCAACTAGCACTAGAGGCTGAGATAGACAATAGTGCTAACCCAGGCTTTGGCACTAAAGCAAAGAGCCTGCTGAGTGGACTAGCTCATTCGCTAGGCATAGATGTCATACCCACTCTATCCTACAGAGGCACATCTCCCGCAGAGCGTAAGAAACTCAAAGAAGAGTATAGCAAGATCATCCACAAGCATCTAGAGGCCCGCATAGCGGAGATAAAGAAAAACGGCGAGGACAGTCGTTCCTCCCGCTACAAGCCAGAAGCCTTGGAGCTCGCTAAGCAACTAGAGTCTGCCAAGGGCGCACTAAGTGAAGCCAAAGCTCGAGGGCTAATTGACAAATCACTCATCTCCAACGTGGACGCACTACTAGCTCGCTCCTACAACACAATCAAGAACTACCAAGACCTCATCAATATATCTGATGAAGACAAGCCTGTCTATCTAGCAGAAAGCTCTGTAACCAGGACTCATCGTATGCTAAGCGTCGTAGAGGTGTGGAAGGATATATTCAAAGGCAAGTATGCTGGACGAGAAGTGACCCTTTGGATTCTAATGGCCATCCTCGTAGATGTGGCAGCCTTTATATTCTTCACACTTGCGACAAAAAAGGAAGAAGAATAACCCCCTACTATAAAACAAGATACTAGACACCATTGCTATGGCTATAGAAATACCAACCAAACAGAATAGCGAGGAGCCTGAGTTCCTCCGCGACTCCATAGACTCTCCATCACCCATTGGGAGCTCAACTGATGAAGTCAATACTGAGGAAAACGCAGCTATCACCTCCATCAATCAAGATTTCGATGAAGAAACAAAGCCTTCTATGCACTATACTGGAGAGAGCAAGAAAATACTTGACCCCATGCGGGTCAAAGTGGAGATAGCAGATGCCCGAACACCCATCGTAGTCCTCTTCGGTCCCAAAACCTCGGGCAAGACGATGATGCTGGTTCGACTGACTCGATGGCTCAAGAAGAATGGACTGAGCGTAATGCCTATTAGGACATTTAGACCCGCAGACGACAACTACAAGAAAATGTGCGACAGCTTTAACGACATGGTAGACTCCAATGAGGCTGCCAAGGGAACAAACGCTATCGACTTTATGCTCCTTAAAGTATCCAAAGACGGTCGCCCCATTTGCCAAATTCTAGAGGCTCCTGGAGAGCACTACTACAACAGCGAGAGACCCTCTCAGTCTTTTCCTCCATACATTCATAAGATCATCTCTGAGCTAAGGAACAAGAAAATATACGTCATCCTAACAGAGGGTGACTGGCGTAACCAAGAGACACAAGATAGTCGAGATGCTTATGTCCAAAAGATTAACGACCTCCGAAGGCTCTCCGATATTAAAGATAAGTTCATCGTTGTGCTCAACAAAGTTGACCTTACGGAGTTCACGCTAAGCAAAGGACTTTACAACAAGCCACAAGCAAGGAGAGCCATCAAGAACCTATACCCTCGCATCTTCAAGATCTTTGAGAACCAACACCCAATCACCCGCTTTTTCAGGCCAAGCTATGCAACCTTTATGGCATTTCAGTCTGGGGAGTTCTCCCAGACAGCTGATGGAGAGACCTTCATATACACACCAGGAGCTGATGCATACGCTAAGGAGTTGTGGAATCAGATCATAAGCGCCTGCAATTAGTATGAGACTAGAAGTATTTATTTTCGGAGCCGAGGATGGAGCTGTAGCTTACCCCAATACAGACGCTCGCTACTTTGAGTCTATGTTTTACCAGACTCCCGATATCAAGAAAATACCTATCCTAGACGTTAGGCTCAGGCTGATTGATGGAAGATGTTTTACAGACTATACTCTGCTACTCTATGGGCTTACAGCCACCATAGGCAGACCTGATGCTCATATCGGAATCACGTACCGCCTAGAGGGCTATGTCGACAAGTGTACCCATATCTACCACTTCTTAATGAATGAGTTCAGCGGGAAAGTCGACGGAGTTGTCGTCAACCGAGATAGATTTATCAAGCCTATCTCTGACTTCAAAGAGCTACCACAAGTGCTGGAGCAACGGTTTGCCAGCTGTTTCGATGATCAAGATATAACCCCAATCATCTCAAGCCAAAAGGCAGACTCAAGGATTATCTCATATAATCCTAAGGATATAGACGACGCAGAGATCAAGCGTAGAGTTTTTGCTAGAGAGGTTATCCGTATATCGGACTCTTACCCCAGCCGTGAGCTACTAGCAATGCAAGAGAGGCAAACGAAGATGAAGACTAAGTACGCAAAAGAGATTGAAGAGACCGAAGCTCGAGTAAAGACTCAAGCTCAAGAGCGAATCAACTCTTTGCAAACACAGATTGACCGCCTAGCGGAAGAGAAGAAGCGTATCATCACTTCTAAAGAGAGCAGTGATGCGACTATTCAAGAGATCCGCAAGCTGCTACAGCTTTCCCCTTCTGCAGCTGTAACGCTTAGCAAGGAGGAGCTATTCAAGCCTCAGGATATTGCTTCTAATGCCAAAGGACTTCATCGCCAGACTCACCTACTATCCCGACCAGCACTCCAAGGGGGACTACTCCTCATATCTTGTGTTGTGAGCCTTCTGACGCTAATTTTTGTGTCTGGCCTCATCGCCTCTTCATCTAGTAGCCACACAAAGTCAGCTTCCCCGACTCCGACAGAGCATGTGCAGGATAGTACGAAGAGTGCCAGCATATCAACACCCCAATGACAAAGCATAGAAAAGTCTACTCGCTAGTAGTTTACATATTGCTTCTAAGCTTCATTTTCCTATCGCTCATTAGTTGTCAATGCTCGACAGAGAGCAATGGTGATAGTGACAAGATTTGGTTTGACTTCGGCACGCCATCCGCGGAGGAGATTGTGGGGTCTTCGTCTTACCCTCTAGAGGGAGTGAATAATCAGATTGAGGTACCCTTTGAGAGACAAGCGGGTGTCAAGTTTGTCTCGGTCAAGCTCAACGGCATTCCTATGGAAATGATACTTGACACGGGGTGTAGTAGCACACTAATTTCTGTTGCTGAGGCAAACTACCTATACAGTAAAGGACTAATCTCTGAAGAAGACATCATCGGAGAGACCTACTCTCAGATAGCCGATGGCTCCTTGCGCGTGGGGTTAGAGATTAACCTCCGTGAGTTAGAGATAGGAGGAGAGGAGGCATTGACTTTCAAAAATGTCAGAGCCGTCATCGATAAGAATGTAAATGCGCCCTTGCTCCTAGGAAATGAAGTCTTCGATCGTGTAGGCTCCGTAACTGTAGACAACGACCGAGATGTTGTTATCTTTTCCAAATAAGCACTCCATCAATAGTCACCCTAACTATATACAAGAATATGAATGTAGACCTGGCTTGCTGGTATGCAGATAACTGTCTTAAATCACCTGTTGAGTATCCCAATGATTATATCCCTCTGAAGAGCTACGGCAGAATATGCCGAGATGAATACAAGAGTACTACATCTCTGCAACTAGCCGTAGAGCGCACAGGAGACATCATCACTTATATCTTCTTCAAGCGTCTTACTACTGGGGTATACGTAGGGATTAATTTATATATCAATGGCCTTGTATACACCAACCTTGATAAGCTCGCTGAGCTGTTTGCCCCGAAAGTAGATAATCTCCAGTACATCTTATCTCGTGAGGGCAATACTGTGAGCGTAAAAGCTAGCATAGAACCACTCTTTGATCAGCTTCGGTCCGCTCTCAGCTCCTCATCGATATATAAAACGAAGCCTCTCAGTCCGATGGACTACTCACTCTCTACAGACTATTACAGATTTTATTACTGGGGCTCATCTACCGCAAATGAAATCATCCAATCCTCAGAGAAGGGAGAGACGCACATCTTAGGCTTATGTCCAGACCGTGAAGTTCCTGAAGACTCAAATGCTTTTGATGCCTCAGACGACTCTGGTGCTTCCGTCGACAATACTGAAAAAAGTCCGAAGAAAGGATCTGACGCACTTGTTCCCCTTGTTGTCATATTGGGTTCCATAGCTCTAGGACTTCTAGGACTTGAATAGAGACCTAAGCACAAACGCTAATCTAACTAACTACCTATCTATAACAATAAACAAAACGGTACTACTATGAGAATGTTTAGAAACCCTTTTTCCACCGAAGGGCGTATCAGACGTCTAGAGTATGGACTGACGCTCATTCCTCTCACGTTTATTCAGGCCTTTGCTAGGGCAATTATGGAGAGTGCTTCCGGAGCCTCATCTGCGATGATTGTTGCTTTCCCTATCCTTTTGGTCTGCACATGGATTATAATTGCACAAGGAGTAAAAAGAACTCACGACTTAAACCAATCAGGCTGGTGGATTCTTTGCCCTGGCTGGCCTCTTATCATTTTATTTTGGAAGGGAGACGTAGGCGATAACAAGTACGGTCCAGACCCCAAGGCTTAGCCCGTCAAGAGGTATACAAAGCAAGTCCGCCCTCTTCCTTCGCCCTCGTCTGTAAGGGGTGAGAAGATGGCGGATGCGGGCTCTAGTGAGATCGCTGGGCCAGTCGGCGGAGGCGCATCTTGACACGATGAGCTCGGTGGTGCAGCTGACGCCAGAGTCGTTTGTGGAGCGGTATCGTCGTAAGGCGACCGATCAGTTGCTCTAGTGGCTCCGCATCTAGCTGCGCAAAAAAGAGCTGTCGCTTCAGTGGCTCCAAGACACTCCATTCGATAGCGGGATTGCCCGCTAAGGCACTCGCATAGTTGGTCTCCTGATAGCGACATGGTAGCCCCTCTAGCAAGCTTCGCCCTCGCTCGCTGTGTGTCATTACGACACTCGTTCCCTTATCCTCGTCTAGCGCACGATCTAGATCGGGGCAGGTGCGCTCCACCCCCCAATAGTCGCCCAGCGTCAGGTCGCTATGACTGCGGCCCCCTTTCGCCATGCAGGCGTAGCAGCTAGGACGCAAGTAGAGGTCGTGCAGGAAGCCACGCATATAGATGTTGTCACCGTAAAACTGTCGCACATCGCCCCCGCCAGTGCTTTGTACCACAAAGTCATAGCGTCGCCATCCCGAGACCGACTTATCACGAAAGGAGATTCCCGTGATCTCTCCCTGCCCTGCTCGCAGTGTCGTCAGATACCTTTGCCACACCATCGGGGATGGCACGCCGTGGCAGACCACGTCGACCGTTGTCAAGTTATCATAGCCACGCCCGAGGTAGTTGATCAAGCCTTTGATCTGACAGGGAGTCCCTGTGAAGAGGACGGGTCGCCTATCTTTGAGAAACTGCTCCGCCTGCCGATAGCTATCGCCGATACGGCTCTGCAGGTACTTACTTCCCCGAAAAGGTGCCAGCCCCTCCACCGTCTCCGTGTAGTCGTGACAGACTCTCCACTCCTCATCAAATCGCGCCCCAAAGACCACGCCCCCATGTCGTAGCGTATCCTCAGCAAGTAGCGTAAAGAGCCCTCCCGACGAACTCGCCTCGCGGAGCCCTTCGTCGGTAGCACACGCTGCATAGACCGCCTGAGGCTCACGAGGTTCGTCCAGCTTCATAAAGGGACAGACCCGCTCACACTTATGGCACTCGATGCAACGATCTGCGTCGACGATCGGATAGTCAAAGCCCTCCTCGTCGCGCTCCATCCGTATGCACCCTTGGGGGCATACCTGTCGGCACGCTTCGCAGCCACAGCAGCGCCGCTTGTCCTCTATCTGTATCATCGTGTCTCAGTCTCTAGTGCAGTGCAAAGTTAACCATTCGGATCAGAACCGATTCTCTTGACTCTTATACAACTAGGGGTGACACATATATTGGCGCCTTCTCACTTCGCTTCGATAGCTTCGTGGATATTTCAAAATCTCCACGGGGCTATTATTCATTTCCTCGGGAGGAAAGAAAAAACTCTTCGGACTTATCATTTGACTCTTCCGAAGTTTCATTTGATTCTTCCGAAGAATTTTTTCTTTCTTCGGGAACTATTTGGGAAGTTCTTCGGGAGAAATTGCATTAGTGGGTCGAATGTGCGCTACGCCCCTTAATATGTGCACGAAAAGTTGACGCTTATAGTTTTTTGCTACCTTTGTGATAGGGGAAGTCTTGCTAGTGGCGATTTGCGCCCTAAGGCTTCTCACAGAATACATTTAAAACACCTTACAGCTATGAAACAGTTTCTTTCTACTCTAGCTCTTGTAGCACTCCTTCTAGGACTTAATGCCTGCCAGTCAGACGGCCCTAACATCAAGCCAACACCTACCCCAAAGCCGACCCCGACGCCGACTCCGACGCCTGGAGAAGACAGTACCTACATCTTGCCTTTCCTCAGATGGTGGGACGGAGGTGATGGGATCAAAGCTTTTGAATCCGCTCGCGGTAGCAAGCAGGAGTCTTACGATCCTTCTTTTGACCTCTACGTCTATAGCACGGGCAACAAACTACAACCCACCATTTCGTACATCGTTGGTATGTACGCACAGATGGTTATGTCCCCTGAGGTCTTGACTAGTCCTAGCTTCTATGCCTTTATGAAGGAAAATGGATTTGAGCCTACAGGTGAGCCTCAAAACTCAATGCAGTTCTTTACTTCCAGCAAGTACAAGCAAACGACAGTCTACTCCGTAGTAGCACCCATAGACCTAGGCGAGGGGAACACAATGCCTACAGCTCTCGTCTTTGCGATGAAGACTCCAGAACTAAGTAGCGTACCCTATCCTCTGCTAAATTGGCAAGCCTCACTAGATGATATCAAGGCCTTTGAGACTCAAGCAGGCTTCACTGGCCCCAAGGAGTCTACGGTCAAAAATGGGGAAATAAAGCGTTACCAATTCTCCAAGAAGACGGAGAAAGATGAGTTTACCGAACTATTTATTCGTCTATACGACTTCCAAGGAGATAAGCTCATCAAGGCTACATCTATCGCAATCCCCAATGACTACATCTACCAAGTAAACGGAGACGCTATCAACCCTTACCAATACTTCATCGATATGGTTAAGAAGGATGGATACACCTCTCGCAAGGGTGCCAACCATCGTCAAGTATATGACAATCAAGCAAAGGGAAACAAGTTCACCTTTGAGACCTGGAGCAACATCAAGGTCAACGGATTTACCATGAAGGGTGCTGGCATGGCATTCGTACCCTTCGATGGTCCCGATGAGATTGACTACTAAGCTATAGACCGTACTAGCTACGGTTTGAGCTCACAAAAGAGAGAGAGACTGCTGCAAATGTGGTAGTCTCTCTCTTTGCTATTCCTATTTGAACAAGATTCTGTATCTTTGCGAACATATCTTATACGAAAGCTCCAATGAAGAAACCGTTTAAGGAATACCAGTCTGCTGACTTTGCACAGATCAATCAGGAGATGCTCGCTCTGTGGGAGAAGGAGCAGCTCTTCCACCGCTCGCTACATCAGCGTGAGGATGCGCCGCTATTTACCTTCTATGAGGGTCCGCCCTCTGCCAACGGTATGCCCGGCATTCACCACGTCATAGCGCGCTCTATCAAGGATATCATCTGTCGCTACAAGACGATGCACGGCTACCGTGTGGATCGTCGCGCTGGCTGGGATACGCATGGTCTGCCCGTAGAGCTGGGTGTCGAGAAGAAGCTCGGCATCACCAAGGATGCGATCGGTAAGACGATCTCTGTCGCTGAGTACAACCAGACTTGCCGCAAGGAGGTGATGAAGTACACCGCCGAGTGGGAGTCGCTGACGAACAAGATGGGTTACTGGGTTGATATGGAGCACCCCTACGTAACCTACAAGAATAAGTACATCGAGACGCTTTGGTACCTCCTCAAGGAGCTATACAAGAAGGGGCTACTCTATAAAGGTCTATCCATACAGCCCTACAGCCCCGCGGCTGGTACGGGACTAAGCTCGCACGAGTTGAATCAGCCGGGCTGCTATCGTGATGTTAAGGATACGGTCTGTACCGCACAGTTTCGCATCATTGATGCGCCCGAGTCTCTCCGTGGACGTGGCGAGAGCTTTTTCCTAGCTTGGACCACCACCCCGTGGACGCTCCCATCGAATACCGCGCTCTGCGTGGGCCCCTCGATCGAGTACTGTGCTGTGGAGACGTTCAACCCCTACAGCGCTATGCCGATCACGGTGGTACTCGCCACGGCGCTTCTAAACAGCTACTTCGACGCTGAGAGCGAGGTGAGCGAACTGCCTGAGACGTGGGACCGCGAGACCTATAAGAAAGCTCCTTGGCACCGCATCTCAACTTGCAAGGGTCGCGACCTCGTGGGCATTCACTACGAGCAGCTCATCCCGTGGGTCAACCCAGGTGAGGGGGCCTTCCGAGTCATTCCTGGTGACTATGTCAGCACCGAGGATGGTACCGGTATCGTACACATTGCGCCGACCTTCGGTGCCGACGATGAGCGCGTCGCTAAGGCGGCAGGCGTTCCCCCTCTTCTGATGATCGACAATAAGGGGCAGCAGCGTCCGATGGTTGATCTGAAAGGTCGCTTTTACAAGATCGAGGCTCTCGATCATCAGTTCCTCAAGGAGTCGGTGAACGTACCGCTCTACGACACCTACGCAGGACGCTATGTGAAGAAGGATTACGACCCCAAAGACACTCCTGACAAGGAGACGCTAGACGTAGAGATCTGCGTCATGCTCAAGCATGAGAACCGCGTCTTCCGGGTCGAAAAACATACGCACAACTATCCCCACTGCTGGCGCACCGACAAGCCCATCCTCTACTACCCACTAGACAGCTGGTTCATCCGCTCTACTGCTTGTCGTGAGGAGATGATGCGTCTTAATGAGACGATCGACTGGCATCCCGCTGCGATCGGTGTAGGACGCTTCGGCAAGTGGCTGGAGAATCTCCAGGACTGGAACCTCTCCCGCAGTCGCTACTGGGGTACTCCCCTACCTATCTGGCGCACCGAGGATGGCGATGAGGAGATCTGCATCGGATCTGTCGAGGAACTATACAAAGAGTGCGAACGTGCTGTGCAGGCTGGCGTCATGTCGGCCAATCCGCTCGCAGGCTTTACCCCTGGCGATTACAGCGAGGAGAACTATGACAAGATTGACCTGCACCGTCCCTATGTTGACGAGATCACGCTCGTGGCGCAGGACGGCAAGCGTCCGATGCGTCGTGAGAGCGATCTGATCGACGTATGGTTTGACTCGGGGGCTATGCCTTTTGCGCAGGTACACTATCCTTTCGAGCATCGTGAAGAGGTCGAGAGTGGGAAGGTCTTCCCCGCCGACTTCATCGCTGAGGGCGTCGACCAGACACGTGGCTGGTTCTTTACGCTTCACGCTATCGCTACGATGACCCAGGGGAGCATAGCCTTTAGAAATGTCCTCGTCAACGGGCTCGTCCTTGACAAGGATGGCAACAAGATGAGCAAACGTCTAGGCAATGCGGTCGATCCCTTTGGCATCATCCAGCAGTACGGCTCAGACCCGCTACGCTGGTACATGATCACCAATGCCAACCCGTGGGAAAACATCCGCTTCGATCCGAAGGGTGTCGAGGAGGTGAGCCGCAAATACTTCGGCACGCTCTATCACACCTACCAATTCTTCGCACTCTATGGCAACTTGGATGGCTTCGATCCATCCGTTGCTCAGATCCCCTATGCGAATCGACCCGAGATCGACCGCTGGATCCTCTCGCGTCTCAACTCGCTCATCAAGGAGGTCGACGGCAAGCTGGCGAGCTACGACCCGACACCCGCAGGACGTGCCATCGAAAACTTTGTCACAGAGCATCTGAGCAACTGGTATGTGCGCCTCTCGCGTAAGCGCTTCTGGGCTGGTTCTATGACCGATGACAAGCTGAGTGCCTATCAGACGCTCTACCAGTGTCTCTCGGTAGTAGCTCAGCTGATGGCGCCGATTGCGCCTTTCTACGCAGACAGACTCTACCGTGACCTGCACGATGAGTCTTCGTCCGTACACCTCTCCGACTACCCCGTAGCAGACGAGGCGCAGATAGATCTAGACCTAGAGCGTAGCATGGAGCTGGCTCAGATCTACTCGACTCTAGTCCTCTCACTACGTCGCAAGGTCAATATCAAGGTACGTCAACCGCTCAGCGCTATCATGCTACCAGTCAATGATCCGGCCGACAAGATACACATGGAGCAGGTACACGACCTATTGCTCAGCGAGGTCAATGTGAAGGATATTCGCTTCGTCGACCCCTCTGACTCAATCTGGGTACGCACGGTCAAGCCTGACTTCAAGGCTCTAGGTCCTAAGGTGGGCAAGAATATGAAAGCACTCGCAGCTCAGATCAATGCCCTCACACCCGAGCAGATCAATGAGCTAGAGCAGACGGAGCACCTGACCCTGACGGTCGGTGATCAGCCTATTGTGGTGGACCTTGAGGATGTACAGATCATCGCTCAGGATATACCTGGGTGGACGGTCGCCAACGAGGGTCGTCATACGGTCGCTCTAGACATCACGCTCACGCCCGAGCTGATCGCTGAGGGTACAGCGCGTGAGTTTGTCAACCGCATACAGAACCTCCGCAAGCAGTCTGGCTATGAGGTCAACGATCACATTGAGCTCCTCGTAATGGCTCCCGATGAAGTTGTAGAGGCTCTCCGCACCCATCAGGAGTACGTCCAGACGCAAGTGCAGGCTGACACGATCGACTACTCGGAGGTCCTCAGCGATGCCGAGGAGATCGACCTAGACGGCACCTTGATAGCGGTACAAATCAGCAAAGTATAAACACAATTCACGCCGTCTGTAGGCGATCAAGCTTTCGCAACAGAGAGACTTCGTCTACAGCGCACTAATAGATTCACAAATAGTATGGAAGATAGCAGCAAGAAGCGATATAACCCGGAGGAGCTCGAAGAGTTTCGCATACTCATTGAGAAGAAAATAGCTCAGGCTCGTGAGGATCTCAATATGCTCCGTGCGGAGAACGCCAACGACATCAGCGATACAACGCCCACCTACAAGGATCTAGATGAGGGTGCCATCACTCAGGCACGTCTTGAGAACGATGCGCAGGCACAGCGTCTGCAGGACTTCATCGAGAAGCTCGAGGCAGCTCTTCTACGCATCCAAAACGGAACCTACGGCATTTGCTCCGTCACGGGCAAGCTCATCCCTAAGGAGCGTCTCCGTGCGGTACCTCATACGACCAAGAGCATCGAGGCTAAGCTAAATCGCGACAAGCGTCAGTAAAGTCATCCGTTTCCTTTATGACTCGAACTAGCCAGCGCCATTGGATTGTCGCAGGTCTCATTCTGCTTCTCATTGTCATTGATCAGGTCGTCAAGATCTGGATCAAGACGCATATGTATGTAGGTCAAGAGTACCACATCTTTGACTGGTTTCGCATCTACTTTGTAGAGAACCGTGGCATGGCATACGGTGTGGAGCTAGGCAGCAAACTCCTGCTGACCGCCTTCCGCATCATAGCCATGACGGGACTGGCTATATGGCTCACACGCTTCGTTCGTCAGTGTCGGCACTACTCACTAGGATTCTGCTGCATCATCGGACTAGTGCTAGCTGGAGGCATCGGCAATCTCATCGATTCCCTCTTCTATGGACAGCTCTTCACCTCCTCCATCGGGCAGGTAGCGCAGTTTGTCCCTACGACAGCTGGAGCCGTAGGGTATGCACCTTGGTTTGAAGGGCATGTGGTCGATATGCTCTACTTTCCCCTCTTCACAACGGTATTGCCCGAATGGTTCCCAATAGGCGGAGGATCGGCGTACACCTTTTTCAGTCCTATCTTCAACATCGCTGACAGTTGCATCACCGTAGGCGTGCTGGCGCTGCTCATCTTCTATCCACGCACCACGACACGAGCTCTCGATCGTCTCTGGCTTTATTTACGGGGCAAGCATCGTCATACGAATGTGCGAGCTAAGTAAGCGAACTTACTAGTTATGCGAGCTAACAGCGTCAAGGCATCTTTGCTCAAGTTCGGGCTACTAAGCATACTGCTGCTCCTACTCGGGAGTGGCTGTAAGAAACGCTCGTGGCAACGCATACCGAATGGCAAGCTCGAGCAGCTACTCACAGAGCTATACACAGCTCGTGGCGTAGGTCAGACGCTCTATCTCACATCGGCACAGCAAGACTCGATCTACGCCTCCATACTCAAGTCGCACGGTGTATCTCAAGAGGATCTAGATAGCACTATATACTACCTCTCAGCTTCGAAGGCAAAGCTACTTCAGAAAATCATTGCTCAGTCCTCAGCCAGCATACAGCGAGAGGTAGAGATATTGGAGCGTACGACAGGTTTCTTCAAGATAAGCTTGGATGGTGACGAGGGCAACTTCTACACACCACTATCTGACTCGCTCTCTTGTCGTGTCACCCCGTTATCCACCTACCCTATTTGCATCAATAAGGAGCAGTATAGCTATCACTGGAAGGTGGCTCTGGCAGACATTCCCAACCTCCCCGATACCATTCGGCAGGTAGAGATCCAGGGACTTGTCAGCGGCTCTCTCCTACCCGAGCCGTGTCAAATGCCCTACATAGCACTTTCCAAACAGCTAGATGCTACGCTTCCGCCCCTGGCTATGGAAAGTGTATCAACGCAACTACCCATGGGAGGAAGCTTTGTACTCACCCTAGGTCCATCTACTCCCGAGAGAACAGCAGAGCCTACGGAGGAACAGGAGCAACAGCTAGAAGAACCAGCAAGTGCAACAGATAGCTTATCAAGTGGCCTAACGGACAGTATCGCAAAAAATCTGACGAGCAGCGCAGTGGATAGTCTCCCTGTAAGTAAACCACACAAAGAGCGAGTACGGACTGTTTCACACTTCTCAGTGGGAGATACCATCTCCATCTCCATTTACAGCCTACCAACAGACTACCTGGATACGCACTCGCTACACTTTAGGCTACAGGAACTACGCATCATCGCTCGATAGAAATTGCTCATAGCACTCTTTGTAGCAAGCGCCCCTCCACAGATGACACGACAGATCACCCTGCATCCAGGCGAACGAATCGTCCTCCGACAGCTACTCTATCGTGGAGAGCTCCTGCATTCCGTACTACTCACTTACCACGACCATGAGCGCGGCATCGAGCTAACGCCCTGGCATCACGACGAACCTCCGCACACGCTCTACTACTCAGGCACGTGGTGCCTCATCGAGGACACTGACGCTGACCAGCATTACCGACTATCCTCTGTAGAGTGATATACCCGCTAAAAAACAGGGGGAGCCTTAAAGCTCCCCCTTATCCTACATACAACTAACTAACAAGACCACTTATGTGTGTGTTTTTTTTTTACTGAGCTGCTCGTCCTAACCGTATCGCTAACCCCAGATTGAGAACTGGCAAGAATTGAGCCTTGTAAACTATGTCTTGCACCTTAGGATTAAAATCAATAAGCAAATTAGGATCACCTGCTATGACGTTAGGAGAGGCAACCCGTACCTTGCCAGATAGTAAGACTCCTAGGTCCACAAAGAATGATACTGGTTTGTCTGATGGAGCCATCTGTCCAAAACCAATCCCTAGATAAGGTCTCACTACACGGCCTAAAGTGACCGTAGCATCAAGCGTTGCTTCGCTACTTGGCTGGATGGTAACACGTTGACTCTCATCGTTAGCATCAAAGATCGTGATGCTAGGCATGTTGTTTGGATCAAGTGTGCTCTGTTGCTTCATAATTGACTCTCCAGTCTTAGCATCGATCATCATACCATGAGCCTGCACCTTAGGTGCACCTAGGTAAATGCCCGCTGATACGCGAAAGCCTTTTCCTGCTGGATGCCAGTCAACCATCAATTGTCCATTGATATTGCTGTAAGCAAACTTTGTGCTGAGCTGAGGCGTATAGCCTAGTGACTCTTCGTAAGACTGCTGCTTAGCAGCGTCACCAAACTCAAAAGTCTTCTTATACAACTGCATCTTGGGGAAAAAACCAATTCCAGCACGTACTGCGAGCTGTGGTATGATACGCACAGCACACTGAGCCGTCACACCGTCAGGTACTGATATCCCTAGAGCAAGCCCTATGGGCAGAGTGCTTTGCGAAGAAATCTTTTGAGACGTTTCTAGCTTGTCTGTAGTATAAGCATCATCTAGAAGAGGCTCATAGTAGAAGTTGTCCTGAGCAAAGGTCATAGGACAGAGGAGAAGTGAAGCTATCACTCCCATCATGGTACAGCAAAGGAGTCGTTTCATCTTGCCTGGACGATACTTGTTGCAGAAAGTGTGATCTTCACGTCTATAGTATCACCATACTCCCAGTCAGAGATTTTGTCTCTCGTTGTGGTGATTCGTATAGGTAGCTGATCAGCCGTAATGTACTTTGCAAGATCCTTCTCATACAGAACCAAGTCTAGCAAATTCGGATTCGTATCCTTTGCTTGTGTCTCTGCTATGAGCTTGTAGTCGTGTCCAGCATAGAGCCGTACTGGAGCAAACAAAGTTAGGTTTACACCTTCGGGCTTGATGCACTCGATGGTTACTTTGTCAAGGAGGATGCTCTTGATTGTTGCTTCAGAGAAGCCTTTAAGTCTAATCTCATCTGTTATATCCCAAGAGAGGCAATCCTCGTATAGCACATTTTCCTGATCCGCTCTCAGATCGGACTCTGAACTTTTGGGAAAATTGAGACAACTTGATATGTCAAGTGGTATCTCAAACGACTTGACAGCAGGCACTGTAGCCTCAACGACTGGCGTTCTCGCAGGAGTCTTAGGATCACAGCTTTGTAGTGCAAAGAGCGTAAACGCTAGCACTAGGATAGCATAGAACTTTGGATTAGTCATAGTATTACTGTGTTTAACTGTTATATGGTTACATGATTTGCTCGGAAGCTCTTACTCCCCTATTGGAATACGCTTACAAATGTAAGGAAAACACTTGAAGATACAAACACTTAGAGCGAGAAGTTTGGGCTGACAGAGTACAATCGTAAACAAAAAGCTTCATCATATCAACTAGAGACCCTTTCTATGAAAGAATAAGCTCCGCAGTCGGCTACGATTTCGTACCTTTGTAGGGTATTAAGTATTAGCATAATAGAATGCTCTATAGATTATGATGACAGCACACGATATACGACAAGCTTTCCTCGACTTCTTTGAGGAGCACGGGCACCGCATAGTACCTTCGGCACCGATGGTGATCAAGGACGACCCCACGCTCATGTTTACCAATGCCGGGATGAACCAGTTTAAGGATATCATCCTAGGCAACAAAGAGCCTCAGTATCGTCGTGCAGCAGACTCGCAAAAGTGCCTCCGCGTCAGCGGCAAGCACAACGACCTCGAGGAGGTAGGACGCGACACCTACCACCACACCATGTTTGAGATGCTGGGCAACTGGTCCTTTGGCGACTACTTCAAGCGCGAGGCGATTGAGTTTGCCTGGACCTTCCTAACGGAGCGTCTCCAGCTACCCAAGGATCGGCTCTACGTGACCGTCTTCGGCGGCAGTGCCGAGGAGGGGCTGAGCCGTGACGACGAGGCGGCTGGCTACTGGCTGCAGTACACCACGGAGGATCGTATCATCGACGGCTCTCGCAAGGACAACTTCTGGGAGATGGGCGACACCGGTCCCTGCGGTCCCTGCTCTGAAATACACATTGACCTGCGTAGCGAGGAAGAGCGTCAGGCCATCTGCGGACGTGATCTAGTCAATAAGGACCACCCGTTGGTCATCGAGATCTGGAACCTCGTCTTCATGCAGTACGACCGCAAGGCGGACGGACATCTAGAGCCACTACCCCACAAGGTGATCGATACGGGCATGGGCTTCGAGCGACTCTGTATGGCTATGCAGGGCAAGAAGTCCAACTACGACACCGACCTCTTTACCCCTCTGATCCGCGCTATCGAGACGCTCAGCGGTGAGCAGTACGGTCAGAACGAGCAGGTGGATATCGCCATGCGTGTCGTCGCTGACCACATCCGCACGATCGCTTTTGCCATCGCCGACGGCCAGCTCCCGAGCAATGCTAAGGCGGGCTACGTGATCCGTCGTATCCTACGGCGTGCCGTACGCTACGCCTACACCTTCCTCCATGCCGATGAGCCGATGCTCTACACGCTCCTGCCCACGCTCAATGAGGTGATGGGTGAGGCTTATCCAGAGATCGTGGCGCAGCGCGAACTGATCGCTTCGGTAATCAAAGAGGAGGAGGAAAGCTTCCTACGCACCCTCGCTCAGGGACTCAAGCTTTTGGAAAGCAAGATCCAAGAGTTGCCCCAAGATGAGAAAGTTCTGTCGGGTGCCGACGCTTTCGTCCTGTACGACACTTACGGCTTCCCACTAGACCTCACGGAGTTGATCCTTTCGGAGCGTGGTATGACGCTTGATCAAGTGGCTTTTGACAAACTGATGCAGGAGCAGAAGAGCCGTGCGCGTCAGGCAGCTGCCATCGACGCTGCCGACTGGGTGGTCCTCGATGAGGAGACCACTGAGAGCACCTTCGTGGGCTACGAGACGCTCCAGATCGAGACGCATATCCTGCGCTACCGCAAGGTAGCTGACAAGAAGCGCAGCTACTATCAGGTGGTGCTGGCTGAGACGCCCTTCTACGCTGAGATGGGTGGTCAGGTCGGTGACAAGGGCGTGCTGATCGCTCAGGACGGCACCGAGTACCCGATCCTAGACACCAAGCGGGAGAACAACCTCACCGTCCACATCCTCTCTAGCCTCCCCGCAGATCCTAAGCAGCCACTCATCGCTCGTGTCGGAGCTGAGCTACGTCACCTTACGGAGGCAAACCACACAGCAACGCACCTGATGCACCACGCTCTGAGAGCTGTGCTCGGCACCCATGTAGAGCAAAAGGGTTCGCTCGTATCGGCAGACTTGCTACGCTTTGACTTCTCACACTTCAAGAAATTGACACCCGAAGAGATAGCTGAGGTAGAGCGTTTGGTCAATGCGGAGATCCGTGCCGACAGGCCTCGTGATGAGCATCGCAACGTGCCTATTGCTCAGGCTAAGGAGATGGGTGCGATGGCACTCTTTGGCGAGAAGTATGGCGACGAGGTGCGTGTCATCAAGTATGGCGACTCGGTCGAGCTATGCGGTGGTACCCACGTGGCTAGCACGGGGCAGATAGGCTTTTTCAAGATCATCAGCGAGGGCTCTATCGCGGCCGGTATCAGGCGTATCGAGGCGGTTACGGGTCCTAAGGCTGAGGAGTATGTACACCATCTGGAGGAGCAGTTGCAGCTCTTCAACGAGCGACTCAACAACGTGCCCGATCCGCTCAAGGCGCTAGACCGACTGATCGCCGAGGGTGCCGAGCAGCGCAAGGCTATCGAGCAGTACACCAAGGCTCAGGCAGAGCAGATAGCTCAGCAGGCTCTAGCCGATCAGACGAAGCATAGCGAGACAACCATCGTTGTAGTCAATAAGCCAATGAGTAGCGATGTCGCGAAGGATGTCGCAGGCACGATCCGCGAGCGACTACAGGGCTCTTACCTTGCGCTCATCGGTGCTGCCGAGGAGGGCAAGTGTACCCTCACGGTAATCCTTTCGCCAGACCTTGTCGACAAGGGGCTCAACGCCAGCAAACTCATCAAGGAGGTAGCCTCGCTCATTAAGGGTGGTGGCGGTGGTCAGCCACACTTTGCGACGGCTGGTGGACGCAACCCTGAGGGGCTACAAGCAGCCATCGACCATATCGTCTCGCTGATTTAGCAGCTAGACTAGATGCCACCCCTAGCCTTCATCTCCACCCAGTCGAGGGTGCTCGTGGGCAACCTAATGGGCGACTATCTGCGGGAGTTGCTCCGCCAAGGCAAGCCCGAGAGTTACTACCTACTGGCAGATGAGCAGGTGTGGCATCTGAGCCAAGAGCTTATAGCGAAAAACTATCCCGAGCTAACAGAGCTACCCCGCTATCTAATCAATGATCCTGAAGAGGCGAAGAGCCTCGAGGGCATCGCCGAGATGGCGCGCTGGCTCCTCGAGCAGGGTGCCACTCGTGGAGCTACACTCATTGCGCTGGGCGGTGGAGCTGTGAGCGATGCCGTCGGCTTCCTCGCACAGATCTACATGCGGGGGGTCTCCCTCGTCCTACTCCCCACGACGCTCCTCGCCATGGCAGACGCTGCTGTGGGGGGCAAATGCGGGGTCAACTTTGCGGGTGTCAAGAACCTACTCGGAGCTTTTGCCGATGAAGCTGCCACGCTGACGCTCTGCGACACAGCTTGGCTGGAGAGCCTCCCAGAGGAGGAGCTACGCTCAGGCTGTGGCGAACTGATCAAGTATGGTCTGCTCGTTAGTCCCGACCTGTGGCGCCGGTTGCTGCAGGTACTGCCCGAGCAACCGCTCTCCTTAGAGCAACTAACCCCACTCATTCGTGAGGCGGTGCAGTTCAAGCTCAACATCGTGGCTCAGGATCGTCTAGATCAAGGACTTCGTCATCAACTCAACCTCGGGCACACCTTCGGGCATGCCTTCGAGGCGTGGAGCCATCAGCACTGCGACACGCCTTTGCTACATGGTGAGGCAGTCGCTCTGGGACTAATTCCCGAGCTATACCTATCGCACGTCAAGTTAGGCTTTCCCAAGGAGGTGCTACACCAGCTACTCTCCGTAGTGCAGGAACTGTACCGTCCGCTCTCCATCACCTGTCGAGACTACGATGCGCTGAGGGAGCTAATGCTCCACGACAAGAAGAATAGCGACGCACAGCTCATCACCACCGTCGCTCTCTCCGACATAGGTCAAGTCCACGAACTACAGAACGAATCCCTCGACATCACCGAGGCTCTCGACTACTACCAGGACACAATGCTGTAAAAGCTCTAGCCTCGCCATCAGGGCACTAAGCTTGACTCATATCAAACTCTATTTCTGACACATACAAGTTCCAAAAAATGATTCCCCTCTTGGAACTTTTTAGTTCCAAGAGGGGAACTTTTCAGTTCCAGCGGAGGAACTTTTCGGTTCCTAGGGAGGAATTGTTTGATTCCTCGGGAGGAAAAGGAGAAATAGTTCGGACTTATGACTTCATACTTCCGAAGTTTTATCTGATTGCTCCGAAGTTTCATTTCTCGCATCGGAGCAAATAAGAAATCTCCACCGAGGAATCTAGAATTTCCTCCGTGGAGATCGAGCAGCAATGCCCTCTACGCCCGCAATTCGTCTAGTCCGAGAGAGAGCGTGTGAGTGTGCTATGCCGAGCGTACATAGAAAAAGCCCCACGTCTGCAGAGCAGAGCGTGGGGCTTCGTATGATGAGAGCTTAAGAGGACTATCGACTAGTCCTCTTGCTCGCTATGCTGGTCGTAAGACTACTAGAGACCTAGTTGCTTCTTGACCTGAGCTGTGATATCTACCGCAGAGGGACCCGAGTAGAGCATCATAGTTGCCTCCATGACATAGGTATAGCCACCAGCATCTCCGACCTTCTTGATTGCCTCTACAATCTTCTGTTGGATGGGTGCCATAAGCGTGCCCTGCTGCTTCTCCATATCTTGCTGCATAGCCTGATAAGAGCGCTGGATGCGGTTCTGCAGATCAGCTAGCTCCTGCTCACGGCTCTTGAGGAGTGCATCAGAGAGTCCCTCCTTGTCCTTCATGTAGAGCTCGAGCTTCTTCTGATACTCGTCATTCATCGTCTGCATCTCTGCCGTGTACTTTTTGTCTAGCTCTTGGAGACGATCCTGAGCTACCTTCATCTCTGGCATAGCAGTGAGGAGCTCCTGTGAGTTGACGACTGCTATCTTCTGCTGAGCCGTAGCTACTACAGGTAGCAAGAGTAGGAGTAGGGTTAGAAACAGATTCTTTGTCTTCATTGTTCTGTATTTAAGTTATTGATTATGCGTATGTATCTCGTTAGTGCATGCGACCATAGCCTAGCTTCTCTAAGACCTGGTCACTGATGTCGATAGATGGATTGGCAAAGACGATGCCAGCCGTAGAACGGTCGAGGACTAGCTGGAATCCGCTCTGCGAGGCGATCTCCTTGATCGCTTGCCATATCTCGTCCTGCAGCGGCTTAACCATCTTAGAGCGACGCTCGAAGAGCTCGCCCTCGGGCCCGAAGTACTTGCCCTGTAGCTCGGTGGCCTGCTGCTCGGTCTTGACAATCTCCTCCTCGCGCTGACGCTTCTGCTCGGCTGTGAGGAAGACGAGATCGCTCTGATACTTCTTGTAAAGCGTCTCAGCCTTGTCTTGGAGTGTCTTGACCTCCTGCTGCCAACGCTTAGAAACGGTCTCAAGCTGCTCATTCATCATCTCATAGTTAGGAATGTTCTTGAGGATATACTGCATATCCACAAGGGCAAACTTCTGTGCTGATGCTCCCAGCGTCAGAGCTAGGAGGAGTGTGAGGAGATATAGATGCTTTCTCATAATATTGTTGTTTAGAAGGTCCGTACTAGAGTCTATAGATAGCTTGGAGACTTAATTGTTTAAGAAAGGCAAGCCACATGTACGCACACGCTAAGGGTTGCTAAAACTCCCGCCCCATGACGATGTGTATGTTGCTACCGCCACGCTGTGAGGAGCCGTCAGGCTTGTCAAAGCCATATCCCCAGTCAAGTCCTAGCATGTCTAAGAAAGGTAATGTGATGCGGAAGCCGATACCTGCCGAGCGCTTGAGGTTGAAGGCGTTGAAACTACTAAGATCACGCCACGCATTACCAGCCTCGAGGAAGGCGACGGCCCACACATTGTACTGTCCCTGGAAGAGGATCGGCACACGTAGCTCAGCCATCATACGCATATAGGCGTAGGCATAGTCATAGTTGCCACCAGCGATCGATCCATTGCTATATCCACGTAGCGGGATGGTCTCGTTGAGGAAGTTGCCTACGTAGCCACTCATATTGTCACCACCCATGTAGTAAGTGCCGAAAGGTGAACGCTTGAATGGTGTATAGTGACCGATGAAGCCCGCATCTAGACGCGTCATAAGGACTGGCGTATACTTCACCGTAACAGGATTCATAAGCGGTGTGAAGACCTTGCCCGAGAACTTCCACTTGTGGTACTCCACAAAACGGTAGCGATCCTCCGCCTTGAGGTTGATATTGGAGTAGTCGATACCGTCCCAAAGGGAGTATGGAGGTGTGGCACTAACTGACAGCGTAAAGGAAGATCCACGACGGGTATAAATCGGGTTGTCGATCGAGTTACGCGAGAGCGCCAGCGTGAGGCTTATGTCATTAGCATGACCATTGTGAAAGCCCTGGAAGGTTTCATAGACCCAGTCACGGAGGTAGTAGTGGGTATAGTTGAGCGTAGCGTTGACATTAAACCAGTTGTCTGGCCAGTTAAGACGCTTACCAAAACCGACCGTGGCTCCGAAGATGTGCATCGACTGGTTGGGATTGTAGGAGTTTTCCATGAGCGACTGCCTATACCCACCATCGTAGCCGTAGCCTCCATAACCACCATAGCCGTAGCCGCCGTATCCGCCATAGCCGCCGTATCCGCCATAGTAGCCTGGATAGTAGCCCATGCCCTGCGTACGGTTGTTATAGTAGCGAGTATCGATAGCGGTCTGCATGGAGTAGAAGAGCGATGCCGTAAAGAAGTTCGGACGCTTGCCACCAAACCATGGATCGGAGAATTGTATACTAAACGAGTGATAGTAGCGACCATTACTCATCGCATTAAGAGCGAGGGACTGCCCATCGCCCTGCGGGATGAGACCACGATACGCTTTCGGGTGGAAGAGGTTGTAGATCGAGAAGTTGGTAAAGTTGATACCGGCACGCCCGATGATACCCGCCTGAGACCAACCGAAGGAGAGCTCAAACTTGTCATTGTTTCTGCGCTGCAGCGAGTACTCTATGTCCACAGTACCCTCCTGGGGATTGGGGATTGGCGTGGGAAAGCTCTTTTCTGGATCAAAGTGCCCGAGTTGGTTGAGCGTCATCCAGGAGTTCATCATATCCTCCTTGCTAAAGAGCTTACCAGGCTTCGTATAGAGCTCACGACGAATCACCTCCTCGTAGATGTCATGGTTGCCTCGTATGATCACCTTGTCGATGGTAGCCTGAGGACCCTCCACAATACGCAAGTCGAGTGATACGGAGTCTCCCTCTACATGGGTCTCCACAGGATCTATACCTGAGAAGATATATCCATTGTTGTAGTAAAGGTTCGCCACAGCATCGTCCTCGACATAAAGACGCTTCGTAAGTCGATCCTGGTCATACACGTCTCCATGCTGCATACCGAGCATCGCCTCTAAAAGGGGCGTGGGGAACTTAGTATTGCCCACGAAGTTGATATCCTTGATGTAGTAGCGATGCCCCTCCGAGAGGTTGATGAAGATGTCGATCTGCTTCTCGTTTTTAGGGTTGCGTGCGATAGAGTCTGACAGGATCTCTGCATCACGATAGCCTGCCTTGTGGTACGCCTCTAGAATGTTGTGCAGATCCTCACGATAGACATCTTGGATAAATTTCTTGCTCTGGAAGAGCTCCAGAAGTGAGTTCCATATATTACCACGATTGAGCCGGAAGGTCTCATTCGTCTTCTTCATAGCCTTGCGCAGATCCGTATCGGAGAGCGCCTTATTGCCTGAGAAGTAGATGTTAGCGATCTTCGTCTTATACTTCTTATCGACCGTAATGCCGAGCTTGACATACCCCTCACGAGATAGATCCGGCTGCTGATCGAAGGTGACCTCCATCTCGCTATACCCCTTCTCATTGTAGTACTTCTGTATCAGCTGCTCAGTGCGATCGAGCACATTGGGTGAGAGCTGCATACTCTCTCGTAGACCGGTCTTAGTCTGCAGGTCTTCCTGCTCCGACTTCTTGATGTTGTGGAAGGTGACCGAAGCAATCCGAGGATGTTGCTCTAGCTGTACCTCTAGCCATACTTTATCCCCCACATACTTAGTCACTAATACACGCGCATTAGCGAAAGTACCATTGCGTGTGAATTGCTGCACCACAGCAGTTGTAGCCACTCCAGGTATCTCTATCTTCTCCCCCACCTTGAGACCCGTATAGCCTAGCAAGACCTCCTGATCATATCCCTGTGCACCTGTGATCGTCACACCAGCGATGGTCTTGGTGACGGGGCGGGCATAGTCTATCTTGGGCGCATAGATCGTATCGGCAGGAGGAGTAGCAACTTGTGCACTCGCAGTGGTGACCGCAAGGAGTGCTATAAGTGCGAAGAGTATGTTGTGATATCGTTGCATTGTCATCATTAGGAGATCAGATGGGTCTGTGATGTATATGGGTCTTTGTTTTTACTGTGGCACTGTGCCAAAGCGTCGCTGGCGTGAAGCATAGTCTGCAAGCGCCTTGTCCAGCGCTGCCTCATCAAAGTCAGGCCATAGTGTGTCTGTGAAGTAAAGCTCTGTATAAGCCGATTGTAGTAAGAGAAAGTTTGAGAGTCTCTGCTCTCCACCTGTACGAATGAGCAGATCAGGCATCGGTGTGCCACTCGTATAGAGGTAATCATTGATCAGCTCTGGGCGCAACAGGTCATCGCTGCTGAGTCGTCCGGACTGCACATCCGCAACGATATGTCGTATCGCATGACTAATCTCCGTGTAGGAGGAGTAACTCAGAGCGATGCTTAGTGTGATCCGCGAGCCATCCTTAGTCTGCTCTATGGAGTCTCTGAGGTGCTCCACAATTTGGGCTGGGAGTAGATCAATATCTCCAATAGCACGTAGCCGCACGCCCTCCTCGATGAAACGTGGCGTATAGAGATGCAACCCCTCGGCAAGGAGCTGCATGATATAGCTAACCTCTGACTCAGGACGATTCCAGTTTTCTGTACTGAAGGCGTAGACTGTCAGATATGGGATACCACGCTCTGCCACAGCAGTGAGAATCCTCTCTAGCGCATCGACACCCTGCTTGTGCCCGTGACTACGAGACAAACCTCGTTGCTGAGCCCAGCGACCATTACCATCCATGATGATGGCTATATGTTGAGGAGTCTGCTGTTTCATCATTTTGGTGTCTGCCAGTTAGGGTAGCTATCCGATCCGTGGCAAGGTTCACTACGCTTACCAAATTCATAGGTGATACTCACGATCAAGCCTATCGTAGCATCGCCCCCCTTGATCCAGTCCACAGGCATGCCATAGGGATTGTTGAGCCACGCAGTCTGACCGGTAGGAGTGTCTAAATGAGAGCTCAGGTAGTAGATTCCTTGCAGTGCAGCAATGAGGTTGAGCCTATTACGAAGCTTATACTTGATGCCCGTCTTGATACCAGCCCCTGGTAAGATAGCCATCTTGCGAGCTGCGAGAGTCGTCCCGACACTGAGACCTGCACCGATATAAGGTACCAGAGAGCGGGTTTGTAAGTAGCGAAACTTGTCACTGTAGTGAGCAAAGTTATACTCTACCCAGCCGTTCAGAGCTAGCAAATGAGAAGCTCCACGAGAAGCTTGACGCGTCTCCCTAACCTGCGGGTAGTCAGTCTGCGCATAGCGACAGTCGAAGGGGAGGAAGCTGTAGCCTAATTCACCCGAAAAGGCTAGTCGGAAGTTGTGATTGTAACGAAAAGCCGACCCCCCCGTTCCTCCTATCGGCACGAAGGGGATACGTCTATTAGCATTACCCAGATAGGACGCAGCACCCACGTATCCTCCCAGTTCATAGCGATACTCCTGCGCCGTCAGCGAGACAGCGCAGAGCATCAAGGTGATGAGTAGTGGTTGACGAAAGGTTAACTGCATATGCGTATCCGTAGTTCAGCCCCGATAGCGTGACGTAAGATTACTGAAAGCGAATAGGCTGCCCGATCCAAAGCGTAGGGGCACCACCCTTTATTCCTCCGAAGAGGTAAATGCGTCCATCATCGCCTCGATAGAGTGCTAAGCCCTGCTGATGTTGCTGTCCCTTATCATAGTAAAGCGATGGGAGTATCGACTCTTCCGTAAGCTGCTGCCATATGGTGCCGTAGTCTAGCGACACGTAGACACGCATCGCAGGCTGCTCAGCTTGCTTAGGACGAGCTGCAGGCTTGGCTAGTAGTATCGTCTGGTCTTTTGGCTCATAGATCATAGCACCAGGCAGGTCGCTCGGCCAGATCTTGCTCACGACACCAGCATCGTGAGGCGTGAGCCAGTCGAGCCCATTGGAAGTGCTATAGACTAGTGCGGTGGTATCTGCCACAGAGCCTCCGATCACGAGTGCTACTGGATGATGCTCGATGGTGAGCGATAGACGGGCATTCTGCTCTAGAGGAAAAGTCTTCGGGACCCGTATTCCCCCCTCGCTGTTGAAGTGTACCCCGTCAACAGCCTTCACAGCCACTAGAGGCTTATTCTCTCCTCTGTAGTATAGGTTGCCCAAGAGGTAAGAAGGTCTGCCAGGTATCGCATTGCTCTGGCTCCACTGAGCACCCTGATGCTCATAGATGGTTGCTTGCCCACTCTCCTGTAAGCAGAGGATCGCATCTCCGCCACCCTGCTCCACAATGTCTACGACGGGTGAGTCCAGCTTCTTAGGTATCGTCACCTCTTGCCATAGCTCAGGCTCCTTGTGAGAGGCGCGCCATAGATGCTTCTCGGTAGCGGTACGGACAAAGTAGTAATAAGCCTCACCATTGTCCACAAGACGACTCAAGACGATGTCCTCACTCGTCGCCGTGGCTGGCGCTGGATGTGCGGACTTCGTCCAGGTGTGGGTGTAGGGATCACGATCGTAGATATTTATCTTGAGCTGATACTCCTTAGTCAGGGAAGCGTTGTTGCGATGTTGCATCACGATGCGCACACCCTCAGCATGCTTAGACAAGTTGAGTGTATCCAAACCTGACATAGAGGGCTGCTCGACACCCCCGACATAGACCTTAGGCAGTGCATCCGGAGAAGCTGTAATCTGTAGCTTGACCGTCCCAATCTTAGTTCCCTTAGGTAGCGGACGAGCATTGTATATCAGTCCCTTGCGCTGGTCTATAGAGAAGAGTGTCTTCTCCAGCTCAGGGAGTGCCTTATCACTCATCTTGAGCTCTGAGATGAGGACGCTCTCTACCTGGACATCCTCTACAAGCGACTTACGCTGGCAGGAGGGCAAGCTGATGAGCGGTAGCAGAGCTACAGCGAGAAGTAGGTATCTATGGAGAGATTGTATGGTGCGAATCATATAGGATCATTGATATGAAGACAAAGATACTACTTCCCGCGAAAATAGAGGCTAGAGGAGAAGTTAGAGATTAGAAATTAGAGGTTAGAGGTTAGAAGCTAGGCGTTAGGGTTAATCCCCAAGGATACGAGAAGAGGTCTAATCTCTAACTTCTAATCTCTAAAGTCTAATGCGACACATGTACCCTCTTTGTGGCGGGAGCTACCGTCAGTCTCTCCTGCACGCGCTCCGTCACAGCCGTGGCTAACTCTGCGAAGTAGTGGCTCATCACCTGGTCACTCTGAGCTGCTATCGGCTCTCCTGCATCACCAGCCTCGCAGACACTCTGCACAAGTGGCAGCTGACCCAAGAGCGGGATGTGAAACTGCTCGGCTAACCGCTTACCGCCGTCACGACCGAAGATGTAGTACTTATTGTCGGGCAACTCGGCTGGCGTAAACCAAGACATATTCTCCACCAAGCCGAGGATGGGCACATTGACAGGATCCGTCTGAAAGAGGTTGATCCCCTTCATCGCATCCACAAGCGCCACCTCTTGCGGTGTGGTCACCACGATAGCGCCCGTGAGCGGTAGCGTCTGCACCAACGTCAGAGCTATGTCGCCCGTACCAGGAGGCATATCAATGAGTAGGTAGTCGAGCTCTCCCCAGTGCCCCTCCGTGAGGAGCTGCTTGAGCGCATTCGATGCCATCGTACCGCGCCATAGGAGCGCTTGGTTAGGACTCACGAAGAAGCCGATCGAGAGCATCTTAATACCCTCCGTCACGACAATCGGTGCGATACGGTCCTTGCCGTCCACCTCCTCAGCAACAGGACGAGCATCCTCACAGTGAAACATCTTCGGCATCGACGGACCATAGATATCGGCATCGAGGAGCCCTACCTTATACCCTTGACGAGCTAAGGCAACTGCCAGATTACTCGTGACCGTACTCTTGCCCACGCCCCCCTTGCCACTGAAGATGGCGATGGTGTTAGAGACCATCGGAAGCGGATTCTCCACCTCCGGCTGCTCAGGCTCCTCTCTAAAAGTTGCTTTGATACGCCCCGCCACATCTGCCTCTGCATCGAGGAAGGTGAGGATGGCCGTTTCAGCCGCTTTGACCACAGAGCGAGCAAATGGGTCTCGCACACGGGGAAAGTGTAGCGTCAGAGAGATCTGGCGCCCCTCGATCTGTATATCGTCTGTCACGATGCCGGAAGAGACAATGTCTGTACCCGTACCAGGGTAGCGCACATTACGCAGCGCATCGAGTACCTGCTCGGTTGTATAGCTATTCATATCTTGTTTCTGTTTTTGGGTCTGAGCTTTATTCCTCTTGAGCAAAGGCTTGCTCCACTTGATGCAAGAGTCCTCCAGGGACCTGCGACCAGCTGGTATAGTCGTCATGCTCGGGCTCACACGCGGGCTCCAGCCACTGCTCCCGCACCGGTAGCGCAAGTCGGATATACTTGATCTCCTTACCCCTCCCGAGCCATTGCTTCTCATAGTGAGTCAGGATACGTGGTATGCCATACTGCGTCAGCACCTGCTCTTCTTGGTAAAGGTCAGGCAGAGCCACAATAGGCTCAATCCCATTCACCTCCAGCAGGCTCAGCGTGTACTCATAGAGGAAGGTGCTATCCGTCTTAAGATGCACCAGCCCGTCAGGCTTGAGATAGCGATTGTAACTGGCAAAAAAAGCCGATGACAAGAGTCTAGCACGTGTACGCTTCATCTGCGGATCGGGAAAGGTGATCCACAGCTCACTCACCTCGCCTGGAGCAAAGGCTAGTGGCAAGAGATTGATATCGGTACGTAGGAAAGCTGCGTTGGAGAGACCTCTCTCTAGAGCCTCTGTGGCACCATGCCACATGCGGGCTCCCTTGCGATCCACACCAATATAGTTGTGCGTCACATCTTGCTGGGCCAGTGCGACCGTATACTCGCCTCGCCCACAGCCCAACTCTAAGATGAGCGGGCGATCCGCATCAAAGGCTCGCTCGCTCCACCCTCCAGCTATTTGTTCCGCCACCTTAGGAGAAGAAAGCTCTGCATAGCCATACTCATACACATTGGGATAGCTATGCAGATCGGCAAATTTCTCCAGCTTACGTCTAGCCATAGGCGTGCCTCAGCATCGATTACTCCTGATCCTCATCGGCATCGAGGATGTCGACTAGCCCCTGCTCAGCATAGTAGTCGTAGAGCGTGGAGATCAGGTCATACGCATCATCTTCGTGCATCTTGACACCCATATCCTGGCTCAGACGACCAGAGACAAAGTCTGCCATCTCATCTATGTCGAGAAAGCCCTCCTCGTCATCCATCCCCTCAGAGTACTCATCACAGAGATCCATCACATAGAGAAAGATCTCGTCATCATCATACTCCTTGATAAAGGAAGGATCTAGATGCTCACGCAGGTACTGGATCGCACTCCGATCGATCTGCTCAAAGTCTAAGTCTGCCATCATACTATATGTTGTATAAGTTATAAGTCTGCACCCAGATCACATCACTTCAGCGATTGGTAGAAAGCCTCTAGGAGCCGTCCCGCACCCACGAAGGGGGTGATGCGATTCTCCAGGACCTCGTGCTCTATCGACTCTTGGAGCTGCTTGACCTGCTCATTGTCGTAGAAGGAGCGACGCAACTCCTCATTGACCGTCTCGTACATCCACCACTTCTCCTGGCGACGACGATTATAGTCAAAGTAGCCACTCTCCTTACTCGTCTGGCGATACTCATCGATCATATCAAAGATCTCCTTGATGCCTATGCCCATCAGACCTGAGTAAGTCAACACCTTCGGCTCCCAACCCGACTCCGTAGCGGGAAAGAGCTGCAGCGCATTGCGAAAGTGCTGCGCAGCTAGACGAGCCTTGTCTACATTGTCGCCATCAGCCTTATTGATGATGATGCCGTCGGCCATCTCCATGATACCGCGCTTGATGCCTTGTAGCTCATCGCCTGTACCCGCTAGCTGGATGAGGAGGAAGAAGTCGACCATCGAGTGCACAGCCGTCTCACTCTGCCCTACCCCCACCGTCTCGACAAAGACCGTGTCGAAGCCAGCTGCCTCACAGAGAATAATGGTCTCACGCGTCTTGCGCGCCACACCACCCAGCGAAGAGCTGCTAGCACTAGGACGGATGAACGCACGCTCCTCACGTGAGAGGCGCTCCATACGGGTCTTGTCGCCTAGGATACTTCCCTTAGAGATCTCACTACTAGGGTCGATAGCCAGCACAGCCAGCTTGTGTCCCTGCTTGATGAGGTGCATGCCGAAGGCATCGATCGATGTACTCTTGCCCGCTCCAGGCACACCAGTGATACCGACACGCATCGACCGCCCGCTATAAGGCAGGCACCCCTCCAGTATCTGCTGTGCCTTGAGCTGGTGATCATGACGTGTACTCTCGACGAGCGTCACGGCACGAGCCAGGAAAGTGCGATTGCCTGCCAAGATCTCCTCGATATAGCGCTCAGCGGGATAGTCCTCACGCTGCACCCGTTGCTGGCGCAGATAAGGATTGACCATAGGCTGGGCAGAGACCCCTTTATTCACCTTGAGACCCGCATAGCGAGGGTCATTCTCAGGATGATCGTTTGTGAGCATGAGGGATTTAGAGGTTAGAGATTAGAAGTTAGAGATTAGAGGGCTAGCTGAGCGCTACAGCTTAGGGATGACGATCAAGACGTTGCGTAGTGGAGCGTTCGGATCATTGAGCAGGAGGTCAAAGTTTGCCTTGAGAGCTCCACGAGAGCGATCCTCGCCCTCTAGCTTAAGCTGATAACGTATCTCGCCACTGGCACCAGGTGCGATCGTCTCGGGGTAATCGGAGATGGTTAGGAAGGCTGTATTGCTCTCGGCAGAGTAGATATGCATCGGTGCGTCACCATCATTCTTTAGTGCGACCGTCCCCTCATAGACCGTTTCTTCTGGAGCTATATCTGTAAGACGCTGATAGGTCTTCAGCTCAGCAATCGGTGCTGCAGCGTCCTTGACAAAGCTGGGGGGCATCACCAGACGTACCATCACGCCACCCGAGAGGTCTGGCTCACCGTCCTGCGTTCGCACGGTGATCCCTATCCACCCTTTGTGAATGCCCGGAGCCACCGATCCATCAGTGTGCGCCGTCAGAAAGATTTCTTCAGGCTCATAAGCCGCCAATGTGGCGTGACGTAGACTGCTCGTGAGAAAGCTGGGAAGCGTATCCAGCGACACCTCTAGCGGCTGTCCCGTCGGATTATTGAGCATCAGGCGAATCGTATTCTCTGCGCCAGCAGGCTGCAATGGGAAGTCCAAAAAGAGATTACTCACCTGCAGCGCACCGATCTCTTGCTGGTAGCGTGCACTCATTGGGGTCGGTCTACCCAGTGTAGCTACATTTCCCTTGATCGTCAGCTTGACAGGCTTACTCGGATCTACGGAAGTGTAGACACGCGTGTACTTAACGAAAGAGCCAGGACGATTCAGCGGATTGTAGGTGATCAAGATCGGTATCGAGTCACCAGGAGCTACAGCGGTACGATCGTACGTAGGCGTCGTACAGCCACAATCCGTATTGACACGCAGTATGACCATCTGCTGGTCAGAGACGTTGTGCAAGGTGAAGCTGTGCGACACCGTTCCTCGCTCCTCAGCAATCGTGCCGAAGTTGTGGATCGCTGAGAGCGAGTCGATCATCTCCCCACGCTGCTGGGCTCGCACCACACATAGGGTAGTAGCGAGGCAGAGCAGGAGAGCTACCATTCTTCTTGTAGCCATAAACTATCTATCTTCGTTCGCTTGAGGTACGCTCCTCCACCCACCGCCTTCGTGGTGAAGGCTCTGGGGCGGTAGCGTATGCTGCATCAAGTGACTATAGATGATCTCTCTGTAGTATGCGATTACTCGACAATACCCTTGATGCGTAGGATGTAGCTACCATCCTTGCCATTGCTATAGACAGAGATGGTCTTGACGAACTGTCCAGGGCGTCCTGCAGGATTGTAGGTCACCTTGATCGTCGTGCTCTTACCCGGAGCGATAGGCGCTGTCTCGAACTCAGGCTTCGTACAGCCACAAGAGGCCACAACACGTGTGAGCACGAGCGGAGCTGTACCTGTGTTCTTGACCGTGAAGGTATGACTCACGGGGCCATCAACCTCCTTGATGGTGCCAAAGTCAAACTCTGTCTCCGTAGCTGTAATCTGAGGACCAGACTGCTTGCTAGAGGTCTCCTTGTTCTGAGCTCCAGCTAGCGTAGCACAGAGTAGGAGGATTGTTGTAAGGATTGCAATGCGTTTCATAACTTTGTAGTTTAAGATTTATACTCTATATCATCGGTACGGCTACAGCACTATGACCATCTGGTAAGCTACTCAGCGCCATAAGCCCCACCTAGTAGGTCATCCAGAGCCAGCCGCTCTAGCAACTGAACACAGTGGACACAACCTACACACTGCAAATATACTGCTTTTTGATGATACGACTGATCACCTCAAATTACCTCCCAGGGCTGACGCATTATACGGGGTAGGTTTACCTACGTCTTAATGAAGGATCTCGGGAAATGGAGGAAATAGAACAATCCTCCGTGGAAGATCTAGGATTATCCAGTGAGCAAATGAAAAATTCTTCCGAAGTATGAGTTGATTCTTCGGAAGAATTTTTTCATTCCTCGGAAGAAAGAGAAATTTCTTCCGAAGAATTGGTCGATTTCCTCCGAGCTATTTGGGCTTTTGCTCCGAGGAATTGACCTCAATGGAGATCTAGGAGTAGCTATAATGTGAGTCCATAGCGCTATGTGGCAAGACTTAATCCATCTATTCCTCGGTTGGCGTCAGCCCTGCAAAAACCATAGTTCGTTTCGGCTAATTCCTACTTTGAGGTGCTGGACGGCAGTAGTTAGAGCTGACTCGTTGTACCTATACATCCCAATTCCTCCGAGGAAGTAAAAACTCTTCAGAAGAATCAGAACTTACTTTTACCCTGATACTTGGGATAGCCTCAAAGCGTTACAGCGTGCTGTAACCTCTATTCCAGGTGACCTCTGAGCCGTGCGTCCGTACTGCTTCTGTGCGGGCAAGGACGAAAAAGTAGTCGCTCAGACGATTGACAAAGCGAACGATCAAGTCATCCACACGGCTCTCCTCACGGAGGCGGTAGATGTTGCGCTCAGCACGACGGCAGACGGTACGACAGACGTGACAGAGTGCTGCGGAGCGTCCACCAGAGGGGAGGACGAACTCTTTGAGACGAGGTAGTGTAGCGTCTAGCTCATCGATCTTGTGCTCCAGCTTCTCAATGTCCGTCGGGTCTATCTGCATAGCTGCGAGGTACTCCTCCTGATCGGGCGGTGTGGCTAGACTTCCAGCCACGTTAAAGAGAATATGCTGTAGACGCAGTAGGAAGTCGTGCGTCTCATCTGTGAGCTCCTCAGCGAGGAGGACGCCGATATGGCTGTTGAGTTCGTCAATAGTGCCGTAGCACTCGAGGCGTATGTGTCCCTTGGAGATGCGTGTACCACCTACGAGTCCAGTGGTGCCGTCATCGCCACGGCGGGTATATACGGGGCTTTTCTTCATAGTTGTAGCTTGTTTGAGTAGGTAATAGGGTTAATGTCTGATACGTGTCCAGAAGTCTTGGCGGGGCAACTTATGATCTAGGAAGAGTAGTTGTCCGCCTGCGTAGTCGACCATCATGCCAGCCTCTCTCTGACGAAAGGACTCTGGCACTTTGCTCCCGACATGCCAAAGGATAGAACCAGTGTTCCACGGCATCTCCGCTAGTGGTTCGCCTTGCCATAAGATCAGTGCACGATCGTAGGCTAGTGCCTTGTCGTACTGCGTGACGAGCTGCATGAGGGGCCACTGGTGGAGCAGCTGTAGTGCTAGTTGCTTCTGCTGGCGGTCTAGTAGGTCGCTACCCTCGAGTAGCTCCTCTAGATGCTCTGGGTAGTACGCTACACCACGCTGGTCTAGGACTAAGGTAATAAGCCGAAAGGCTGTCGGCGAGTGGACACCATGCCCTAGCGAAGTCCACCAACGCTTGAGAGGAGTCGCCATAGATGGGTCGAGTGGTGATCCTAATATATATAGTCATGCGAAGACGAGCCAATGAAACCATCAGCTTGTCTTCGCATGTCTATTTCGTTGTGAGCTGGTGATTACTCAGCTACAGGAGCTTCAGCAGCTGCAGGCTCCTCTACGACTAGAGCACCCTCGCAAAGCTGTTCCTCGCCCTTGCCGAAGTAGAAAGAGTCACCCTTCGTCCAGAAGTAGTAGCCCTCCTCGTTTTCCCATTTAGCACCGTCAGCGCTGACAGCGTTCTTCAGCTCGTAGACTACATTGCCCTCAACATCCTTGAGCGTTGCATTCTCACGGTTCTCGCCAGTGACAGTCAGCTCAAAGTGCTGCTTGCCGTCAGCGGTAGCGTAGTTGAAGACCTCAGGCTCAGCAACGACAGGAGCCTCTACGACAATAGCAGAGTCCACGGTAGTAGTCGTTGCGTCCTTTTTCTCCGTGTTACAAGCTACTAGTGCTAGACCAGCAGCTACGATTAGCATAAACTTTTTCATATTCGTATGATTGATTAAAGTGAATAAATCCGATTGATTACGCCTGCCGCTCCTTAAAGCGGGAGCCGATCAAAGCGTAGTAAAGCATGTACAGCTCGCCACCTACGACGAGAAGCCATGTATAGTGATAACCTCCTAGGAGGTCAGCTAGTAAGCTCTGTAAGAATGGTAAGAGTGCCCCTCCGATGAGTCCCATCAGGAGTACGCCGGAGGCTCTCGTGGCGAGGCTGCCTAGCTCCTTAAGTGCTAGTGAATAGATAGCGCCCCACATGACCGAGTGACATAGTCCGACGGCTATGAGCCAGTAAGGCTGATTGGTCACGACAGCGATCAGAATGAGGATAGCGGAGAGTAGCGTGGTGGTCCACAATAGGGTGCGGTCAGAGACACTACTCAAGAAGCTACCGACGAAGCGCCCTACTAGCATAGCTCCCCAGTAGAGTGTTGCGTAGAGAGCGACAGTGTTATAGCTCAGCGCGAGATCATGCTGCCCGTACAGGATGATATTGGCACCGATGCAGACTTCGACACCGACATAGCAGAAGAGCGCTATGCAGCCAAGTCGCACACGTCGTATGCGCCACACGGTCTTGAAGCTCACCTGGGCATCTTCACTGCTGGTCGTTCCCTCGATATGCGGGACGTGGAGTCGCTTGACTACGTAGGAGAGGATCAGTACGACACCCATCAGGATGGTCATCGGGAGGATCACCTCTTGGATCTGTACATCCTTCAAGTCTGCCACCCCGCCGAAGATAACCATCGACACGAAGAGTGGCGCTAGCATGGTCATCGTCGAGTTGCCCACGCCACCGATGTTTTGTCGCTGTACGGCTGACGTGCCAGGGACAGTACAAGCAATGAGATAAGGATTGACCGACGACTGCATGAAGGTGATCCCCGCTCCACAGACGAAGGAGCCGAGGAGAAAGATCAGATAGCTCACGGGCAGCTGCACCGTCTCGGAGAGGGTGATCCAGAGTGAGGTGTGCATAAAGAGCAGTGCCGAGAGGATAAAGAGTAGGATACCTCCCGCCAGCAAAAGCAAGCCTCTGACGATGGTCATCTTGTAGCCATGCCGCTCGACGAAGCGCGACGAGGTAGGTCCTAGCACGAGGTACGAGAGGAAGAAGGCGAAGATGAGTAGCGTCGTAAAGCTATTGGTCCACCCACCTGCGGAGTGCAGATAGGCGCTCTGGATGGGTGCTTGAAACTGCTGATTGATGCTCGTGATGAAGCCGATGACGGTCATCATGATCACCATAGTTATAAAGGGCCCGAGATAGTTCGGCTTGGTTGCTGTCGAAGGCGTTGGCATACGAACTTGCTAGTCTAATCCGCTGCAAAGTTATACAAAAAGAAGTCACCAACCACAAGTTCAGCTCATAACATGCTAGTAGCAGAGGTAGAGAAAGAATCTTGAGGCTGGTGACTTCTTTGTATTTAGGCTTAGTAGAGCTGCTGTGTACGGTGACACAGTAGCTCTAGCTCTTATCGTTTATTCGTCACGATGCTCACGACGTGGACGGCGCTCACGACGCTCGCCATCATCACGACGCTCACGGCGTGGACGACGCTCAGGCTCTACGTAGCCCTCGGGCTTAGGTAGAAGCGCCTTGTGTGAGAGACTGAACTTGCCCGTCTTGGGGTCGATCTCGATGAGCTTGACATCGATGGTGTCGCCCTCCTTGAGACCTGTATCCTCGATGGTGGCAAAGCGCTTCCAGTCGATCTCGCTGATGTGAAGCAGTCCATCCTTGCCTGGCATAAACTGTACGAAGCAGCCGTAAGGCATCACTGAGGAGACGGTACCCTTGTAGACCTCGCCCACCTCTGGGGTAGCGACGATGCCGCGTACCATAGCCATAGCTGCATCGAGAGACTCCTTGTTGGAGCTACTGATCTCGACGATACCATAGTTGTCCACCTCTTCGATGTTGACCGTGGCACCACTCTGCTCCTGAATGCCCTGGATGATCTTACCGCCCGGGCCAATGACAGCTCCGATGAACTCCTTGCCGATGCGTAGCGTCTCAATGCGTGGTGCATGAGGCTTCATATCGGGACGAGCCGCGGGCTGTGCCTCCTCGATCTTGTCTAGGATGTGTAGACGACCAGCCTTAGCCTGTGCCAAGGCATTTGCTAGGATCTCATAGCTCAGACCGTCTACCTTGATATCCATCTGCGTAGCGGTGATACCGTCACGGGTACCCGTGACCTTAAAGTCCATATCGCCGAGGTGATCCTCGTCTCCAAGGATGTCGGAGAGAATAGCGTAGTTGGTACCCTTGTTCTCACTGATGAGACCCATAGCGATACCAGAGACAGGCTTCTTCATCTGGACACCAGCATCACGCAGAGCGAGCGTACCAGCGCAGACCGTAGCCATAGAGGAGGATCCATTGGACTCAAGGATATCACTCATCACACGGATCACGTAGGGGTAGTCCTCGGGGATCATGCGCTTGAGCGCACGGTGTGCGAGGTTACCGTGGCCGATCTCACGACGGCTGATGCCGCGCGAAGCTTTTGCCTCGCCAGTGGAGAAGGGCGGGAAGTTGTAGTGTAGGAGGAAGCGCTCCTTGCCGTAGTTGAGTACGTCGTCGACCAGCTTCTCATCGCTCTTGGTACCGAGCGTCACTGTGGATAGTGACTGCGTCTCACCACGTGTGAAGATAGCCGATCCGTGAGGACCTGGTAGGCAGTCGGTCTCGATCCAGATAGGACGTATCTCGTCGGTGCGACGACCATCGAGACGCTTGCCCTCATCAAGGATCATACGACGCATAGCCGCCTTCTCCATATCGTGGTAGTAGCGGTCTATGATCATGCCCTTCGCCTCAAGCTCCTCTTCGGTAAACTGAGCCTTGAACTCCTCAACGATTGCCTCAAAGGCATCGCCACGAGCATGCTTGTCGGTACCAGCTGTAGCCACCTTGTAGATCTTGTCGTAGAGCTCACGCTGCATACGATCACGTAGCTCCTCGTCTTGCTCCTCAGCGGGATACTCACGCTTGGTCATCTTACCGACAGCCTCCGAGAGCTCTAGCTGAGCCTGGCACTGTACCTTGATAGCCTCGTGAGCCACCTTGATAGCCTCGAGCATCTCCTCCTCTTGGACCTCTTCCATCTCACCCTCGACCATCATAATGTTGTCGAGTGTCGCTGCGACCATCATGTCAATGTCGGCACGCTCTAGCTGCTCGAAGGTAGGATTGATGACAAACTCACCATCAACACGTGCTACACGTACCTCGCTGATAGGACCACCGAAGGGGATATCAGAGACCGCTAGAGCCGCCGAAGCAGCTAGTCCAGCAAGTGCGTCTGGCATATCTTCACCATCGGAGGAGAAGAGGATAATGTTCACGTAGACCTCTGCATGGTAGTCATCTGGGAAGAGAGGACGCAGTGCGCGGTCTACTAGTCGGCAAGTTAATATCTCATAGTCTGAGGCGCGTCCCTCACGGCGTGTGAAGCCTCCGGGGAAGCGACCTATGGCTGAATACTTCTCTTTGTACTCTACCTGAAGTGGCATAAAGTCCACGTCGGGCTTAGCCTCCTTGGCAGCAGTTACAGCTGCGAGTAGTACGGTAGAGCCCATGGTGACGGTGACAGCACCGTCGGCTTGCTTAGCAAGCTTACCCGTCTCGATGGTGATCGTACGACCATCGGGTAGGGTGATTGTCTTATTGACCGGATTGATCATAAAAATCGTCTGATTACTTAGTTCTATTTGTCTTATACCTCGATAAAATCGTCCAAAGTTACAAAAACTAAAGCAGATAGCACCTATTATCGCAAACTGCGCCCCCCACGCCTTGTCACTTTAGCTTGAAGTAGCAGATGATCGGCTTGTGGTCGGAGATCTCTGCAGTGCGGTCTACGTAGGCTGCTCGCGCCTCTATCTGATCGCTGTAGAGCATGTGATCGATCCGCACGCCGATGAGCGACTTGAAGTAGTAGCTGTAGTTGACCCCTCGTCCTGTCGACGCAATCGCATCGTGCAGTCCCGTCGAGAGCCGATGATGCGTGTAGGTGATCGGCGTATCGTTAAAGTCTCCACAGACAAGCAGGTAGGGTGACTCCTGATAGTTGATGTCCTGATAGACCTGCTCGACTTGCTTAGCACGACGCTTGAAAGCGGGAGAAAATCGTCCACCGACAGCTTGGGTGAACCCCTTGGGATTGACCTCCTGAGCTAACTGGAAGTAGTGCTTCTGCTCCTCTTTTGTAAAGCCAAAAGACTCTAGATGCAGGTTGTACAGGATTAATTTCTTCTCCCCTACTAGGATCGTAAAGACCGCTCCCCCGTTGAACTTAGAGTGCAGATCTATGGGGCGTGTCGATAGGATGGGGTACTTGGAGAGTACGATGAGGCGACTGCCGTGATCCTTGACAGCATAGGCTGAGCTGTAGTAGGGATACTCCTTCAGGGAGTGGTGCAGACTGCGCTCAGACATATACTTCGACTTATTGGAGCTGAGCCACGCCTCCTGCAGGCAGATGATGTCGGCATCGCTCTTAGCGAGGTAGTCGGTGGTCGGGTGCTGGTCTTTTGGACCTAGGTTGGAAAATTGAAAGGCATTGGCATTGAGACTCAATACCTTGATCCAGTTCTCTCGATCGATGGGAGGCGTCTGGCGCACTCGTATCGGTGCGTACAGTAGGAGCGTGGGGAGGGAGATGAGGAGCATCACCGTATTGATCGCAGCACGACTCCAAGCACGAATGATAAACCAATAGATCGCCTGCAGTACGACCAGTGCGAAGAGCAGGGGAAAGAGCAATCCTAGATAAGGAAAGAGCGTCATCGTCGTCGGTGAGATATAGCGACTCAGCAACGAGCCGACGAAGAGCAGCAAGAGCAAGAGATTGCCAAAGGAGACGAACGTGTGCCAGAAGCCACGTATCACGCCCCAGAGGGTACGCTTTTTCGCCGGCTTCTGCTCGCTCTCCTGGCTAGGAGCTACGGAGGGTTTCGTGGTGCTATCCATAGATTGCATGATTAGTTGTGGTCTGACTGGTCAAGCCACTGATTGTTGTGCTCGATGAGCTGCTTGCGCTCCTCATCAGATAGGCTTTGGTAGCCAGACTGCTGCACTTTGTCTAGGAGCTGCCGATAGCGTGCTGTCTGGGCATCTTGTAGGGTCGCTTGCAGCCGTGCGCTGCGCTGTCGCCGACGCTGATACAGTCCTAAGCCACAGCCCCACAGGACGCCTGCGAGGTGAGCGATCAGCCCGCCTACGTTGTACCCACCATAGGCTAGTAGCAGGAGCAGGAAGACGAATAGTCCCACCTGCCACACACGGAGCGAACCGATCAGTGGCAGCGGCATTTCCTCACGAGGAGCAGAGCCGATCATATAGCCTACAAGTGCGATGACTGAGGCGGAGGCACCCACGAGCGGCAGCCCGAGCAGGAGTACCCCACCAGCACGTAGCAGCGAGGTGCAGAGCACGAAAGCTCCTCCACCTACGACGGCTCCCCCGAGATAGCTCCAGACGAACTGGCGCCATCCGCTGCGACGTAGCAGCATCTCGCCAAAGAGCCACAGAAGGAGTAGATTGAGCAAGAGGTGCAACCCACTATTATGCAGGAGCGTATAAGTGACGATCGTCCAGGGTCTGCGCCATAGAGCATCAGGCGAGCAGGAGAGGTAGAGCTGATCCACGACACCGCGCGTCCACCGCGTGGGTAGCGGTGCAGGCAGCTGACGAACAATAAAGTCCACCAGCCAGAAGAGTACCAGTAGGAGCGTGATGCCCCACAGGATTTGTCTGTCAGGATCTATACGCTTCGCCAAACGCATTGTACAGTTTGCCTTGCTTACGCCATAGCAATATGAGGAGCAGACCACCGAGCATACCCCCGAGATGGGCGAAGTGCGCCACGTCACTCTGTAGATTTGCCACGCCGAGGAAAAGCTCGATCACGCCGTAGCCAATCACAAAGTACTTAGCTCTGATCGGTATGGGGATGAAAAAGAGATAGATCGCTGCATTGGGAAAGAGCCAGCCGAAGGCGAGCAGAAGCCCAAAGACGGCTCCCGAAGCACCTATCGTCAAGAGCTGATTGACAAAGAGCTCTGTAGCCATACGAGAACCATCGGGGAAGGCGATCACCTCATACCCCATCACCTCTCTGACAGTCGTCAAGCCCCAGACCAGCTCCTGCGAGAGCGCTGCAGTGAGTCCGCAGACGAGGTAGAAGAGCAGGAAGCGCTGAGCTCCCCAAGTGCGCTCGATTGCCACGCCAAACATAAAGAGCGCAAACATATTGAAGAAGAGGTGCGTGAAGCTCCCATGGAGGAACATATAGGTCACGGGCTGCCAGATGTGGAAGTCCTGAGCCGTCACGTAGTGCAGCCCTAGGAGTCCCGTTAGATCGATCCCCACACGAGGTAGCACCTGCTGAGCAATGTAGCAGATCAGATTGATGATTAGCAGATTGAGCGTCACGGGAGGGATCTGTAGTCGAGGTGCTGTATCGAATGCGTGCATAGCGTTATGTTCTAATTGTTGTGTTGTGTAGCGGCTTAGTACCAGCCACTGCCACCGTAGGAGGGCAGGCTGTGCTGCTCCCACTTGAGGTCACGGAGTAGGGAGGCGTTGACACCGATCACTAGGTTGTACGACTTGTAGGCGCCTATTGGGATGACGCTTGCCGTCAGAGACCAGCAGTGCAGGTCTCGCGTGATATTGATCGTCATACCCGTCAGTTTCTTCAGGTCGAAGTTGTAGTTCGCATCAAAAGAGAAGTTCCAGTTTGGCGTAGGCTGTAGCTGCCCGCGGAAAGAGAGGTTTTGGGTAAACATATACTCAAACTCTCGCCGCTGGGTATTGAACTTCTGCCTATCTTGTGCCACATTGATACTATAGTTAAAGGAAAAGCTCCACGGCACGCTAAACTGCAGGTATCCGTCTTGATCCCAACTATCTTTCTCGTTGTAACTACTGCGCGGAGTGCCATCCGGTGATCTATCGAAGCCCATCCTATCTGCTCCAGGGCTACCGCCCATCGAGGAGGGGGAATCAGTCGACGATGTAGAACCTTCGCCATCTGTGCTAGACGATCCTTTTTTCTTATGAAAGAGTCCACCGAGCCACTTGCCTAGCTTCTCAAAGGTCTGCGGCGTAAAGGTATAGTTAAAGCTCGTACCCGTACCTAGGAAGGATCCGATACCATGTCCATTCAGCACCCTCAGCTTATCCACACGATAGGGTCTCACGTTGCCCTGCTGGTCGGTGTGGTAGTTCCATTCGTAAGGATCGAAAGAGGCAGAGAGACGTAGCACGAAGGTCTTCGTGAGCCTTATCGCAATGTTGGTGCTGAGATTACTCCATCGGAAGGAGTCCGCAGCCATATTGTAGGAGAAGCGGAGACCAAACTGATCGATGAGCGAGATCTTCTTAAACTGATCCTCCACGCCCGTCGAGTCGCTCGGCAGACGCCACTTCATCTCCACATTATTGTCAAAGGAGAAGTTGATCGACCCCGTTTTACCCCGTCCAGGGTATCCGAAGATACCTTGCTCGTAAGGAGTGTAGACGAAGCTGTGTGCCTGCCCCAGCGTATCGACATAGTCTAACTCACGATAATAGCCCCAGAAGGGATCACCGAAGTCTGGAGCGTACGAGAGCGATATCGAGGGCGCTAGACGGTGACGGATCATCTGCACACGATCCCCAAAGAGCTTCTGCCACGGCTTATAAAAACCGTAGAGCGTCGTACTCATCGAGAGCGATGCGCTGAAGTTGTTCAAGTGGTAGAACCCGTAAGTCGTATCTGCATTGACAATTTGCTGCGTCGCATCGTCCCACTGCTTCTCCACACGTGAGGTGTACCAGTAGGCTGTATAGTTGATCGAGGGAGAGATCTTGATGTAGTTAAAGAGGTCAAAAGAGGCGGAGATAGGTATCGAGTGCTGCATACCGTTGCGCCAATCTTTCAGCAGATTGCTCTTGAGGATCAGATTCTCCTTGGTAGTGATACTATTACGTAGCGAGCCGTTGTAGCTGAGCGAGATCTTCTCATACCAGCGCTCCTTGCCCACACGGTTCTTCCGCTTGAAGGGGTAGATCGTCGAGAGCGAGAGCGAGAGGTTCGGCAGGGTCACACTGATGGTCGAGTCGCGAGAGCGCTGATCGATGTTGAAGGCTCCCGTTAGCGAGAGTGGTATGCCAGCAAAGCTCCGGCGGTAGCTGATACTAGAGCCCTTAGTATTTTCGGCTCGTCGCTGATGGTTGTAGACCGCCTGCGTAGCGTTGTGGTTGTAGCTACTGGTCGAGAAGTTGACCGATGCCGAGAAGTTACGCAGCGGATCCGCCTTGGGATCTTGCGAGTGGGTCCATCTGAGAGAGATATCCTGTGAGCGGCTGTAGGTCGAGGGGATATCCTTGTCACCCTGTACCGTTGATATGTAACCCGCCTGCACACTACCATTGTACTTATAGCGCTTGCGATAGTTTGATGCCCCATTGACCGCCCAAGAGCCGTTCGTATAGACATCGCCCGTGAGCGTCAGATCCCAGTAGTCATTCAGGTTAAGGTAGAGTCCACCATGCGTCAGGTAAAGACCTCGCGTCTGGTCGATACCGTAGCTAGGCATGATGATGCCAGAAGTCTGCTTCTCATTGAAGGGGAAGAAGGCAAAAGGTAGACCAATGAAGTAAAGCGGCACGTCAGCCATAACCAGATAGACAGGACCCGTGACAATCTTGTCCTCAGGCTTAGCTTTGGCTCGGGTCAAGTTGATGTAAAAGTGCGGATGCTCGTGCAGGTCGCACGTAGTGTAGCGACCATCCTTGAGATACATCGTATTGTCCTTGAGGCGCTTCGTCTGCTCGGAGGTTAGGAAGCCCTCGCCCTGCTGCGTCGTCACGTCTGTGATGAAGCCTTGACCCGTCTTGAAGTTGTACTTCATCGTCGTACTCTCGAACTTCTGATCCCCATCCGCAAACTTCGGCTTAGCCGTCGGCTGTCCTAAACTGTCTAGAACATACTGCGCATAAACCTCAGAGCTATCCGAGACGATCTTGAGGTAGTTCGCTTCGATACTCATCGTCTGGTACTTCACATCGCTCGGTCCGAAGAAGTACATCACGTTGTCTCCCGTCATGACCAGCGAATCCTGAGCCGAGAAGGTCACAGGCGCCTCCAGCTTAAAGAGCTCCACTGTTTCATTCGCCAGCGTGTCAGTCGCTGTAGGTGTCAGCGTCGTATCCGCTTCGAGAGCAAGGCTGTCCCTGACAGTTGCCAGAGAGTCTACGGAGAGAGAGTCTAGGGGAGTCTTGAGGGTGTCTGGTGCCGTGGCAAGCGTGTCCAGCAGTCGGGTTGTGTCTGATGAGAGGTCCGCCACGACCGTGTCTAGCGGCTCCGTCTGTGACGGCGTAGCTGCGGGTGGCTCCGTGCGTCGTACCTGCGTCGCACACGACACGATCGCCACGCCTACGACAAGCAGTAGGAGCAGCCGCAGGAGCGAGCGAGGAACTATGACAGAGCTAGACATGTGCTATTAATAACGCGAGCGGGCTTGTGGTGATACATCAACCGCTGGCAAAGGTACTAAATAGTGACGTGCTATGAGCACGCCAAGGTCAGACCGAACACTCATCGTGGTGAGTCGGAGGCGATCGGAGCTGACGACTCCTTGTAGGGACGCACGGCTGGTGTCTAGTGGGATTGCGTCCGTCCCCGTTAAAGGTTACGGCATCAAGCTGTCAGAACGATCGGCTGCACGTTTCGTTGTTCGACAACGGACGCACAGACCGTGCGTCCCTACAGGGCGACGTGATAGTTACACGTCTCGCTCCGATTCGTTCCGATAGCTCTGATTACCTCCGATACCTCTGATTACCTCCGATAGCTCTAACACCAGCAGAGGCACCAGCACTCCTAGGAGTACCAGTGCCTCTGACCACTAACCTCTAACTTCTAATTTCTAAAAGATCTACTTCACGACGAGCACCGCACGACGTGCGACACCGTCCGTGCCGATCGCCTCGACGACGTAGCTGCCTGACGAGAGGAGGATACGCTCGCTGTACTCCGTCAGCCCTGGTAGCGACTGCGTGTAGACCGTGATACCGTCTCCCTGTACAAGCCGTAGGGACGACATCTCCTGTGTCGTGCGGACAGTCAGCATACCCTCGCTGTACTGCGCCTGCAGCTCGGCTGTAGGCGCAGCCATCGGAGCGACCGACGTAAAGTCGCCGTCCACGCGTAGCTCGAGACGACCCTCGGCATCATCGGGGAAGAGCTTGATCTGGCAACTCTTACCACCCGTCAGGTCATGCTCCAGGCCGCTCTTGTGGTCTATTAGACGAGCCGTCACGACATGACCCATCACACTACCAACGAGCGAGAGCGTCACATCGATCGGTTCGGAGACCCGTGTGGCTAGCTGGTAGTGACCCGTAGCTACATCATCGGCATAGAGATCCTTATAGGGACCACCTGCGGGATCGATAATCGCAATCGAGGGGTAGCGACTCTCCGCACTCATCAGAAGCTTATTGACCGAGCCAGACTCGTAGCCATAGGTGACCAGCGCACGATCCTTGCCGAGACGACTCTGTAGCGTCAGCGATAGGTAGCGTGCAGCCTCTTCGCCAGCGTCCCCACTCTCACTACTTAGGCTACCGCTCTGAGTATGTTGTTTCGCATATGAGTCGAGAGCGGTTGTTGGGAAGATCAACTTCGCACCAGAACCGACACCCTCCTTAAGCTTGACCACAAATGCTTCGAGCTGATTAATCGTCTTATTCTCTGCTGTAGCTCGGTGGTAGGTCAAGATAGACCCATCTAGCTTCAGAGGATCATAGCCTTTCACCTCAACACGGCTCAAGAATCTCACATAGGGTTCTATAACTTCTTTATTAGCATCTAGGAAAGGAGCTATCTGTAGCGGTGTCATAAATGGATTGCCCACCATCACTTCCTGACCAGCAGCGGTCGCATTGACCTCCATCGTGTAACTCTCGGTACCATTGGCGAGCTTAGGAATACGCTGCGTCGTGGGGTTCTCAAAGATAAAGCGGTAAGCCATCTTGCTACGCTGAGCATACGAGTAGTAACCACGGAAGCGCTGAGCCTTGCCGTCGAAATATTGGAAGCGACTCTGCCCCTTGCTCGCATCGTATGTCTGATGGTAGAAGGACTGGGCTATATCTGGTCTGTCGAAGTATGGTAGCTCCAAGATACCATGGCGCTGCTTGATGATAGGGACTGAGCTACCCTTGCGGTTGAAGCCCTTATCATCGGGAGCCACGATCAGAGCGATACTATTATTATTGCTCGCCATCGAGATAGACTGTAGTGGTGAGGGGTCGTTGAAAGCACTAGCGTCAAACTCAGCCATATCATACACATCATTCGCCTCGATACCAGGCAAGACTCGTAAGCCAAGCTGATAGGTGTAGGGAGAGGCACTGAAGCTGTAATCTCCAGCGTAGATATCGTAGAGCGGAGCCGCTATTAGATTAAGCTCTTTACGCCCATGAAGCCACTCATCGGTATCGAAGGATTTTAAAGTATAAATATGCTTGTCACTCTCGTACTCTGTACCCTTCGCAACGCCAAAGTTGTAGCGTATCATAGCCCGTCGATAGTTGAGCTGGGAGAGGTTATAGATAAACCCTCCCGAGTGGAAAGTGATATCAATACAGGTCGGCTCTCCGTACAAGTCACGAAAGGTAACCGTCTTATCGAGGTCTGGCTGTGGACAAATCGGCTGACCAAATTCATTCTCTAGCTTGAAGTACGCCATATTCACTATATGCACATTGGTGCAGCTACTTGGCACAGCATTCGCTGGATAAAACTCGCCATTATAGAGGAATGACCAGTTATCGGGGTTATTCCAGTCGTAGTGCTCTGAACCAGCTCTCTTGTCGCTAGGATCTGTGGGATCATTTCCCTGTTGTGGCACTACGAGCGCATTGTATGTTTCGTTCGCTCCAATTGGTCCTTCAGGTAGCGTGCCGTGTCCTTCTGCGGAGGTTGGACGAGGCATCCACCAGAGTTCGTCTGGCGAGACGGGGATGACACCCTTACTCGTAGCAGTACCACACTTAGTCCCTGTGACGGTTAGCGTGTAGGTGTTATACTGCGCCTTACCGTTGACTACACGGGGAGCGGACACCTTGCGACGGATAGTACGTCCAAAGTCAGTGTCTCCATTGTCAAAGGTCCACTTGTACGCACCATCCGGCACACCTAGATTTGTCGCCGTCAGGGTCACCACATCGCCAGGGCAGTGAGCTCCCTGCGGAGAGACGGTCACCGAAATACCCTCAGAGAGGTTCTCGAGCTTGACGGTAAACTTCTCCGTCTGCATATTTGCTTCACCACATAGACTGGTTATAATCTCCAGCCTGTACTCATTCTTGAGTTCACTACCCAACTCGGCAGTAAGATCCCAGCGAACCATCAGGTCTTCGGGCAACTCCTCAATCTTTGAGCTCATGATGACCTTATCTCCATCTTTGAGTACCACGGTACCGACCTTGTTCGGGATATTGATCAGCTTAAACTCCATATAGCCCATCTCCTTGGAGCAGCGATACCCTACGTAAGTAGGACGTGCGTACGAGGGGGGCAGATCTTTTGTATCTATAGGCACATCAACTGAAATCCAAGGGACAAACGACTCTGCAGACCAAGAAGACCACGAAAAGCCATCCTCACCCCAATCGTCTTGGTCATTGTTTGGATTGTACCCATCAAGAGGTAATTTGTAATATCCATCACCTACATTTCCTCCCTCCAGCTCTCCCTTGACAAACTGATTGACCCCAATGGGGTTGACTGAAGTAGACGTCGGCTTATCCCACTTTATCCACTGCCAGCGAGGCTTTGGATAGACGTAGCGAAGATTCAGTGTGAGCGGGAGATCTACACTTTTGACAGGAATATAGAACTTAGTATGATCTATCGGATTGCCATCACGATCCTTGGGGTAAAAGTAGAGCCACTTCTTTTGACCTCCAGCAAGCGTAACATAAAAGATAATATTGCGAGGCTTACCCTCCTTATTTATAGCATAGTCTAGGCGACCATCAGCAAAGGGGTAGACACGCACCTCATCACAAGAGGTTCGATCCACCACCGGCTTAATGAGTTCCGTAAGCTCGGGCTTGAAGTCTGGCTCACTCATATCTAGATCTATATAGAAGGACTCTCCCGGCTGACAAGGATGCTCAAACTTGAGACGGTAGATGCCACGAGGCATAGGATGCTTCTCCAAATAAGCATCCTTCTCTGGATCCTTAGTAAGAATGTCTTTAAGCGGAGAGGGTTTAGAATAGTTGTCTTTGTAAGGATAGACTATGCGCTCTCCGTTTTTGCCTACCTTATAGATAAACCTAAATGGGAAAAAGTATTCAGGGGTGCCAGTCCCCCCAGGACCTGTAAAGGTGTTGGACATTTTGATCTTCTCTCCCAGCCCTATCATACCACCACCATAAGGATTTTCAGCATCCGTAGGATTGGGCGTATTGAAGTAGTAGCTCTCACACGTACGGCGATACTCTTCATACCCTTCGGGAGCCTCGACAAGCGTGATTTCCATGCCAGCCATAGCATTGAGAGACTTCCCGTAAAAGGAAAAAAGATAAGTGTGATAACCTGGACTTAAATAAGCGGTAAGACTACCAAGCTTTATTCTATCCAGCATCGGCTGAGGCAGGTGGGCGTAGATGCTAGAGAAGTCGTAGAGACGATTCTTTATAGGCTTTTTGTTTGTGGGGGCTAGGATGAGGCTAGGCTTGGGTATGATGGGATTGCCATAGAGATCCGTGCCCTCTATCTCGACGTAGTAGCGCTTCGTCGGGTCATATCCCTCAAAAGTGTATCGCTTGTCTATCGAAGTAGAGACTGCTGGACCAAAATCATCTGAAGTGTGGATAGGCGTAGCCGATGGGTCGGGCTTGTCAGAACCGTCTGGTAGCTCGTAGTACTTAAAGCGTAGCGTACAGAAGTTCCACCCTTGGAACCATATAATCTGACCTATGGAGCAGTCAGAGGCGTCTTCTGTCTCAAGGATCTCAAAGCGATTCTTGTGAAAGTCCAAGTCCACAGTAATGGGTATGGTGATATAGTCGTTGCACCCTTCGTTGGGTCTCTTGACACGTATCAGCACGGCAGCTGGGAGTGCCTGCTGCGTACGAAGCTCTTGTAGAGACATCGACTGAGGCAGTCTATAAGAGATGCTGACACCACCACTCTCCGAGTCATTGGCGTCGACCTTCGTGAGAGATCCCGTTTGACTACTCCAGAGGAGCGTGCTGGCGTCTAGCGTACCCTGCTGGAGCTTTGCATACTCTTGCTGAGTGACGACAGCTACCTCGTAGTTTTTGATAAAGGTAGAGGGGAAAGAGTCTGCATACTCAGGAAAAAGTCTCTCCGCATCTCCTTGGTAGCCCTTATTGATCTCCTTAAAGAGCTCACGTAGCTCTGGCTTATCCTTATCGAAGCTGGCTCCAAACGCACTGATGCTACTAGCGCAACCCTCACCACTCATGATGTCGATGCCGAAGGGGATCTTGAGATCCGATGGCACCGTAGGCAGATTGGTCGTAGGACCATATACGGTGAACGACTTGGCAGTAGTCTCTCGACAGTCACTCTCTAAAGTATATTCGTAAGTGCCTTGTGGTAGTGCCCCGCTATACTCAAAGTGGTAGAGGGTTGTGTCACCCTTGACCTCCCGCTTAGTGGGTTGCATCTTCTTAGCCGTAAGAGCACTGGGGGTCTTAATATTCAAGACGGGAGGTCTCTCCGTACCCCCTCGCGCTACGATATGAAAGCTACCGTACGGTCTACAAGGCAACCTATAGGCATCAAACTTCTCCTGGGTCACCTCCAGCGCTACATACTTGTTCTCAACCTTTGCATTCCAGCGGAGGAAGGTCTCAACGTCAGACTTGCCTATTCCTTCTTTAGCTATCAGTCTAATAGAGATACTGTAGTCCTCGCGCCCTGGTAGTTGCTCGATCAGAAGTGCCTCTGTAGGAGCTGGCGCTGGCTTGTAACCCTGAGTGTAACTATGACCTTCCCCATCCTTGACCTCGTACTCCACCCTCTCTATCTGAGAGAGAGCTAGCGGAGCTCCCCAAAATGGTGTAAGTAGCTTAACCTCCATCGTACCCTCATTCTGACAATAAGAGGGGGTCGTCGTCACTTCAAAATGGAAGTTCCCATCCTTATCTGAGCCTTGTTGGGATGTCTTCTGCGCGGAGAGCGCAGAGATCGACAGAAGGAGGAGAAGGAGGGAGAGGGTGATGTATCTATATCGTTTCATAGCGTATGGGACATAAGATAGATGGGTAAGGGGAGAGAGTGCGGCATTGGGACACGAAACTAGAAGTCTACCTGCGTGATCTTGATCTGGTACCAAGTATTGCGGATGACGGAGTAGGTGCTCACGCCCGCATTCTGTGCTGCAAGCTGACCAGTTTCTTCCGTGTTGCGGTCGTCAAACTTGTCGACGAGCGGGTGCCTGGTTACTTGATAGCCATTGCGGTGCTTGGGGTCCCAATCATTGACCTGGAAGGTGAGCCTGAGCTGCATCGCTGCCAATTGGTCGGGCGTTAGCCCCGCATCGGCACTCGTCTGGCGGATAAACTCCGGTACGTAGAGCGTCGTGTAGTAGTCGGATGTCCTGAGCTCACCGATAGCTTGACCGGCGCTTTCAGTGCTAATCATATTGCGACGCACCTTGTTCTTGTCCCGCTCTATATAGTAGCAGTCCTGCCCGTCCTGAGGAGCCCGGTAGTAGTTGGAGTTGATAGGATTGTAGAGCGTTGTGGTCCACTGGTTCTCGTCGTAGTAGCGAGAGGCGAAGAGAGCGAAGTAACGAGGTACATTATATAGAGCCATCTGAAAGTCCTCTATATAGTCCAGCACAAGCACCTGATCCGAGGTGGGGTCGCCCAGCACGCTGTTGGCAATCATGTCGGGCATCGTGATGTCGATACGCGCCAGGACACGCGTCAGACGCACGGGATGTCGCTCCGTCGGTGTGGCTAGGAAGCGGTATGGGTCTGGCTCGGTGCCCTTTCCGAGCATCTGCTTGATGGCATCGATGCTGACGTTGGGACAGATGGCGGTCATCGGGATGAGGTCGTCCTCACCGCTACCACCATCCGCTAAGCTGGGGAGAAACTCCGGTTGCCAGGGGATCTGCGTCAACCCAGAGAGCGAGTAGAGCTGCCCCCGTTCGGTGACACCCTGCAGGGCTGTCGTCAGGTTGTAGGTTTTGGAAGCCTCATTGGCGACGAAGTAGAAGTCAAAGCTTTGGATCCCTTTCGGGATCATCACTGGGTGACTCCAAGGAGTGACATTGTCCTTAGGCTGTGTATAGCCTCCTAAGACTTGGTTGACTAGACACTCGCCCGTATTGTGGTCGAAGACGAGGACACGTACAGACTTGACCTTATTCTCTGCATTTTTGAGCTTCTCCTGTAGCTCAGACAGAGGCACCTCCCCCTGACGGAAGGTCGACTGCGGCGCCACGCTCATCGAGAGGTAGAAGTCCCCCTGACCAGGCGGACAGGCGGATGGATCCTCCTTGACGCAGCTAGTTAGCCCCGTCAGCAGGAGCACCGCGGAGAGCAGCCACGCAAGGATCGTGCGGGAGCCTCCTTGTATGCTATATAGATTGCATTTCGTCATGGCTTTGTAGCTCGAGAGGTTAGACACATTATATATTATGGTCTTGCTCACGGATGAGCCAGCCATTGATCCATACGTTCACCGCTAGGAAAGTCTCTCGCGTCACGGGGCGACCATCGAAAGCGAAGATGACGGCGTAGTGATCCTCACGGTCGAGGTACTCCTGATCGGAGAGCTTGTTGTTCGCGTAGAACTTCGTCTGCAGCAGTAGCGACAGCAGATCTATGTTGAGGAGCTCATCGCCCGTAGCGCGCTCGGTGATGATAAGTCGCTGATCCTGGTTGGTCAGTAGGCGGAGGGTGTTGAGCTCGACAGCGATACCGCCCGACCCCTTGACCTGCTCAGCATAGTACGGGGTGTAGGTGAGTACGTCGTCGGTGAGTACTTCGCCAGCGCCGTTGTAGCGACCGTTGGGAGCGGTAATCTTAAAGTCGTAGTTGTCGACCTTAATGTTAGACTTGCCACCCTCAGAGAGATCCTGCATGACGAGGCGTATACTGTTGGTCCACTTAGCCATCGGCACGACGATGAGCCGGCTGCCATCGCCCAGCACCTGGACCTCCTTGGAGATACCATAGAGTAGTGGTGGCAGCTCAGCGGCGATCCGCTTGTCCTCAGCTCTCGAGAGTTGTATGAGCAGATCCTGCATGGTCGAGGTGCCGACCTGTAGCTTGCTCTCCTGATAGAGGGTACCCATACGGTGGCCGCAGAGCGCTACGATGGAGTAGTCGCCCGGGGCGAGCTGTAGCTCGAAGGTCTGCCCCTCAGCATAGGGTGCAGCCGCATCAGTCATCTCCGAGACCAGGTGCCCTGTCTTGTCGAAGATGTAGAGATGCACATCCTCTGCCTCGCGATGCCAGCGATCTACGTACTGCATATTGTAGTCGTAGCGTAGCTGCACACGGAGCGGGCAGGTGGACAGATCCTCATAGATGCACTTGTCACAAGAGACGAAGCTCCAGCTCAGCAGGAGCATGACTCCTATATATAATAGTCTCGATCGAGATAGCGTATGTGGTACCATAGTCAACGTGAGTCTTAGACCTCTTTTGTGTGAATAGTTCCTATGAGGGGAACATTCAACCCCTCATAGGATAGTATTGCTGTCGATGACGTGTAACCCGCTCAAACGTGTAACCCTTTGTAGGGACGCACGGTCTGTGCGTCCGTTCTCGTTAAATCCTTGACGCTGTAACCTTTGATGCAACGGACGCTCAGACCGAGCGTCCCTACAAATCGTTACACGTCTCGTACGTCCCTACAGCGGGTTACACGTCTCGCTAATCGACAAGCAAAGTGTACTCAGGGATTATAGAGAAATCTCCTGTGTACGAACAATCCAAGGATTGATCGTAATATCGAAGGCTACGAATAGCTTCGTTGGATCATCTGGATTAGGCTTTTCAGGAACAATTGTAGGCTCACCTGGTTGTGAGATCTTCTTGATCGTAACCTTGTAGATGTTGTTACGAACTACACCGTAGCGACCGTAACCCATATCCTTGCTAGACTGAGTATCGTTGAAGTGACGGATTAAGTTCGTCTGGTAGTAGCAAACACCATCCTTATAGCCCTTGAAGTTGTGAGCGACAAAAGACTTAGTGATGGTTCCCTCAGTCTTGTCAACTGGGCTGTTAGCATCCTCTACAAGAGTCTTAAGAGCAGCCTTGAAGCCTGCTGGCGTGCCAACAATCTCTTTCTCGGCAGCTTTTGATGCATCAGTTACGATACCGATGTACTCTTTCATCTTTGCCACAGTAAAGGTAAAGCCCATATAGCTGTACCAAGTCTGACCCTTTGTAAAGGAAATGCCGTCATGGTCTGCAGGCTTCCAGGTACCGCTCAGGATAAATGAAGTAGTCTGGTTGTTTAGCTGCTGACCAGCATCCATCGTGTTCTCAAGGCAGTACTGACCCTTAGTGTCTTCAAAGCCCCACTCGTTAGCGAGAACGTCGACATCCTTCTTGTAGTTGAAGTCTGCCTCGTTAAATTCACCAGCTAGGTAGTTAGGATCCTTAGCGTAGCGAGCGAAGCGATCAGTATTGTTATCTACCGTCTCAGGGGCAAACTGATCTAAGCCAGTCGTAACCTGGGCAAACTGACGATAGATAAAGGTCTTCTTGTTGGTCGTATTGAGCTCCCACTTGGTGTCGGAGAATGTAACACCAGCAGGAAGATCTGGTGTACCACCCACGTATACCTTGGCGAGGATACGATCTACATTTACCTTGATCGGATGACCCTCGGCATCAGCTGCAGCAGCCTTCATATCAGCAGGTGCAACCTTAACGAGGCCACGATCGTTAGACATCAGGATAGCCTTACCATCTGCAGATAGATCTTTGACGGTTGACTCAAGAGCAGCCTGAGCATCCTTGAGGTACTTACCCTCTGCGGTAGCTGCGATGACATCAGATGTTGGATTGATGATAGCAAGCATCTGATAGTCTTGACTTACGACCTGCTCAGCTTTTGTGGTAAAGTTAGCTGCTGTAGCTGCGCTAGCTGGGGCGTCAGCAAGACCATCTCCTGTAGGTGCCTGACCACCTGTTGCTGTGATGTTGTAAGTAAGGGCGTACTTAACTATGCCTTCATTTGGATCGTAAAGTACGACGCGGACCTCCTTGATAGCCTGCTCATCAGCAGTACCAACGAAAGTATCGCCAGCGTTTGCACCAGCGACATTGCCAGCCTCAGCTCTTGTACCACCTTGTGGTAGGTTGAAAGTAAAGGAGATGAAAGCATCAGCCTTCTCCTGATCATTGGGTTGGTTCTTGTCGTTCTTGCAGCTTGCGAAGAGCAGAACTGCGGCGAGAGCCAACGTTGCATAAAGAAACTTTTTCATAGTTGAATTGGTTTGATTGTTTATAAAGCTGTTGAATCTTTGATGCAAAGGTATGTAAAATCCCCCCCCCGTTTGTCAAAATCGGTTTTCTTTTTGACAAAATCGATCGTTAACATTTCGCCCGATGGAATTTTGATCAAAAACAGCCTCTACACATAGTCTCTCAACAGCTAGCAAGTCCGTAACGCACGAGGGTCTTCGGGATGCCTCGGTGGATATTTTCGATTCTCCATGGGGATATTTTTGATTTTCCACGAGGGCAAGAAAAATTTCCTCGGAAGAATCAAATGATACTTCGGAAGAATCAAACGATAAGTCCGAAGAATTTT
>OIQX01000016.1_pt1 | contig 59309 bp, 53 predicted proteins | sample 1586141 | NCBI WGS metagenome assembly OIQX01 (sample SAMN02675049, study PRJEB24791) | human gut metagenome, SKBSTL061 | isolation source: stool | host: Homo sapiens | place: USA
CCCATCGCATCCTCTTTCATGTGCATGAATGTCGCGTCCTTGTCTGTCTTGGAATAGGAGTTGCGGTCTCAGAGGATTTCCATATTACGATTGTATTCCGCCAGTTTCTCACTATGTTTTTTAAGTTCTCTGGCTGCCTTTTTCCTCCTGCTCTTTTCTTCTTTGCTTATCTCAGTCGCCGGATTTTTCAGAGAGGCGTTGAGTTCGGAGGATATTTCGGACAGTTGGGAAGGGCTGAACTCCACTACCTCGTCTTTGGCGATATTGTCCTGTGCTATGCAATCGTCTATCTGGTCAAGCAACACACCTATTTTCTTCATCAATTTGGCACGGTTACGCTCGACAGTCTTGCGCCATACAAAGGTGTACTTGTTTGCCTTGGACTCTATCTTTGTACCATCCACATACTCGACATCAAGTGTCACAAATCCTTTTTCTGCAAGAATGAGGACGAGTTGCGTGAAGATTTTGTTGATTTCGTCTTTCACACGATTACGGAAACGGTTGATAGTTATGAAGTCTGGCCTCTCATATCCTGACAGCCAAATAAAATGGATATCCCGTGAAAGCAACTTTTCTATCTTGCGACACGAATAGATGTTGTTCATGTAGGCATAAACAATAACCTTGAGCATCATTTTGGGATGATATGGACATCTGCCCGTACACTTGTATAGTTTATGGAAACAACTTATATCAAGATGGTCTATTACACTTGATATTATGCGAACAGGATCATTCTCCGCAATATCTTCATCGATTCTTTGCGGAAAAAGTATTGTTTGGTTGGTTATATAAGGACGAAAGTGTACCTTTGTCATAGTTTGAAACTTTTGTCTAAAGGTACAAAAACTTTTGGACATAGCAAAGCCCTGGCTTGGGAAAGTCAGGGCTTTGTGAGTTTTTTAGAGTTTGGGGTGTTTTGACACACCCTCTTTTGCTTTCCGTTTGATATGCTTTCGCAGCGCGACTACTTGTAATCCTTCGCTGTGAGTTTCGTCTCATACAGGATCATACCCTTGCGGCTTGCCGAATGGTAGGTGTAGGCGAAATTGAATCCCGCATCCTTATACACGAGGTTGTTTGTGTTGCGCTTCAACTCGTCGATTAGTGCCGGCCGCGCGTTGTGATCGTTCAGTATTCCAACACTGTCTGCTTTGGAACGCAGCGAGAAATAGGAGTGCACTGTATTCGTGGTCTTGTCGAACGTTATGCTGTCTATGACGGTAAATTCATCGATTGCCGCGGGACATTGCTTCTCGGTGTACTCCTTCACTTCGCGTGCCGCCCTCTCCTCAAGGCTCTCGTGGCACGAAGCGAGCATGATGATTGATGCAAATAACAATAACTTCTTCATAATGGGTACAAAAATAATGAATTTCTTGTCAAATACTTAAAAATAATGAAAATAATGGCAGAAAAAATCCTTTTTTTGTAACTTTGCGAATAATTTAGGGAAATATACATGCAAAATATACGAAACTTCTGCATAATAGCACATATAGACCATGGTAAAAGTACCATCGCAGACCGCCTGCTCGAGTTTACGGACACGATTCAGATTACAGACGGGCAGATGTTGGATGACATGGATCTGGAGAAGGAGAGGGGCATAACCATCAAGAGTCATGCCATACAGATGGAGTATGAACTTGATGGTCAGAAATATTTCCTCAACCTTATCGACACCCCGGGACACGTCGATTTCTCATACGAGGTGAGCAGGAGTATCGCAGCCTGTGAGGGCGCGTTGCTCGTGGTTGACGCGACACAGGGCGTGCAGGCTCAGACCATAAGCAACCTTTACATGGCGATAGAACACGATCTGGAGATAATCCCAGTGATAAACAAAATCGACATGCCGAGCGCTATGCCTGACGAGGTGGAGGATGAAATTGTGGAACTGATTGGCTGTGACCGCTCCGACATCATACGGGCGAGCGGAAAGACCGGCGAGGGGATAGACGGTATCCTGCGGGCGGTGGTGGAGCGCATACCGCATCCGGTTGGTGACCAGGACGCACCGCTACAGGCCCTGATATTCGACTCGGTGTTCAACTCGTTCCGTGGCATAATTGCCTATTTCAAGATAGTTAATGGCTCGATACACAAGGGCGACAAAGTGAAGTTCTTCAACACAGGAATGGAATATGATGCCGACGAGGTGGGAGTGCTGAAGATGGACATGATACCGCGCAACGAACTGAATACGGGCGAAGTAGGTTATATCATAAGCGGAATAAAGGACGCGAAGGAGGTCAAGGTTGGCGACACCATAACTCACACGGCACGCCCATGTTCCGCAGCCATTGCGGGATTTCAGGAGGTTAAGCCGATGGTGTTTGCCGGCGTTTATCCGATTGACCCGTCGGAATATGAGAATCTGCGCACCTCCCTCGAGAAGTTGCAGCTCAATGATGCTTCGCTGACGTTCTTTCCAGAATCGTCGGTCGCTCTGGGTTTCGGCTTCCGCTGCGGTTTCCTTGGGCTGCTGCACATGGAGATTGTTCAGGAAAGGCTTGACCGCGAGTTCAACATGGACGTTATAACCACCGTTCCTAACGTGTCGTACATGGTATATACCAAGCAGGGCGATGCCAACGAGGTGCATAACCCAGGTGGGCTGCCAGACCTGACAATGATAGAACACATTGAGGAACCTTACATAAAAGCTTCTATAATAACGGACGCTAACTACATCGGGCCGATAATGAAACTGTGCCTCGACAAACGCGGCGAGCTGATAAATCAGGAGTATGTCAGCGGCAACCGCGTTGAACTGCATTTCATGCTGCCGCTCGGCGAGATAGTGATTGACTTCTACGACAAGTTGAAGAGCATATCCAAGGGGTATGCCTCGTTCGACTACCACATAGACAGTTTCCGCCCGTCGAAGTTGGTGAAACTCGACATACTGCTCAACGGAGAGCCTGTCGATGCGCTGTCAACTCTAATACATCAGGACAACGCCGTAGGCTTCGGTCGCCGCATGTGTGAGAAACTTAAGGAACTGATACCGCGCCAACAGTTCGACATTGCCATTCAGGCAGCCATAGGGTCAAAGATAATTGCGAGGGAAACAGTGAAACAGGTCCGCAAGGACGTTACGGCAAAATGCTACGGCGGAGACGTGAGCCGAAAGCGCAAGTTGCTCGAGAAGCAGAAGAAGGGCAAGAAACGCATGAAACAGATAGGAAACGTGGAAGTGCCTCAAAAGGCTTTCATGGCAGTTCTCAAACTGGATTGAACGGAGAGGTCTGAATCGCAGACATTTTTAAACAAATTGATTTATGGCAGCAAGGGATTTGAAGAACACTACAAGGGACATTGCGAGAGAACTTGCCCGCAAGTACAGCACCATGACGCATGATGAGCTCGACATCCTGCAAAGCGTGCTCGTGCCGATGAAGTTTGCCAAGGGCGAGATGATACTGAAGGAAGGAGAAGTCTGCACAAATATGTATTATATCGACAAGGGACTGGTTAGGCAGTTCTACTTCAAGAGCGGAAAGCAACTCACTGAACACATGGCCGTTGAGGGAAATATTGTGATGTGCATTGAAAGTCTTTTCCGCGAGGAGCCAACCAAACTGCAGATTGAGGCAATCGAGCCAACAATCATATATGCACTGCCTAAAGCACGCCTCGAGGAGGTCGCACTGCATAATGTCAACATGCAGATACTTTATCGAAAAATATTGGAAGAGAGCCTTATATTGTCGCAGGTACATGCCGACCTTGTGCGTTTCGAGTCGGCACAGAACCGTTACCGCAGGATGTGCAAGCTGCAACAGCAGGTGACGCTGCGCGCCCCGCTCGTTTACATAGCAAGTTATTTGCAGATGACCCCGGAGACTCTCAGCCGGGTGCGCTCAAGCATTTTGCTTGACTGACCTCCACATGGACATACAGCGGAGCGGATCATTCTTTTGCCTGTTTGCCATGTGCTTTGCGGCACTCGCTATTACAGGTTGCTCGGTGCAGAAATATGTTCCGGAAGGTGACTATCTTCTCTCAAATGTGGAGATAAAGAGTGACAGCAAGGACATGGACATTGAGATGCTGCGGCAGTATGTAAGGCAGAAAGCCAACTCCAGATGGTTCTCGCTGTTCAAGGTTCCGCTGCGTACTTACTCGCTCGCCGGTAGGGACACTACGAAATGGATTAACCGCAAACTGAGGAATATCGGCGAGAAGCCGGTGATATATGACAGTGTGCAGGCGCAGTTGTCGTGCCGGGATCTTGTCACCGCAATGCGCAATATGGGATATATGAACGCTTCTGTGGTTATGAAAAGGAAATGCAAGGGCAGGAAGATGAAACTAGAATACAATCTGCTGCCTGGCGAGCCGTTCCTTATTGGGGATGTGAATTATGACATAGAAGACCCCGTGGTGGAGGAAATGCTTGGACTCAACGATTCTACCAACTGGGGGCTGCGCCGTGGCATGCATTTCACAGTGTCAAATTTGAACAACGAGCGAAAACGCATTGCGGGACTGCTGCATAACTCCGGATTCTATAAATTCAACGCTGATTTTATCCGCTTCACCGCCGACTCGACACACAATGCGCGCGAGGTTGACGTGGTTCTCCATCTTTTGCGGTACAGGAAAGACAACAAAGCCGATGAAACGCTGCACCCGAGATATTACATTGGTTCTGTCAGGTATACGGGTACAGTTGAGGAAAGCACCCATTTGCGCAAGAAGGTGCTGGACGACAACACAATCATCGAGGAGGGATGGCCCTACAGTGCAAAGGCATTGCAGAGGACATACTACAATTTCGCAAGGCTCGGCGCGTTGGGATACACAAACATAAGTTTCACTGAGCGCAGCGACACAACCTTGCTCGACTGCGTTATACATACGAGTCGCAGGAAACTTAACAGCATTATCTTTCAGCCTGAGGGAACCAACACGGCAGGCAACCTCGGAGCGGCGGCTTCAGTGACTTGGACCAACAGAAACGTTTTCCGTGGGTCGGAACAACTGAGCGTGGAACTGCGAGCGGCATACGAGGCGATAACAGGGCTTGAAGGATACCAGAACCATAATTACACCGAGCTCGGGTTGGAGACGAGACTTGAGTTCCCGCGCTTCCTTGCTCCGTTCCTGTCGTGGTCGTTCCGCAGGAACTCGCTCGCGAGGAGTGAATTGTCCGTAAGTTTCGATATGCAGAACCGCCCCGAGTTCCACAGGCGTGTTTTCTCGGCCGCGTGGAGATACAAATGGAATGACACGCGGCATCATGCGGCATACCATCTCGACCTTTTAGACCTTAATTATATATATATGCCGTGGATTTCCCCGACGTTCAAGAGCGAATATCTTGACAATGTTGGAAATCGCAACGCCATATTAAAGTATAATTACGAAGACATGTTCGTTGCCAGGATTGGCTTTGGGGTGAATTACAATAACGGCATAAGGGCGTTACGGGCTAATTTCGAAACTTCCGGAAACCTGCTTGATGCCGTGTCGGGGCTTGTGGGAAGCCGCAGGAACGACAGCGGGCAACACACCCTTTTCAACATAGCATACGCCCAGTATGCCAAGTTCGACATCGACTATTCGCGCATGTACCGGTTCGACAAGCATAACGTGCTTGTGCTGCACGCCTCTCTCGGCATCGCTTATCCATACGGTAACAGCAAGGTGCTGCCGTTCGAGAAGAGGTATTTCAGCGGTGGGGCAAACTCGGTGCGTGGCTGGAACGTGCGTGGGTTGGGGCCAGGGAAGTTCAAGGGGACTGATGGTTCTATAGATTTCATTAACCAGACGGGAGACATGAAACTTGACATGAATGCCGAATACCGCACGTTCCTATTCTGGAAAATAGACGGGGCGGTGTTCATAGATGCAGGAAATATATGGACGCTGCGTGACTATGCAGAGCAGCCTGGAGGCAAGTTCTCATTCAAGGATTTCTATAAGCAGATGGCTGTGGCATACGGCGCGGGGCTGCGTCTGAACCTCGGATATTTCATAATGCGCTTCGACTTCGGAATGAAGGCTGTCAACCCCGCGTATGACACCAAGGAGGAGCATTATGCCATATTATATCCCAAGTTCAGCCGCGACTTTGCATTTCATTTCGCGGTAGGCCTTCCATTCTGACCTTCCATTCCTTGCCTTCCCTGACGAGAGACAGCCTGAATGTCCCCTTGTCGTTAAAATGTCCGCTCCTGCCTATCGTGTCGGCTTCAAAATAGTTACTTACTATGACGGTGACCGTGCTGTGCCTGTCGTCGCCATCCTCTTTTTCTATCTTGACTTCCGCCTCGTCATTGGCTGTCCTCAGAGTCTCTATGTCCTCGCCACTTATTTGGCTCGCCGCGAATTTCAGCCATTGCTCGCTGCCTTTTGTGCAATACTTTGCCGCGTTCTTGTATCTCAGGTTGAAGTACTCCCTGGAAAAACTTTCCGCCACGCCTTTTGCGCCATTAGGATTATGTTTTCCCGCAATGTTGCAGGATGTTATTACGGCTGTGGTAACAATCGCAAAAACAAGCCGCATCAGTCTTCTCGTTGCCATGTCTTTTTAGTCTTTTGGAAGTTAAAAAAATCATCAAAATATTAAATCAATGCAAAGATATGGAAAAACTTTTGTAAATTACCTGAATTTGCGTACTTTTGTATAAAAATATACGCGTAGATGCTGAAATTTATTTCTTTCGGCAGTGGAAGCAGTGGAAATTGTTATTATCTTTTCACGGAAACGGACGGACTCTTGATTGACGCGGGGGTAGGAGTCAGATTCTTGAAAAAGAGTTTCGCAAACTTCGGGCTTTCCATGTCGAAGATACACAATATACTGATTACCCACGACCATGCAGACCATGTGAAGAGTGTCGGAAGCCTGAGCAACATGCTGAATGTTCCTGTGTATGCCACCCGGAAGGTGCATGCAGGGATAAACAACAATTACTGTGTGAGAAGCAAGATAAACGGTGCCAATGTCAAGAGGATAGTGAAAGGCGAAACAATAAGTGTGGGGGAGTTTACAATCACATCCTTCGGAGTTCCACACGACAGCACTGACAACGTTGGTTTTCTTATTGATAACGGAGGAGTGACTTTCTGTCTTATGACAGATGTTGGTCATGTCACCGACGATATGAAGGGATATATCTCGAGAGCCGGCTATCTGGTGATAGAGGCCAACCACGACGACGAGATGCTGCGCACTGGGCCATACCCGGAACGGCTGAAGGTTAGAGTAGCCGGGGAAAACGGGCATCTTTCAAACAAGTCGTGTGCCGAGGCACTCGCACAGAATGCCACTGGTTTGCTTAAGCATGTGTGGCTGTGCCACCTGAGCGAGGAAAACAATCACCCGGAACTTGCGAGAAAAACGGTTGAGATGATACTGAGGGGCTATGGCATTGTCCCTGGTGTTGACTTTGAACTTGATGTTTTGAAACGCAAGACCCCGAGCGACATATTTGATTTGGCACTTTGAAATGTGACATAGCATGGGAAAAAAGTCCAGTGTGACTCAAAAAAAAACTTAATTGCCAATATTAATAAAAGAAATATTTTGTTAATCAGGGAAAAGTTAGTAACTTTGCACCCTGTTTGGAATAAGTATCAAAAATCAAGAAAAGTAGATAGCAATGTCGAAGATTTGTCAAATTACGGGAAAGAGGGCGCAGATTGGCAATAATGTTTCCCACTCAAAGCACCGCACCAAGCGTACCTTTGATGTAAACCTGTTCAGCAAGAAATTCTACTATGTGGAGGAAAATTGCTGGATACGCCTTAAAATAAGTGCGGCAGGATTGCGCCTAATTAACAAAGTGGGTCTTGACGCAGCCCTCAAAAAGGCCGTTGCCAAAGGATACTGCGACTGGAAAGACATTAAAGTTATAGGAGTATAAGCATCATGGCAAAAAAAGCAAAGGGCAATAGGGTTCAGGTAATACTTGAATGTACGGAGATGAAGAATAGCGGTCTCCCAGGGACAAGCCGTTATGTCACGACCAAAAACCGCAAGAACACGCCGGAGCGTCTTGAGATTAAGAAATATAATCCCATACTCAAGCGCATGACCGTGCATAAGGAAATAAAATAATTAAAAAAGAAGCAAAATGGCAAAGAAAACTGTCGCCACCCTCCATGAAGGTTCAAAGGACGGGCGCGCATACACAAAGGTTATCAAGATGGTGAGAAGCCCGAAGACAGGTGCTTACATCTTTGATGAGGAGATGGTTCCCAACGAGGCTGTCAAGGACTTCTTCAAGAATTGATATTTCATAAAGCAAGGTCTGTTCTGTAAATTATTTTTTTGTATAATTTCAGAATACGCTTTAATAATATTATAGAAACGAGCTGCGGCATAATTAATGTCTGCGGCTCGTTTCTTTATATTTATAAGTAGGCAATGTTTTAGGGAGAGGCCATAGCATCGCCTCAGGCAATGGATGGCGAAGGTGTGCCTGCCAAATCAGTTGGAAGCTATTGGGGGACGGCAAGCCTCCGGATATTTCCCAATTATGGGTCTTGCGAAAAAAGGAGGGGACGCCCGTTTTGGCACGCCCCCTTCCCTTCAGGTTGTATCCCTATACCGGCAAAAAAGCCAAGGCTTATTTGCTTGCCTTTGATGGCAAGCCGGTTATTGGTACCGTAAGTTCCAGATCGCTTGCATCCTGTTTTAATGTAATGGTCAACTGTTTGATGCCCTCCGGGTAACTTGGCTTGGTATTGTCTATCTTAAGGCTGATATTAAAGCCTGTTCTAGGACCGTTTATGCTTTTATATTGTTTAAATGACATGATTAACCAATCCGGCTGCTTATCCGTTTCGTGTGTTCCTGTTGCATCCTCGTATTCATATTTGGTTATCTCGAATGTCTGTATGGCACAGAAAACATCATGGCCCCTTTTAACATTCAAGCCATTATATGAATACCTGTAACTGCTCAATTGAAAGTAGAACTCAGTAAGACCATCGTCACCTTGCCTGTTTTGAACATTATTATAAAGATTAAACTTATACCGCAGGTCTTGTTCTGTCTTTTCTTCGTCAATCCTGTAAATGACCGCCTTTCCAGATTGCCACGATTTGGCGGCATTGAGATTGATCGTCAGTTTCTTGTAAGCCTTCCTGTAGTCTGTGTCATTGTAGGGACTGGGAGTACGACCGCGGTATGACTTTTCGTCTTTCTTCAGCCATACAATTGCCTTCGCGTCAGATCCAAGCTGCTGCGGCACCATGAAGATGGTGAGATTGTCGCGCCTGCCATCGGTTTTCGTCCCCGTGATGACGGTCCTGTTCATCTGTGTAGTGATGACAGGCTCGGGGAACTTGAGGTGGATGTTCTCTTTCGTTTCAGAGGGTGTCCAGTCGAAGTTTGGCGTGTCTCCATTGAAAGTTACCTGGCATGTACCCTTTGCCGCCAGTCCCTGCATCTCGATGCCCACTATATGGTAGCCTGTGGGGCAGTAGTCGCCAATGGCGAAGTTGATGCCAGTGAGGGCATGGTGCAGGTAGATGGTGGCGGCTGTTTGCTGCGTCTGCTTGTCGAACTTTATGTCGGTCTTGCCAAGCATGAGGTCCTTGTGCAGCGACGCATCATCCTTGGCGCCGATGTCGTAGGTCAGTTTGTAGGTGTCGACTCCTGTCTTCTCGAGGCTGTTGCCCCCGGTAAGGTATGGGAACGCCCCCACCAGCTGCACGTATGGCTCGCTGCTGTTGTAGTGCTGGGCCGCCCCGTCCACCGTTACGGTGCCGGCTTTCGTGGCCTCCCCGTTGTCGATGAAGTTTGGCGTGTTGCCCATTTTGTCGAAACCGTCCTTGCACGAATAGCCATAAACGCTGAATCTCGAGTCTTCAGGCATGACGCCTGTCTCGTCGTACATAGTCCCACGCGTGGCAGGCGCGGTGGCAAATTGCAGCCTCACCTCACTGCCAATGTTCTCGCCAGGCGTACCGCCGGCGTTCAGTTCGTCCATCTCTTGCGAGCAGGATGCCGTCAGCATCAAGGCACTTGTCATGGCAAGCATCATTACATTTCGTCTGTTCATAATTTTCATAGCTGTCTTTGCTTTAATGTTATCTTATCCGTTCCAAGTCCACGTGCCGGCTCATGGTTTCAGCCAGTCCGGCAAATCGTCTGCCTCTTCCGATGTCCCTCCTGGGTTTTCGGGTTCCGTCTCCTCCCATGGGTTTACAGTGATGCCGGCTTCCGGCTGCGGGCTTCCCGCAAGGATGCCAACGGAGACCTCGAAAGGCGACACCTCGCATATGGGTTTCTCGTACAATCGTCTTAATTGCAATTCCTTCTTATTCATAGTTCTTAATTTATATTATATTATTGTATGTTGTAATTTAGTAATCCTCACCAACCATCCTTTCATGCACGACTCATGCACGACGTGCGTCCCGGGGACATCTTCCCTCTCTCACAGGGAAAGGCATGGCAGACACCTATTGTTAAATGTTGTAAAAACGCAGGGGGGGGGGAGTTAAAGAAACTGAAAGCACGCGAAGGCGGACATGATTATGCCCAGCCTCGCACGGCGCAACGGATGGCGTGCTGGCATTCCCCGACATGTATTCTCTGTTTTCAATCACTTCACACATAAAAAACTGTATATTCTTCATGCACCACTGGCAATGCCCATAAACGCATGTACCCGTGCCACGGATAATTGGTATCCGTGCAATCAAATCGGCCTGTTTGCCATTTGCGTGTGCAAAGATAATGAATATGAATCATGATGCCAAGCAATAAAAACTTTTTTAACAAATCAAGTGCTCGCTTTAACGAGTTATAATTATAAATGACAGGGTGGAGGGGGCGTTCTTTTCCATAACTTGATATTATAAAACAACGATATTTTTTTGATGTTATTTATTTTTGATGTATCTTTGCATGCGAAATAAAAACTTTTATTATTAGATTGTATGAACTTGAAATTTCGTTTGGCACTGATGAATTTCCTTGAGTTTGCCGTTTGGGGCGCATATCTCACATGTATGGGAAATTATCTGGGTACCGCAGGGCTTGGTGAGCAAATAGCATGGTTTTATGCATTGCAGGGCATTGTTTCCATTTTCATGCCGACAATAATGGGAATTGTTGCGGATAAGTATATTCAGCCACAGCGGTTACTGGGAATTTGCCACATGGTCGCAGGCGCTGCAATGCTATCATGTTGCTACATGGGAATTTCTGCCGGGTTCGGCAACGAATTGCCCGACAAGGCGATATTTGTGGCTATGTACACCATAAGCGTGGCTTTCTATATGCCAACTTTGGCATTGACAAATACTGTGGCCTTCACAATACTTAAGGATAATGGTCTCGACACCGTCAAGGATTTTCCGCCTATAAGAGTTCTCGGAACGATTGGTTTCATCGCTACGATGTGGTTCGTGAACTGCGCAGTATGGGAAGATGGCACATTCTCATTCACACTGGCAGAGAACGCGCACAAGTTTCAATATACTTACATGCAGTTCTTTGTCTCGGGATTTATCAGCATTATACTGTTCTTGTATTGCCTAACCCTCCCACATTGCAAGATTGAGAAAAAGGAAACGCATTCCCTTTCAGAGACACTTGGGCTTAACGCATTCAAACTGTTTAAGAAAAAGAAGATGGCTTTGTTTTTCATCTTCTCAGCCCTTCTTGGCATGTCGCTTCAGGTTACTAATGGTTATGCTGGTCCTTTCATAACAAGTTTCAAAGGCAGCGCCGATGTTCTTGTCGCAACCTCGTTTGCAGCAAACAACGCAACGCTTCTCACGTCCATATCACAGGTGAGCGAGGCTATGTGCATCCTTATGATACCGTTCTTCCTTCGCCGTTACGGCATAAAGATTGTTATGCTGATTGCAATGTGTGCCTGGGTGTTGCGTTTCGGATTATTTGGTCTTGGCAACCCTGCAATGCCTGGCGTCATATTGTTCATACTGTCGTGTGTTGTCTATGGCGTGGCTTTTGATTTCTTCAATGTTTCTGGCGCCATGTTCGTTGACAATGAGTGCAACTCTGCGGTAAAGGCATCGGCGCAGGGTTTGTTCATGTTGATGACAAACGGTCTCGGCGCGACAATAGGCACTCTTGTCGCAGGAGAAATTGTTAATCATTACTGTACATGGGAAAATGGATTTCTTGTCGGCGACTGGCAGTCTTGCTGGTTCATCTTCTCCGCTTACGCATTTGTCGTTGCCGTGCTGTTTGCATTGATATTCCATCCGGACAAGAAGAAAAAACGTGCAAATGGATAAAGGCGTAAGACTACGGTTTGTCAGTGTGTCCGAAATTATCGGCTCCAGCGATCTTGCCTTGATATTATTGGCAGACGAGGCACACGAACGTCAGATTTCCATTGTGTGCAGCCGTGACATGGCTGTGCAACTTGACATGCGTGTAAAGCAACTGCCTATAACACAGCGCATGCTTCCAGAAGTGTTCTCTTCTGTTATTTCTGGTCAAACCAGTCTGCGCTTTTACATATTCATAAATGATATTTCTGACGGTCAATACAATTCGGCACTTGTGAATAGTGATACCGGTAATGCTGTGCCAATCCGTGTCTCTGATGCAGTTTTGTTGTCTGTGGCAGGTGACATTCCATTATACATAGACGACCGTCTTATGCGGCAGCAGTCAGTCATCTACCGTAATCCTTCTGTTGAAATGAAAGTGCCGCTGCCAATGAATGCCATGAGTGTCGATATGCTTGACAAGGCGATAGAACGCGCCATAAAATCGGAAAATTACGAACAGGCGTCTTTGCTTACTGAAGAGCGGAACAGACGCATTTCCGGGAAAAGAAAATAATTCTTGATTTTATGAAAGAGGCAAGGTTTTTCTTCGTGCCAAATGCAGGCGACACCAATGAACTTCCTTATGAAGAGGCAATGCACGCTCTCCGGGTACTCAGGCTGAAAAGTGGTGACGAGATGTTTCTTATGGACGGTAGAGGGAATTTCCATCGTGCCGTCATAACCATTGCCGCCACAAAACGGTGTCTTTATGAGGTGTTGCAAACTATGCCGCAATCACCCGTATGGAGTGGAAAAGTATGTATCGCAGTCGCACCAACAAAAATGATGGACAGGATGGAATGGTATGTGGAGAAGGCAACAGAGGTGGGCATCGATGATTTCAGCTTCATTAATTGCCGTTTTTCAGAACGTCGCGTGCTAAAGACCGCCAGGCTTGACAAGATTGTTGTTTCTGCTGTCAAACAAAGCCGCAAAGCATGGAAACCTGTGGTGAACGAGATCCTTCCATTCGAGGATTTCGTTTCGCGATCAATGCCTGGCAAGAAATACATTGCACATTGCTATGACGAGATAGAGCGCAAAGACCTGTTTACGGAATTGCAAAAGCCTTTTTCTGATGAAAATGCCGATGTTACAGTAATGATTGGCCCGGAAGGTGATTTCTCGACAGAAGAGGTTAGGCTGGCAATGGATCGCGGCTTCGTGCCAGTGTCGCTCGGTCCGTGTCGCCTGCGTACAGAGACTGCCGCACTGTCCGCAACCATTATGGCTCATCTGTCCCGCCGAATTACTAAACAATAACACACTTTCAGGTTATGATTAAAACCTTAAGAAATATATTTGCCGCAGCATCAGTGCTGCTTGTGATTTCTTGCTCGAATGACGATTACCTTAATGTCATTCCGAATGAAAGCATTGCCATCGCATCAATAGACCTTACGCAAAACAAACAGTATTGCAACGATGGCGATGAAAAAACATTTATGGAAATCTCGGGAATTGATGACTTCTCGAAATGTGGAATAGATATTTCATCCAAGATATTTGCCTTTGAAACTTCTGACGGAACCATCGGACTCGTGGCACATGTTGAAGATGCTGACGCCGTCACTAAGCAATTCGAAAATTTACATTCAAAAGGAAAATGCTCGTCCCCCGAACAACACCGTGGTAACACTTTCGTTATGATTGGCAATTCATGGCTCGCAGGGTATTCAGACGAAGCATTGATAATAATCGGGCCAATCACCACGATGCAAAAAAATGCCACGGAGCAGCGAATGATTGGGATGTTCAGTCAGGATGAAGAAAATAGTTTCAGGAATTCAAAGTTGTTTGAAAAACTTGACTCTATAGACGCTCCTGTGTCGCTTGTCGCGCAGATTTCAGCATTGCCGGAACAGTTTTCATTGCCGTTCTCAGCCGGCATGCCAAAAGACGCAGACTTATCGCAGGTTATACTTTATGCAGGAATGAAGCGAGAGGGGAACTTGACGGTAATTCGCGGGAATACGTTTTCTTTCAACTATAAGATAAACAACAAATTAAAAGAAAACGACAAGGCCTTTCGACCTGTAACTGGCGATATGCTCGACAATTTGCCTGCCAATTGTATTGGATATATGTTTATGAATGCCCGGGGAGAGCATCTGCTGAAAGTTATGCAACAGAACAGAAACGTACAGCCTCTGCTTGCCGGAGCGAACACCGCAGTTGACATTGACAAAATATTGCGCAGCATAAATGGCAACATGCTGTTTTCGCTTCAAAACCTTACTGGCGATTTCAATTTCAAGGCGCGTCTCGCGAAAAAGGATTTCCTTTCAGATGTCGGATACTGGAAATCATCTTGCCCCGCAGGCTCCAGGATAATAGACAACGGGAAAGATTCATATATATATATAGGTAAAGACATGAAATACTATTTTTCAGTCTCTTCTGATAACATGTTCATTTCATCATTGCAACAAGGAAAAGAGGATACGGGTATGGAAAAAACACCTTCTTTTGCCTTGCCGAAAGATGTAAGGTCGAAAGTAGTCGGGTCGAGATTTGCAATGCTCTTTTATACAGACAGAATAAGTAATGATGCGTTTGCCGGAATTATCAGGTTCTTGACCGGCGGCGCGACAAATATATTGTATATAAAGGAATAAACAAAAACATAAATTCCGTGGAAAAGATAAAATTCGACAATGTATTGCCAGATGTGTTTGCCGGTAAGCCAGACTTGCAAAGCGATGTATGGAAACGGGAATTGGATTTTTCAAAAGGCAAGAAATATCTTATTGAGGCAGACAGTGGTAGAGGGAAGAGCACATTTTGTAGTTACATCATAGGGTATCGAAAAGATTATTCTGGAAAAATAATGTTCGACGATGTTGATGCGAGGAACATGAATATAAAAATATGGACTGATGCAAGGAGGTTCAATTTGAGTTACGTATTTCAAGAACTGCGTCTGTTTCCTGAACTTACAGCCTTTGAAAACGTTGAAATAAAGAACCGTCTCACCAAATTCAAGTCTAAGGAAGATATTTCAATATGGTTCGAACGTCTTGGCATCGCAGACAAAACAGACGAGAAAGTGAGGTTCATGTCATTCGGTCAGCAGCAACGCGTGGCAATGATGCGGGCTTTGGCACAGCCTTTCGACTTCATAATCGCAGACGAGCCGATAAGCCACCTTGACGACGGCAACTCGCGAACGATGGGAAAAATAATGGAGGAAGAGGCCGAGAGTCAGGGGGCGGGCATTATTATGACAAGCATTGGCAAGCACATAGAAATGCAATATGATAGTATCTTGAAGTTATAGCGAAAAACAAATCAACAATATGAATATCGTTTGGAAATTACTCCGTCAGCATATAAGCATACCACAGATTGCCGGCTTTTTCTTTGCCAACCTGTTCGGGATGTTCATCGTGCTGGCGGGATACCAGTTCTATCGTGACGTAATCCCTGTCTTCACGGCGAAAGACACTTTCCTGAAGGCAGACTATATCGTTGTTAACAAGAAGATAGGCAATGCAATGACGCTGACTGGTGCTGATAACACATTTACCGATGCAGAAATAGACGATTTCTCATCGCAGCCTTTCGTAAAAAGGACAGGCCGTTTCACTCATGCCGGCTTCATCGTGAATGCCTCCATGGGTATATCGGGACAGAATATTCTCTCGTCAGAGATATTTATCGAAAGTGTGCCAGATGGTTTCATTGATGTTCCGCTGACAGACTGGAAATTCTCGGAAGACAGCAATGTCGTGCCGGTAATATTGCCGAAATCGTATATTAATATGTATAATTTCGGTTTCGCCCAAAGCCGGAACTTGCCAAAAATAAGCGATGGATTGGCAGGCATGATAGACTTGAGGCTGCGCATACATGGCAACGACAAGACTGAAGAATTCAAGGGGAAGGTCATTGGCTTCTCAAACAGGCTTAACACGATACTTGCCCCACAGTCGTTCATGGAATGGGGGAATGAAAAATTCTCATCATCGTCAACTAAGGCTCCAACGCGCCTTATTCTTGAGATTGACAATCCAACGGACAGCAAATTGACGTCTTATCTCGAAAAGCACAACCTTGAACTTGACAAGGGTGATGTGAATGCAGAGAAAACTGCTTCTTTCCTTCGTATGCTTGTGATTATAGTCGTGGTCATCGGGCTGCTGATAAGCATATTGAGTTTTTATATTCTCATGCTTAGCATATATTTGTTGGTTCAGAAGAACACAACAAAACTCGAGAACCTTCTGCTTGTAGGTTACAGTCCCTCACAGGTGGCGCGACCTTACCAGATACTGACGTTTTTGCTCAATTCTGCAGTCCTGGCAGTTGCAGCATCAATCCTATTTTATGTGCGCAGTTACTATATGTATATTCTATATAGCCTTTTCCCGCAACTTCCCGATACGTCAGTCGCGCCTTCCATGCTGCTTGGAGTGCTTCTGCTGCTTGTTGTGTCGCTCATAAATGTTTTTGTAATAAGGCGTAAGGTTATTAAGATTTGGTTTCATTAATGCTGATTTATACATATTTCCTTTGTCACGTCTTTAAAACATTTTATCTTTGCAAATGATTAGAATTAATAACAAAAATCTAACTATGCTAAAAAGAATTTATTTTCTGATTGCCATGATGGTGATTTCATCATCAGCATCGTGGGCGCAAGTTACAACTTCGTCCATGTCTGGACTTGTACGCGACGCCGAGGGCGAATCCGTAATCGGAGCCACGGTAAAGGCTGTGCACAAACCGTCTGGCACGAGTTATGGTGCTGTAACCAATTCAAACGGACGTTTCACTATTCAGGGTATGCGCAACGGCGGACCTTACGAAGTGACTGTCTCGTATGTGGGCTACAAGGACATTACTTACCGCAACATCACATTGCAGCTTGGTGAGGTCTATGACCTTGATGCAAATCTCAATGAGGATGTCAACGAACTTGGTGAGGTCGTTGTCACCGGAAAAGGCTCCAAGTTCTCGACGGAGAAGACTGGCGCGACGACTAACATCAACCAACGCATGATTACGTCATTGCCGACAATAAACCGAAGCATTGCCGACATAGCACGCCTGTCCCCGTACGCTAACGGAATGGGGTTTGCAGGCGGTGACGGACGTTCCACAAACTTCACCATTGATGGCGCGAATTTCAACAACAACTTTGGTCTGTCAGACAAATTACCTGGTGGAGGCACTCCTATCTCCATGGATGCGATAGACGAGATACAGGTGGTCGTTTCACCGTTTGATGTGAGACAGACAAATTTTATTGGCGGTGGAATAAATGCTGTTACAAAATCAGGAACTAATACTTTTAAAGGCACTGCATATACATATTACAGGAACGAGGATCTGCGTGGAAACCGCATAGACGGCGAAAGCCTCGGAAGCCGTAAGAAAGACCGCAAGTCTATCTATGGATTTACTTTCGGCGGGCCAATCATAAAAGATCGCCTGTTCTTTTTCGCGAATATGGAGTATGAGAAGAGGCCAACCATAACCAATAACTGGCGCGCTTCGGAAGATGGGGTCGGTAACGGAACGGCCTACATTTCGCGCACCAAACTTTCTGACATGGAGACCGTTCACAAATTCATGCTAGACAATTACGGATACGACACGGGCTCGTACACCAGTTTCCCGTCGGACGAAGACAACCTGAAACTACTTGCCCGCATAGACTGGAACATCAGCCAGCAACATCATCTCGCGGTGCGTTTCAACCACACAAACAACACGTCGTGGTTTCCACCAAGTGGCACATCGTCTGATGTCGGCACTCGTTTCTCAGAGAACCGCCTCTCAAAATTCTCAATGGCTTTCGCCAATTCCATGTATAGCATGAACAACAAGGTGACATCAATTTCCGCCGACCTCAACAGTCATTTCGGTAAAAACATGGCCAACCAGTTGCTTTTCACTTACAGCGACATACTCGACAAGCGCGGCAGCAACTCGTCCCCATTCCCTTTCATAGACATCATGGCAGGGTATGACACCGCCACAGACGGTAAAGTCACACAGAAAATCGAGCCGTACATGTCGCTTGGATATGAGTTGTTCACATGGAACAACTCCGTAAACAACAAGATAACGACATTGACGGACAATTTCACTTATTACTTAGGCACACACAAGTTGACCGCAGGCATAAGTTTTGAACACCAACTGGCGAACAACTCATATATGCGCAACGGCACAGGATATTACCGCTATCGTTCGCTCGATGATTTCCTTAACGGGGCTGCACCAGAATCAGTGGCAATACAATACGGTTACAACGGCAATTCCAAACCAACGGCTCAGGTGCGTTTCAACCAACTCGGATTTTATATGCAGGATGAGTGGAACGTGCTGAAAAATCTAAAATTGTCGGCAGGCATTCGCTTTGATGATTTGTTTTTCAACAATGATGACGTGATCACGAACAATGCTATACTTGATCTTGATTTCGGCGGCCGCCACATAAATACCGGCAAATGGCCAGACAACAACGTCCAGGTTTCTCCGCGCTTTGGCTTCGTGTGGGATGTGCTTGGTGACAAGTCACTCAAAGTGCGCGGCGGCACGGGATTGTTTGCAGGTCGTCTGCCGCTTGTGTTCTTCACCAATATGCCGTCGAACTCTGGGATGATACAGTATCTTGCCACCGCCACCACCACATATAAAAATGGTGTGGTGCAGTCGCGCGACGAGCGTCTTGACAAGTTCGCAGGCCGTATTGTGACGGATCCGGCAGAAATAATTTCGCTGCTCGGCACACCAACGACAATAACACCGGAGCAGGGAACGGTTCCTTCTGGTTTCGCAGGCGTAGACCAGCATTTTAAGATGCCGCAAGTATGGAAGTCGTCAATAGCGGTCGACTATCAGTTGCCGGTTAGTTTCCCGATGACAATCACAGGAGAGTTTACTTATACCCAGAACATACACGCTGTAATGCTTGACAACTATAATGTCAAGCATCCGGACGACACATGGTCACGCATGGAAGGTGCAGACGACCGTTGGGTTTATCCCAAAGACTTCCTGTACTATTCAAAGAGCAAAAACGGCGTTAACATCAGAGATGCATGCGTGCTTACAAACACAAGCAAGGGCTATGGATGGACAGCAAATGTGACATTTAATGCAGAGCCGATAAAGAACCTCAATATAATGGCTGCGTACACGCACACTGTTATGAAGGAAATGTCGGGTATGCCAGGGTCAAATGCCTCTTCTGCATGGCAAGGCCTTTACACAGTCAACGGCCCTAACAACCTTGAGCTGCACAATTCAAGGTTCGTTATTCCTGACCGTTTGATGGCCTCGATAAACTACCGTTTCTATAAAGAAAACATAACCTTGTTCTATACAGGCTACAGCCCCTCGGGTTACAGTTTCTTCTACAAAGGAGATGTCAATGGTGATGGGTTGAAGTCTGACTTGATGTATATACCACTCGATGATTCCCAGATAAAGTTCACGTCGGAATCAGACCGCGTTGCATTCTGGAAATTTATTGAACAGGACAAATACCTTAACTCGCACCGGGGAAAGTACGCAGAGGCATACAGCGCACGCTCTCCATGGACACACCGCATTGATTTGCGATGGACACATGATTTTGTGGTTCGTCTCGGAAATAACACAAACAGGCTGCAACTTAGTGCTGACATAATGAATTTAGGAAATCTTCTGAATTCAAAATGGGGTGTCAGCAAGACAATGGAGCCATGCAACAACGGACAGTTACTGAAGGTTGACAAGATTGAAAATGGCACGCCGGTTTTCTCTATGGTCAAGGTAAACGGTGATTACCCTACAAAGACATGGGAATATAATCACAATTACAATCAGTGCTGGCAGTTGCAGCTTGGAGTGAAATACATGTTTAATTAAAATATGAAAACAAAAGTGGGGGAGAGCGCGTTTGCTTTTCCTCACTTTCTAACAAAAAGTCATTAATGAAAATAAGAAAGGAAGAACTGGAAGAACAAATCCTGCCACATTTCAAAGGCGGGGACGGAAGGTATATAAAACGGTCGTTTGATGACAGTGACAACAGAATAATGTTCGGCAAGCTTGAACCGAACTCGTCAATAGGCTATCACACGCACAGTCAGGACTCTGAAACCATGTATATCCTTTCAGGGACTGGAACATATACACTTGAAGGTGGAGAGGAGGAGGAAGTCCATGCCGGCGAGGTGCATTACTGTCCGAAGGGCAAAGGCCACTCCTTGAAGAATAATGGCAAGGAAGATCTTAATTTCTTCGCAGTTGTAGGCGAGCATCACTGAAAATACAGGATGTAGTTTCAATTTTGTTTTTACTTATATTTTTGGGCTTGCCCCGTCGTTTCTGGCAGACAATATTATTATGTCACGAGAGAACCACGACCAACGGCGGGGCAAACCTAAGTAAAAAACGTGTTCTGTTTTTGTTTTTAGAAACTTTATTTGTACCTTTGTGACAAATAAATATATTCGGCCATGAAAAATACAAGCAAGATAACCCCAGAAAACTTTGAAGATGTATATGTTGACAAAATCGAGGTGAGGCAAATAGACAAATTTGTCTGTGCGGAGATGGGGCGACAGATACACCGTTATATAAAGGGTATGAGTGGTACAAAGACAATGATGGAAAATTTTGAGAAATCCATTTCAAACATGTCAGTCGCCGAGAAAGAGGTTACCATCGCAAGGTACATAAATCTTAACCGCAAGGTAATAAGTGGGCTGGATTTCAAGGTGGTTCTCGCAAGGGCAGTTGCAAACTATTGTGATACGTTTGACTACATGCTTACGATAATCAACGACAAGAGGCGTATGGCTTTCTATCTTGACCGTATAAAATCGAAATACATACGCTTTCATACTATTTTTGAGGACGAGGGCAAGTTTGGCATAAAGGATTATGACGGCACCTTAGTCGTCCGGCCGGAATATGATTTCCTCCGCACCTGTTATGTATATGTTGACAAATTCACAGTAATCCCAATAATTGCCGGAAAGAATGGTAAACTTGGGCTTATACTTCCTGACAAGGATAATACTGTTGTTGCTGATTTCATATACGATGACATTTCGCTCCGAGACGAGTATCCATATTTCGAGGCAAGACGAGGCGGCAAAAAAGTGTTGCTGAACGAAAAGGGAGAAGAGTGCCAAATTTAAACGCAACAAATTACCCATCCACGGAATGTCTGATACTCAGGCATTTTCCTGTCTGCACTAAATGGCGCACTAAGTGAGTGCAAACATGTTCTTAACTTGTGCTTTAATGAACAACAAATACGGCGTGTTTGCTCATCAAATTCGGCGTGTTTGCTCATCAAATTCGGCGTGTTTGCGAACCAAATTCGGCGTGTTTGCGAACCAAATTCGGCGGTTTAAGACCTCTGCGAAATCCCCTTTCTTTCTTGTATTGTTACCTTTCGAAGCATTATATGTGACAAATTTGCCAGATATTGGTCAAAAATTGGTCTGTATGACCTTCCTTTAGCCCGTCTTTCCCCTTTATCCCAAATTGGTCATTAGAAAAAGTTTCTTGTCATTTTCTAATGACCGCCATTAGAAAAACAGCATTGTATATACCTGATACACAGATATTTACTAACTTTACTATGAAAAAGTATATACTCCAATGCGGGACTGTGACATAAAGTTCGTAAATAAGGAAATAACACCTTTTGGTGGTCTTTCCCTGTTCTTCAAAATGCTTGAGAAATGCCATTTTGAAGAGCATGTTATGCAAAGTGGTGTTCCGCTTCAAGGATCCAACCGTGGCTACGACCCGATCCAGTTAATATTGGGATTGTTTGCAGGTGTGTGGTGTGGCGCAAGTTGCTTTGGCCATCTTGACGTGGTACGTTATGACACTGCACTATGTGACCTGCTTGGGTGGAAACGCGGAGCAGACCATCGTGCATACCAGCGCTATCTCAACAAATTCCCCCAAGCTGTCAGCCAGCGTGTTTTCGGAAATTTGTTCCGTTGGTTTTTCTCAGAGTTGAAGTTCGACAATTACACCTTGGACTTCGATTCGACTGTGATGGTCCGTGAGGGAAATCCAAGGATGAGGAAGATTTCGGGAAATACCGATACAGCTGCTTCGCAACAGACCTTGACCTGCCGGCCAAGATTGTATATGACTCATATCGCGGAAGGGCGGATTCTGAGAACAGAATAAAGGAACTGAAGAATGATTTCTCCATTGATGATTTTGTCACACATAACTTCTGGTCAACAGAGGCATGCGGGAGTTTCATTGTAATGGCATATAACTTTATGTCGTTGTTCAGACATGCGCTGATTAATCCCAGCAAGAAGAAATTTCTGAAGACAATTCGGCACGAGTTGATATCAACGCCAGCCTATCTGGAGAGAACAAAAGACAAGCACATCCTATATTTGACCAGATCACTAAAAACGAGACAATTATTCTTGTCCACATGGGAAAAAATTAAAGGATTTCTCTTTGCCGTACGACACAGAGAAATCCTAATGACCGCATTTGGGTTTATATTCTGCCTATGCAAACAGGCAGTGATCCTGCCGGAACTAAGACATGCCGCATGGACAGAATGTCAATTGTCTGTTACAGGCGGACTACCGTCAAATGGCGACATTATACGATTTCCCGTCAATGGAAACAACATAAATGCCATTTGCCGTCAAGTTCAAAACAAAATGACGTGAAGTAACAATATGGTCGGCAACTTTCTTCCCGTCCGTTGAGTAGATGCATACCGTCGCGCCTATCGGTGCATCTATTATCGTTATTCTTCTGTCTGACACCTTGATTTCCAACTTGTCGTCAGATACGCTGCCGATTCCTGTGCCGACGTTCACATCGAAACTGTTCTTGGCATTTACCGATACATTGCCGTCAGCTGAGATTACCGTACCTTCGGGAATCACGATGCAGAAGCCTTCCTCGGGGACTCTCAATCCGCCGAAATCACAGGAAACAATCCATCGGCCCCACCTGCCATCCTCATCTTCGGACAGCGTGGGTGTGACCTCCTTGATCAGGTTGTTATCGGTGTCGAATAATTGGATTTTGGAGTCTGGCGAGAGCATGACGGCTTGCCTGTAGTAGAAGCGCACCTCGCCGAGCACGTCAACAATGTCGGGATTGTCAAAGAGGCTGCACCACACATAGGTTATCGGTTCTATCGGCTTTGTATATCCACCGATGAAATCCACTCTCGTCTCTTCGTTGGTGATGTCCGTCCGAAATCTGGGACTCAGACTGCCTTCGGGCATCACGAGGGAATAGTGGACGCCTTTCTCAAAATTCATCTTCATCCCGAAGTCGGCATACGCCTGCCCCAGGTTCCAGTCCCAGCCCACATGCGCATCGAATGTCCTTACGGGCACGCCCTCGCGGTACAGGGTCATGGTGGGGCTGCCCACAGGCTCAGTCTCGGTCCCGTAGTAGAACCAGATATGCTCTTCGGTTTCTACCGAAGAACCGTTTTCCACCGAGCAGTCAGTGCTTATGATCTTTTCGGGGACTTCGAAATCAAATTTCAGGTCTCCATTTTTTACGTCGGGCGCGCTCTTCAGGAAGATTGCCCCTGCTGGAATTTCCAACTTGTAGGACTTGCCCTTGGGAAGGACAAGTTTTTCGAAAGTGACAAGCACGATGCCTTTCTCCATATTAGTCTCGGAGGTAATCACACCGGTTGCCATTGTCTTGTCTCCGCAGGTTATGGTTGCCTTGGCGTCTTTGGATATGTCAACATGAGCCGTAAATTCCATGTGAACTTGATTTATAGGCTCATAGACAAGCTTATTCTCTATGCTGCACTCCTGCGGTACCAAGGTTGCAACCTCGTTGGCGTAAGCGGATGTTGCGGACATACAGAGTCCGACAATACCGAGGAATAAATGCTTTTTCATATTAAAACTCCTTTCTTTAATTTTATTTGTTAATATTGAGGTCTGAACATACAATATGGGGAAATATGTAACAGACCGTAAAATCAGCGACGAGGTGTATTCACAACGGCTTTATAGGCATCTATCAACCCATAGCCGTAATGTTCGTTCCAGCTTCCGAATGCCTTGTTGGTGTCGTATGCGTATGTCCCGATTTTCTTCGCATTCTTTGCGATGATTTCCCTAACCTGATAAGCAGAAAGTTGGGGATTGCGCTCAAGTATCAAGGCTGCTAATCCTGCCACATGCGGAGCAGCCATGGAAGTTCCACCCTTATATGCAATCTCATTACCGGGTACTGTTGACAGAATATGTGTACCCGGAGCCGTAACGAACATGTTTGACCCGTAGGCAGAGGTTGCCGAAAGCGTCCCGTCCTGTTTCATATTTGCAACGGCTATCACTTCCGGACGATAGTCTCCAGGGAAGGAGATGGGACCGCTTGTGTTGCCTGCCGACTTCACAAACACGCATCCTCGACCTTCTCGGCCTCGTGACAGAGCCAAGTCGATTGCCTCCTTGACTATATCTTTATCGGAACACCACCATGAGCAAGAGATGATATCCGCACCATGCTGCCAAGCCCAATTTATTCCATTCGCCAGATTGCTTTCCAATTCCGTTGAACCAGACAGGGTGTTGCTGACAGACAATAAGGTGGCATCCGGGGCTACTCCTGCCACTTGTATCCCATTGTTCCTCACTGCTGCGGCAATTCCTGCGCAATGTGTGCCATGAGCTCCGTAAACTTTGCTGGGAGAGCTTTTGGTTTCCGTATCATAACTCAAACTGCTGATATTGTCAGCCAGATCCTGATGAACAAGATCTATACCTTGATCGACAATAGCAATCGTGATGCCGCGCCCTGTTGAGTATCCCCATGCCTGGCTGACAGAAATATCCATTCCTTCATATGCCGAGTTGTACAGTCCCCATTGATTGAGGACGTCCGGATCATAGGAAATTTCAAGGGCATCGAAAGAGAAGCCCGGCGAGGAAGATGCAAACTTTCCGGATTCATATATCGAGTTTGCCACCACTACTGCATCTCTTCCTGAGGTTTCCGATACCCTCAGGCTATACCACAGTGGCATAAAGGGATTCTGCCCTATAATTTCACAGTCGTATTGCCTTGCAGTACTTTGCAGAACCGCATAATCTTTCTTCGTTTTCAGCTTTACATCGATATATCCTGTCGGGATAAGTTCCTTTCCGTCCTCCGTTATGAAACAAGATAGTATGGAGACGGCATCAGATTTGGAAGCGGCCGCAAGGGACTTGACACTTTGCGCTGTCATTGAAGGTTTTACCTTATAAACTTCTATTATGCTTCTGCTGTCAGAAATGCTCTTTTCAAATTGCAGGTTTCCGTTGCCGATACCGGCATTGCCGGCGAGAGGAGAGATTACTACTATTTTGGATGCATTTTCCGTCAGAGGAATCCGTTTCCCATCATAATAATAAAATGCACCCTGAGCATAGGCCACTATGTTCACAGCCAATGCGAACAAAAGAAATATGATTGTCTTTTTCATTGCAAATACTATTTAATGATTATTTTCTGTGTATAAATTGATTTGCCCTTCTTTGTCAAAGTGCAGAGATACATGCCTTTTGAAAATTGAGGTACGCAGATGCTCTTTTCCGTCACGGGCGAGGAGAAAACTCTCTGTCCGCATATATTGAGAATGTCAATGTGGTCGCAGTTCTCGATGGAACTCAACTCTATCGAGCCGTCACGGTATGCCATGCGGATAGTCTGCTTGTATTCAATATCGTCAATCCCGGTTTCTTTGAGATTGATGACGGGACGAATGGGGAGACCGATTGTTCTCACGCTCGAGCTTCTGCCAACACCGCCAGAGTCGTAATCAATTTCCTTGGCTTCTGAAATATTGTCATCCTGTGCCCCCTCTTCTCTATGAAGCGTTCCGGTCCAACAATATCCTTTCCAATTCTGGTTACGATATGTTTGTCCTAAATACGTATCGGCATATCCGGCAGCGGGGAGGAAGAGGGTGTTTTCATTTGCGCCATGATGGAAACGAGTACCCCAAATGCCGTCCACCTCTTCCCATTTGTGCCAGCAAAGTCTCACGAGTTCCCCTACCTCCTCAAAAGTAGGTAGGCGCCATCGTCCGCCCCATTTTACCCTCGCGGCATCGTATTCCGTCCCACAGATATCTTCTCCGATATTCGTACATAAGATATAATAAGCAACTCCGGGAATCTCTTTGTATCCTTCAAAGAATTTGTAATTCTCATTAGTATATTCCTCTTTAGGCTCTGTCTCTCCCCATGCGAAGTAGTCTCCGAAATCTATGGAAGACTCGGCTCCGATGTTGCAGGTTGCCCACAAAGTACCGCTCGGTAATCCCATATCTATATACTCATGACCGTCTATGACGTTTGTCTGCGCATGGGAAACAGAAACGAGCAGGATGCTTAATACGGATGTAAAAATAAATCTCATATCATATTAATTTTATAAGAAGTAGGTTTTTGGCTGAAATCAGCCAATCCTACTCCTTGGTCTATAATTTACTTGACGAAAATCTTTTTCGTTTCCATACCATTCTCATATGTGACAGAGAACGCATAAACACCACCGTTCTTTATGTTCAGAGAACTCAAAGAGAGTGTGGCAGAAAGAGCATTCACTTTTACCGAACTTAGTTTGACACCGGACATGTCATACACTTCCATTTTGCTTATCTTCCTTCCTGATGAAATCGTAATGTCTGACATTAGATTGGCAGGACACGGAGTAATGGAAAGTTGAGAGTCCCGTTCAATCTTTGAAACGTCTGTAGTGCCGTCATGTTTTGCCTGTGCCGGAGCAAGGAAAGCGGATACATTCGCTTCGCTTCTTACACGCGCAAGGATATTGCACTTTGACTCTGGCTTATATGAACTATAATTTGCTACATGTATGCCTTTTGTCTTGACGAAATATTTCTGGCTGATGTATGAATCCCAATTGCTTAGGTTATACTGGTTGAGCTTTGAAAGGGGACCGTCATCGTTAACACCAACTACATTTTTAGCAGAATATCCTTCTATGAAGAGCATGGGGTCATCAGTGCCGGGAGTATTGCAATTCGTCATTGTCGCATACTCGTTACCGTCCGCTGGTATTTCACAATCACAATTTGAAAAATATATCGGAGCGTTCTCATAGAAGTAATTGCCATTGACATTCAAGTCCGCCACACTCAGCACTCCATTGCCAGCACTCCGCAGTTTTATCAGATACATTCCTGTTTTCGGTATCGTGACTTTCAGTGTTGCGATTTGATTATTAGGGTTATTCAGAGCCTTTTCTGAGAGATGTCCCCAATTGAGCCCCTGCATTTCTTCCGATGTGGCAGGAGTGTACAAAAACACCGGCTTGAGATCCCATATTGGAGAGACGATGTCCCCTATTTCTCCTGAAACGTCTTCGGTATCCGTTTGTCTTCCAAGGGCAAACGGTTGTCCGTAATAGACCATATCAATCTTATGTGCTACTTTACTTGTGGAAGTGATGAAGATCTCTTGTCCTTTCGTGAAAGAAAATGGCCGATAGAAAGAATATTTCAACGGCACATGTGTAAAATACTTAATGCCCGCAGCACCATGGGAGTCGCTTTCCGTCATTTCCGCCATGCTTACATCTGGAGTGCCATCTGATGAGACGGCCTTTCGCAGGTATGAGTTAAAGCCGGCGGACTGAAATCTCGTTGCCATCATGTTCCGTGATATTTTGACGGACTCTACGTTTGGCATCTCGGGGGCATTGGTTGCAATTGATATTGTGTTAATGCCGTTTTTAAGTTGCAGGGCAGGTTTCGCTTCAACGGAAGCAGACTGCCAGTTCCCGACGGTTGGCTTAACCGAACCGGAAAGCGTGCCGTTCACATACACCTTGAATGTGGTGAATTTCCCGTTGGCATACCTTGTCGGCTGAAGCCAAAAATTAACGTAATAATCACCTGCTTCAAATGCCTGAACCTCAAAGTTTTTGTAATTCAGCACATTGTCTGTCGTTTCATACATACTTTTGATCTCTAAAACATTGTTTGAAGTCAAAGGTTTGTTCTCACTTCTCTGTGCATTTGCATGTTGTACAGGAAAAGTCGTTGTTAATGCACATAATACTGTCATGAATAAAATTTTTCTCATGTCTTAAAACTTTTATTATTAATAACTTACCTAATATTCCCTTTTATGGGATACTGACAATTTCATATCATTCAAAATGACAGATTGTACAGAAATTTTGCTGTTAACAAATACGAATAAATTTGCAACAGATAAAAATTATTTTGCTTTTATTTATGCTTTGGATGAAATTGATTATTACTTTGTTCTCTTTTGTTTTTTACAAACTCCTTGCAAGGGACTTCATAAATACAGAGGCTAACTATCATACAGATAGAAGCACTGTTCCATACGAGAACCTTCCACTCTCCGGTACAAGGAGAAGAATTTTATATGTTTGATTTTCCATAATGTCATAATGTCAAACCTAAAATAGAACGTTTGTTCTGTAATTCTAAGCACAATATTACGCAAATTATTTTAATCTGCCAAATTTTCGGAAAGTTTTTCTTTAAAAAGTTTCATTTTTCTTATTTTTCAATGTAAAAGAGTTGATTCTGGGTATTTTTTGCAGGCTTAATAATTAGGCTGAAAATCCCGTCAAATTCCTCCCATTAGACTTTGTATGTGATTATTTGGGTGTGTTTCCTATTTATTTCCGTAAAAGCACACTGTTTTCATCAGAAAAGCATTATCTTTGCCCAATCAATTTAAGTGTTCTTTGGCGCATTGCAGAATAAAGAAAGGGGAAGAAGCTCGCTCGTTCCCAAGTCGTAACCCTTTCCTTCTTTGTTCATTGTCATTTTGTTGATTATCTGAAAGATACAGATTTATTGAATCTTTTGCGGGCATAGTAAGTGTTTGTTATTATGCCTAATGTTTGTTAGCCGGTTGCTCTACGTGCGGTTTCTTTTTTGTCTGTTTTGTCATAAAAGACCATCCATATTTGCTCCTATAAAAGATTTTATGTAATTTTGTGGGCAAAAACATACAAGATGGGGATATTCGGTTTATTCAGCAATAAGAAGAAGGAAACGCTTGACAAGGGGCTTGAGAAGACCAAGGAGAGCGTGTTCTCAAAGTTGGCAAGGGCTGTCGCTGGCAAGTCGAAGGTTGACGATGACGTTCTCGACAACCTTGAGGAGGTGTTGATAACGAGTGATGTCGGCGTTGAGACTACGCTGAAAGTGATTAAGAAGATAGAGGAAAGGGTGGCGCGCGACAAGTATGTCTCAACTTCCGAACTAAACAATATCCTCCGTGAAGAGATAGCCAACCTGCTTTCTGAGAACAATTCTGATGACAACGACAACTGGGACCTCCCATCCGACCATGCCCCGTATGTAATCCTCGTGGTAGGAGTGAACGGTGTCGGCAAGACAACGACAATAGGCAAACTGGCACACCAGTTCAAGAGCGCCGGCAAGAAAGTGTACCTCGGGGCCGCAGACACGTTCCGCGCTGCGGCTGTGGAGCAACTATGCATCTGGGGCGAGCGTGTGGGATGCACGGTGATAAAGCAGCAGATGGGCAGCGACCCGGCCTCCGTGGCATTCGACACATTGAGTTCGGCAAAGGCAAACGGCGCCGACGTGGTTCTCATTGACACCGCAGGCCGTCTCCACAATAAGGTGGGACTTATGAACGAACTGAAGAAAATAAAGGAGGTTATGAAGAAAGTGATGCCGGATGCGCCGGACGAGGTGATGCTGGTACTTGACGGAAGCACAGGTCAAAATGCTTTCGAGCAGGCAAAGCAGTTCTCCGCCGTGACGCAGATAACGAGTCTCGCCATTACAAAACTTGACGGCACTGCCAAGGGAGGAGTCGTTATAGGTATAAGCGACCAGCTGAAAGTTCCGGTGAAATACATAGGCCTGGGAGAAGGAATGGAGGATCTACAGTTGTTCAACAGGCGGCAGTTCGTGGATTCCCTGTTCAATTCAAAATGAAATACCAATAAAGACAACATATTGTTTTGAAGCATAATCATGTTGATATAGTAACACTTGGCTGCTCGAAGAACCTCGTTGACAGTGAAATTCTTATGAAGCAGTTTGAGCAGAACGGCTATTCCTGTTCACACGACAGCAAGAGACCTTGTGGCGAGATAGCAGTGATAAACACATGTGGCTTCATAGAGGCTGCCAAAGAGGAAAGCATCAGCACAATACTGGATTATGCCGAACGCAAGAAGAACGGCAGGCTGGGCAAACTATTTGTCATGGGCTGCCTGTCACAGCGTTACAGGAAAGAACTTGAAAATGAGCTGCCGGAGGTGGATAAGTTTTATGGGAAGTTCGACTACAAGCAACTCATAGCCGACCTCGGCATGGCCAAGGCCCCAACATTCACAACCGGACGCACGCTCACGACGCCCGGGCACTATGCGTATGTGAAGATAAGTGAGGGCTGCGACCGCCATTGTGCCTATTGTGCGATACCTATAATGACCGGCAGGCACAAGAGCCGGCCAAAGCGTGAGATATTGGACGAGATGAAATCGCTCGTCGGTCAGGGCGTTAAGGAATTTCAGATAATAGCACAGGAACTCACATTCTATGGTATGGACATTGACGGCAAGGCACATATCGCTGACCTCGTGAGGGAAATGTCAGATATCCCAGGTGTAGAGTGGATAAGACTTCATTACGCATATCCCGCGCAATTCCCTTACGAGTTACTCGATGTCATGCGCGAGAAAAAGAATGTGTGCAAGTACCTTGACATTGCTTTGCAGCACATCTCAGACAACATGCTCGAGGCGATGCACCGCCACATCACAAAGGAAGAGACCTGCCGACTTATAGAGACAATACGCGAGAAGGTTCCCGGAATCGCAATCAGGACAACGTTGATGGTGGGCTTCCCCGGCGAGACCGAGGACGACTTCCGTGATCTCATGGATTTCACGCGCGAGGCACGCTTCGAGCGCATGGGTGCATTCGCCTATTCTGAAGAGGAGGGGACGTATGGCGCAACCCACTACACCGATGACGTTCCTGCGGAGACAAAGGAAAGACGGTTGTCTGAACTCATGTCGCTTCAGCAGTCGATAAGTGCGGAACTTGAGGAAGAGAGGATTGGCACGGTGATGAAGGTCATAATAGACCGCAGGGAGGGCGATTACTACATAGGAAGGACGGAGTTCAGTTCGCCGGAGGTAGACCCCGAGGTGCTTATAAGGGCGGACGAGCGTATGCTCCGCAGGGGATATTTCTACGATGTGATGATAACCGGGGCTGAGGAGTTTGACCTTTATGCCACCACGGTGTTCTGAGGCGTTTGACATTTGACCACTGGAATAAAAGAAACCTTTACCTATATGAACAATAAAGACTTCATACAACAACTGTCCCAGAGGTTGGGAATTACGCAGGATGAAGCCCAATCAACAATGAACAAGGCTATAGACATCATGGGGGATGTCTTTCAGGAGGGCGATTCTGTTTACTTGCCCAACTTCGGTACGTTCGAGTTGAAGAAACGTATGGAGCGTATTGTGGTGAATCCTTCCACCAAACAGCGGATGCTGGTGCCGCCAAAACTGGTGCTGGGCTTCAGGCCAGTAGCTTCGGTTAAGGAGAAACTGAAGAATGGAGGAACCGCCAATGAGTAAGGTCGCGTTTCCGGAAATGGCCTCAATGCTTGCAGAGCGCAGCGGTATAAGCATTGAAAAGGCGCAGGAGTTCTTGTCGGCAGTGCTTGACACTGTAATAGACGGGCTCGGCAAGGACAAGCTGCTGAAAATAAAGGGACTTGGAACTTTTAAGGTTATTGAGGTGAAACAGCGCAAGAGCGTTGATGTGAACACCGGCAAGGACATAATAATAGAAAGTCGCGAGAAAATCACATTCACCCCTGACGCTGTGATGAAGGACTTTGTGAACAGACCTTTCTCACAGTTCGGGACGGTGGTGCTCAACCGTGGTGTTGACTTTTCTGAATTTAAGTCTTCTGTTTCTGAAAAAGAAATCGAAGAGGATGAAAGGGGGGCTGCTGTTGTAACTGCCGGCAATGACGGGCAGGAAAATTATTGTGACGATGAAAACACACAGGAAAATGACACTGTTCCCGAGACAGAGCAACCAGCTGGCAAGACCAGTAATGTTGACGATGTAAATAACGAAAAAGGTGTGGCTTATGATATGGAGACAACACCGGATACTGACAGTCACACCTTTGCGGATAAGCCTGACATGCAATGCGTAAGTACTGGCGATTTGGATGAAACTTGTGTTGCGGAGAGTTTTGCCGTTGACATGCAGCCTGCTGATGCTTGCACGCAACCTGTTGATAACGATTGTGAAGCGGCAGTGGAGGAAACTGCGGCTGAAACAATAACGACAAAAGAACAAAACGAAAAACAAGATAAAAATATGGGAAATCTACCAAACGACAAAGATGGCAGTGCTTGGAAACGCTGGCTAACTGTCATCATTCTGATAGCCTTGGTTGGCTTAATTGCTTATTATCTGTTTGATTTCTCGAACAAAAGAGAAAGCGATGCTCGGAATCAGATGATCGTAAGTCAGGTAATGGCGGTTGATTCACAGGATGTTGACAAACATTCACCAGACTCCGCAGCAATATCGGATTCTGTGAAAAAGGCAAACCGTGAGAAGGCAACCAAAGACTCGCCTGTTGCACAGGCATTGAAGGAGAAGGAGGAAAAAGCACGAAACACTACTGAAGCGAAGCCGAAACCGGAGCCGTTGAAGGAAAAGATAAAGGATAGCAAGCCCCATGACAAGCCTGTGGCTACAGTAAAGGCGACCGACAAGGAACTTGAAACCTCGAGAAGGCTCGTAAAGTACGGAGCATACGACATCGTTGGTACGGACCGCGTGATAACCGTTAAAAAGGGGCAGACGATGGCATCCATAGCCAAGGTCTGGCTCGGCAAGGACATGGCATGTTACATTGAGGTGCATAACGGCGTAAAGACAATCACAGAGGGTCAGAAAATTAATATACCCAAACTGGTTCTAAAGAAGAAGAACAAAAAATGAATGGCACGCTCCAAATCAATGCTGCCAGAGGCTTAAATGGTTGTGGAGCGTGTTTTGTAAATGACAATAAGCATAAAGTTTCTTAAAAGTAAGTTTTGAGAAACTTTTTTAATACTTTTTAGTCGCCTTTATTCGACTATGAAAGGCGAAAGTGTTACTTTTGCGCTTAAATAAATAATACGAACAAAAATAAAGAAAAACATGTCAGAAGCATTTGATATACGTGAATTGAGCAGCCGGATTGAGCAGCAAAGCTCGTTCATTGGTTCTCTAACGATGGGTATGGATCGTGTCATCGTTGGACAGAAACATCTTATAGACTCACTGCTAATAGGTCTTCTCAGTGACGGTCACATTCTTCTCGAGGGTGTGCCAGGACTGGCAAAGACACTCGCGATAAAGACGCTGGCACAACTAATAGATGCTGGCTACAGCCGCATTCAGTTCACTCCCGACCTGCTCCCGGCTGATGTCATAGGAACGCTGATATACTCGCAGAAAGACGAGAATTTCCATGTCAAGAAAGGTCCTGTGTTTGCCAATTTTGTACTGGCTGACGAGATAAACCGCGCCCCAGCCAAGGTGCAGAGCGCGTTGTTGGAGGCCATGCAGGAACATGTTGTCACAATAGGGGGCGAAACGTTTGTCCTGCCAGACCCATTCCTTGTGATGGCAACGCAGAACCCCATAGAACAGGAGGGGACATACCCTCTGCCAGAGGCACAGGTTGACCGTTTCATGCTGAAGGTTATGATAGACTATCCCACAATCAGCGAGGAGAAACTCATCATCAGGGAAAACCTGCAGGGCGCGTTGCCTGCGGTGACACCCGTCGTCTCCGCCGCCGAAATTCTTCAAGCCCGCGATGTGGTAAGGCAGGTGTATATCGACGAGAAGATAGAACAGTACATCGCTGACATCGTTTTTGCCACACGATACCCCGACAGATACGGACTCGCATCGTTGAAGGATATGATAACCTTTGGAGGGTCTCCGCGCGCGTCCATAAATTTGGCCAAGGCAGCGCGTGCCTTCGCTTTCATAAAGCGCAGGGGATATGTTGTCCCAGAGGACGTGCGTGCCGTTGCCCATGACGTGCTGCGCCACCGAATCGGACTGAGTTACGAGGCAGAGGCAAGCAACGTTAACGCAGAGGAGATTGTGAGCAGCATAATAAACAAGGTGGAAGTGCCATGACCTGCAGCTTCTCTCACGGCACAATGCCTGGGCGTTTTGCATGATTTTCAAGTGTATGTTTACGGAAAATTATGTTTAGTGCAGACAAAAATGGTGTAATGGATACGCAGGATATACTTAAAAAAGTTCGCAAGATAGAGATAAAAACACGTGGGCTGAGCCGCAACATATTCGCAGGTCAGTATCACTCGGCGTTTAAAGGGCGCGGCATGGCATTCAGCGAGGTTCGTGAATATCAGTTCGGTGACGATGTGCGCGACATAGACTGGAATGTTACGGCACGTTTCCACCGCCCGTATGTCAAGGTCTATGAAGAAGAGCGTGAACTGACAGTAATGCTGCTGATTGACGTGAGCGGTTCTCTTGACTTCGGAACAAGGAAGTGCATGAAGCGCGACATGGTAACGGAAATCGCCGCCACGTTGGCATTCAGTGCAATACAGAACAATGACAAAATTGGAGTCGTGTTCTTTTCTGACAAGATAGAGAAATATATCCCGCCAAAGAAAGGCCGTAAGCACATATTGTATATTATTCGTGAGTTGATAGATTTCAAGGCAGCAAGCAGGAAGACAAACCTGAAGAATGCTGTTGAGTTTCTCACCAGTGTGACAAAGCGACGCTGCACGGCATTCCTTATAAGCGATTTCTATGACCATAGCGACTTTGAAAATGCACTCACAATATGTAACCGCAAGCACGATGTGGTTGCAATTCAGGTTTACGACCGCTGTGCGAGAGAACTTCCTGACGTTGGAATTATGAAAGTCCTTGATGCGGAAACGGGACACGAGATGTATATTGACACAGGCAGCCGGAAACTGCGTGCTGCACACAATGCTCACTGGCAGAAACGTCAGCGCGAACTGAATGACACGTTTTTAAAGAGCAGGATTGACAATGTGTCTGTATCCACAACCGATGATTATGTTAAATCCCTCATGCAACTGTTTGCCATGCGTGGATAAATGTTTAATGAATACAGTACAGGTTTTGATAGATAAAGTGTTAAAGGTAACGAGAAATGTATTGATCGCAGTTGCGCTGATGATCAGCGTGTTGCCATCTGCCGCTCAAGTTGAGGTGAAGTCGAGTATAGACTCCACTGCTATATACATTGGGCAGCAGGCACACGTCACCCTCGATGTTACTCTCCGTTCTGGAATGAAACTGATACTTCCCGAGTTCAAGCCACAGCAATACATCACACCAGGCGTGGAGGTGTTGGAGCAGAGCGTTGCAGACACTGCGAAACTCGACGGCGACATGCTCAGGGTGTCGAGGGTATATACTTTGACATCATTTGACGAGAACATATATTACATCCCGCCAATGAACGTAAGTGTCGGTGGCAAGAACTACAAGAGCCGTGAACTCGCCCTTAAAGTGTTCACGGTGGAGGTTGACACACTGCATCCGGAAAACTTCTATCCGCCGAAGGACGTGCAGAACAATCCTTTCAAGTGGGAGGACTGGAGCGCACTTTTCTGGCTCGGTGTCCTGCTGTCTGTGCTTACCGTATTGCTTTATTACCTTTACACGAGACTCCGTGGGAACAAGCCTGTCATTGCAAAGGTGAGGCTTGTAAAGCATGTGCCACCTCATCAGAAGGCAATGAAGGAGATTGAGCGTATCAAGGCGGAGAACCTCGCATTGTCTGAAGACCAAAAAGAATATTACACCAAACTCACCGATACACTGCGTAAGTACATCGAGGAGCGGTTCGGATTCAGTGCGATGGAGATGACAAGTTCCGAAATAATATCCAGCCTAAAGGCAAATGGTGACAGTGAAATGATAAAGGAACTTCACGAGTTGTTCGAGACGGCAGACCTCGTAAAGTTTGCAAAGTACTCCACACTTGCCAACGAGAACGACAACAACCTCGTGAACGCGATACAGTTCATCAACACCACAAAGAATGAAGACCAGCCACAGGTGGAGCGCGTGGAGCCGAAACTCACCACAGAGGAAATGCATCACATGCACCAGCGCCGGGCTCTGAAATGGTCGATAGGTGTCCTTGTGGCCGCGTGTGCCGGAATATTGGTGTATATAATATATAACGTGGCAGTACTGCTGTCGTATGAGATTGAGATATGGAGTTTCTAAACAAAGAGTGCTTTCTGCTGTTGCTGCTGCTCGTTCCATATTTCTTGTGGCATGTCCTTTACCGCAAGAAGAGTGAGCCGACGATGAAGATGAGCGACACAAATGCCTACCGATATGCCCCGAAGAGCATGAAGATGAGGCTTATGTGGTTGCCAGACGCACTGCGTGTGCTAACCTTCGTACTGGTAGTCATAATCCTTGCACGTCCGCAGGCACAGACTTCGTGGGGAAACCGCACGGTTGAGGGAATCGATATTATGCTTGCTATGGACGTTTCCACGAGTATGCTCGCCGAGGATCTCAAGCCGAACCGCATAGAAGCAGCAAAGGATGTTGCCACGGAGTTCATATCAGACCGGCCAGATGACAATATCGGCCTGACTGTTTTTGCCGGAGAGGCTTTCACCCAATGCCCAATGACAACCGACCATGCCTCGCTTCTTAACCTTCTACAGAACGTCAGGACAGACATTGCGGCGCGGGGGCTGATAGCAGACGGCACCGCAATTGGTATGGGACTTGCCAATGCTGTTGGGCGTTTGAAAGAAAGCAAGACAAAGAGCAAGGTCGTAATACTGCTTACCGATGGCAGCAACAACATGGGTGACATATCCCCACTGACTGCGGCAAACATCGCAAGCAGCCTTGGCTTTCGTGTATATACAGTGGCCGTCGGTGCAAGGACTGTAGCTCCATACCCTGTGCAAGTTGGAGGTACAACACAGTATGTAAATGCCAAGGCCGACATTGACACCAAGACGCTGAGCCAGATAGCTGCCACTGCGGGCGGACATTTCTACCGCGCCACTAACAACACCGAGTTGAAGCAGATTTACAAGGATATAGACAAACTGGAAAAGACGCGCATGGACGTGAAGAAATTCTCGCGGCACTACGACATGTACCAGCCGTTCGCATTGGCTGCCATGCTGACGCTGCTGCTTGAGATGTTTCTCCGCCTCACTGCATTCCGACGCATTCCGTAAATAAGAAATCAGATGTTAAGATTTGAAGCACCGATATATTTATACCTTCTGGTTCTCGTCCCGGTCATGGCTGCCGTCAGGTGGGTCATGCTGCGAAGCCGCAGGAAAAAACTCGCAAAGTTTGGAGACACGGCACTTCTGGTTCAACTCATGCCAGGCGTGTCCAAGGCCAGGCGTGCGGTGAAGTTCTGGCTGCTGCTGTCGGCACTGGCAATGATTGTCGTCATGCTTGCACGGCCGCAGTCAGGGGCAAAGATAAGCAATGAGAAGCGTAAGGGAATTGAGGCGGTGATAGCACTTGACATAAGCAACTCGATGCGCGCTGAGGATGTCGTGCCGTCGCGACTTGAAAAGAGCAAGATGCTGATAGAAAACCTGGTGGACAACTTCACCAACGACAAAGTGGGTCTTGTGGTGTTTGCCGGTGATGCTTTTATCCAGTTGCCTATAACGAGTGACTATGTTTCAGCCAAAATGTTCATGCAGAACGCAGATCCGAATCTTATTGCATCACAGGGAACAAACATAGGCGAGGCGTTGAGGATAGCATCTGGCAGTTTCACTCAGGCGGAAAATATCGGACGTGCAATAATCGTGATTACCGACGGTGAGGATCATGAGGGCGGGGCAGAAGCCGCAGCAGCCGCAGCCAGGAAGAAGGGAATGAACGTCTTCGTGCTTGGTGTCGGGTCGGCAAAGGGTTCGCCGATACCAGATGGACAGGGAGGATATGTCAAGGACAATACAGGTGCCGAGGTCTTGTCTGCCCTCAACGAGAATATGTGCAGACAGATAGCTGAGGCTGGCGGTGGTGGCTATATACATGTGGACAACACCAACTTGGCGCAGGAAAAACTCAATGTCGCGCTGGCAAAACTGCAGAAAGGCGATTTCGACAGCGTTATCTACAGCGAGTATGACGAGCAGTTCCGTGCCGTTGCCATAATAGTACTGTTGCTGATAATTGCCGAAGTGTGCATCATGGAGAGCCGCAACCCTTTGCTAAGGAACGTGAGGCTGTTCAGTAGGAAAACAAATTCAGGGAAAAACAGATGATGAGGAATATATTGATATTAATGCTTTTGGCAGTTGCTTCAGCATCTTTCGCGCAGAACGACCGTGACTATATTAGGAGAGGAAACCGCCTGTACCGTGCAAAGAAGTTTAACAAGGCAGAGGTGGAGTATCGCAAGGCCGTCGCCGCAAATTCAGAGAATCCGCAGGCGGTTTATAATCTCGGGTGTGCAATGATGATGATTCAGAAGGACTCTGTTGCCGTGACATACTTCGAGCGTGCATCGCAACTTGAACAAAACAAACTGCGCCGTGCCAAGTCGAACCATAACATTGGTGTGATATTGCAAAATCACAAGATGTACGACAAGGCAATCGAGGCTTACAAGAATGCCTTGCGGGACAACCCTAATGACAATGAGACACGGTATAACCTCGCCCTGTGCAAGAAACTCCTTAAAAAACAGCCCAAGGATAAGGATCGTAAAAAGGACAACAAGAATAAGGATAAGAAGCAGAACAAGCAGGACAAGGACAGGAACAATGATAAAAAGGACGACAATAATAAGCAAAAAGAGCAGCCGCGAAAGGAGCATATGAGCAAGGACAACGCCGAGCAACTCCTCAACGCTGCCATGCAGGATGAGAAACAGACGCAGCAAAGATTGCAGAAGGCAATGCAGAGGCCGCGCAGGAACCGCAGTCAGAAGAATTGGTAAACAAAAATGGAAGGTGTGTTTATGAAGAAATATTTTATAATTTTTATTTTTCTCACAACGTTTTTGGTGGTAAGATCACAGACACTCACCGTCAATGCGCCGTCACATGTGACAACAGGCGACAACTTTCGCCTGTCATACACGGTGAACACACAGAGTGCCGGTGACATCCGTATAGGCAATATACCTGAAGGACTGGAACTTATCGCAGGACCATACAGGTCGGAACAGTCGAGTTTCCAGATTGCATACGGGCACACGAGCAGCAGTAGTTCGGTGACATTCACGTTCATCCTGTGTGCTGTGCGCCCTGGCAACTACACTATTCCGTCTGCCAAGCTCTCTATTGGCGGCAAGACGATAACCTCGCGTGCAGCAAGGATAAAAGTTTCCGGCACGGCTGCAAACACAGGTGGCGCGCCACGTATGCACGAGGACGGTGAGCCGTCGGGCAGGACAGGCAATTCAGCAGGAAACATTTCCGGCAAGGATCTTTTCATAAAAGTTAGCGCAAACAAAACCCGCGTATATGAACAGGAGCCGGTATTGCTTACATACAAGGTATATACGCTCGTGGATTTGAGCCAGTTAGAGGGCAAAATGCCCGACCTGAACGGTTTCCACACGCAGGAAGTGAAACTACCGCAACAGAAGTCTTTCCACATAGAAAAGGTAAACGGGCGGAACTACCGTTGCGTTACATGGAGTCAGTATGTCATGTATCCGCAGATGACCGGGAGGCTTGAGATACCGAGCATAACGTTCAATGGCATCGTTGTGCAGCAAAACAGAAATGTTGATCCGTTTGAGGCATTCCTCAACGGAGGCTCCGGGTATGTCGAGGTGAAACGCAGCATAAAAGCCCCTGGGATGACAATAAACGTGGAACCGCTGCCTGCCAAGCCCGCTGGGTTCTCTGGTGGAGTGGGGCGTTTCAACATTTCTGCACAGTTGGAAAACAAGGTTGTTAAGGCAGGCACGCCATTGTCTCTGCGCGTTATTGTGAGCGGCAGCGGAAACCTAAAGCTCATAAAACAGCCAGTGGTGGCTTTCCCAAAGGATTTCGATAAGTACGACCCTAAGATAACTGATAAGACAAAACTTACGGGCAACGGTCTTGAGGGCAACATGATATACGATTTCCTTGCCGTTCCGCGCAATAAAGGCACATACACAATACCTGCAGTTGAGTTCGTCTATTTTGACACAGTCTCAAAGTCATACAAAACGATAAAGACGCAGCCGATTGAGATCACTGTGGAAAAGGGCAGCGGAAACTCGGAATCTGATGATTTCATGGATCTTAGAAATCAGGACATAAGACCAATTAAAACAGGCGAAGTGAATGTAGAGCCTGCCGGCGCTTTCTTCTTCGGCTCCAAGGCCTACCTGTTGACAATCGGTCTCTTGTTCGTTGTTTTCGTCACTTTGATGTTTGTTTTCAGGAAGAGGGCAGCATATAATTCCGACTTGGTGATGGTTAAGGGCAGGAGAGCCAATAAAGTCGCCAACAAACGTCTTCAGGTAGCAAAGTCGCTGATGTTTGCCAATCGTTCTTCCGAGTTCTATGACGAGGTGTTGCGTGCCTTGTGGGGATATGCCGGCGACAAGTTCAACGTACCTGTCGAGCATCTTTCGCGTGAGAACATCAATGAGATACTTACCGCGAAAGGTGTCATGGAGGACACCGTCAGCCGCTTTGTGGGGGCGATAGACGAGTGTGAATACGAGCGTTACGCCCCGGGGAACGTAAAAGGTAATATGAGCAAGACATTCGAATCTGCAATGACTGCAATAATGAGGATAGAGGAAACAGTAAAAAAGACCAGTCGCACAGGTGTTGCCTTGGCTGTTTTTATCTTTATGCTTGTGCCTGTTTCGGCATTCGCGGGAAACTCACTGAAGTCATCAGCCGACAACGCATACCGCAAAGGTAACTACCAGCAGGCCATAAACGAATATGAACAACTGCTGAAGAGAGGTGTAAGCGCCGATGTTTATTATAATCTCGGCAACGCATATTACCGCTCCGAGAACATAACAAGGGCTATAATAAATTATGAGAGGGCATTGCTGTTGTCACCCGGCGACAACGACATACGTTTCAACCTACAGTTGGCACGCTCGAAGACGATAGACAGGATAACGCCAGAGAGTGAGATGTTTTTTGTTACATGGTACCGCTCATTGGCAAGTCTCACAAACGTGGACGGCTGGGCATACATCTCAATTACAAGTCTCATGGCCGCATTGTTCCTTGCCCTCGTTTACCTTTTCTCAAAGAGAACATGGCTTCGCAAGGTTGGATTTTTCGCAGGAATGACAATGTTGCTGATATTTGTCGTTTCCAATGTATTTGCTTCATGGCAGCGTCATATACTTGACGAACGCACAGGCGCGGTCGTAGTGACACCTTCGGTGAACGTGAAGAGAAGTCCGGAGGCAAACTCAGCTGACGCATTCCCGATACATGAAGGTACAAAGGTGGAGATAACAGACGACTCGATGAGCGAATGGAAATACATACGCCTTGCCGACGGAAAGGAAGGCTGGGTCTCGGTCAAGGCAATAGAAAGAATATAACTTATGGAAGGACTTTTGGCACTCGACCATATCATTTTGGAATTATTCAACGGCAGCGACTCGCTTTATGTTGACGGGCTGATTCTGGTACTTACAAATGCGCTGACATGGATTCCGCTTTATTTGGCATTGGCCTTAGTTATAATAAAAAACAACGAGACTATGCCGCAGATATTGCTGGCAATTGGCTGTGCTGCGGCGTGTGTTCTTATTACGAGTGTGGTGTCAGATTGTGTCGTGAAGCCATACTTCGAGCGGCTAAGGCCCACAAACGACCCCCTAATAAAATACAGCATTGATGTGGTCAACGGCATAAGGGAGACAAATTTTGGATTCTTCTCCTCGCACGCAGCAAACACAATGGGCATAGCCATGTTCGTTTCCTTGTTGCTGAGAAGTAGGAAACTAACGTGTATGATGATGCTTTGGTCTATCGTCAACGGTTACACGCGTCTTTATCTCGGCGTGCATTACCCCAGTGACGTGTTTGCCGGGCTGCTCTTCGGGGCAGTGACAGGCATTGTTGTGTATGCTATATATAACAAGGTATATAGACGAATATCTCCAGATATTAAACTTATCTCCACACAATATACGTCAACAGGCTACTCATACGATGACATAAACCTTGTATTCGGCGTTATGATTTTTACGTTGCTTGTAGCCTCGGTGGCTGCAATATTCGTGTTATAAACCTAAAAAGATTATGAGGACAAAGGAAATAAGGATAGAAGAATACGATTACGAACTGCCGGACAGCAGGATTGCAAAGTTCCCGCTGTCGCAGCGCGACCACAGCAAACTGCTGTTGTATGACAAAGGAAGGCTCGGTGAAGACGTTTTCTTCAATTTGCCGGAGCATATTCCCAGCGGGTCACTGATGATTTTCAACAACACCAGGGTGATACAGGCGCGACTGCATTTCCGCAAGCCGACAGGGGCATTGATAGAGGTATTCCTACTCGAGCCATACCAGCCTGCCGACTACGAGCGCATCTTCCAGCAACAGGAGTCATGTTCGTGGCTATGTATGATAGGCAACCTGAAGAAATGGAAGAGCGAGACGCTTGTCAGGGAGATTAACATAGACGGGAAGACCGTCTTGCTGAAGGCCGAGAAAAAGGAACGCCCGGAATCGTCGCAGTATGAGAACGTTCGTTTCTCGTGGGATGCTGACGGGCTGTCGTTCAGCGAACTGCTCGAGGCAGTGGGCGAGCTCCCGATACCGCCATACCTGAACCGCGAGACGGAGGAGAGCGACAAGACGACATACCAGACCGTATATAGCAAGATAGAGGGCAGTGTTGCTGCGCCGACGGCGGGACTCCATTTCAGTGACGATGTGCTGAAGGCACTCGATGACAAAGGGGTGGAGCGTCAGGAGGTGACGTTGCACGTTGGCGCCGGTACGTTCAAGCCGGTGAAGGCGGACGAGATAGGCGACCACGAGATGCACACCGAGTACATCTGCGTTAAACGCATTGTGCTGGAAAGAATGATAGCCAAAGATGCAGATGTGGTTGCTGTGGGGACAACGAGCGTGAGGACTGTTGAGAGCCTGTATTATATAGGTTGCAAGATAGCTGCCTGTAAGGACATTCCCGAGGAGAAACTGCATGTCGGCCAATGGGAGCCATACGAGAGCAAATGTTTGCTGACACCGAAAGAGGCATTGCAGGAAATAATAGACTACCTTGACCGCAACCAACTTGTGTCTCTGCATACCAGCACACAGATAATCATCGCACCTGGATATGATTATAAATATGTAAAGAGGCTGATAACAAACTTCCACCAGCCTAAAAGTACCCTGCTTCTCCTTGTCAGCGCGTTCCTAAAGGGACGCTGGCGCGAGGTTTACGACTATGCCATCGGTCATGGTTTCCGTTTCCTGAGTTACGGCGACAGCAGTCTGCTTACCCCGCCTGACGACAACATGAATAATAACAAAGGCCTATGAAATACGGATTTGTAACAGTGGCATCGGCAATACCATCGGTAAGGGTTGCTGATGTGAAATATAACACAGACGAGACAATAAGGATTATCGACGAGGCAGACGCCAAGGGCGTGGAGTTCGTTGTTTTCCCGGAACTGGGCATAACGTCATATTCATGTCAGGATCTTTTCCGTCAGCAAGTGCTGCTTGACGGGGCAGAGCGCGGCGTGCGCATGATTGCGGAACACTGCGCGGCATCAGACATAGTAGCAATAATAGGTGCCCCCGTTGCCGTCGGCTCAATGTTGATCAACTGTGCCGTGGTCATTCAGCATGGCAGCATACTTGGTATCGTTGCAAAGACATTCTTGCCAAACTATTCTGAGTTTTACGAAAAGCGGTGGTTCGCTTCTTCCAGGGACATTGCATACGAAACAACGATTGAGTATGCAGGGCAAATGGTTGATATTTCCCCGCGCACAACGCTGTTCCGCACCAGCTGCGGTGTAACATTTGGAATCGAGTTGTGCGAGGATCTGTGGGCTCCGCTGCCACCGAGCAGCAACCTTGCTGTTTCCGGTGCGGACATCATATTCAACCTATCGGCATCAGACGAACTTACAGGCAAGCACGAATACTTGCTCAACCTCGTGTCACAGCAGAGCGCGCGCAATATATGTGGATATGTATATAGTGCGTGCGGCTTTGGCGAAAGCACGCAGGATGTCGTGTTCGCAGGCAATGCCTTTGTTTGCGAAAATGGCAAGATGCTTGCCGCCGCCAGACGCTTCTCTATTGAGCCACAACTTGTTGTCGCGCAGATAGACGTGGAACGCATGCGGGCTGAACGGCGCCTCAACAATACATTTACTGCGGCAGAGGCGCAATTAAATGACAGGCCGAGGATTGTGGAGTGTATGGCAACGCGCCGCGACAATGACAAATTCCACCTTTTACGCGCCATCTGTCCCACACCGTTCGTACCGTCGGAAGAGATACTGCAGGACAGGTGCGACGAGATTTTCGGCATACAGGTGATGGGACTTGCAAAGCGTCTTGTGCATACAGGGTGCAAACGTGTCGTGCTCGGCATCAGTGGAGGACTTGACAGCACGCTCGCTCTACTCGTTTGCGTAAAGACATTCGACAAACTGGGAATGCCTCGTAAAGGCATTCTCGGCGTGACTATGCCAGGTTTTGGTACAACCGACCGTACATACCGCAACGCCGTCTCGCTGATGAAATCGCTTGGCATCGAAATGCGTGAAATAAATATTTCCGATGCCGTTATCCAGCACTTCAAGGACATCGGGCACGACATTGACGAGCATGATGTAACCTACGAGAACTCGCAGGCACGCGAGCGCACACAGATACTGATGGATCTTAGCAACAAGGAAGGCGCGCTGGTCATAGGCACGGGCGACCTGTCGGAACTGGCACTCGGATGGGCCACCTACAACGGCGACCATATTTCCATGTACGGTGTTAATTCGAGCATTCCCAAGACGCTGATACGCTACCTCGTGAGAAGCGTGGCAACGGATGCCGGCATCGACGAGGCATCGCGTGCCACACTGCTCGACATCATAGACACTCCTATAAGTCCTGAACTGACACCTGCCGACGATGAAGGCAAGATCAGTCAGAAGACTGAGCAAATCGTGGGGCCATACGAACTGCATGACTTCTTCCTGTACTACATGCTGCGCTTCGGTTTCTCGCCAGACAAGATACTATTTCTCGCAAGGCACGCTTTCGGGACTGGGACAGTGAGGGAGAAGTACGACGATGAAACGATAAGGCACTGGTTGGGAGTGTTCATGCGTCGTTTCTTCTCGCAGCAGTTCAAGCGGTCGTGCCTTCCCGATGGACCGAAAGTGGGCAGTGTGAGTCTCAGCCCTCGTGGCGACTGGCGTATGCCGTCAGACGCTTCAGGCAATTCGTGGAGCGTTTAGCATAGTGGCGGTTGTATATCTTTTGCCGATAAAATCGCCGTATTTGGTTAGTAAAATCGCCGTGTTTGGTGAGTAAAATCGCCGTATTTGCTTCCCAATTACGCCGTATTTGCAAGTCAGATTGGTATCAAACAAAGAAATATTAACAATAATACGTCATGCAGAAGCATATAACTTGTATAGCGTTGCTCATTCTGTCGTGTTACTTGCATTGCACAGCACAAGGACAGATACTCAATTCTGCATATATCAAATATATAGACAGATATTCATGTCTCGCGGTGGAGCAGATGCAGCTGCACGGCATACCGGCGAGCATAACTCTCGCGCAGGGTCTGATAGAGAGTGGAGCGGGGCAGAGTGAACTGGCACGCAACGGCAACAATCATTTCGGTATAAAGTGTCATGGCTGGATGGGAAGGACAGTCTATCACGATGACGACCTGTCCGGTGAGTGTTTCCGTGCATACGACAATGTGCGGCAGAGTTATGAAGACCACAGCATGTTCCTCGTAAACGGCCGCCGTTACCGAAGTCTTTTCTCGCTGTCGCCTGGCGATTACCGTGGATGGGCGATAGGGCTTAAGGCTGCCGGATATGCTACAAACCCGTCATACGCCGATATGCTGATACGGATTATTGAGCAGTACAGGCTATACGAATTCGACGGTAGTGTAAAAAGACCAGCCATACCTGTAGAAACAAAAGAGGAAGAATTCAAGGTGCAGATGTGCAACGGAACTCCTTACGTTGTTGCGAGGCGCGGTGAGACACTGCGATCCGTAAGTGAGATGACGGGGGTGTCTGTGAGACGATTGGCAAAGTATAACGAGATGGCACGGAACTCAGTGCTGAGACAAGGCGCACCGATATATCTCGAGAGGAAGCCGAAGCGTGCCTCAAGGGTTTACCGTGGCGTGTATCACGAGGTGGTGGCAGGCGAGAGCATGCACTCCATAGCACAGAAGTATGCCATGCGTGTCGGGACGCTCTACAGGATAAATAACCTGCCGCCGGAGTATGGTATAAAGGTTGGCGACAAACTGCGAATACGTTGAACTGTAAAGACCGCCATTCGTTTTGCCTCAAGTGCCAACTCTTTTTATGGCATACGCGCAATTTTAGGCGCAAATGTTTTTGTAATTGTGAAAAAAGTATTAACTTTGCCATGTTATAAAGGTTCGCAAAACGTCAGAAAGACGCTGAAACAGGCCTCTGCGGGCATTTTTAATGAATTTAACAATATAATATGATGGACGAAAATCAGACATTTGATCAGGACAGAATTATAAAAATCAATATCGAGGAGGAGATGAAGTCATCCTATATCGACTATTCTATGTCGGTGATTGTGGCGCGCGCCCTGCCGGACGTGCGTGATGGCTTCAAACCTGTGCACCGCCGCATACTTTACGGAATGAAAGGTATAAATAACGTCAGTTCGCAGCCGTACAAGAAATGCGCGCGCGTGGTGGGCGAGGTGCTTGGCAAGTACCACCCGCATGGCGACAGTTCGGTTTATGGCGCACTCGTCCGCATGGGACAGGAATGGAACATGCGCTACACGCTCGTTGACGGACAGGGGAACTTCGGGTCTGTGGACGGTGACTCTCCAGCAGCCATGAGATATACCGAGTGCCGCCTTTCCAAGATGGGCGAGCAGATAATGGACGACATTGAGAAGGACACCGTTGACATGGTGAACAACTTTGACGACTCGCTCACAGAACCGAGCGTGATGCCGACGAAAATACCAAACCTGCTTGTAAATGGCGGAAACGGTATTGCCGTGGGTATGGCGACGAACATTCCGACACACAACCTTGGTGAGGTTATCGACGGGTGCTGCGCATATATCGACAATCCTGACATTGACACTGATGGGCTGATGAAATACATACCTGCTCCAGACTTTCCCACGGGGGCGTACATATATGGCCTGCAGGGTGTAAGAGAGGCTTACGAGACTGGACGCGGGCGGATAATGATGCGCGCCAAGGCAGAGATAGAGAGCGATGAGAACCACGACAAGATTGTAATAACGGAGATACCCTACGGGGTGAACAAGGCGCAACTTATAGAATATATTGCGGATCTGGTGAAAGACGGACGGCTCGAAGGAATTTCCAATGCCAATGACGAGACTGGCCGCCAGGGTATGCGCATCGTAATAGACATAAAGAGAGACGCAAACGCGAACGTCATTCTCAACAAATTGTTCAAGATGACCGCGCTGCAGAGTTCGTTCTCTGTGAATAACATTGCACTGGTGCCAAGTCGCAGCGACCATTCCAAACTATACCCGCGCCTGCTAACTCTGCGTGAGTGCATAGGGTATTTTGTGGATCACAGACACGAGGTGACAATACGGCGCACGCAGTTCGACCTTAAGAAGGCAAGGGAACGCGCGCATATCCTCAAGGGTCTGATAATTGCGTGCGACAACATCGATGAGGTGGTGCGTATCATACGCAGTTCCAGGACACCGTCCGATGCCCAGCGTAATCTTGAAAAACGCTTTGAACTCGACGAACTGCAGTCGAAGGCCATCGTAGACATGCGCCTGTCGCAGCTGACCGGGCTCCGAATGGATCAGCTTCACGCCGAATATGACGAACTGATGAGGCAGATTGATTACCTGCAGAGCATTCTTGACGACCCGGAACTGTGCAAGAAGGTAATGAAAGACGAACTCCGCGAGATAAAGGAAAAATATGGCGACGAGCGGCGCACGCAGATCGTGCCTGACGAACACGAGTTCAATGCCGAGGACTTCTATCCCAACGACCCGGTGGTAATCACCGTTAGCCATCTCGGATACATCAAGCGCACGCCACTGTCAGACTTCCGCGAGCAGTCAAGGGGAGGAGTCGGAAGCAAGGGAGCGAAGAGCCGTGACCAGGACTTCACAGAGTATATATATCCTGCAACGATGCACCAGACCATGATGTTCTTCACGAAGAAAGGTCGCTGCTACTGGCTAAAGTGCTACGACATACCGGAAGGTGACAAGAACTCGAAGGGAAGGGCAATACAGAACATGCTAAACATTGATGCCGACGACCAAGTGACAGCGTTCATGCGGCTGCAAAACAATGGGCTGAGCGATGAGGAATTCATAAACTCACACAATGTTGTGTTTGCCACGAAGAATGGTTTGGTCAAGAAAACGCTGCTCGAGGCATATTCACGTCCACGTGCCAACGGTGTCATTGCGATAAACATAAATGAGGGTGACGAGGTCGTTGATGTCAGACTGACAGACGGACATAACGAACTTATCATGGCCAACCGTAATGGCCGGGCCGTTAGGTTCAACGAGGGCGCGGTCCGCGTGATGGGACGTGTGGCAACCGGTGTAAGGGGAATGCGCCTTGACGATGGCGACGATGCCGTGGTGGGCATGGTGGTTGTCAACAAACCCGAGGAGGAAACGATAATGGTTGTCAGCGAGAATGGCTACGGCAAACGTTCACAGGTGGAGGAATACCGTGTGACAAACCGTGGAACAAAGGGCGTAAAGACGTTGAATATCACGGAAAAGACAGGGCGTCTCGTGGCGATAAAGAACGTGAACGACGAGAACGATCTTATGATAATCAACAAAAGCGGCATCACGATAAGGCTTGCGGTCAGGGAGTGCAGGGTCATGGGCAGGAACACCCAGGGCGTGAGGTTGATAAACCTGGCAAAGAAAAACGATGTCATAGCAAGCGTGTGCAAGGTGATGAGTTCTGACGACGAGGCGGTAGCCGAGCATAAGAGCCGTGAGACATTTGCGCGGAACAATGAAGCTTTCAAGACAGAGACAGGACAGCCGGAAGGCATTGCAGGACACACAGATGCAGAGGATATTACAGATGCCACCTTGGTTGATTTCGGTGAGAACGAAGAAGATAATAAGTAAAGAAATAGTATCAACTTTTTAAAATTAATTGTTATGAAAAAATTAATTATGATGGCGGTTGCTGCCCTGTTTGCTGCATCAGCCAATGCACAGACAGACATCGTAAAGATGGTCAAGAAAGCGAAGACGTACGGTGATGCCATGCAACTCGTAAATCAGGGAGTTGATGCCCTGAGCAAAGAGGATAAGGCCAAGGTGTTCTCCAAGGTGTGCGACCTTGCTGCGAAGGAGTTCTCAAGCGAGGAGGACAACTACATCAAGAAAGACAAAAACCCTGCCGGGTTCGATGCCAGCAAGGTTTATTCGGCTGCACAGAATTTCATCAGTTCTTCCATAACTCTGCGTAACATTGACCCCAAGGCAACGGTGAAGTATATCGACCAAGTCAACAAGGCGCGTGCAATCATGCTTGATGCAGGACAGGAAGGCCTTGATGCAAAGGACTACGGCAAGGTTGTATCGACGCTCGGCCTGTATGTTGATGGCGCAGAGGTAGTTTACGACGGCAAGGTGGAGATGGATCCCAATGTACCGCAGATAGCATATTTCACGACATACGGCGCTTCTGAGATCAATGACCTGAAGAGCGTGCAGAAATATTCGACTTATGCCCTCAATGACTCGACATACGGTGACAAGTCTATGTTCCTTCTGCTGTCGGCTATGGAGAAGCAGGTAAAGACAAAGGAAGACTCCGTGCAGTTCGTACAGACCATGAAGGGCTATATTGGCAAGTATCCTGACGGCAAGGCAGATGATGCAGTGCTTGGCAAGATTGTGACTTTCTATTCCGCACCTCAGTATGCCGGTGAGATAGAGAAAATCCTCAATGATGCCATTGCTGCCAATGCCAACAACAAAATGGCATGGGCATTGAAAGGTCAGACCGAACTATTCAACAACAAATACGATGATGCCATCGAGGCAAACAAGAAGGCACTCGAGATTGACGAAAAATACACCCAGGTGCGTTTCAACCTCGCTGCAAGCCAGAGAGAGAAGGGCATGGCACTGATAGACAAGGCCGGAGGAACTTTAACTGAAGAGGCAAAGGCTTTGATCAACGAGGCTCTTGAAAACCTCAAAATTGTTCGCGAGCAAGACCCAAACCACGAACTCGTACAGTGGAAATACCCAATGGTACAGTGCTATTACATACTTGGCGACAATGCCAAGGTTGAGGAAATACAGGCTTTGCCGTAAATCTGAAATATAAAGCATTACGAAAAAAGTATGACACATAGGAAGTATTTGTTTCTTACAATGCTTCTCTTGATGACAACAAGTCCGTGCTTGAACGCTCAGAAAAAGGAGATTGCTCAGGCACGGGCTTATATAAAGAGCGGCAAGAATCTTGACAAGGCTGAGGAGTCAATGAGAAAATTGCTCACTGACAGCAGCAATGCCGGCAATGTCAAGATATATATGACGCTCGCGGAATCCGTAAAAAAGCAGTATGAGCAGATAAACGAAAAATTGTATCTGCGCCAGCCGTATGACACGGCGGCTTTTTTCAATACTGCCGGTAGGATGTTCGCCGCATTCGAGAAATTGGATAGTGTCCTCGTCAAGCATGGAAGGAAGAGGGGTTTGGCAGGGAAGACAAGATCCAAGAATGCGGAATACCTTAAAGCATACAGGGCAAACCTGTATAACGGAGGGGTATATTTCCTTAGGAACAATGATTTCTCAAAGGCTTTTCAGATGTTTCAGAAATATCTTGACTGCCGGACGCAGCCATTGTTTGCCAGTAGCGGTCTTGATTCAACGGATGTCCTTGTCCCTATGGCGGCATCACGTGCGTTGTACTGCGGCTACAGGCTGCACGACACTTCCATTGTCCTCCGTTGCCGGAATCTCGCAATGAAGGACACGCTAATGCTCGAGCGCACGTTGCAATATTTGTCTGAGACATATTCATTTATGGGAGACACGGCGGAATATGTCGCCACGCTCCACAATGGCATCGACCGTTTCCCGCAATCGGATTATTTCTTTACGCATCTGATGGACTATTACAGCAGCATTTCTGATTATGACACTGCATTAAGGATTGCAGACGATGCTATTGCAAATGATAGTTGTGGATTGCTGTATCTGTATGCGAAAAGCAACATAATGCTCAATATCGGTGAATATGAGGATTGCATACGGTTGTGCGACAGAATTATCTCTATTAACGATTCCTTGCCAGAGGCGTATTACAATGCCGGTATTTCCTGCCTCAAAATAGCTTTGTCAATGGAAAAGGGGCGTGTGGGCAAAAAGAAGAAACAGCGTATAAGGGATTGGTATTCACGCTCGTTGTCTTATATGGAGAAATACAGGGCAATGTGTCCGGAGGACAAGGACAATTGGGCTGCGGCATTGTATAACATTTATCTTAACCTAAATATGGGCAAGGAGTTTGAGGAAATAAACGCCTTGCTCAGGAAGCCATAGTGTCGTTTGGCGGAACGCTATCTGAACTTAACGTTCTGAAATCCCACGAGCCTGTCGCAGCGTTCGCCCAGCCCTTTGTAATATACGTATGCCTGGTATGAGTTCTCCGTTTGGTGGAAATTTCCCTCTGTGGGCATTGTCCGGGACACTCCGTACGGGTCAACCATGATATATTGGTAGTTGTAGTAACCCTGTTTCTGTAACACAGTTGCCTCGTAGCATGATTTCTCGCTGTTGTAGGTCATTTCATATTTGGGAATGAACATGTTGTTTGTCCACATCCCACTTATATATACCCTGCCGTCCACCTTATCCGGGCAATTCAGCTGGTAATGAACGAGTACATATTCTGACGTCCTGTCATTCTCGATGTTGTCGCTGTTGCGAATGTAGAAAGCCCCGTTGGCATCCTCGTCGTACAGGTAATTAAGCCGTTGCCCCGTGGCGAATGGGAACACATTGTAGTTGGTTCCGTCCCATTCAAGGCGGTCAATGCCCATCGTCGGATGGTGTATGTCAAGTATCTCATATTTGTGGAACTCGTTGCCGGCTTCAAATATAAGGTCTTTGCTGTGTTCCCACCGCAGCCCGTCTGCCATTATATACTGCGGTGCGGCGTTTATCTTCGCGTTGTCCCATCTCTGGTTCTGCGTCACCATTGTCTTTATCTGTATTTTGGGGTTGCTCACCGCCAAGCCCCCGTAGTTGACCGCCATAGACACTTGCTGATGCTGGTTGTTTATATCAATGTCCGTGTTTGACGAGACTTCCATCGAAACTCCCATCTGCGGTTCGAGAATCATGAAGCATGCGGCAAACATGGGCTCGTTGTCGTTGTTTTCGTCAAACACCGTCACCTTGTAGTTTCCGCTCAGTTTCATCCTGCATTTATTGTTGGGCAGAGTGAGCGAGTAGTGGTTGTACAGAACGTTGGTGTTCACCGACTCCACAACATCGTCTATGGTGTTCCCCTCGGCAAAGCCGTCAACGTAGTCGCTTGAGAACAGTTCGTCCGAAACAGTCCAGTCTGCCTCGCAATGTTCTATCTTGTAGGTGTATCTTTGGTAAGTGTGTGTCAGGTCATCGAACGATATGTGTATGCAGTTCGCGTCGCTTGTGCTGTTAAGTTTTATGACCGGTGGCAGCATCCAGTTCTCTCCTGTAACCACTTGCAGGGTGGCAATGCGGTCGTTGTAGATTTCGTTCCTTTGTGCTGCCGCGCCATACGGAAACAACATTGTGGCCAGCAGGACGTAAACAATCCGATACATAACATTTTTCTTTATGTAACGCAGAGATATGAAATTTTATTGTAACTTTGCACATGGAATGTAAAATGTTGATATGATACAGGTGGAAGTAAGCGACAATGTCCTGCGACGGGCAGTTGGTGAGGGCATGGACGGGTTTGTGCAGGTTTTCGTTGACCGCATATATGAAGCCATAGGCGGACAACTGACTGAGGAGAACATGCATGAACTCACCCCCGACCAAATCACACTTCTGGCATATATAATCTTGCGCGACGAGGTGATGGACGGAGGCTTCGTGCAACTTATTCACAACGGATACGGAGAGTTCATATTCAAGAATCCCTTTGCAAAGGCAGTCAAGGCCTGGGGTATGAAGGATCTGTGCCGAATGGTATATGATGTACACACCTTGTATGCGAAACATGGCAATGAAATTGCAAGGGACTGCAGCGATGAAGAGTTCATGGCGTTGTTCGAACAATATCCGGAATTTGACAAATATGACGATGAATTTGTGGAAAACGAAGAGCGTTTTACCGGCGAGGTTGCCGCATATATAGACTCTAATATAGCCAATTTCGCCACAATAGTATGAAGTGAAAGGGTTTAAGCTAAGATGAACAAGGAAGAGGAGTTGCTCAGGAAAAATAGTCCTGTAAAGATAAAGAACAAGAAGGCATCGTTTGAGTATTACTTCGTTGACGTGCTTACGGCAGGTATTGTGCTTACCGGCACGGAGATAAAGTCCATACGCATGGGTAAAGCATCACTCGTTGACTCATACTGCTATATACACAACGGTGAAATATGGGTTAAGGGAATGAACATCTCCCCCTATTTCTACGGCTCGTACAGCAACCACGAAAGCAAGCGCGAGCGCAAGTTGCTCCTCAACCGCAGGGAGATACGCAAGTTGGAGGAGGCTTCGAAACTCCCTGGCTATACAATCGTGCCCATACTGCTTTTCATAAACGACAAGGGTATGGCGAAGGTTGACATAGCCCTGGCACGAGGAAAGAAGATTTATGACAAGAGACAGACAATAAAGGAAAGGGAGGACCGGCGCGAGATGGACAGAGCCATTAAGAGGTTCTGACGGAGAGCCGGACCGCCGCGCCGTTTCGTTGTGGCTTAGATTAATAAACAGCCGCAACCAACGTATATTATAATGAAAGTAATGGAATTATATAATCCTTAATTTACATACATTCTTATGAGAAGATTATTACTTGCAATGATGATGGCACTTCTATTTGTTTCTCACGGACTTGCCAAGACACGCTACAAAATTGTGCGCAGCGCGGAGAAGAATGAGCAGACACGAGTCTATATCAATCCGCTGCACGATGTCAGCATGATTATTGAGCGCGACGGTGACAAGTCAATGACAATAGACGGCAAGCAGTTTTCGTTGTCAAACAAGATAGTAAAGGATAACAAGTACTATTCGTCACTGCAATATGATGCTACAGACCTTTCCGGACGTACCTACATAGTTAGTTTCAAACATTGGAAAGATGTTGATCCTGCACTGGAATATCAGATCGTAATTTTCTCGACATCAGACATATACAACTGGACATACTATCTCTCCGAGAAACCAGTGAAGACGGAATGATAATTTAAATTGATTTATGAAGAGAAAAAGATGGCACTTGCCGCCTGGAGGTGAAATCACCGAACTCGACAGGCGTGTGATGTACTGGGAAGCAAGAGGTAGGGAAGTACCCACCAGGGAACTGATAAAGACACCGGTACAGATTGAGGGTATAAGAATTGCCGGCGAACTCAACACCGCTGTCTTGGACGAGGTGGCGCGGAACATACATGATGGCATGTCAACACTCGAAATAGACAAGATTGTTTATGACTACACCACACAGCACGGCGGAACACCGGCACCGCTCAACTACGAGGGATTCCCGAAAAGTGTATGCACCAGCATAAACGAGGTCGTGTGCCACGGCATACCCAAGGAAGAGGACATACTAAAGGAAGGAGACATCATAAACGTTGACTGCACGACAATCCTGAACGGATATTTTGCCGATGCTTCGCGGATGTTCATAATAGGTAAGACAACACCGGAAAAAGAACAACTGGTGCGCGTGGCAAGGGAATGCCTCGAGATAGGGATGCAGGCGGCAACACCGTACTGCTTTGTTGGCGACATTGGCAATGCTATACAGAAACATGCCAAAAAATACAATTACGGCATAGTGCGCGACCTGTGCGGGCATGGTGTCGGCAATGCGTTCCATGAAGAGCCAGACGTGATGCACTACGGAAAGAAAGGTACGGGGATGTTGCTCGTACCGGGAATGGTGTTTACCATCGAACCAATGGTTAATATGGGTACGTGGAGGGTCTTCATAGATGCTGACGACCCATACGGCTGGGAGGTTATTTCTGAAGACGAGAAACCGAGCGCACAGTGGGAACACACCTTCCTTATGACGGAAAATGGACTTGAAATAATAACGTGTTGAGGTGAAAATGAACGATATATATATATTAGGAATAGAAAGCAGTTGTGACGACACCTCGGCGGCTGTACTTCGAAATGGTGTGTTGCTTAGCAATGTCACCGCATCGCAGGACGTGCATAGGGCATACGGAGGCGTGGTGCCGGAACTCGCATCACGCGCACATCAGCAGAATGTAGTGCCAGTTGTTGACCAGGCTCTGAAACGTGCCGGTGTGACAAAGGAACAACTTTCGGCTATTGCGTTCACACGCGGTCCGGGACTGATGGGGTCTCTGCTCGTGGGGGTGAGTTTCGCAAAAGGGCTGGCACGATCGCTCGAGATACCACTCATTGACGTAAATCACTTGCAAGGGCATGTCATGGCTCATTTTATAAAGGAGAGCGATGATGACTGTACGGCTCCGCCTTTTCCGTTTGTTTGTCTGCTTGTCAGTGGTGGCAACTCGCAGATTGTTAAGGTCAATGCTTACAACAACATGGAGGTGTTGGGACAAACCATAGACGACGCAGCAGGAGAGGCAATAGACAAATGCTCGAAGGTGATGGGGCTTGGCTATCCCGGAGGCCCGATAATAGACAGGCTGGCGCGGAAGGGCAATCCGCTGGAATACAAGTTCAGCGAGCCGAACATAGCAGGACTGGACTACAGCTTCAGTGGACTGAAGACCTCGTTCCTATACAGCCTGCGTGACTGGGTAAAGGAAGACCCTGATTTCGTGGAGCACCACAAAGAAGACCTTGCGGCATCACTTGAGCATACAATAGTGAATATATTGATGAAGAAACTCCGGATTGCCGTAAAACAGACAGGCATAAAGCATGTCGCGTTGGCAGGAGGAGTTAGTGCCAACAACGGACTGCGCAATGCTTTCCGTGAACACGCCAAACGATACGGATGGACGATTTACATTCCCAAATTCAGTTACACAACGGACAACGCAGCGATGATTGGCATAACAGGGTATTATAAATTCCTCGACCGTGACTTCTGTTCAATCGACAAACCAGCGTTCTCCAAGATTACATTCAAATAAATCAATACAACATGGAATTAGAAAACAGAATACTGAGCAGGGAAATTCATCAGCTCTTGTATGAAAGGAATATATCTCTTGGTACGGCAGAGAGTTGCACGGGAGGCAGGATTGCCGAGGCGATAATTGCAGCCCCTGGTGCTTCTCACTATTTCAAGGGAAGCATAGTGTCGTATGCCGACGAGGTGAAGGTGCGCCTGCTGAACGTTCCACGGAAACTCATTGATGAGAAAAATGCGGTGAGCGGGGAAGTGGCAATGGCGATGGTGGAAGGCGCGTGCGATGCCCTCAATGTTGACTATGCTGTAGCAGCAACTGGCTTTGCTGGTCCTGGTGGCGGCACTAAAGACATTCCTGTGGGCACTATATACATTGCTTGTGGAAAGAAAGGGGATATTGTGACGATGAAATTGAGCGGCGACGAGGGGCGTGACCCAAACATATCAAATGCCACGAACAAGGCGTTGCAACTTTTACTTAGGTATCTTGCAGATAAGATGTAAAAGACGAATACTGATGAGGGCATTACGACACAGTCATGCCCTCTACTCTTTTTTTACTTTCAGGCCAATCATTGTGCAGCATTTTCCATCCGTTTTAACATTATCAACGTTTTTTTGCGTTTTCTTTTTTTCAACATCATCACACTGATAGCAAAATGCCGTTAAACCTTTGTCCCGATTGTTAAAAGAGAACAAAAGATGCGACAACTTGACATTAGACACGTATTTTGCATATATATTTGCATCATTCAATAAGAGCAATATTAAAATTAGTATAAAATGAAAATGACAATGGAAAAGTTTAAAAGCATTTTTCTCTACTCAGTAGCAGTTGCTTCTTTGGCATTATCTGCCGGAGCATTCATCAAGGTAGATGCCGCAACGGCATCAGCACAGACACCGGTGGCAGTGGGCCAGCCCGTTGATTTGACATATGCGGCAGAAAAGGCTCTGCCAGCTGTTGTGCATATCAGATTCCTACAGAACAGCAAGGTCCGGGAGGTGGAAGTGGACTCCAACCCGTTCGGCGACTTTTTCGACCCGTTTGGATTCTTCGGCAACCCAGGAGGACAAGGTGGAAAGCAACGCCGCAAGGTGCAGACACCAAAGCGCGAGGCAACAGGCTCGGGCGTTATTATATCCACAGACGGATATATTGTTACAAATAACCATGTTGTGAACGGTGCTGATGAACTGACCGTGACACTCAACGACAACCGTGAGTTTTCCGCACGTATCATTGGCACGGACGAGACAACCGACCTTGCGCTGATAAAGATTGATGGCAAGAACCTGCCCACACTGCCTATAGGCGAATCGGACAAGTTGCGAGTTGGAGAGTGGGTTATTGCAGTGGGAAATCCTTTCAACCTAACTTCGACTGTCACCGCCGGCATAGTAAGTGCGAAGGCACGCACGCTTGGTGCAAACGGTGTGGAGAGTTTCATCCAAACAGATGCAGCAATCAATGCCGGCAACTCAGGCGGCGCGCTTGTCAACACCAAAGGTGAGCTCGTTGGTATAAACGCGATGCTTTATTCACAGACAGGTAACTATAGCGGCTACGGTTTTGCAATACCAACAACGATAATGAACAAGGTGGTTGACGACCTAAAGAAATATGGCACAGTGCAGCGTGCATTGATAGGCATTACTGGCATTGACGTTCATAAATATATTGACGATCAGAAACGTCAGGACAAAGAGGTTGATTTCGGTACAAATGAGGGCATATATGTTTCCGAAGTGCAGGATGGTGGTGCCGGTGATGAGGCAGGCTTGCAAAAAGGTGATGTGATAGTTTCAGTTGATGGGAAAAAAGTGACCAAAATGGCAGAGTTGCAGGAATATCTTGCCAACAAACGCCCTGGTGACAAGATTAGGATCACATTCCTGCGCAAGAAGAACAACAAGACTGTCAGCGTAACACTTAAGAACACACAGGGTAATACGAAGATAATGAAGGAGGCTGACATAGACGTGCTTGGCGCAACATTCCGGGAGGTTAACGATCAGGAGAAGAGGGAACTCGACATTTCATACGGGCTTAAGGTCACTAACGTGTCGGGAGGCATGATGAAAGGGCGCATAAACAAAGGCTTCATCATACTTAACGTCAATAGAAAACCTATGAAGAGCGTCAGCGATCTACAAGCGGAGGTGAAGGCTGTATCAAGGAGTGACGAGCCAGTGCTGCAGATAAAGGGAATCCAGCCGTCGGGAAGGGTTGACTACGTTTCTGTTCCAATAAACAACTGATGACGTTTTGCGACAAGCCTTGAGCTCAAATCGCAACTATAATTAAACATACATATAATTGTGTTGAGGGTGTGTCATAATTGACTATGGTCATTTATGGCGCACCCTCTTTCTGTAT
>OIQX01000049.1_pt1 | contig 37235 bp, 26 predicted proteins | sample 1586141 | NCBI WGS metagenome assembly OIQX01 (sample SAMN02675049, study PRJEB24791) | human gut metagenome, SKBSTL061 | isolation source: stool | host: Homo sapiens | place: USA
TCTAAACACAACTAAATGGAAATTTCTCTATAAATGAAGGTTTTGCAGAGGTCTCAATAACTTAAAAAAACAAAAAACAGCACAGGTTAACACCTAACTGTATATTATTTGTTGTATCTTTGCAAATCAATCGGATAAATAACAACAATCACGAGTCAATGAAAAAATTTAGATTGGTCGATAACGTGGCCGGGTGGCTGGTGTTTGCCGTCGCCGCAGTCACTTATTGCATGACCATTGAGCCGACAGCCAGTTTCTGGGACTGTCCCGAGTTTATCACGACCGGATATAAACTTGAAGTCGGACACCCGCCTGGAGCGCCGTTCTTCATGCTTACGGCAAACCTTTTCTCACAGTTCACAAGCGACGTGACACAGGTGGCGCGCATGGTGAACACTATGAGCGCGCTGCTGTCGGCAACGTGCATCCTGTTCCTGTTCTGGAGCATAACGCACTTGGTGAGGAAACTGCTTGTGCGGGACATCGGCGAGATGACCATAGCGCAGATGATAAGCATCGAGGCAAGCGGCATCGTGGGAGCACTGATATATACTTTCAGCGACACGTTCTGGTTCTCCGCCGTTGAGGGCGAGGTCTATGCCTACTCCTCTGCACTCACGGCAGTTGTGTTCTGGCTAATACTGAAATGGGAAGACCATGCCGACGAGCCACATTCTGACCGCTGGCTCGTACTCATTACATACATAACAGGGCTGTCGGTGGGTGTCCACCTCCTCAACCTGCTGTGTGTCCCGGCAATAGTCTTGGTATATTACTACCGCCGTTTCCCCGATGCCAACCTGAAAGGCTCGCTTGCCGCGTTAGGAATTTCATTCGTAATCGTCGCGGCTATACTCTATGGTGTCGTGCCGGGAATTATCACCGTTGGCGGCTGGTTCGAGCTGTTCTTCGTTAACACGCTGCAAATGCCGTTCAACTCGGGTACGATAGTCTACCTTCTGCTGCTTGTCGGCGTGGTGATATGGGCGATATGGGAGACTTTCTCAGACAAAAGCACCAAACGCCAGAACATTGCCTATCTCGCATCTGTCGGTATGCTCGGCATCCCGTTCTACGGATATGGCTGGGGAGCCTTCTTCATAGGAGTGATTGTCCTGGCCTGTCTTGCCTTCGTGCTATTCTACAAGCGCAATGGGAAGAATGTCGTCACGACACGCTTCAAGAACACCACACTGCTGTGCATGCTGATGCTGATGATAGGATACAGCTCATACGCGCTGATAGTGATACGCTCGGCCGCCAATCCACCAATGGACCAGAACTCGCCGGAAGACATCTTCACGCTGGGCTCATACCTCAGCCGCGACCAATACGGCTACCGTCCGCTGCTCTACGGGCAGGCATACACGTCTGAGGTGAAGCGCGACGACAAAGGATATCCCGTGCAGAATGTAGGCGCGCCAATCTACCAAAGGAAAGAGAAAGCATCGGCAGACGAGAAGGACTCTTATTTCGTAGTCGACCACAAGATAAACTATGTGTTCGAGCAGAACATGCTGTTCCCGCGAATGTATGATGCAGGGCACGCCGAGTCATACGAGAGTTGGATGGGAGGCATAAATGGCAGGACGGTCGCAGGACAATTCGGTGACAACATAAAGATGCCCACGCAGGCTGAGAACTTGTGGTTCTTCCTATCGTACCAATGCAACTTCATGTATTGGCGATACTTCATGTGGAATTTCGTTGGCCGGCAGAACGACATGCCTGGGAACGGCGAGGCAGAATATGGCAACTGGATAACAGGCATAAAGTTCATCGATAATGCAAGGCTTGGAGATCAGGACATGCTGCCGGACGAACTGAAGGCAAACAAGGGTCACAACGTTTACTACGGTCTGCCGCTGTTGCTCGGTCTGATTGGCCTGTTCTGGCAGGCTTTCTACCAGCGCAAGCGTAAAGTGACAGTTGACGGGAAGACCAAGGAAGAGATTGAACCGATAGGCATACGCCAGTTCTGGGTGGTGTTCTTCCTATTCTTCATGACTGGCCTTGCAATAGTCATATACCTCAACCAGACTCCCGTGCAGCCTCGCGAGCGGGACTATGCTTACGCAGGATCGTTCTACGCCTTCGCAATATGGTGCGGAATGGGCGTGGCAGCGATAATCGACCTGCTCGGAAGGATAAAGGTGAAGGGCATCGCGCCGGCAGCAGCCATTGCACTGGCATCGCTCGGAGTGCCAGTACTCATGGCATGTCAGAACTGGGACGACCACGACCGTTCAGACAGATATGTATGCCGTGACTTCGGACAGAACTACCTCATGTCACTGCAAGACAACAACTACCCGATAATATGCACAAACGGAGACAACGACACGTTCCCACTGTGGTATGACCAGGAGACGGAGGGAATAAGGACAGACGCACGCGTTTGCAACTTCAGTTACCTGCAAACCGACTGGTATATCGACCAGATGAAACGTCCGGCATACGACTCGCCAGCCGTCCCCATCAAGTGGGCAAGGATAAACTATGAGAGCGGCACGAACGACTGGGTCCCGATAGACCCGAGCGGGAAAGAACAGATAATGGAGTTCTACAGGCAAGACCCGGATGCGGCACGCAAACAACTCGGTGATGATCCGTTCGAGGTGTCGAGCATCTTCAAGTTCTGGCTGCACAACTCAGACCCGGACATGCACATAATTCCCACTGACACGCTGTATTTGAAAGTTGACAAAGAAGCCGTGAAACGCAGCGGAATGTTCATGCCGGTGGACAGCATACCGGACAAGATGGTGATTTCGCTGGCAGGACGACGTGGATTGTCAAAGTCTGAAATTATGCTTCTCGAGATGCTTATGCAGTGCAACTGGACACGTCCATTGTATATCGCGACCACAGTAGGTACGGAAAACTACCTTAACCTCGGTGAGTTCTTCGTCAGCGAAGGACTTGCAAACCGCGTGACACCGTTCAAGACGAACAAGGAGGGCGTGAGGAATTTCGACACGAAGCGTGTTTATGACAACCTTATGAAGAGGTTCAAGTTCGGAGGTATAAGCAAGAAAGGCATTTACATCGACTGGACGGTGATGCGCATGTGCTACACCCACCGCAGGCTGTTTGGTGAACTTGCCCTCAATCTCATCGTGGAGGGAAAGACTGCCAAGGCACTGGAAGTGCTCGACCGTGGCGCAAAGGAAATCCCTCCTTACAACGTGCCCATCAACTACAGCAGCGGCGGGTTTGAATATGCCAAGGCATACATTATCGCCGGCAACATAAAGAAGGCCAAGCCATGGCTTGACGAGACTTTCAGGAATGCCGAGCAATATGTAAAGTGGTACTTGTCGCTGAACGACATCCGCTTCTCGCAGTCGTCCAACGAATGCATGAACAATCTGTACATAATGAACAAGTGTATCGAGATTGCGGATGCCTTCGGCGATAGTTACAAGATGAATCTTCAGAAACGCACAATAACGCTCGGGGATCAATTCCGAAAGAGGTCGGGAATGTAGTTGCGTCTTTGAAAAGGACAGGAAGTTGGAAGTCAAAAGGAATATGCTTCCTTCATGACTTCCAACTTACAAAGTTCGAAATATTGACATTGGAAATTAACGGTTAATATACAAACGTGTTTATAGAACAACCTGCCAAATGGTTGCGGTGGCTATACCCCAATGCAACTTGGAGAATGGACCCTAACGAGAAATCGGTATATCTGACATTCGACGATGGTCCCATACCAGAGGCGACACCGTTCATCCTCGACACGTTGAAGCAGTTTGGTATTAAAGCGACGTTCTTCATGGTGGGCGACAATGTCAGGAAATACCCGGAACTGTATGACAGGATTGTGAAGGAGGGGCATCAGATAGGAAATCACACGATGAACCATATCGGTGGCTTCAAGCACTGGACGACAACGTACATCATAAACACCTATCAGGCAAACGAGTACATACACGCACACTTGTTCCGCCCACCACACGGATGGATGCGCCACAGCCCTTACTATTGGCTGAGCAAGTATTACAGGATAGTGATGTGGGACGTTGTTACACGCGACTACTCTAAAAAAGTGACGGCAGAGGACGTTCTCGAAAATGTGAAAAGGTATTCCCGCAACGGGTCGATAATAACATTCCACGACTCGCTGAAAAGTATAGGCAAACTGCACTACGCACTGCCCGAGGCACTGAAATGGCTGAAGGAACAAGGATATGAATTCCGGACTTTCGAATAGGATAAAAGCCGAGGCCATGCGTCTCGGCTTTTCCGTGTGTGGCATATCACGGGCAGAAGCGGTGGATAAAGACGAGGCAAAAAGGTTCACGTCATGGCTCGGCATAGGTGGAAATGCGACTATGGCATATATGGAGAACCACTTGGAGAAACGACTCGACCCACGGCTTCTCGTTCCAGGCACGCGCAGCATCGTGTCTGTCGCTCTGAACTATGCCCCAGCAAAACGATTGCCCAAAGGGGAATACCAGATCGCCGCGTATGCACTGGGACAGGACTATCACGACATAGTGAAGGGCAAACTGCGGGAGTTGGCGTCGAATATATTTGGGGAACGCGCCAACGAGGAGGGGAAAGAGATAAGGGTTTTCTCTGACAGCGCACCGGTATTGGAACGTTACTGGGCAGTGAAGGCAGGGATTGGCTGGATCGGGCGCAACCACCAACTCATTGTCCCGCGTGCCGGCAGCATGTTCTTCCTCGGCGAAATGTTTGTGCCAGTGGAACTTGAATATGACTCGCCTATGGAAACACGGTGCGGGAAATGCCGCAGGTGCATTGATGCCTGCCCAACCGGGGCATTGGCAATAAACGCCGGAAACAGTATGCAAAGCACATTCCTCTCGTCAAAATGCCTTTCTTACCAGACGATAGAGAACCGTGGGGACATCCCCGATGACATGGCAGCCGCAATGGGCGACACCATTTATGGATGCGACCGCTGCCAGCAAGCGTGTCCGTGGAACAAGTATGCCAGTCCAACCGAGGAACCTTTGCTGCAACCCAAGGAAGAGCTGATGGAGATGACGCGCGAGCAATGGCAGGCACTCAGTGAGGAAGACTACCGAAGACTTTTCAAGGGGAGTGCCGTGAAAAGAGCGAAATACGAGGGACTGATGCGTAACATAAACAGCGTGAGACAATCAATGGACAGGAAACAGAATGGTAAGATGAACAGGGAAGAAGAAATAACAAATGTTGTGAACGAGTTTTTCCATGAATTTACATGGGGCATAACGGCAAAGGAAACTGGCAAGACACCGGAAATGATAGAGCCAAAAATGCTCAAGCGAGTGATGCTTGAGCATTATGAAGAGATTGCAGACGCGTTCCATCACGCTGCATACCCGAGGATTGCTGCAATAAACGGCATTGAAGTGCCTGGCATACCAGAGACCATAACACCGGATATGATGCGCTCGGCATGCGCATCTGAAGAACTGTTCAACGCGATGGTTGAGGCATACCGCCGCAATTTCATCTCACTGCTTAAAGGCATCGCCCTGTAAAGCAGGCTATACAGATTGGTTTCCAAACTCAGCAGACTTCCACGCCCTGCAAGAATACCCGGCTAATGACAGGTGTCGTGTATGCATAAGGTATGAATGCAAGTGACGGGATCGGCTGCGTGATGAAAAAATTGGCTGCCATGCCAGGGGCGATTGACCCATAGCGGTCACTAAGTCCCATTGCCGCCGCACTGTTTATTGTCGCGGCATTGATGGCCTCCTCTGGCTGAAGGCGCATCTTGATACATGCGAGTGACACGGCGAATTTCATGTCGCCAGACGGTGTTGAACCGGGATTGTAGTCGCTTGCAATGGCAACAGACAGTCCGGCACCAATCATCTTGCGACCCGGTGCAAACGGCATGTTGAGGAAGAAAGACGTTCCGGGCAATGCCGTCGGCATGGTTTCCGTGCCGCGCAACATCTCAATGTCCTCGTCAGTCATGCTTTCGAGATGGTCAACGGAAAGAGCCGAATGCTTGACGGCAACCTCAACACCTCCTGACGGCGCGAGTTCCTCACCGTGAATCTTGCCACGCATACCATAACGGCTGCCGGCCTCCAATATCCGCGATGTCTCCTCGAACGTGAAGAAGCCCTCATCACAGAACACATCGACGAAGTCCGCCAAGCCTTCGGCAGCCACGGCAGGCATCATCTCGTCTATGACAAGGTTCACATAGTCTGCCTGCGACATACCCCTTGCAACAGCATGTGCGCCGAGGAAAGTGCTCATAACCTTTAGTGGAGTGGCTTCCTTGATACGGCGTATCACGCGGAGCATCTTTAGCTCGTCCTCAGTGCTGAGGCCGTAACCGCTCTTTATCTCAACCGCACCAGTTCCTTTCCTTATTATCTCGCGCACACGGGTCATGGACTGCTCAAACAGTTCGTCCTCCGACAGTTCGTGAAGACGGTCTGCGCTGTTAAGTATTCCTCCTCCGCGCCGTGCTATCTCGGCATAACTTAGTCCGTTTATCTTATCCACAAACTCCTGCTCTCGGCTGCCTGCAAACACCAAGTGTGTGTGGCTGTCACAGAAAGAGGGAAGCACGGAGCCACCTTCAGCGTCAACAACGGTGTCAGCCTGCCGCTCGAATGATGCCGCAGCGTCACGGTCTTCCTTCATTGAGCCGTATGCCTTGAACACCCCATCGGTGACAAACAGCCAAGCGTCTGGGATGGAAAGGAGTTCCGACATCTCGGCTCCTTTCCTCCTCATCAATCCTTTAGGATTGAGACCTGCAAGCGTTCCGATGTTCTTTACAAACAGCCTCATTTGCGCAGGAACTCTATTGAACGCTGGATATACGGGTACATAAGCACGTCGTTGTCTATGAACGGTACGGTCTTGCGGTACTCATTGTATATCTCCATGATCTTAGGCGATGACTTCAAAGGCTTGCGGAAGTCGAGAGCCTGTGCGGCGTTGAACAGCTCAATGGCAAGGACACGCTCTGTGTTGAGAATTACCTTGTAAAGTTTGATTGCCGCGTTTGCCCCCATGCTGACATGATCCTCCTGATCCTGGCATGACGGTATGCTGTCAAGTGACGAAGGTGTCGCAAGGCTCTTGTTGAGCGACACGCACGATGCGGCAGTGTATTGCGTTATCATAAAGCCACTGTTGAGTCCCGGGTTGGCTACGAGGAAATCAGGAAGTCCGCGCGTGCCTGACACCAGGCGGTAGATACGGCGTTCCGATATGTTTGCCAGTTCGCTGATTGCTACCGACAGGAAATCCATTGGCAGGGCTATGGGCTCGCCGTGGAAGTTGCCCGCAGATATGATAAGGTCTTCGTCGGGACATACCGTAGGATTGTCGGTTGCCGAGTTTATCTCCGTGTCTATCACTGATGTGACATACCTTATTGTGTCCTTGACCGCTCCGTGAACCTGCGGCGCGCAGCGGAAAGAATACGGATCCTGCACATGAGTCTTCTTTGCCTTTATCATTTCCGACCCTTCGAGCATCTCCTTCATCCGTGCCGCCGTTTCCAACTGTCCCTTGTGAGGGCGCACGAGGTGAACAGCCTCAGTGAACGGCTCAATTCTTCCGTCGTAAGCGTCGAGTGACATTGACGCTATCCGGTCTGCCCAGTCACTCAGACGGTATGCCTGAAGCAATGCCCATACGGCAAATGATGCCATGTTCTGCGTGCCATTAAGAAGTGCGAGACCTTCCTTGCTTGCCAGTTCTATAGGCTCCCATCCTTTTTTGCGCAGCATCTCCTCGCCTGATATGACTTTACCCTCATATTCAACCTCGCCAAGTCCGACGAGTGGCAGACAAAGGTGAGCCAGCGGAACAAGGTCGCCGGACGCGCCGAGCGAGCCCTGACGATATACAACCGGGTATATGTCGTTGTTGAAGAAATCAACAAGACGCTGCACGGTGTCGAGCTTGCAGCCAGAATACCCATAACTGAGCGACTGCACCTTCAGAAGAAGCATTATCTTCACTATTTCATTAGGCACGCGCTCGCCAGTTCCGCAGGCATGGCTCTTGATGAGGTTTATCTGCAAAGTCTTCAGTTGGTCCTTGCTTATAGACACCCTGCACAAAGATCCAAAGCCAGTTGTCACGCCATACACCGGCTCTGTGCTGCTTGCTATTTTCTCATCAAGATATTTGCGGCAACGCTCGATGCGCTTCCTTGCGTCGCCGCTAAGTTCTATCTTATAGTTGTTATAAACAATCTCCCCAACGCGCTCAACGGAGAGATGGTCTGCACTAATCTTATGTATCATTGTTATTTGCTATCTTGTTAAAACTGATTAATTATATCATCATCAACTATGTTAGGTATCGTCACCTTCAGTTCGGGAGTACGCTCCATCTCACGTTTGATGGCATCCATCGAACCTTTGTTGCGGGCCCATGAGCGGCGTGCGATACCATTGTTGACATCCCAGAAAAGCATGTTGCGTATCTTGCGGTCTGATTCCTCGCTTCCGTCAATGACCATGCCGAAGCCGCCGTTTATCACTTCGCCCCAGCCAACGCCTCCGCCGTTGTGAATGCTGACCCACGTTGCGCCACGGAACGAGTCGCCTATGACATTCTGCACGGCCATGTCCGCACAGAACTGCGAGCCATCGTATATGTTGGATGTCTCGCGGAACGGGGAGTCCGTTCCAGAAACGTCGTGGTGATCACGGCCAAGCACAACCGGACGGCTGATCTCGCCACGGCGTATGGCATCATTGAAGGCGAGTGCGATTTTCATTCGGCCTTCTGAGTCGGCATACAGTATGCGCGCCTGTGAGCCTACGACGAGATGATTCTTACCTGCCTCCCGTATCCAGTGCAGGTTGTCGGCAAGTTGTCCCTTAATGTCATCAGTGGCCTTGCCGAGCATGTCTTCAAGAACCTCTGCGGCCAGACGGTCTGTGACGGCGAGGTCTTCCGACTTGCATGAAGAGCAAACCCAGCGGAAAGGACCGAAGCCGTAGTCAAAGAACATCGGGCCCATGATGTCCTGGACGTATGACGGATAGCGGAACTTCGTCTTTGAGCCTTCTGCAAAGATGTCTGCCCCTGCCCTGCCAGCAGTGAGAAGGAATGCGTTGCCATAGTCGAAGAAATACATCCCGCGTGCGGTAATCTTGTTTATCGCAGCCACCTGGCGGCGCAGGGACTCATATACTTTCTCCTCGAACAACTCAGGCTTCTCCGCCATCATCTTCTTTGACTCCTCAAGCGTCATTCCTACAGGATAGTACCCACCTGCGAAGGCATTGTGAAGCGATGTTTGGTCGCTGCCAAGGTCAACGCGGATCTCGTCCTTTGCGAGACGTTCCCAAAGGTCAACAATATTGCCGACGTATGCCATGGAAACCACATGATGCTCCTCTACAGCCTTACGTATTGCAGGTATCAGTTCGTCGAGATTGTCGTGCATCTCGTCAACCCATCCCTGCTCGTATCTCTTCCTGGCAGCAAGAGGATTGATTTCCGCAACAACGCTAACCACGCCTGCTATGTTACCTGCCTTCGGCTGTGCGCCAGACATGCCTCCGAGGCCGCTACTTACGAACAGCGGAATGCGTTCTGGATTGTCGCCCATCACCTTTCTCGCGGCATTTAGTACGGTAATCGTCGTGCCGTGAACAATTCCCTGCGGGCCGATATACATATACGAGCCTGCCGTCATCTGTCCATACTGGCTCACGCCGAGTGCGTTGTCACGCTCCCAGTCGTCCGGCTTGCTGTAGTTTGGTATCACCATGCCGTTTGTTACGACAACCCTCGGCGCGTTCTTGTGCGATGGGAACAATCCAAGCGGATGTCCGCTGTACATCACGAGCGTCTGCTCATCGGTCATCTCCGAGAGGTATTTCATCACGAGGCGATACTGTGCCCAGTTCTGGAACACGGCACCGTTGCCACCGTATGTTATCAACTCATGCGGATGCTGTGCCACTGCCTTGTCGAGATTGTTCTGTATCATCATCATTATTGCAGCCGCCTGCTCCGAGCGATGAGGATATTCATCGATCGGACGTGCATGCATGTCGTATGTCGGACGGAAGCGGTACATATATATACGTCCGTATTTCTTCAGTTCCTCTGCGAACTCCGGCGCAAGCGCGGCGTGCATCTCCTTAGGGAAATAGCGCAGTGCGTTGCGCAGCGCAAGCCTTTTCTCCTCTGCGGTGAGGATGTCCTTGCGCTTAGGGGCATGGTTTATCCCTTTGTCGTATGGCGGCATTTCGGGCAGTGTCTGCGGTATTCCAGCCCGTATCTCTTTTGCAAATTCTTCTTTCGTCATATTGTTTTATATTTTTATTGCCAGTTATTAATTACATTACAAATTACCAATCACCTTCTCTACGATCGCCATGATCTTCTTTTCCTCCCCATTGGCCTTGGCAATCATATCCTCTGCCTCAGCCACAAGAGCATCTGCCTTCTCACGGTCTTTCAGGGAGGAAGCGTTTATCTTCACGTTGAGCCCGGCCCCGAGAACTGCCGCGCGGGCAGCAAGCGCACCGACGCCGGCGTCAGAGACACTGTTGGGATTGCCTTCCTCCGCCATAGCCTTGCATATCTCGAACGCGCCGAAGGCAGCCTTCATTGTGCGGAGCGGCACCTGTGTGGCATACAATGTGGCAGCCTGTATTGCCTCGCTGCGTGCAGCCTTGTCCTCTTCGGTTTTCTTCGGCATGCCGAATGCTGCCATTATTCGGTTGAATGCCTCGGTGTCCTCATCTACGAGGTGTATCAACTCCGACATAAGTTCCTGCCCCTTGTCAGCCCATACGGAGAACTCGTGGCACCGCACGTCCCATCCGGGCTTGTGCGAGGAGAGGTTCGCGACCATCGTTCCAAGCGCGGCGCCGAGCGTTCCCATGTATGCGGCAATGGTTCCTCCGCCTGGCGCAGGACTCTCGCGCGATGTCTCAAGTGCGAAATCCTTCACTGTCAGGTCTGCGAGCAGTGGCTTCTTGTTTGCATCCTCAAGGAGATATTCTATCACTTTCTCGCGCGGGTTGAATTCTTTAAGGTCTTCAAGCCCGAGTGACTTTATCGCAATCAGGAGTATGTCTTCCTCCGGAATGCCCGTCGAGCGGTTCTGCTTTTCCAGGAAATAACGTCCTGCCTCAACCAACACGCGCTTGGGAATGAGACCGACGATTTCGGTTCCCGTCACCCTGACACCGCGCAGCGCAGCGCACCGGCAAACCTCGTCGAACGCCTTGTGCAGCGGTGTTACGTTGATGTTGGTGATGTTCATTGACACCTGTGCAATCTTGTACTCATCTATAAACCAGCCTATGGCCTTTGTGCTTTTGAGAGTACCGGGCTGCATCACCGTCTTGCCATTCGCGTCTTTCTTAGGTTTGCCGGTGATTGGATTGCCCTCGCGCACCGGGCGGCCCTTCTCACGGACATCGAACGCTATGGCATTCGCACGCCTGGTTGACGTTGTGTTTAGGTTGAAGTTCACCGCAACGAGGAAGTCACGCGCGCCAACTGCCGTGCATCCCGTCCGTGCGGCACGCTCGTCGATTGGCCTTGCGCCAAAGTCCGGCTGCTTGCCCGGTGTGGAAAGTTTATCAGCAATCGCCTCATATTCACCTTCGCGGCACACTGCAAGGTTGCGGCGCTCCTTCGTGTAAGCGGCAGCCTCATAGCAATAGCACGGGATCTCGAGCTCATCGGCAATGCGCTTTGCCAATTTGCGCGCCATCTCTGCACACTCCTCAAGCGTTATGCCTGCAACCGGGATGAGCGGAAGCACGTCGGTGGCGCCCATGCGCGGGTGTGCGCCGTGATGCTGGCGCATGTCTATCAGTTCCCCGGCCTTCCTCACGCTGCGGAATGCAGCCTCCACTACGGCATCCGGATCGCCGACGAAAGTCACCACGGTGCGGTTTGTTGCCTCCCCTGGGTCAACGTCGAGCAGACGCACACCATCCACGCCCTCAATCTCGTTTGTAATCTGTTTGATAACACTAATGTCGCGGCCTTCACTGAAATTAGGCACGCACTCAACAATACGTTTGATGTTATTCATTATGTAATATATTAGATTTGGATTTGCTTGTTCAAATTTGTTATTTATCTATCAACTGCAAATTTATTGTTTTTCCATCAATTATCCAAAATTTTAATGTTTTTTCATCTGCTGGATACAATATATTGCCGTCACAGTTCACTTTGCCTTGTCATAAGCATGTACGGGATAGTCGATGGTGTAGTGCAGTCCACGGCATTCTTTCCGCTCTATCGCCTGACGGGTTATCAGGTATCCCACGTTTATCATGTTACGCAGTTCGCAGATGTCACGGCTGGCCTTCACGCGGCGGAACAGTTCCTCCGTCTCCTCATACAGTATGTCAAGCCTGTCCCATGCTCTCTTCAGACGCAGGTTGCTTCTCACGATGCCCACATAGTTCGACATTATCTCACCGACCTCCTTTATGCTCTGCGTGATAAGCACCTTCTCCTCATTCGTCATTGTGCCTTCGTCGTTCCACTCTGGTATCTGGTCGTTGAAGTCATAAAGGTCAACGTGCTCCAGCGAATGCTTTGCGGCGGCATCGGCATACACAACTGCCTCTATGAGGGAATTGGAGGCGAGGCGGTTTCCACCGTGCAGCCCAGTGCATGAACATTCGCCGATGGCGTAAAGACGCTGTATGCTCGAGCATCCGTTGAGGTCAACCTTTATTCCTCCGCACATGTAATGGGCCGCAGGGCGAACCGGTATGTAGTCCTTGGTGATGTCTATGCCTATGGTCTTGCATTTCAGGTATATGTTCGGGAAATGCCGGCGTGTCTCATCTGCGTTTTTATGTGTCACGTCAAGGCACACGTGCGACAGTCCGTGCATCTTCATCTCCTTGTCTATCGCCCTTGCCACGATGTCACGCGGAGCAAGCGACAGACGCTTGTCGTACTTCTCCATGAACGACTCTCCGGTAGGCAGGCGCAGCACGCCGCCGTAGCCACGCATCGCCTCGGTGATAAGGAATGCCGGATGTGTCTCTCCCTGTGAATAAAGTGCCGTGGGGTGGAACTGCACGAACTCCATGTCCTGCACCGTTCCCTTGGCGCGATAAACCATTGCCTCGCCGTCCCCAGTCGCTATTATCGGGTTCGTCGTGGTCTGATAAACGGCCCCGCACCCGCCGGTACAAATCAACGTTACTTTCGAGAGATATGTGTCAACCTTCTGGGTGTCAGGATTAAGCACATACGCGCCATAGCAGTTGATATATGGTGTGCGCCTTGTTACCCTTGCACCGAGATGATGCTGGGTTATTATCTCAACGGCAAAATGATTTTCCTTTATTTCAATGTCGGGATTGTTCCTCACGGCATACATCAGCCCGCGCTGTATCTCTGCTCCGGTGTCGTCGGCATGGTGCAGGATGCGGAACTCGGAGTGACCGCCCTCCCTGTGCAGGTCGAACGAGCCGTCTGCCTTCTTGTCGAAGTTGACCCCCCACCCCAGCAGTTCGTTTATCTGTTCCGGTGCATTGCGCACCACCTGTTCCACGGCTGCGCGGTCAGAAATGTAATCGCCTGCTATGATGGTATCTGAAATGTGTTTTTCAAAGTTGTCAAGTTGCAAATCAGTGACAGAGGCAATGCCTCCCTGTGCAAACGAAGTGTTGGCTTCGTCAAGAGCCGTCTTGCATATCATGCAAATGCTGCCTTTCCTTGCACGGGCCACCTTCAGGGCGTAACTCATTCCGGCGACACCAGCGCCGATAATGAGGAAATCGTATTTATAAACCATAAGGCATTGTGTTTATCATTTCACGAGTGCAAAAATAGCAATAAAGGTTGTAAATAACAAATTATTACGCCGGCAATGTGGAAAAGACACCCTTATTTGACTCGCAGCCTTGCGGCTGGCGCGACAACGGAACTCCCGCAGGCTTCTCTGCGAAAGCCTGCGGGAGTTATTTTGCAGGGCGGCGCGCACGCGGCGTGCCATAGCCCTGTGTTCAAGCCATGACTTAGTCGATGACTATCTTTGCGGTCTGTACATGCACGCCGTCTGTAGCCCTCACGAGATATACACCCGACGGAACACGTCCGCGTAGTTCCCGTGCGCTGAGCGGCAGGCTGAACGTGCCAACCTTCGCGCCGGAGAGGTTGAACAGTACTGCCTCGCCCTTTTCGAGGGTCACCGATACGTCGCTGATACCTGTCACCGCATCGACAATCCTGTCGAAGTCGGTCTCGTCGGTGTCGACGAACATGAAGCGGTCGTGCTGTATGCCGTCAACGTCTGCCGTGAAGAAGTAGTGTGCCTTGCCCTCGGCAAACGGCGTAACCGTCCTGCCCACGAGGTCAACGAGCTTGAGGTTCTCGTAGTCGAGCTGCCACATGTTCAGCTCCATGTCATACTCCTTGCCCTTGGCGGTCTGCACGCTGAACGTGCTTCCGTTGATGGTCGGCAGGCTGGAGACCTGTACGTTCTTGCCGTCGCTCGTCGTGGCGAACACAGACGGCTCGCCCATATTGAGTTTCTCGCCCTCCAGGCCGTTGTCGTAGGCCGCAGTTGCGTCCTGCTCCTGATAAGCCCAGAACCTGTCATACACGCTGCCGTTGTCCATCTTCACCAGCACGCTGCCTCGGTTGAAGCCCTCGCCAGTCCCGTTGCGCCTTGCGCGCAGCGGAGTCGACACAGTGTCAATGTGCGATGCGTAAGGGATGGTGAGTTTGCCGGTCGTCTCGCTGTAAACGGTTGGGGCTTTGTATTTGACCATGAAGCCCTGCATTGGTGCGATGACGGCAGTCATTCCGTTCTCGCCGGCCTTGCTTACAGGTACAGCCTCGTAGCCTCCCTTTGACGTTGACGATTGTCCGCTTTGCGTCTTCCAGTCGTTCCAGCGGCCGGTGGTGTAGATGTATACGGTGTTGTCCATCTCAACGCCTTCCTCGCCGGATTCCAGAGTGACGTTGCCAATGCCGATGCCCGACGTGAACGAGTTGCCCACGATGTTGTAGCCCAGGCCGTAGCGCTTGCCGTTTTCATCGGCAGCCTTGGACTCCGAAACCACCTTCGCATGACGCGTCAGGGCTATCTCCTGATCGCAGAGGTTCAGCTTGCCGGTGAACGTCCCGCGGTCAAGGATGTTGCCAGCCTTGTCCTTGAGCACCGGAACTGTCTCGTATGCCCGGAATGCCTTCATCACGTCATCGTTGCCGATTGATTTCCACTTGCGGTAGTAGTACAGATCGGAGTTCTCCTTCTCGTCGTAAGCCCTCACGTAGAGTTTACGGATGGCATCGCCCTTCTTTGCCTCCGTCACCGGGATGCCAATGAACTGCCAGTCGAAGTAGTCTGGAAGTGTCTTCCTGTACTCTGGTGATGTCTGGTCCTGGTCGTCAACGGCGGTGTGCGTCTTCGTGAAGTCGTACTTGCCGAGCGACTTGTACTCAACTGTGGCATATATGGTGGATGCGCAAGAGTTCTTGTTATTCAGCAGGAATGACCCAACGTGCTTTCCGTCGTCGGTGGTCTTGATAAGGAGTTTGTCCTTGTCTCCGTCGGTCTCGAAGCCCTTCACTTCGGTCACCGTGATGCCACCGTTGCCAGCGACCACCACTGCCGGGTGTCCCGGTGTCTTCTTCGTGGCCTCACCCACGAACTTCTCGTTCGGCGCCTCGTTCACGAGTTTGCGGAAGTTTAGGAACTTGCCCTCGGGCAGGTTCATGTCGCGCACTGCCACCTTGTTGTCGCCCTTGATGTCGAGCTGGTTGTTGGCGAAGACGATGCTCTGTCCCTCCTTTGGAACGCCCACCGTCCAGTTGCCGCCATTGTTGAAGTCGTTGTCGATGATGCCCAGCCAGTAGTTGTTGCCGCAGGCATTCTCATCGTCGTCGTATGCCGAGCCGGCTGTCTGGCCCTGCTTTCCGTCAACGTCTGCTGCGCCGCCCTTGCAAACGGCCAACGGCACTCCGTCCGCATCCACGTTGCCGGCAATCATGCCGCCTTCCTGGATGCTCATGTTTTCCTTGCCGTAGCCTACGAGCATATCCTCGGTGACTTTGTCGCCGCCCTCTATGGCGTCAGAGCATCCGTCACCGTCGCTGTCAAGGTCGAAGAAGTTAGGTATGCCGTCCATGTCGTCGTCGCATGGCAGCATCAGCGTTACCAACGTGTTCACCTGTCCGCTCTGGTCGGCGCTCTGTGTGAATGCGAAGAACTTCTTCTCCGGGTCAACGTTCAGGTAGGAAAGTCCCACATTGCGTGTCAGGTCGGCGTCCTCGTTGTTGAACAGCACCTTCTTTGTGCCCTCCTTCTCGAAGACAGTGTAGCGTCCGTCGTTGAGGTCGGTGTAGAGTTCCGTCTGCGACAGCGCGGCGGCGTTTGTCAGGATGTTTATGCCAAAATTGTTGTTGGCGTGGAACGTCGATGTCGGCGTCGACTGCATCAGCACATACGGCCGCGCGGTGCCTCCAATCTCCCATGTTGTCATCGTCTTGCCGTTGGAGTTGAGTGTCATGAAGCGGTCATCGTCAATGGCATAGTTGCTGATCGTAATGGTCACGGCTTCACTTTCGGCTTTGTATCCGAACTTGTCGGAGATGTCAAGAGTGATTGGGTCTTTAGACGCCGAATTGATGTCGAGTACCGACGGCAGCAGCGTGACCACGCGTCCCACTTGCGGCTTGTCGTTGAGGTAGTTGGGATCGTTGACGATGGTGGCGAAGAGGCCTTGCGTCTTCACCCCTGGCCTGTACCGCACCCACCTTGGGTTGGTCATGTCGCCCAGATCATGGTCTTTCAGTGTCAGGTTGTCGGCCTGGATGTCGCTGCACTCGGTATCGTTCAGTATGCCGTCGTCGTCCCAGTCCTTGTCGCCGGGCGTCACAGTGCACTCCTTGAAGAATATCTGCGCGCCTACGTTCTGCGAGAACTCACGCTGTAGGTTGAAATCTCCGAAGCAGTCGTAGTGGTACACCTCGCCGAAGTGGTCGGTGAGTTGTGTAATGATTATGGTGTACAGGTATCCAGCCTCTATCTTGTTGGCCGGTATGAGCGATGCCCCGCGCACCGTCACGGTGTCCGGATACTCCTCCGTACCGGGTATAGTGTCGGTGCCGATTTGCTTATAGCCTACAATTTCTCCGTTCTCGGTGATTGGCTGGTCATAGTCGTATATCGGCACGATGATGTCCGGTGTCTTTATCTTGGTGCTCGAGGTCTCTGCGGTCGCGCCGCTCACCACCTTCTCGATGTCGTGCTTGCCCTTGTGCCTCCACACGTCGTATTTGAACTTGAACGGTCCCTCGCCGCCCATGCTCTGGAACGTTGCCCAGTAGTCAGCGTCGCCGGCGCAGTATGACGCGAAAGACTTTGGCGCCTTGTCGCTTACGGTGATGTCCGCGTGCGGCATACTGTTGTCTATGTCGGGGCGTTCTTTGATGTCCTTGCAGGCAATCTTCACGCCTGGGTTCTCCTCTGTGCCGATCTCTTCAGGGGTCGGCGTTGCGTAGCCCTGACCGTTGTTGGGATCTGCCGTTTCGGGCGTGCCGGGGTCAGTGTTGTAGTTGTATACCACGGCATTGTCCCCTTCCTGCCAGTGTTTTGGTTTCGAAATACTTTGATAGATGCTCTTGGCGCACTGAAACCTGCTGCTCCACACTTTGATGCGCGTATATGTATCATCAAAGCCTGTGACATCTGAACCCTTTATCGTCGTGACAAGCTGGTTCTGTGCATTGAGGCATTTGTTGTTGTAGAACGTGCAGTTGTATATCGAGTCAATCAAGGTGATATTGCCCACTAAATCATAGGTACACGACCTCGCATATATCGCCCCGCCAAGGCCTTGGCTCTTCGATACGTTGTTGACGAAAACGCCGTCCTTGAACGTCACCGTACCTTTCTGTAACATAAAGAGGTCTAACACGCCGCCCTGCGCGCTCGCGCCACTTGCGTTGGTGGTGTTCTCCGCCACGTTACCGTAGAACACGTCGGAGTGTGAGACAACCCCCTCTGGTTTACTATAATCTATACCGTCCGCACGCTGTACCTGGAACACGCCACCTACCTCGGCGCGGTTGTTGTAGTAGCGGTTGTTCTCCGAGTACAACCAGCCGGTTCTCTGCCACACGGCACCACCGCCGCCCTTCGACACATTGCCCTTGAAGAGGTTGCCCTTTAGTACCATTCCCTTGCATGCGTCGCTCTGCGAGATTGCGCCGCCGCCGTTGCCCGCCTTTTCGTATCCGCGCGCATTGTTGCTGGTGAACACGCAGTTGTATACATGCAACTCGTGCGTGGTGCTCATCTGCCCGATGGCTCCGCCGTTGTTGGCGGTGTTGCCGTCGAACTCGCAATTCTCGAACTCTATCGGCTTATCTGGGTTTTGTCGGTTGTTGCGGATGCTCACGGCGCCTCCGCAGGTGTTGGTGGTGTTGCCAGTGAAGCGGCAGTTGGTGAACTTGCCATAACCTGCGGGGACTGCCACCGCTCCGCCCGAGGGGTATATCACGCCGCCGATTTCTTTTCCATCTTTGCACTGGTTGTTCTCGAAGACGCAGTTGCTGAAGCCGAACTCCTTGTCGGTCTCTATCTCGATGGCGCCACCGCCCTTCTTCGAGACGTTCTCATTGAAGATGGTGCCGCTGACGGTGAGTTTCGATGCGTTCTGCACGCGGATTGCGCCGCCCGCACCGGTCCCGCTGGCTGCCTTGGTGTTGGACTTGTTGCGGCAGAACCGCGAGTTTGTTATTGCCACTGCTCCAGACACGTTGATCCACATCGCGCCGCCTTCGAGCGCCGCCGTGGTGTTTTCGTTGAAGTTGCAGTTGTCGACGGTCACGTCGCAGGGGTATGAGTTTTTCATGAGGTCAAGGTAAACGGCGCCGCCGTCACCCTTGGCAAGCGACACGCCAGCCGCGTTGCCGTGGAACTCGTCATTGCGGAAGACGACGCTGCGCCTCTTGTCAGGACAGGTAACGTCTATCTTGCATTTTGCCTGCCCGCCGTCGTAAATCTTTATTGCGCCGCCCATGTCTCCTCCGAAGTTGTTGAAGTATGAGTTGTTCTCTGACAAGAAGTTGACGAAGCTCGCAATGCGCATCACTCCGCCGTCGCTGGCCCTGCTGTTGTGGAAGTTGCAGTTGGTGACGGTGATGTTCTTGAAGCCCTCGAAGAAGAAGGTGCCCTGCTCGCTTGACGCCGTGCTGCCGATTGCCCTGTTCACCTGGATGTGGTCCATGCGCACGTATGCGTCGGGGTTGGCGGCCCAGTCGCCGGCGTTGGTCCATCCCACGAGGCATGCCTGCTGCACTGCGCCGACATGCTGTACGTCATGGAAGGTGACGTAGCTCAGGTCGATCTTGGTGTTTATCTTGTCGCCGATGATTGATGAGACGAGGAAGCCTCCGCCCGTTGCCCCGAACGACTCTCCGCGGAACACCTCGACGCGGTGCAGTCGCACGCTGGGGTTGTTGATGTTGCCGTAGACGTAGATGGCGCCCGCGCCGGACGAGCGGTAGTAGTTCACCTGACAGTCGGTCATGTCGAAAGTCACGTCGTGGCGGTTGTTGTTGTCGAGCGTCACGAGCGAGCCGTTGTAGGCGTTGCCCACGAAGTTCACCGAGTTGAACGTGAGGCCCCTCAGGACGAGCGTCTGGTTGTCGGCGTTTGTCCTGAACACCGATTCTGTCGTCTTTTGTGACGATGTCAGCTCGGTCACATAGCGCTTCGGGTTGTTGGAGCACGTGTCGTGCGGCTCCGTCTGCGAGCCCGGTGTCGGGAAGCCTCCGTAGATGCGCAGGTTCTCGCCGGACCGCGTCAGCGTGTAGTACCCAGCCTGGCCTTTTTTGCTCTTGACGGGGTTCACGCTTACGTCATACTTTCCCTCGGCCATGTAGATCACCGCCGAGAGGTTCTCGTTGCTGTTCACCGCACGCAGCGCGGCGTCGAGCGTCTGGAAGGCCGCGTTCCACGACGTACCGTTGCGGTTGTCGTTGCCCCGCTTCTGCGATACATAGTACTTCAGCGGCTCCACTGCATTTGCCCCCGTTGCCGTCAGGCACGCCAGGAGCAAAGGTAACAGATACCTTGCCGTAAAAAACTTTTTCATTTCACAATTGTTTTTTTTGTTTTTTCTTTAATTTTCCCATTTTCACCCCTGGGGCAAACGCTGCGGCAATGCCGGCACCGCGCCCCGGCAAAGGAAAAGCGGAGGCTATTCCCACAGCGGTCTTTCCTCGTTCTCTTCCCATTCGGGCTCGTAGTCAACACCCTTGGCACTTGGCCAGTTCGGGTCATGACTCCCCCCCCCCGTTCCAGGGTCTGCGCCTCCCTGTAACAGCAGGATGGCCGGAGTGCAATACTTTTTCTTTCCCATTTGTTTTTTCGATTAACTATACACAAAATAAAACATATACATCCAACACAAAGCATGGAACGCCACCGCTCCGCGCACCGCAGCATACACCTTATATATAATGTATGTTGAGACACCGTCTGAAACTGACACAGTCCCACAGCTTTTGAATCGTGTGCAAAGTTAGCATTAAAAAGGCGGACGGCGGACATAACGGACAATCATACTGACTTATATACATATCAATTTGTCGGACATAATGTTAAAGAAAAGTAAAATACCCCCCCCCCATAGTTAATTAAGGTTATTAAAACCGTTGGGATTGCACGTTTATGGTTAAATTTGAGGATAGAAAGAACAAATAATATACAGCAAGCGAGATGAAATTCTACTACATCAACAAACACCAAGGCTGCCCGCAGTACATCGGCGAGAAGCCGATAGGCTTCGGTCTCGTAACGGGAAGCAAGGGCGAGGTGCTGACCGACATAATCCCCTTGCCCATGGTGATATTCGTGATAAGCGGCAGGATACGCATCAAGTTCCCCGAGGGCGACTCCACAACGGTCGACGAGGGATGCATGGTGACCGCCACGATGTCTGGGGGCACCTCGGTGGAGGCTCTGGAAAACTCCATGTGCCTGCGTCTGATAATACAGGGCGACAGCATGAACTTCTGCCACCGCATAGTGAGCGAGGCGCATGTGCAGGCAACGGAGCCGGCGCGCGGCAAGGTGCTGCTGATGATGCCCGAGGTGAAGGCCATAGTGCGGCAGATGACGGGCTACATCACCGACGGGCTGCTGTGCTGCGACATACACGCCATGAAGCAGCGCGAGCTGGCGGCGGTGCTGCAGGCATACTGCCGCCCCAGTGACCTGCAGGAGTTCATCGCCCCAATACACGACCCGGGCGTAAGCTTCTACAACGATGTCATGAGGCTGTCAAAAGACTGGCCGCAGGTAAAGGAGATTGCCTCGCAGATGAACATGAGCTACCCCACGTTCGTGCGTCACTTCAAGAAGGTTTTCAAGAAGCCGCCGCTGGAGTGGATGTCTGACATGCGCATGAAGAGAATGGAGGAAATGCTGCTCAACACCACGCAAGGCGAGCAGGAAATTTCCGAGACCCTGCGGTTCAGGACGGTCCAGGACATGCGCTCATTCTGCAAAGCCCGCTTCGGCAAGACACCGTTGCAGGTGAGGGACGGTATGTGACGCAAAAATCCCGGGCAACGGCAATGCCGGTACCCGGGACACACTTATAAAAATGCTTTACAGCGCAAAATCCACTTGCGATGGGGTTTATGCCTATGCCTCCGCCGGGGCTTCCCCGGAGGGCGCAGCCTCGCTCTCGGGCAGGGCGTTCCCGTCAGCCATGCCGTCGGCAGGCGTCTCAGCCTCGGCAACCGCAGGCGTTTCCGTTTCAGCAACCGCAGGTTTCTCTGCCCCGGCCTTTTCCGGCACTGTCTCTGCAACCACCGACACAGGTATCTTCACCTCTACGTCCTTGTGGAAATGAGCCACCGCCTCATATTCCCCCACCAGTTTCACATCGCGCATGGTGATGATCTTACGGTCAATCTCAATGCCCTTTTCTGCAAGAGCCTCCGCAACCTTGGCAGCGTTTACCGAACCGTACAACTGCCCGGTTGCCGCAACCTTTGCCGCTATCTCCACAGTAACGCCTTCGAGTTTGGCAGCCTTTTCCTCTGCCGCGCTTTTCAGAGCCGCGAGTTTGTGTGCCTGCTGCCTCAAGTTCTCTGCGAGAACCTTCTTGGCACTCTCGCTTGCGATAACAGCCTTACCTGAAGGAATCAGGTAGTTGCGGCCATAGCCTTTCTTAACGGTTACGATGTCGTTCTTGTAACCCAATCCTATGATATCTTCTTTCAGTATAATTTCCATGTTTATCTTAGGTTTTTAGGTTTATTTCATCAAGTCTGTCACATACGGCAGCAGCGCGATCTGGCGTGCGCGCTTCACTGCCTGTGCCACGCGGCGCTGGTACTTGAGGGATGTTCCCGTAATGCGGCGGGGAAGTATCTTGCCCTGCTCGTTGAGGAATTTCTTCAGGAACTCTGGATCTTTGTAATCAATATACTTGATGCCGCTCTTCTTGAAACGGCAATACTTCTTCTTCTTCGTATCGATGGAAGGAGCTGTCAAATAACGTATTTCACTGTCGTGTGCTGCCATGGTCATGCCTCCTCTTTTTTAATGAATTTGTTCCTTCTCTTCTCTGCATACTCTGCGGCGTGCTTCTCGAGTTTAACTGTCATGAAACGGATGACCTTCTCGTCCCGGCGCAATCCGGTCTCGAAAGTCTTGATAACTGTAGGCTCTGCCTTGAACTCGACAAGGAAATAGAATCCCGATGTCTTCTTTTCAATCTGGTAAGCCAGTTTCTTCAATCCCCAAGCCTCCTCGTTCAGGATCTCAGCACCGTTGTCGGTGAGTATTTTCTTGAACTTAGCGACCGTTTCCTTTGTCTGTTCGTCAGACAAAACGGGAGTCAAAATGAAAACGGTTTCGTATTGATACATACTGATTGTTTATAAATTGTTAATAAATATATTGTGCCATGGACTATGCCAAAGCGGGTGCAAAGGTACTAATTTTCTATTACATATACACTTTCATATACTTGCAAGCCGCATACATTTAAGCATAATTAACCCTTCGCGCGCACAAAGCCATTGAAACATGTGATATTATATCGAATATTTCATACATTTGCAGGCGAAATGAAGAGACTGCTGAGAAAAATGAAGCCATACATCGGCATGGTTTTCATATACACAGGTACGCTTCTGCTCGTCCTGTGTTCCTTTTTCAGGTGGACACCGAGCAATGTTCCCCTGTTTTTGTCCGTATTCCTCATATTGGCAGGAGTATGCGCGCATGTCGCAGCGATGAAGTCATCATACGACGAAAGATAGTTGCGGGCTGCCTGCCGGCAACATATAATGCAGGCGGTAGTCCGCAACCATCCCTCAATGCCAGATGGCTGGCATCCAGCCATCCATGTCAATCCTCCTCCGGCGTTATGAGTTTATATCCCTTGCCGTGGATGTTGATTATTTCTATCTGGTCGTCGTCCTTGAGGTGCTTGCGCAGTTTCGTGATATACACGTCCATGGAGCGCGCGTTGAAGTAATTGTCGTCAATCCAGATGGTCTTCAGTGCGAAGTCGCGCTGCAGTATTTCGTTGGCGTGGCTGCACAGCAGAGCCAGCAACTCATTCTCCTTCGTGGTCAGTTTCGTCTGCTTGTCACCGATGGTAAGCAGTTGCTTCTGGGTGTCAAACATGAACCTTCCTATCTTATACTGCGTGCTCTCCTTCGACTTCTTCCCGCGCACGCGGCGCAGTATCGCCTCTATTCTCAGCACGAGTTCCTCCATCGAGAACGGCTTTGTTATATAGTCGTCAGCCCCGATCTTGAAGCCCTCGAGGATGTCCTCCTTCAACGTCTTGGCAGTGAGGAAGATAACCGGCATCTCGGCATTTGCCTGACGTATGTCCTGTGCCAGCGAGAAGCCGTCCTTCTTTGGCATCATCACGTCAAGCACGGCAATGTCGAACTTGTTTTTCAGGAAAGCCTTGTAACCGGCCTCTCCGTCAGTACACAACTCTGCATAAAAGCCCTTTGCCTGCAGATATTCACGAAGCAGCATTCCGAGGTTCTCATCGTCCTCGCAAAGCAAGATTTTCAATTGTTCTTCCATAATTCTGTATATTAAAAGTTAAATTTGTAATTGTCTGTGATGCAGTCCACGCCGCGTGCGCCTCATCGCTATACGATTTCCGGCAGCGAGATGGTGAACGTCGTTCCCTTGCCGTAGTTGCTCTCCACCTTTATCTCTCCCCTGTGCAGGTCAACTATTTTCTTGACGTATGCCAGTCCGAGCCCAAATCCCTTGACATTATGCAGATTTCCGGTATGCACCCTGTAGAACTTGTCGAACACTTTCCGCAGGTTTTCCTTCTTTATCCCTATGCCGTTGTCCTTTATTGACAGCATCAGCCTCCCGTTTGCATTCCACGTATGCACATCCAGTATCAGCGGGCCATCCTCCTTCCTGTACTTCACGGCGTTGTCCATGAGGTTGTGTATCACGTTTGAGAAATGAATCTCATCAACGTATATCTTCGAGTTTTCCGCCTCCATGAGCGTGTTTATCTTTCCGCCTGTGTGCTCGACGCGCAGTGTGAACGAGTTGGCGATATTCTCCACCATCTCGTTGAGGTCGAGCTCCTTCTTCTTGAAGATTGCCGTGCGGTCGTCGAACATCGACATCTGCAGCACCTTCTCCACGAGGAATCGCAACCGCTTCGACTCGGTGTCGACCACCCCTCCGAGGTGCTTCATCATCGTTGGGCTCTTCGCCACTGCCTCGTCGTTCATCATCTGCGCGGCGAGCGAGATGCTCGATATGGGTGTCTTCAGTTCGTGCGTCATGTTGTTGATGAAGTCGTTCTTTATCTCCGTGAGTTTCTTCTGGCGGAATATCACGGCTATCGTGAATATGAAAGTTAACAGCAGCACGAGAGTGAACACTATCGACGGTATCATGAAGCGCACCGACGAGAAGATGTAACTGTTCATGGTTGGGAAATGCACCTTTACCACGCCCGACTTCTGCTGTGGGTCGTTGCGGTACAGCAGTTGGCTGTAACTGTATTCCTCTCCGTCCTCTGTATAGTCGGGGCAGCGGTACACCTCTTGTCCATCCTGCGTCATAACCGCGAAGTGGTATGGTATGTTTATACCGTTGTTCATCAGTTCCGCCTTGATGTCTTGGTCGAGCATCCTGAAGTTAACTCTCTCCCCGAGAGGCTTTTCCGACGCTGTGTACAGGATACTGTAAACCACCTCGTCGAGCAGTGCCTTCTGATATACATAACGGTTCTTCACCATCTCCTTCATTGACTTCGACGCCTCAGAAAGGGCATTCTTGTCATTGCGCAGGATTATTCCCTTTGGCATCTGCGAAGGCTTCATTGCCATGGTCTTTAGCTGGAACGACGGGTACACAGTGCCGTTGTCGTTTGCAGACATAAGTTCGTGCGACTGTGTTCCTGCGCCGCCTGCCACAGAGTCCTTGACTGCAATGCCGTGCCTCGTCCTGTCAACATCCGCCTCAAGGTAGCGCAGCGTCTCGTTCAGCTCAAGGTTGCGGGAGGCCTGATAGAGCGAGCGATTTACCGACTCGTCGAACTGCTCCTTCTTCATTTTCACCATCTCCTCGATGTAACTGAGTTGCAGGAAGAGCAAGCCGAGGAAACTTAACCCCATGACGGTTGCTATTGTCCAAATCGTTCTTTTCTTCATATTATTTACCAGTCCTTTATTGCAAGAAAGCACGCAAGACTTTCGTTCACATTTGCAAAAATAACATCTTTTCCCGTTAGCCGCTCATAATAAGTTAAATAATTTGGTTAATTTTGATTTAATTAACCAAATAACCATGTTGTAATTGATATTAATTAATTATATATCATTAAATGTTTGTTGAAATGGCTAAAGGACGCATCGGTTTACGGCTGCCCGCAATTACCGGTAAGGGACATGCGCGATTAAGTCCCATGCACAAGCAAGCCAATGCATCCCGTCATTGAAGGCACGCCAATTTTGGCACGCCCTGCTAAATCCATACAAACTTCCGTCGCTGACCTTAGTGATTGCATTCTATGCGGTGGTGCATTGCCATCCAGTTTCTCATTTGTAACCAGTCGCAGAGTAAATTCGGCGTATTTGCTCACCAAATTCGGCGTATTTGCTCACCAATTACGGCGTATTTGCTCCATAAATTCGGCGGTTTTACTTTCACGTGCATGTCCAAATGCGACAAAAGACTTAATTAATCCAAACCGTTGACGGGAAAACCATTCCTTCATCTTGTCATAAATTTATTGCCGTATGGCAGATTGTGATTGCCTGGCAGGGGTTCACACCTGTAGGGACTTACGCCCTGTAAGTCCGTAAACAAAACATCAGAACTGTATGCAAACGTATACATGTGCGGACTTGCGCTCTGCAAGTCCCTGCGTTTTGCTCCGAAATTCTCCAACAAAAATCCTGAAAGCCGTGGGTTGGCTTTCAGGATTTTTCACGTTGTCAGACAAGTCCGTGGCACATTGCCTGTTTAATCCTCCTCGGCAAGTTCTGCCTCATGCTGCTTGATGAGTTCGTTCTGTATGTCTGTTGGAACGAGCTCGTAACTTGCGAACTTCGTCGAGAACGAAGCGCGTCCGCCCGTCAGCGAACTTAGCGCGATGGAGTAGTTCGCCAGTTCCTTCAGGGGTATCTTCGCAGCCAGTTTCTGATAGCCTGCCTCGCTGTCCATGCCCATTATAAGCGCGCGGCGGCTCTGCAAGTCGCTCATCACGTCGCCCATATAGTCGGACGGTACAAACACCTCAAGGTCATATATAGGCTCGAGGATTTTCGGGCCTGCGTTCCTGAACGCCTCTGCGAATGCCTGGCGTGCGGCGAGCATGAACGAGAGCTCGTTTGAATCAACCGGGTGCATCTTGCCGTCATAGACCACGACGCGCACGTCGCGTGCATACGATCCGGTGAGCGGTCCCTGCTCCATGCGTGCCATGATACCCTTTAGTATTGCCGGCATGAAGCGTGCGTCTATGGCGCCTCCGACGACAGAGTTGAGGAACACGAGTTTCCCACCCCATTCGAGGTCGATTTCCTCCTTGCTCTTTATGTTCATGCGATACTCCTGGCCACCGAACTTGTACACCGTTGGGTCCGGCATACCTTCCGCATACGGCTCAACGATGAGGTGAACCTCGCCAAACTGTCCCGCGCCACCCGACTGTTTCTTGTGGCGGTAGTCGGCACGCGCAGCCTTTGTTATGGTCTCGCGGTAAGGTATTTTCGGCTCCTCGTAAGTTATCTGTATCTTCTCGTTGTTCTCCATGCGCCATTTCAGCGTGCGCAGGTGGAACTCGCCTTGTCCGTGGACAATGATCTGCCTCAGTTCCTTCGACTGCTCCACGACCCACGTCGGGTCTTCCTGACGCATCCTTGTCAGTGCAGCCATCATTTTCTCCGTCTCGCTCTCATTGACGGCCTTTACGGCACGCGAGTACTTCGAGTTTGGATATTTTATGAAGTCGAAGCGGTTCTCAACATCTTTTCCGTTCAGCGTGTTGCCAGTCTTCACATCCTTCAGTTTCACCGTGCAGCCAATGTCGCCGGCACAAAGTTCGTCGACGGCCTGCCGGTTTGCCCCGGCACACACGTTGATTGCGGTCAACCGTTCTTTCGATCCACGGTCGGCATTGGTGAGGTCTGCCCCTGCCTTTACAGTTCCGCTCATAACCTTGAAATACGATACCTCGCCAATGTGCGGCTCCATGCCTGTCTTGAAGAAATAGATTGATGTCGGCGCGCTGCTGTCGGCAGGCACTTCCTCGCCGCGTGTGTTGCGGGCCTTCGGCATGTCGCTGACGAAAGGCACCACGTTTCCGAGGAACTCCATCAGCCTGCGCACTCCCATCGACTTGCCTCCGCAGACACAGAACACGGGGAAGATGCCGCGCGTTATGAGTCCCTTGCGGATTCCCTCGCGCATCTCGTCCTCGGACAATGTTTCCTCCTCAAAGAACTTCTCCATAAGAGCCTCGTCGTTCTCTGCCGCAGCCTCGACGAGCGCGGCGTGCAACTCCTTCGCCTTGTCCATCTCTCCGGCTGGTATGTCCTCTATTATCGGCGCGCCGCCTTCGGGCTTCCAGGAATATTTCTTCATCATCAGCACGTCGATGATTGAATTGAAGCCGGGACCCGTCGCAACCGGGTATTGCACCTGCACGCACTTGGAACCGTATATGTCTTTCATCTTTGCCATCACGGAATCGAAGTCGCAGTTCTCGCGGTCAAGCTGGTTAACGAGGAATATTACCGGTTTCTTCAGTTTCTCGGTATATCTGAATGCGTTCTGCGTTCCCACTTCCGGGCCATACTGGCCGTTTATCAGGACCAGGGCCTGGTCGGTCACGTTGAGCGCAGTGATTGCCCCGCCAACGAAGTCGTCGCTTCCCGGGCAATCGATGATGTTTAGTTTCTTGTTGTTCCACTCCACATTGAACACCGTTGAGAAAACGGAGTATCCATATTCCTGCTCCACCGGGAAATAATCGCTTACGGTGTTCTTCGCCTCTATCGTTCCGCGACGCTTTATCACTCCGCTTTCGAACAGCATACTCTCGGCAAGTGTGGTCTTGCCGCTACCCGCACTGCCAAGCAACGCGATGTTTTTGATTTCGTTAGTTTGATATACTTTCATACCATTATGATTTAGGTTTATATTGAAGTCAATTACATTGTGGGGGTTAAAGTTAGTGAATTAAATTAAGAATTGAAAAACAAGTGCGGATAATTGCATTCTGTTTAACGTTATTTTGCATTGACGGTATAATTATTGGTTAAGGTTTAACGTTTTTAGAACGGTTTGAAATCATTATACATTCATATTCCATTCTGCGAGAGCCGCTGCCTTTATTGCGGCTTCTACAGCACCACGCTGCTGACTCTGCGCGACGACTACATTGCCGCGCTTGTCCGCGAGATGCCGCTGCGCGAGGCGGGCAGCGACATAGGAACAGTATATCTCGGCGGCGGGACCCCGTCACAACTGACTTCCAGCCAGCTCCGCACCCTTGTATATAATATAAACAAGGTGTACCATGTGGAGCGGGACGCGGAAATCACTGTGGAGTGCAACCCCGACGACATCAGCAAAGAGTATGCGCGGGGGCTGGCAGACATGGGGTTCAACCGCGTAAGCCTCGGCGCGCAGACATTCTCCGGCGAGCGCCTGAAATTCATAAGGCGGCGGCACAATGCGGCACAGGTTGATGGTGCGGTCGCCGCATTGCGTGACGCGGGCGTCGGCAACATAAGCATCGACCTTATGTTCGGCTTCCCCGGCGAGACACTTGGCGAATGGGAGGATGACATAAGGCATGCCCTGTCGTTGCATCCGCAGCACATATCGGCATACAGCCTCATGTATGAAGACGGCACGCCGCTGCACGCCATGCTGAAGAACGGCAAGATAAACGAATGCGGCGAGGAACTGAGCCTTGCCATGTTTGAAACACTGATTGACATGATGGCCGCAGCGGGTTATGAGCATTACGAAATATCAAATTTCGCGAGGCTGACGGCAACAGGAGGCAAACGCTCGCCGTTCCGCTCGGCTCACAACAGCAACTACTGGAAAGACGTCCCTTACATAGGCATCGGGGCGGCGGCCCACTCATACGACATGCGCGAACGGTCGTGGAACATCGCTGACATAAAGGAATACATCAGGATTGCGAAAACAGGCAGGCGTCCTGTCGGCGGCAGCGAGGTCATTGACACGGACACGCACTACAACGACATAGTGACAACCGCCTTGCGCACACGCGAGGGCATCTGCCTGAACGACCTCAACGGGGAGCAGCGCGAGTACCTGCTGGGAAATGCGAGACAAATGCGCGAACGCGGACTGCTTGCCGTAAGCGGCGACAACATACACCTCACACGCAAAGGGATATTCGTGAGCGACTCGGTAATGGCGGAACTCATAAAGGCATGAAATGACACGGTGACGGCGCAGTGCCTGCCCATACACGCAAAACGGGCGAGGCCTCACGGTCTCGCCCATTCCTTCTTTAAAAAAACTTATATAATAATACACGTAGGTTCTCTGTTTACGTCATAACACAATACCGCACTATGTGCAATAATTGTAATTTCCTTCCTGAATTGTTTGCCTGAGTCCCTTGCATCGAGAGAAACAAACCTTCATGGCTTAAGGCAGGTCTTCTGACTACGTCCCGTACTGATGCTCCTTCCCGCCCAAGATTGAAACAAGGGGCAGTGGTTTTTTTGCTTCAGTACTTAAAAAGGGACTCACAGCTGCGAGACAGTCGGGGATTTTCGCCCCGTTCCCTATTAATCACCGCATGGTGAACCTTAGCGGGTGCAAATATACGACTTTTTTAATTACCCACAAACTTTTTATCACAAAATTATTAAATTATTTGCATGGCAGAACATTTCTGCTTATCTTTGCACACATCAAAAGCAATGACTCTGCCTGGTAAAGACAAGTATTGCATGAAAAATAATTAACTTAAAAATACGGTTGCCTATAGAATATATCTTTACTTCGATAAAATAACGAATATAGAAGATGAAAGATTTGCATGATATGACCGACGAGGAGTTGGCTTTATCTTATGTCTATGGGAACAACCGTGCGTTTGACTTGCTTTTGGAACGCACCAAGGACAAGTTGTTCCAATACATACAGTTCGTGGTGCGCGACAAGGACATCGCGGAAGACATTTTCCAGGAGACATTCCTCAAGGCCATTGCCAAACTCAACCACGGGCAGTACCGTCCATGCGGCAGGTTCTCGGGATGGGTGATGCGCATTGCGCACAATGCCGTAATGGACTGGTTTCGCGAACAGAAAGCGAAAAACATAATCGAGCCTACTAAGGACAACGACCTTAGCAACCTGAACCCCAAGGATATTCTTGACGGATTCGCGGAAGCCAACTATGTCAACGAACAGGTGCTGCGCGACGTGAGGCGGATAATGGAAAAACTGCCGCCATCGCAGCGCGAGGTGGTTTTCATGCGCTACTACCAGGAACTGTCGTTCAAGGAAATAGCAGAGACCACCGGCGTGAGCATCAACACTGCCCTCGGGCGGATGCGCTATGCCATAATAAACATGCGGCGCATCGCGAAAGAGAACAATGTGGTGCTTAGCATGGTGTGACGCGCATGCGCGGCTGCCGCGCCAGCATGTGCCCTATAGTTCCTTCATCTGCCTTATGACATCACAAGGATTGGAAGCACGGAAGACGTAACTGCCACTCACGAGCACGTCGCAGCCAGCCTCGACAAGGCGAGGGGCATTGTCGCCCTGCACTCCCCCGTCGACCTCAATAAGGGCATTTGATCCGGACTCGGAAATCAGCCTGCGGAGACGCTTCGTCTTGTTTATGGTATTCCCGATGAATTTCTGTCCTCCGAAGCCGGGATTTACGCTCATCAGCAGAACCATATCCACATCGCATATAATGTCCTCAAGGCAAGACACCGGCGTGGCGGGGTTAAGGGTGACGCCAGCCTTCATGCCAGCCTCGTGTATTTCCTGTATTGTGCGGTTGAGATGCGTGCATGCCTCGTAATGCACATTCATCATCATAGCCCCGGTCTTTGCGGTGCGCGCTATGTAACGCTCGGGGTTGACTATCATGAAATGAACATCAAGCGGCTTGACGCAAGCCTTGGCTACCGCATCAAGCACAGGAAAGCCGAAAGAGATGTTCGGGACGAACACACCGTCCATTATATCCATGTGAAGCCAGTCGGCATCACTTTTGTTTATCATGTCGATGTCCGACTGCAAGTCAATAAAATTGGCTGAGAGCAGCGAAGGTGAAACGATTGCCATATTGTTAATTCAGACAGTAAAACTGGTTTTTGCCATTGTTCTTGAACACGCGGTAGGTGTATGCTATCTGCCGTATAAGATTCAATGTGTGTTCAGACGGCTTCATTTCTTCAGGAGTAAAATACTTCATAGGCTTTGGTTGATTAAAAATTGTTTTTGACTTAATTCCTCTTTTTATTTTAACAACGCAACATAGTCGTGTTTTATTACACAAATGCTTGAAAATATTTCACACACACGGAATACAACCGGTGCATTATATTAATTATAAGGTATGCGAAGCAAGTTTGTGCAAACTGTTAAAGTGTAACGGAAAACTAAAAAACAAGTAAAAAGTTTGATGTTTTGATAAGTATATGTAACTTTGCACACATACAAACGTTGATGAGCGATAATATGTTGATAAAAGTTTGCGGCCTGTGCGAGAAAGAAAATATCCGCGAAGTGATTGCCCTGGGCGTGGATATGATTGGCTTCACATTCTATCCCGGCAATCCAAGATATGTAAAGATGATTTCCGCTAATGCCGGGATTATACCCGACTACAGCAGGGAACGGTTTGAAAAGCTGAGGCGCGCCGGGAAAGCAAGACAGGACATGGACGAAGAGGTCCGGAATAAAACCGTGCAAAAGGCCGGCGTGTTTGTTGACGACATGCCACAGACCATAATTTCCCGTATATACAACTACAATCTGCAATATGTCCAACTAAACGGTGACGAGAGCAGCATAATGATTGACAACCTGAAGAGGAGCGTTGTCCCTGACATTCAGAAAGACCTGAAAATAATAAAGAGGATTACGGTAAGTGGCAAAGATGAACTGGAAAAGAGCCTCGGATATGAAGGACATGCCGACCTGCTGCTGTTCTATATGAAAAGCGTGAACGGCAGCAAAAAGCCAAGTCTTGACATTCTGGAGGGTTACAAAGGGGACGTCCCGTTTTTACTGGGATATGATTTTGACATTGAGGACGCAGAAGTTATCAGGAAATTCAGTCACAAAATGTTTGCTGGCATAGATATCAACGACAGCTTTGAAACAGAGACTGGCATGAAAGACGTGGAAAGGCTCGGCGCCTTTATAAGGGAAACAAGAAAATAGATGAAGATTGTTATCATAGATAATTACGACAGCTTCACATACAACCTGTACCATCTGATTAATAGTCTTGGGGCAGACGCTACGGTGTTGCGCAACGACAAATTCAACGTCTGTGACCTGGAACGGTTTGACAAGATAATGATTTCACCTGGGCCCGGCGTGCCATCTGATACGCGAATACTCAACGACGTGATAATGACATACGCCGGGCGCAAGCCAATTTTCGGTGTCTGCCTCGGGCATCAGGCCATCGGCGAGGCCTTCGGCGCAAGGCTTGAGAACCTGCCGTGCGTCTTCCACGGTGTTGCAACCTTCGGGACGCAATCCGGCACAGACACGGTATTCAACGGATGCGGCAGACGTATAGCGATGGGCCGCTATCACTCATGGGTCGTTTCAAAGGAAGGCTTCCCGCAATGCCTTGAAATAACAGCGGAGAGCCAAGATGGATATATCATGGCACTGCGACACCGCAAGTATGATATAAGGGGAATACAATTCCACCCCGAAAGCGTGCTCACACCCGACGGAGGGAAAATAATCTCAAACTGGCTTGCCGGACGTTGACAAAAGCCCCCGGACATTTATTTTTTCATAACGGTGGCAATTCGTGTCTCAGTTTCGTTATAAACACTTTTACACAAATCAGTCATTACAACACTGTTTTTCCCTATTCGTCTTAGCAACCCGTTCACCAACTGATTGCCGGCATCTTGCCCGCCGTTTTTTCCTGACGTAGCCCGCCACGCCTGCAAAAAAACGACAACCAGTACGTGTCTGGGCAACCAGCAACAATCAGTTCGGGCTATAATGGCCGATTTGGGGTAAAAAGGGGTTATTCCAATGGGCTTTTGTTGCTCCTTGGCAAGTATGTTACCACATGTCTTATCGGGATTTTCCATGAAACTCCTGTACGGCGGGCATTCGTCTCTGCAAGCGTACTTAGCTTGGCTATATAGCCAGATCCGAGATGGCAGAGTTTGTGTGCTTCTGCCTTCATGTCTCTCTAAAGTTCACGCAGAGAGCATAAGTTTCAACGTACAGCAGATTACCTCATTGTTACCTATGGTGAAATCTGATATATGATAACACACATTCTTTTGCTTTTCAAAATCTACAATGAGCGATTGTAGTATTGATGTGGGGGTAAACAACGCGAGGTATTTGTCGGGACATATCGCTATTTTAACTGGCATAAACATTAAAAAACATTATTTATTTGGTTTTACGAGAAAAAAGCAGTACCTTTGCACCTGCAATAAAGGAGATACCCACCTTGGTATCGAATGATTGTTTACATCGCGGAGTGGAGCAGTTGGTAGCTCGCCAGGCTCATAACCTGGAGGTCGCATGTTCGAGTCCTGCCTCCGCAACTAAAGAAAGCAAGTCGCACGGGCTTGCTTTTTCTTTTTTAATAGCTAAAATCATTTTATTCCAAATCGGTAATCATAGCCCGAAATGATTGTAGTCGATTGCCCAAACAGACAGGTTGTTCTTTGCAGGCGTAGCAGGCTACGTCAAGAAAAAACGACGGGCAAGATACTGGCAAGCGGCTGTAATCAGCCGGGGAACGGGCTGTTGAGATGAAATGGGATAATCAGTGTTGTAGTGACAGATTTGGGTTTATCGTTCACACAATTCGCATGGGATTTACGAGACTAATGGCATCGGCGAACATGGCTTATCTACTCATCGCTTGTTTTATATATGGGCGCAGTTCATTGCACCATATCCTGTAACCTGCCTGAGAGAGGTGAAGTCCGTCGCGCGTCAGTTCCTTGCGCAACTGGTTGTTGCCGTGTCGCAGGAAATGCGGGTATAGGTTTATGAACTCCACGTCCATGCCATTGCAGTATTCCCTTATTAGACGGTTTATCTCGGGTATGTCGCCGCTGCGTCCTGCGAGTGTTTTCCACCTGCCGAAACCCTCGTTTATCGGCAGGCAACTCTCAACATAGAGCCGCGTTTCCGGGGAGCCAACGCATATCCGCTCCACAACGCGATTTACCATCGTCGCGACCTCCTGTGCCGTGAGGTCATGGCTAAGGTCGTTGATTCCCACCATGAGGAATATTGCCCGTGGAGCACCGGCAAGTATCTTGTCGAGCCTGCACAGCACGCCGTCAGCAGTGTCGCCAGCGATGCCACGGTTGACAATGTTGTCGCAGCCGAGCCGGCTGTTCCAGTCATATCCGAACTCTGTCATGCTGTCACCGAGCATAACAATCGTCCCGCTGTCAATGGGTGCCTCGAGCTCAAACTCTGCAAGGCGGTCCTTATAATGCCGGAACGGCTTGAATGCAACGTGCTGGGCATTGACCGGGAGCAATGACGCGACAACAAGTAGAGACAGGATTTTTCTCAACATAGCCGTTTTATATTTTTGTCAGAACTGCTCCAAAATCTCTATCCGTTTGTTTGTGTCTGGGTGTGTGCTGAAAATGGAATTGAAGAAGCCCATCACGCCACTGACCATTTTCCCCGGATGGATTATGAACAGCTGTGCAACATCATCGCGCCCGCAGTTTCCAAGTCCTGGTCTGCTCGAAATCTTGCGGAGGGCAGAGGCAAGAGCCAATGGGTCGCCGCATAGTTCCGCGCCACCGGCATCCGCCATATATTCCCGTTTGCGGGAAATGGCAAACCGGGTGATGAGCGTGAAGAAATAGGCAATGGCAGCACATACCAGCCCTACAATCATAACGACAATGATGGACACGCCGTTGTTCTTGTTTCGGCTTCTGTCGCCATAAAACATCAAACGCCATATCGAATGGAACACCAGAGTTACGATTGTGGAAACGATCCCGACAAAGACAATGCTTGTTATGAGAAGGCGGGTGTCGTTGTTGCGTATGTGCGTAAGTTCGTGGCCGATAACTCCCGCCAACTCGGCATCGTTGAGACGGTTCATCAACCCCGTGGTAACGGTTACGGTGTATGTCTTCTTGTTTATGCCACTGGCAAAGGCATTGAGCATCGGATCGTCAACGATGTTTATCATCGGCATATCCATACCACAAGCTATGCAAAGGTTCTCCACTATGTTGTACACGCGCGGATTTTCCCGGCGTTCCAGCGGACGGGCTCCAACTGCCTTTTTTATCATCCATGTGTTGTACTTGTATGCAATTAGAAACCACACGGCGACAATCAGAACGACCCATGGGAATACTGAGAAAAACTCCTGATTAACCTCGCTTATATCGAACGAGTGAATCCAGTTGCCATACTTGTCGTAATACCCTCCGCCCAGATAACCGAGTATAAAGAAAAACATGTAAACAGTACCCAGTATTATAATAGGGAACATCAGCAGCAGCAACACGCTGAGACGGTTGTTGCGCTGAATTTGCGTCATCATGCCCACATATCTCATCACTGGAAAAATTTAGAATTGTATTTCCGGGGCTTTCTCCACGGCAGCACGCTGCTCCTGAGGAATCTCGAACATCGGCTCTTTTTTGAAATGGAACATTCCTGCGATGATGCTCGATGGGAACACCTGCACGGCATTGTTCAACTCGCGCGTGGCGGAATTGAAGAAACGGCGTGATGCAGCGAGCTTGTTCTCTATATCGGAAATCTCGCCCTGCAACTGCATGAAATTGTTGTTGGCCTTTAGATCCGGATATGCCTCCAACTGGATGCGCAAACCTGACAAGGCTGAGGTGAGGGCGTTGTCGGCCTTTATCTTATCGTTGATGGTTGATGCACTGGCAAGCCCGGCACGTGCCTCGGTGACTCTCTGCAATGTCTCGCTCTCATGCTTGGCATAACCCTTCACAGTCGCAACGAGTTGTGGAATCAAATCTGACCTCTGCTTCAACTGGACATCTATGTTCGCAAAGGCGTTCTCACGATTGTTGCGCAGGCGGACAAGGCCGTTATACATTGAAACGAACCATATCACAAGCACTATCGCAACAATTAAAATAATAATTCCTATTACCATAATAATCGAAGTTTAAGTGTGTTATTTATTTTAATGATGCAAATATAGTACAAAAAAACAACACACGGAAAGATTTTAATAATATTTTTTATTAAAAATTATTACTGTCCGCTAAACTTTTGGGTAAGATACAAATTTAGAGGGTGTGTCAAAACACCCAATATGAAAATATTAAACTCGTTGTGTGTCCATTTATGGATGCGCAACGAGTTTTTCATTTTTCTGTAAACTTAACTTTCTGGAGTCTTGTAGGCAACAAATATTACGTATATAGGCACAAATAAAGGCTCATATAAGCGAAAAAGTACCCGTTAGGCACTTTTAGCGACCATTTTCTTTAAATTGAAGGCAATGGCAAAGAAGGCA
>OIQX01000136.1_pt1 | contig 22181 bp, 14 predicted proteins | sample 1586141 | NCBI WGS metagenome assembly OIQX01 (sample SAMN02675049, study PRJEB24791) | human gut metagenome, SKBSTL061 | isolation source: stool | host: Homo sapiens | place: USA
ACACTTTGAGGAATGTTTACCTTCTCGAGCAAAGGACTCCAAGATGCAAAAGAGTTGGGAATCTTTGTAATGTGGTCGGGAATATGTATTTCTTCCAAGTAGGGACACGCGGAAAAAAGAAATCCAGGCAATTCATTAAGTGAACCAGGAATTATAACTTTTTTTAGATCACAGCCAGCAAAAGCTCCTTCCTTAATCTCCTGCAAGCCTTCTGGCAAGTTTACCTCTTCTATTCTTGTATTGTAGAAAGCACATACACCTATATATTTAAGCGTGGAGGGCAAGACCAGTTTATCAAAGCATTGGCAATGGACAAAACATTGGGCGGGAATATCCGTGATTCCCTCAGGGATAACCAAAGGATCGCTACTCAGCCAATGGCAACTTGAGAAACTATACAAACCTAATTTCCTTAGACTCTTGGGGAGATTCATCTGTTCTAACTTCATTCGAGAAAAAGCGAAATCTCCTATTTCTCGGATACCATCAGGAAGAATAAGACGACGAATAGGGAGATAAACCACTCCTTGATACGCTCTCGGATCATCGATTATTTGTTTGTCTTTTTTCCAAAATGCATATTCAGGTATCTTGTCGTCCTTCACTTGTGCATATTCCAAGTTCAGCACGGTGAGTTTTCCCTCGAAACTGCATTTCCACAAGGTTGTGAAATCGGCTTCGTTGATAGGCCCATGCACGACCAATGAGTCTATCGTGTCCCACTTGTCGCCCAAGACTTGCTCCAACTGACCGTAGTCGCTCACCCTCGCATCATAGAAACTGACTTGTCCCCACGTATTTTGAGAGAAAAAGAGGGCAAGGGTCAAATATATAAACAAAAGGAAATTTCTTCTTAGCATCATTGCAAGGTTTTATTTTATAGTGAGAAACGGCACAGGAGAAACTCCCCATGATGCCAAGAATGATTTACTATTTCTTATTGAAATTTTGACTGCCAATGGTATTAGTAACATTTTTCCGTCGCAAAGTTACATGATTTCAAAACATTCTCCAAACTTTATTGCAGATTTTTGAGATACGCCTTAAATTATTTTGGCTTGCTGAAAACTCGTGTCCTGCGTCCCGCTTTACCTGTGGCCGTTGGCGCAGATGTCCCTTATCACGAGGCCTGCGAGGGTGAAGCCGAAGATAGCGGTGATGTGCGCGACGGTGCCGTTGACCTGCGCCTTGCGGAACGTGTCTGTCTCTATTGCATCGGCGGCGTTGGTGCCGAGGTTGGGCAGCAGCTCGTCGCTATAGACGCACATGAACTTGCGGCGCGGGCGCTGTCCGGGCTGCCTGAAACGCTTGCGCAGCGCACGCGCCAGGGGACAGCCCGCCACCTTCCAGAACTCGGCGACGCGGACGCGCGACGGGTCCATCCTCAGCGCGGCTCCCATGGAGGAGAACAGCGTGGCGCGGCTCTCGCACACCTTATTTATTAAAAGCACCTTGTCCTTGAGCGAGTCGATGGCGTCGATGACATAGTCGTAGTCGTCGAAACGGAACTCCGGCAGGGTGTCATGGCAGAACACCTGGCGGCGGACGGTTATCCCGGCTGCGGGGTTTATGGAAAGCAGCCGCTCGCACATGGCCTCCACCTTGGGACGGCCCACGGTGAGCGTGGTGGCCATCAGCTGGCGGTTGATGTTCGAGGCGCACACGTCGTCGCTGTCAACGATGGTGAGGCGCGTTATGCCCGAGCGCACGAGGCTCTCGGCACACCACGACCCGACACCTCCCACGCCGAGGACAATCACGCTGCGGGCGCCGATGCGCCCCATCGCGCCGTCGCCGACAAGGAGGCGGGTGCGCGTGAGGAAGTCGTTGTTGTTGTTCATTACGCGTGCAAAGATAAGCATAAGATGCGAAAGGAACAAGCGATGTAGCAGTTATGTAGCCATCTGACACTTGTTTTCGCCCGCCGGACGCGCTACCTTTGCAACCGCAAACAGCAAGACGGGGTTGCGGCTCGAGACACGACGACCGGGTGCCGGATGCGAACCGCGCGGCGAGACACAGTGATAACAAACAATTTGATTACAATTAAAGAAAGGGTAAGAAGATGGCAGTATTTTACAAACTTTATCAGGACAACCGCAAGAACAGCAAGCAAAAGGGTTCTTGGTACGGGAGAGCGAAGCACGTTGACACCGTGACGACCGAGCAACTCGCGGAGGAGATGCAGGAGAACTGCACCGTGAAGCGGTCTGACATACTGGCGGTGATCTCCGAGCTCGTCACCACGATGCGGAAGAGGCTTCAGAACAGCATGGCAGTGAAGATTGACCGGCTCGGCACGTTCAAGATTGGCATAAACACCAGGCCGTCAAAAACGGTGAAAGATTTCAAAGTACAGGAAAACGTCAGGGGAGTGCACCTGCTGTTCCAGCCAGAGACGAAAGTCGACAAGAACGGCTACCGCCGGCGTGCGATGCTCACCGGAGTGAAGGTGAGGGAGCTGCCGAAGAACGACGTGAAAGTGGAGGACGAGGAAAACGGAACAGTAACACCTTAATGACGACAGGAATGAAAAAAGAAACATGGAAGATAATCCTCAAGGTGATTGTTGCTGTTGCAACAGCGGTGCTCGGGGTGTTCGGGGCAAATGCCGCAATGGGAGCGTTTTAACCAGCGTCCGCCACACGGGCCAACGGCAATGGCCTGAGGGCGAGTGACAACCAGCCCCCGCGCCCGGCAGGGAGAAATCCCACCGACAGGCGCGGGGGCTTATGATTTTCCAAAAGACGGGAACTGGAATAATTATTTTCCGAAAATTATTTGCCCGTTTGGAAAATATTACTAACTTTGCAGCATGAAAACTTTTCCAAAACGGGAAACTTTTTGTTTGCCAACGGGAAGAAAGTTTTCCGAAACAGAAAACTTTAATGATACACAAAGGTAAGTGAGATAGTAATTTAAGACAAAGGAAAAAAATAAAACAGTTATGGAAAGTAAACTTTTCTCTATTACCAAACGCGACGGGCAGAAAGTCCGTTTCTCGTTGGACAAGATAATGAACGCCATAATCAAGGCGTTCGAGTCTGTGCAGGAGCCCGTTGACCTGACGGTACTCAGCAAGGTGTTGGCACATCTCGACATCCATGAGGGCATAAAGGTGGAGGAGATACAGAACCAGGTGGAGGAATCGCTCATGAAAGAGGGGTTCTACCATGTCGCAAAGTCGTTCATGCTCTACCGCCAGCGTCACACGGAAGACCGCGAGACGATGGAAAAGCTGAACTTCCTGGTTGACTACTGCCATGCGGAGAACGCCGCGACAGGGTCAAAGTATGATGCCAACGCCAACGTGGAGCACAAGAACATCGCCACGCTGATAGGCGAGCTGCCGAAGGCGAGTTTCATACGCCTCAACCGCCGCCTGCTCACCGACCGGATAAAGAAGATGTACGGCAAGGAGCTTTCCAACCGATACCTGGAGCTGCTCACCAAGCACTTCATATACAAGAACGACGAGACGAGCCTTGCCAACTACTGCGCCAGCATAACGATGTATCCGTGGCTCATCGGCGGCACGACATCAATCGGCGGCAACTCAACCGCGCCGACAAACCTGAAATCGTTCTGCGGCGGCTTCGCCAACATGGTGTTCATGGTCAGCTCGATGCTCAGCGGCGCATGCGCCACACCGGAGTTCCTCATGTATATGAACTACTTCATCGGACTGGAATATGGCGGTGACTACTGGCAGAACACCGACAAGGTGGTGGACATGAGCCTCAAGCAGAGGACGATAGACAAGGTGATAACCGACTGCTTCGAGCAAATCGTATACACCCTGAACCAGCCCACGGGGGCGCGCAACTACCAGGCGGTGTTCTGGAACGTGGCATACTATGACAAGTATTATTTCGAGAGCCTGTTCGGGGAATTCCGCTTCCCCGACGGCAGCAAGCCCGACTGGGACGGACTGTCGTGGCTGCAGAAGCGGTTCATGAAATGGTTCAACAAGGAGCGCACGAAGGCCGTGCTGACATTCCCCGTGGAGACGATGGCGCTGCTGACGAAGGACGGGGACTGCATGGACAAGGAATGGGCGGACTTCGCATCGGAGATGTACGCCGAGGGACACTCTTTCTTCACATACATGAGCGACAACGCCGACTCGCTGAGCTCGTGCTGCCGGCTGCGAAACGAGATTCAGGACAACGGCTTCAGCTACACCCTCGGCGCGGGGGGCGTGTCAACGGGTTCGAAGAGCGTGCTGACCATCAACCTCAACCGCTGCATACAATATGCCGTGAACAACAAGATGGTTTACACCGAGTTCCTCGGGGAGATAATCGACCTGTGCCACAAGGTGCAGATCGCATACAACGAGAACCTCAAGGAACTGCAGAAATCGGGTATGCTGCCGCTGTTCGACGCTGGCTACATCAACATAAGCCGGCAATATCTCACAATCGGGGTGAACGGGCTGGTGGAGGCCGCCGAGTTCCTCGGGATAAAAATCAGCGATAACCCGGAATACCTGCGCTATGTGCAGACCGTACTCGGGCTGGTGGAGAAATACAACAAGAAGTACCGCACGAAGGAGCTGCTCTTCAACTGCGAGATGATACCGGCGGAGAACGTGGGCGTGAAACACGCGAAGTGGGACCGCGAGGACGGGTATTTCGTGCCGCGCGACTGCTACAACAGTTATTTCTACATCGTGGAGGACGACTCGCTCAACATAATAGACAAGTTCAAGATGCACGGCGCGCCATATATAGAACACCTCACGGGCGGCTCGGCGCTGCACATGAACCTCGAGGAACATCTCACGCAACAGCAATACCGCAACCTGCTGCGCGTGGCGGCGAAGGAGGGTTGCAACTACTTCACGTTCAACATACCGAACACGATATGCAACGACTGCGGGACGATAGACAAGCGTTACCTCAAGGAATGCCCGCACTGCCACAGCCACAACGTTGACTACATGACGCGCATCATCGGGTATCTAAAGCGCGTGAGCAACTTCAGCGAGGCACGGCAGGAGGAGGCGCAGCGGCGTTTCTACTATGATGCCGCACCCAAGGAACTAAACGAGGCATGAAAAACATGTTGACGACATGCTGAAATATGTAAACACCGGCGTGGTCTTCCAGGAAATCCCTGACGAGACCACGCTCTCGGTAAACATCTCGAACTGCCCAAACCGGTGCCCGGGCTGCCACAGCCGTTACCTGTGGGGCGATGTTGGCGAGGTGCTGGACACGGATGCCATCGACACCTTCGTGGAGGAGTATGGCAGTAACTTCACATGCCTGTGCTTCATGGGAGGAGACAGCGACCCGGCGGAGGTGGAACGCCTCGCCATGTATATACACCGGAAATACCCACGGCTGAAAGTGGGCTGGTACAGCGGCAGGCAGTATTTCCCGCACCACATAGACCGCAACGCGTTCGACTACTTCAAGCTCGGGCCGTACATCGCGCACCTTGGCTGCCTGAAGGACCGCACCACCAACCAGCGAATGTACCACAAGACCACCGACGGCCAATTCGAAGAAATCACCGAACGGTTCTGGGGTCAGGAATAGCAGGCTGCGTCAAGAAAAAACGGCGGGCAATATGCCGGCAAGCTGCCGCAAGCAGACTGTGAGCGGGACTGACAAGAAGGAATTGAGAAATCAGTGTTGTATAATGACCGTATGGGGATAAAAAGGGGCGCACCGGCAAGCCGGCGCGCCCTATTAAATTATCACACATGACAGTCATCATGCCTCATAAAAGCATCATCATTTCGTTATCTTGACAACGGTGTCGCCAATCCTAACGACGTAGATGCCGCTGGACGGGAGGTTTACAACGATGTTGCCCCTGCCGGAATTGTCGGCGTACACCTGGATGCCGTCAACGCCATAGACAGCAACGGCGCTGCCCTGCGGGTTGGTGATATTGAGCATGTTCCCGGAAGCGACGACACCTGGTTTCTCACGCAGCATGTTGCCGTCAATGGCAGACACGTCGTTTACAACACTCTCAAGGTTTGAGAACTTGCTCTCCCTGCGCTCAGGGCCAGCATAAGGATTACCGCTTCCCCTTGATTTAATGGCGCTGACCTTGTGATAAAGAGGAGAGTTATATGCCTTTACCGGTATATCCACATCGATTGATGTTCCCTCGTGCCAGCGTGAATAGAGGAACGGCTCCATGAGCGACTCGCCCTGCTTGTAGTTCTGGGTTATCTTCAGGTCGTCCATATAAAGGTTTCCCGCTCCCTTCACGGCATAGATGCCAATCACCGAACACTTCGAGCCCTTTGTGAGCTGAACGTTGAATGTTTTCCACGCCGCCGTCACGCCTTCCGGATATATAAGCTCCGCCTGCTCGAAGTCGCCAAGCTGCTCGTTATAGTTGAAGAGCGCGACTGCCGCCTGTGTCTGTGTCGGCACGGGGTTGCCCTGCTCGTCATACATGTTGTCGATCTCGCCATAAAGCTTTATGCTGAGGTTGATTTTACCATTGTCCTTCGACAGGTCAAGTTCCGGCGAGATAAGTCCGGCGTCACCCTGTCCGTTCATATACTGCCAGCCGTCAACACAGATGAAGTCGGTGTAAGGCATGTAGTGCTTCCCTCTCCATCCGGCCTGGCTCAGTTCCTTGATGTAAAGTTCGTCATACGAATTGAAATCGTGGTGTTCTATTGTCTGGCCTGTGAGATTGCCGTCAGCATCCCTCACTCCGTCGAAATTCTCGTCTGTTACGACGAACTCTCCGTCCTTCTCCGCCGTACGCACGTTGTATGCCCAGTAGTTGTACCTCTCCGCCGTTGGCACTTCACTCCACCTTGCTGTATATTTTGCCTGATGCACCTCGCTTGCAGACTCAAGCACGGGAGCATCCAGGTCGAACACCTCAACCGGCAGCGACTCTATGCTCTGGTGTTCGCCCTTCACGGCGCGCACGGTGTAGTAATAGGTTTCGCCAGACACTATGCCAGTGACGACGAATGAGTTGCCCGCAGCCGCCTGGTCGGTGAGGAAAGCCTTCGGCATACGCTTATCATCAAGCGAGTACACGTTTAGCAGGTAACTCTCTGCGCCATCCACGGCCTCCCAGTTGGCGGTGAAGCTGCCGCCCATGTAGTTGGAGTGCGGCAAGGTTACCGGCGTGTTTACATACTGGTCTATCTGGCAAACCCTTATGTCGTCAATACAAATCGGCAACGTTGGGTGCTGCACGAAATTGAACATCGTAGAGTGTCCCGTCCCCTGGAACATTATCTCATAGGTCTTCCACTCCTCAGTCATCTCCGGCAGTGCGACCGGCGCGCAGTATTCCCATCCCGTGGGCGACATGTTCTGTGTCTCGGCAGCCTCAACCGCCAGACCCGTAGCCGTGCCGCTCACGGCGCGTGCCTTGAACTGCACGAGCGCTATGCGGCATCGTCCGCCCACGTCAATCAGCGGCGTGTTGAGCTGTGCGCCATCATTGTTGTCGGCATCCATGTACAGGCAACCGCCTGCGGGGTAGACGAAGTGCGAGCCCCAGTTTGGCAGTGTGGTGTACTCCGGCTTGATGTTCCACCAATAAACTCCGCCGTCAACATACTCGTTGATTTCGGCATCGCGGTCAGGATTTTCCACCGTGCCGGTTGACATCTTTGAGAAATCCTCCCGCATTATCTCCACGACCTGCCCGTACGGGCTATAGTTCTCCTCGCCATCGTTCACCACACGCACGTTGGCAGCCGGTCGCGGCTGCTGCGCCTTGTTTGGCGCGAACGTCCGTACAGGGGCGTTAGGCATTGTTGCCTGCGTCCCCTCACGCGACATCATATTCTGCCCTGAAGCGGCCACCGACATTCCGGCGGCGAGGGCAATCATGGTAATTCTATTCATAGTAATGATTTTATTCTTTCGTTTTTATAATTTGCATTAACCATTTCCAAGTGTTAAAGACACCCGGCGTATATGGAAATGAAATCCCTTGAAGCCTTTTGCGCGGCTCCAAGGGATTTCGTTTTCCGTCACTTGCCTACACAAACCTTTGCTGTGTAAATCTTTCCGTTGCGGTCAGTAACCTTTATCACATAAGCACCCTGCACCAGTTTGGCATCGGTTGCTGTCATGCCTGCGGGAACATACTTGCTGGCAACGGTGCGCCCCATAAGGTCGTAAACCGTGACTGACACTGCGTCGATGCCACCGAAGTTGATTGCACCACCACAGTAGCTTATGCCACCACCGCCAACGATGATGTCTTCTATGCCTGTACCAACTCCTGACTTCTCCACCGCGAGGTGCAGTACAGGCAGGCAAGCCCAGCCAAATCCATCGCCTTGCTCTGCCACCTGGAAGTTGTTGTTGTCAAACAGCATACTGCGGTTTGTCGTTGCGTTCCAGTCGTCGTTGAACACCTTGAAAGAAACCGGGAACCACTCCTCGTTAACATCACCGTTCTTAAGCACGGTGACAACAAGGTTCTTGGTGTCGTCAAACTCGAACGGTGTTTCAAGGTTGAACACCAACATGTTGCCCTGTCCCTGCATCACCTTCATACTGCCCTCGAACACCTTCTTCTGTTCAGGAAGCGGCTTCCACTGCGGGTTTTCCTTACTGTATACCGCATCGTCTGTCATGCCGAGATACAACATAACGTTGAAATCAATGTTTTCGAGCGGTGTCACGCTGCTTGGATTTCCATCGTATTCAAATGCGAGGCGGTATATCTTACTGACATCCTTCATCTCATCAGTGTTGTAGATAGACTGCGAATGGCTGTACATGTCAGTGAACGAGATTGGGATACGCGTGTTTACGCCCTCGAAATCTCCGTTGATGTCCCTGTTGAAAGGCTTTGTACCCTCCGGCTCGGCAAATACACTTATGCTCTCCGTGATGTCATTGGACACATCCTCGTCACCTGGCAATACAACTACGCCAGCCAACAGGAAGTCGCCTTCCACGTCGGGAGTTACATTCACCTTTATGAGCGTGTCGGCCTGCGATGCGAGAGGCTCACTCACCTCTGTCTCGCCGAGCATGACGCGGTTTCCGCCGTCAACGCGCACAGCCTGCACCTTGTAGGAACTTGCTGCCCTTGCGCCCTTGTTCTTGACCTTTACGGCATATTCATTTTCAGTGCCCTTCACGGCGATCGCATTGCCCTCTATTGCCATTGCGGCGAGGTCATTGTCAAACACCTCCTCAATCCACGCGCCCGAAACGGTTATGTCGTCATAGGGCTTGTTCTCGTAGTCCTTGTCATAGTAGTGGTAGGCGAAGTTATACTCACCGTCACTCTCTGGCTTGTAGAACACCTCGAATTCCAAAGTCTCATTCCAATTGAAGTGCTTGAAATCCTTCCACTGCTTCAGTTCCACATTCTGAGCCTCTGCCGTCGCGCCCTTGCCTACGGTTATGCTGAATGTCTGTGCGCGGTCCGGGGTGCGCTCTGTGGTGCAATACTGGAAGTAGACACGCAATTTCACCTTGTATGTCTTCCCACCCTTCAGGTTAACGGCCGGCGAAACGACATACTCGTCGTTGCCATAGGTTGAAGTGCTGATGTGGAATCCCTTGGGTTCCATGTTGTCCCTGTACTCGAACTTGGTACCGTCACCGTTGGCGTCAACGCTTGTCCACTGGCTGCCTTCCTCCATCGTGTCGAATGTCGTGTGATAAGGAGTGTCGTAGGCGTTGCCCGCCATTACGGACGGGCTCTCTGCCTCAAGGTCGCCTCCGTCTGCAGTGTATGCCCTTATGGTGTAGTAGTATGAGTTCATGCCACCCAAATCGTTGTCAGTTAATGTTGTCGTGCTTATTCCTGTCGCAACAACCTTTTTGTCAGGCATTCGCTTTACATCATACTTCACGTTTGCCTTGTCAAACCAACCGTCATTCTTTCCGACCGAAGGCTGTTCCCATGCAAGGGTCAGCGATTTGTTGCTGTTCTTCGTCAGTGTCACGTTCTCTGCATATCCCGGTACGTCGCGTCCGGAGAATGCCCTCCAAGTGTTCTCGACACCTTTCTCGCCGATTACCCGGCAAGGCACGATGTAGTAAACATGCACGCCCTGTGTCGCAGTATTGTCTGTCCATGTCATCTCGCCGCCCACTTCCACATTGTTTTTCAGTGTTGCCACGAGTTTGTCGTCCTCTGTGCCGTCACGGTAAACGAGAACCTCGGCAAGCCCGGCCAGGGGTTCCTTTTTCCATGACGTGGTGGGGTTCTTCCATTTCAGAGTCACCACACCGTTGTCATCGAATGTGGACGACAGTTCGGTGACGCGGCTTGCGGCATCCAGCGAAGCAGGCACCGTGCCGGGTATGTACATACCAGTGACTATATCGCCATATCCCATGGGGCCTTTCTCGTCCATCACGCCGGTTTCGGTGTTCAGTTTGTACAAGTGCTGGTAGCCTTCGGTGTTTGCGGCAGCGATATACAGGTCACCCGTCCCCGGTTCAAAGTACATCGTGTTCTGGAAATACATCTTGAAGTCATAGCCATCCCTCTTGAGTTTTATCACCTTGTCCTCCTTATACCCATTGTTCGGGTTGAGCGTTACGAGGCGCGAGCCATCTACTGTATTGCCGTCGCTTGAATTCCATCTGGCAGCCCACAGCGTGCCATAGGCATCGTATGCGATGGCGAAGTAATACTGGTCGAGGTCTGCCAGTTTGGTGTAAGCGCCCGTCTGGGCGTTTATCTCGCCGAACGTGGAGGCCACTGTGCCGTCGCGCTTGCGGGCCATTGCCATCAGTTTGCCCGTGGCTGGGTCTGTTGACATAGACTCAATGAAGTCCCAGTTGTTCTCCAATGCCGACAAGTCTGTCAACTGTGTCCATGTGCCATGCTCCAGGTCAACGGATGCGAAAGCCCGTGGGTGGTTGATGTTGAAATCATAGCGGTAATAGAAGAACGCGAGATACTTGCCGTTGTGGTATGTGCCACTCGACATTGTCCATCTACGCAACTCGTCTTCCTCGCGCGACATTATGATTCCGGTCTTGGTCAGGAATCTCGGCCTGTTTGAGTAGAAATACACAAAGCCTGGGTCACGGTTGTAGTCGGTGACGGTCGAGGCCCACATCTTAGTGCCCCAGTCCTTGTCGTCGTTCAGCCCCCCGAGCGGGACATTGCGTGCGGGACCGTTTTCTCTAACTACCGGCGCGCGGCCCGGAAAGTGGTCAATGGTGCGCACCTTCTGGCCATTGTCGGCATTTGCGAGCGACACGCACATCAGCATGGCGCACGCCAGGAAAGTAATTTTCTTTTTCATTTAATATAACAATTTAGTTAAACATTTTTCTTCATCAATGTAAGTGAGTGTTCAAAATCAGCCGAATATGACCGAATATATTTGTTTAACCTTAAAAAGTGCCCTGAAATTTCCCGGCCAATGATGAACACTCACACTACATTTATCTTATAATTATCTTGGAGCTCGAAGTCCCCTGCCTCCTTATATATATGCCCGGCCTGAGGTTTCCCGCGCCGACTTTCATCCCCTCAAGAGTGAAATACTCAACGGGTGCGGCCTCTGCATTGCCGGCCGGAGAGATGCCTGCGGAGACATCGACGGGAAGGACGAGTTTGAAATGACCGTTCTTGTTTGCCCAGTACCATGTGTCCACCACGGATGGGAACTTGATGCACAATGACTTCCTGGGGAAAGTTATCTCGTTGCCGACGCACTTGCCATAAAGGCCCATGGCCTCTATTTCCTCCTTCGTGTTCGTCCCCTCGACAAGGTATCTGTCAGCCCTGCTCCACGGCACCATAATGCCCACGTTGAAAGTGAGGCCGCAGCCGTATTCCATCTTGTGTATCACGACACGGTTCTGGTCGGAAGCGTCAATCTCCATGTAGTAGCGGTGGCTGGTGTCGTAGTTCTGGCTGGTGGCATACTGGTAGTGGGGCGGCCCGTATGGGTCGACGAGGCGGAACAGCCCTGGCGTCTTCGTGCTTTCCTGCACCGGCACCTGTGTTGTAACAACATCAATGCCAATCTGCACGTCACAGTCGGCAAGGAAACCGTCGGTGTAGCTTGCGGTGCCTATGTCCTTCCAGTCGGTGTCAAGGTATGAGAACTCTTCTGTCAAATGAACGGCATCTTTCGGCTCACCTTTATAATAAGGCACCGCTACGAAGGTGTACGTCCCGTCTTTCTCGTACCGGAAGAGGTGCTCACCGCTCGCGGAGATCTCCTCAGACGCTATCGAGCCGTCGGCGATGCCGCCTGCCATGTCATAGTCATAGTCACCCTCCAGCATGGCAACCTTTACCTTCTCCACGTCCTTGCCGATGTTGAAATCAACGGGGATGAACGATTTACCGTCTTGCTCCACCATGTCCTTTATCGTCATGACAACGTCGAGGTCTGGCGCTCCGGGGATTTTCAGGCGGAACTTTCCGTTTGCGTTTGCAATCTTGTAGTTCATCTGCCCACCCCCGCCGTCAGGCACCGTGCCGTCAACGACAAGCAGGGTTCGCTCGGGGAAAGTTATGACGCCATCCTTTAGGATGCCGCAGATACCCTCCGTTACGGCAGCGTTGAACTTTCCCTTGTCGTAATAGTCGCCCGCCATGGAATTTATCATTATGTTGCCGTTCCCCAAGTTCAGTCCAGTGTCATAAAGCCGGAAAAAGACCTGTTCGGGATTGGTGGCGTTGATTTCCATATAGGTGTCGCCATCAAACTGCGCGGGGTTGTACGGGTAATGCTTGTAAGGCGACACCAGGCGGTATAGGCCCGGGGTGGTTGTGCTTTCCTCGAAGTCCACCTCAAACTCGTAATTGTCCACAAGATACAGGGCCGTCACCATGTCATCGCGGAACAGACCCTTGCCAATGGGTTTCCAATTTCCGTCATCCGCCTTTGCTACATTTTTCCGCAAGGATGAGGCATACAGGTCGGAGTCCGCCACAGGAACCCTCACCGTTTTATACTGCGCGTTCGCCGCACTGAAAAAAAAGACCGCAAGCAGCGTCAGCAATTCTTTGAGTAAAGATTGTTTTTTCATATTTCCCTTTTTTGTTATTTTATCAAATAAAGAAGTGATAGATTCTTACATGTCATGCATTTCGGTGGCAAATATATAAAAAAAGGACACTCTTGCAAAGCAAAAGCGTCCTTTTGAGTTTCTAATTCGTGAAATAGTAAAAAATTCATGGCAAAAGCGTGCTTTTGCCACCATTATTCAGCAAAATCATTTGCAAAGCGTACAACCTGCGCACTTGCCAAACTGTCCACGGAAACGCTGTTCGACGAGGTGGTGCAGGCGGTCGCGAAGCGGTTCGAGTTGCATTTTGTCAATCACCTCATTGATGAAAGCAAGCTCGAGAAGCAGCTTCGCCTCTTTCAGCGTTATGCCCCTCTGGCGCATGTAGAACAGCGCCGCATCGTTGAGCTGCCCCACTGTGCTTCCGTGCGCGCACTTCACGTCGTCGGCGTATATTTCCAGCATAGGCTGCGAGTACATCCGCGCCATCTTCGATGCGCACAGGTTCTGGTTTGTCTCCTGCGATATTGTCTTCTGCGCGCCATGCTCCACGAGAATCCTGCCTGCAAACGCCCCTACGGCATTCTCGTCAAGTACATATTTATATAGTTCGTTGCTCGTGCAGTGAGGCACGCGGTGGACGATGAGCGTGTTGTTGTCAACATGCTGCCTCTTGTCTGCCATGACGCATCCGCACAGGTTGCACTCCGCGCCCTCGCCGTTGAAGACGAGGTCGGTGCGGTTGCGCGTCACGCCGTTGTGCAGCGTTATTATGTTGTGGTTCACATAACTGTTGGCCTTCTGGTCGATATACACGTTGCTCACGCGCACGTTTCCCGCATGTGTCTCCTCAAGGCAGTAGAACTCGAGGCGCGCGCCGTCGGCAACGCTTGCCTCCACAATCTGCGTGGTGAGGAAATTGCTGTCATCGGCAGTGTGGTCGCAGAATAGCAACTTTATCTCCGCGCCCTCCTCCAGGACAATCAGCACGCGGCGGTTGGTCATGAAGTTGACGTTGCCCCGCGCGCCATGCTCACCAGTCGCACCCTGACGTGCCGGCGCCACAGGCGACTTGAGCATGTTGATCACCTGCACGGCGCGCTCCACCTTGACGCCACGCGGCACATAGACGAAAATGCCGTCCTGCGCCAGCATTGTGTTGAGAGCCGTCACGGCGTCCTCCTCCGTCCTGGCAATCTTTCCGTAATACTTGGCCACCAGCTGCGGGCGCTCGGATGCCACCTTTGCGAGACTGTCAACAATAACGCCCTCCGGCAGGCGGCTGCTGGGCAGTGTCCTGCTGTAGAAGGCATCGTTAATAACGAAATAGAGCGACGTGCTGAGGTTGGGAACGTCGCAACGGAATGCCTTGTACGGGTTCACCGGAATCTCAAACCGCCTCAGGTTAAGTCCGTAGTCGGGGGCGAAAAGCGATGGGATGTCGGTGTATTTGTACCGCTCCACCTTTTTGGTTGGAAAACCGAGGCGCGCGAAATTGCGAAATGCCTCGTCGCGCAGGGCGTTCATCACCTCCGCGCTGTGTTCCTTTATCACCCCGGCAGACTGGCTGTACAGGTCTATATATTGCTGTTCACTTCTCATAACTGTCTATTACTCAATCCTCTCCCGCTTCTTCCTTGATCCAGTCGTAGCCGTGTTCCTGTATTGCCTTGGCAAGTTCGGGGCCGGCAGTCTTCACTATACGGCCCTTGTAGAGCACATGCACGAAATCCGGGCGTATCATCTCGAGCAGGCGATCGTAGTGGGTTATCACTATGCACGAGCTCTCCGGAGTGGCGAGTTTGTTCACGCCATCCGCCACGATGCGCATTGCGTCCACATCGAGGCCCGAGTCGGTCTCGTCGAGTATGCTCATCTTCGGCTCGAGCATCGCCATCTGGAAAATCTCGTTGCGTTTCTTCTCTCCCCCGCTGAAGCCCTCGTTCACCGAGCGGTTCGACAGTTTCGAGTCCAGTTCCACCACCTTGCGCTTCTCCCTCATCATCTTGAGGAACTCGGCGGCGTTGAGCGGCTCCTCGCCGTGGTACTTGCGCTTCTCGTTCACGGCGGCGCGCATGAAGTTGGTCATCGACACCCCCGGTATCTCCACGGGATATTGGAATGAGAGGAAAATGCCCTCGTGGGCGCGGTCCTCCGGCTTCATCTCCAGGAGGTTCTTGCCGTTGAACACCACCGTCCCCCCCGTCACCTCATAAAGTGGGTTTCCCACGAGCACCGCGCTGAGCGTGGACTTGCCGGAGCCGTTGGGTCCCATTATGGCATGTGTCTCGCCGTCGTTGATGACGAGGTCTATGCCACGGAGTATTTCTTTGCCGCCTATGCTGGCGTGTAAGTTTCTAACCTCTAACATATTTTTGACTTGTCGTTTATTCCTTGTTACAGCAACCTGATATCAATGATGGCTCACGCCGGCGTAAGCCAGTGTGCGGCCGTCTTTATCCCACCGTTCCCTCAAGCGAGACGGAAAGCAGTTTCTGCGCCTCCACGGCAAATTCCATGGGGAGTTTGTTCAGCACATCCTTGGCATATCCGTTGACGATCAGCCCCACGGCCTGCTCGGTGGGTATGCCGCGCTGGTTGCAGTAGAACAGCTGGTCCTCGGATATTTTGCTCGTCGTTGCCTCGTGCTCGAAGATGGCGGTGTCGTTATGCACGTCCATATACGGGAAGGTGTGCGCCCCGCAGTCGCTGCCAAGCAGCAGCGAGTCGCACGAGCTGTAGTTGCGCGCGTTCTCCGCCGTTGCCGCCGCCCGCACCAGCCCTCGGTATGAGTTCTGCGAATGCCCGGCGGAAATGCCCTTCGAGATGATTGTCGACTTGGTGTTGCGCCCGAGGTGTATCATCTTTGTCCCGGTGTCGGCCTCCTGGTGGTGGTTAGTCACGGCAACGCTGTAGAACTCTGCCTGCGAGTTGTCGCCGCGCAGTATGCACGACGGGTATTTCCACGTCACCGCGCTTCCGGTCTCCACCTGCGTCCACGACAGTTTCGAGCCTTCGCCGCGCAGCTCGCCGCGCTTCGTCACGAGGTTCAGCACGCCGCCCTTGCCATGCTCGTCGCCGGGATACCAGTTCTGCACCGTGGAGTATTTCACCTCGGCGCGGTCGTTGACTATTATCTCGACGATGGCGGCATGTAGTTGGTTCTCATCGCGCATCGGGGCAGTGCAGCCCTCCAGGTACGAGACGTATGCGTCGTCGTCGGCAACAATCAGCGTGCGCTCGAACTGCCCCGTGTTGCGGGCGTTGATGCGGAAATAGCTGCTCAGTTCCATCGGCGAGCGCACCCCTTTCGGGATATAAACGAACGAGCCGTCGCTGAACACGGCACTGTTCAATGCGGCAAAGAAATTGTCGCGGTATGGCACCACCGTGCCGAGATATTTCCTGACGAGGTCGGGGTGCTGCTTCACGGCATCCCCTATCGAGCAGAATATGATTCCCTTCTCGGCGAGTTTTTTCTTGAACGTCGTCTTGACCGACACCGAGTCCATTATGGCATCCACGGCGGTTCCGCTCAGCGCGAGCCGCTCCTCGAGCGGGATGCCGAGTTTGTCGAATGTCTTCATCAGCTCCGGGTCGATGTCCTCTGCCGTCGCCGGTCCTTCCTTCTTAGGTTTTGCCAGCGGGTCGGCATAGTAGGAAATCGCCTGGTAGTCTATCGGCGGCAGGTTGACATGCCCCCAGTCAGGCTGTTTCATCGTCTGCCAGTGGCGGAATGCCTTGAGGCGGAACTCCAGCAGCCAGTCTGGCTCGCCCTTCTTGGCAGAAATGAGGCGCACGACATCCTCGTTGAGCCCCTTCTCTATAATATCCGTATGCACGTCGGTGGTGAATCCGAACTCATATTTCTGATCCGCCACCTTGCGCACGAAATCGTTGTTTCCCTTGTTCACAAATCATTATGATTTATCTGGCAGCCGGCAAACTTGATTGCCCGGCAGTCAGAGTTTCTGTTCAACCTCTATCTCGGTGAACGTCTCAATTATGTCACCCACCTCTATGTCGTTGTAGTTGACGAGCGAGATGCCGCACTCCAGTCCCGTCGCCACTTCCTTCGCGTCATCCTTGTAGCGTTTCAGCGCGTCGATGGCGGCGGTGTGCACCACGATGCCGTCGCGCACCACCCTCGCCTTGTCCTTGTTGTGCACCTTCCCGTCGGTGACGAGGCCGCCGGCCACGGTGCCGACCTTCGAGATCTTGAACACCTGCTTCACCTCTATCTCTCCGGTGACTATCTCCTTCTTCACCTTGTCGAGCATTCCCTCCATCGTCGATTTCACCTCGTCGATGGCGTCGTATATTATTGAATATGTGTTTATCTCAACGCCCTCGCGCTCCGCAATCCTGCGGGCATCGGCAGACGGGCGCACCTGGAAGCCTACTATGATGGCGTCAGATGCACTTGCCAGCATCACGTCGTTCTCGCTGATCTGTCCCACCGCCTTGTTGATTACGTTCACCTGCACCTTCTCCGTTGACAGTTTTATGAACGAGTCTGCCAGAGCCTCGATACTGCCGTCGGTGTCACCCTTCACGATGATGTTCAGTTCGTGGAACTCGCCGAGCGCTATGCGGTGGCTGATGTCGTCGAGGCCGAGTTTCCTGGTTGTCCGCAGGCTCTGCTCGCGCTGCAGCTGCGTGCGCTTGTTGGTAATGTCGCGCGCTTCCTGTTCCGATTCCATCACATGGAACGAGTCGCCGGCCGTCGGCGCGCCATTGAGGCCGAGGATTATCGCCGGCTCTGATGGCTTTGCCTCCTGGATGCGCTGGTTTCGCTCGTTGAACATCGCCTTTATACGTCCGTATGACGTTCCGGCAAGCACCACGTCGCCTATTTTCAGCGTTCCGTTTGACACGAGCACCGTGCTGACATAGCCGCGCCCCTTGTCGAGCGACGACTCTATTATCGAGCCGGTGGCATTGCGGTTCGGGTTGGCCTTGAGGTCGAGCATCTCGGCCTCGAGCAGCACCTTTTCCAACAGTTCGTTCACGCCGATGCCTTTCTTTGCCGATATTTCCTGGCACTGGTATTTTCCGCCCCACTCTTCCACGAGCAGGTTCATTTTTGACAGGTCCTCGCGTATCTTGTCGGGGTTTGCCCCTGGCTTGTCAATCTTGTTTATGGCGAACACCATAGGCACGTTGGCGGCCTGCGCATGCGCGATGGCCTCCTTGGTGGTGGGCATCACGGAGTCGTCGGCGGCAATGATGATGATTGCGATGTCCGTCACCTGCGCTCCACGGGCGCGCATGGCGGTGAACGCCTCGTGCCCGGGGGTGTCGAGGAACGTTATTTCCCTTCCGTCACCGAGTGTCACGTTGTATGCGCCGATGTGCTGCGTGATGCCCCCGGCTTCGCCGGCGATGACGTTGGTGTTGCGGATATGGTCGAGCAGCGATGTCTTTCCGTGGTCAACATGCCCCATGACGGTGACGATGGGGGCGCGCGACACGAGGTCGTTCTCGTCGTCCACCTCCTCGGTTATCGCCTCCTGCACCTCGGCGCTCACATACTCCGTCTTGAAGCCGAACTCGTCTGCCACGATGTTTATCGTCTCTGCGTCGAGACGCTGGTTGATGCTCACCATTATGCCGAGCGACATGCATGTGCCTATCACCTGGTTTACGCCAACGTCCATCATGGTGGCAAGTTCGCTCACGGTGACGAACTCCGTCAGTTTCAGCACCTTGCTCTCTGCGCGTGCCTCTGCCTTCTGTGCGTCCATCTTCTCCTGCGCGGCGTCGCGCTTCTCCCTGCGGTATTTCGCGCCTTTCTTGTTCTTGGACTTCGATGTGAGCCGCGCGAGCGTCTCCTTAACCTGCTTTGCAACGTCCTCCTCGTTCACCTCGAGCGGTTTCTGGGGGCGGTTCTTGCGCCTTCTCTTTACGCTGCCCTGCTGCACTTTTCCTCCGCCGCCCTGTTGCTGAGAGGCCTGCCGTGCCGCTGCGGCTATGTCAACGCGCTCCTTCGTGATGCGCTGGCGTTTCTTCTTTCCGCCGCCCTGCGTTTTGCCCTGTGCGGCCTTCTCCTCGCGCTCGCGCCGCCTCTCCTCCTTGGTTTTCTTCTTGGGGCGCGTGCTCTGGTTTATCTCGTCGAGGTTTATCGAGCCCAGCACCTTCACGCGCGGGGCGAGTTCTTCCTCGCTCCTGAGTGTGAACACTTCGTTCTTCTTTTCTTCGTTCTTCTCAGTCTGCACTTCTTCCGCCTTCTGCGGTTTCGGCTGCCCTGCGTCGGCATGTTGCGCTGCGTTCTGCGCCTGCGCCTTCCGTTTCGTGTCGTGCGGCTTCGGCGCCTGCTGCTTTGGCGCGTCTCCCACGCCTTTCGCCTCCGCGCCATTCGCCTCGGCCTTTGGCATCGCCTTATTCCCGGCCGCCGTTTCCGGCTTAGTTTCCCCGACGGTTTTTTCCGGCATTTTCACCGCAGGCCCGGTTGTTTTCCCCGTCACGGCGGCGGTATTTTCCTTTTCCGCTTTAGGGCTGTGTTTTTTTGCCGCCGGCTTTCCTATCCCGTCAAGGTCAATCTTGCCGAGCGGCGTGTAAACCTGCGTTCTGGGTTGTTCTGCCTTGCGTTCCACCTTTTTCTCCGTCTTACGCTTTTCCTTGGGTTTTTTAGGGAACAGCTTGCCGGCATCGTCCTTGACTTCCTTGTCTTTCTTGAAAGCCTCAACCAGGGCGTTGTACTGAGCCTCGCTGAGTTTGAAGCTCATCTCCGGCTTCACCTCACCGAGGTTCGGTCTCTTCTCGAGGAATTCAACTGCCGTTTGAAGACCGATGTTCAATTCTCTTATTGCCTTATTTAATCTTACGTTCATCTATATATTTTCAGGTTTCTTGTTCTTTTAATGTTCTTCGCTATTGACACTTGAGCCATTCCGCATGGCAACTGTCTCTTTGAGAGAAGTCGGGTCCCCGTGTTGTCCGTCGCCGGACATTGTTGCTGCTGTTCACCCCAGCGTGACGCTGCCCTGCGGGCGTGGCGCTCACTGCTCGAACTCTGCCTTCAGTATGCGGATGACGTTGTCCACTGTTTCCTCCTCGAGGTCAGCCTTCTCGATGAGCATCTCGCGCGGGGCGTTGATCACGGCCTTCGCCGTGTCGAGCCCGATGCCCTTGATTGCGTCGATGACCCACTGGTCTATCTCGTCGGCGAACTCGTCAAGATAGATGTCCTCGTCGGCCTCGCTCTCGTCGACCTCGCGGAACACGTCGATGGTGTAGCCCGTGAGCATCGAGGCGAGCTTGATGTTAAGGCCGCCGCGGCCAATGGCGAGCGACACCTCCTCGGGCTTCAGATACACCTCGGCCTTCATGTTCTCGTCGTCGATGTTGAGGCTCGACACCTTCGCCGGGCTGAGCGACCGCTGTATGAAGAGCTTGTTGTTCGACGTGTAGTTTATCACGTCGATGTTCTCGTTGCACAGCTCGCGCACTATGCCGCGCACGCGCCCGCCGTTTACGCCGACGCACGCTCCAACCGGGTCGATGCGCTCGTCGTAGCTTTCCACTGCCACCTTGGCTCTCTCGCCCGGCATCCGCGCCACGCGGCGCACCGTTATCAGCCCGTCGGCAATCTCGGGCACCTCGGCCTCGAGCAGCCTCTCGAGGAACACCGGGCTGGTGCGGCTCAGGATTATCTTCGGGTTGTTGTTCTCGTTGTCAACGCGCAGTATGACGGCGCGGATGGTCTCTCCCTTGTGGTAGATGTCCCTCTGTATCTGCTCGCTCTTGGGGAGTATCAGCTCGTTGTTGTCATCGTCAACGAGCAGCACCTCGCGCTTCCACACCTGATACACCTCGGCGCTTATCACCTGCCCCACGCGGTCCTTGTATTTGTTGTACAGGGAGTCGTGCTCCAGCTCAAGTATCTTGGACGACAGCGTCTGGCGGAGGTTCAGTATGGCGCGGCGGCCGAACTTCGCGAAGTCGACGCGCTCTGACACGTCCTCGCCAACCTCGTAGTCGCCCTCGATCTTGCGCGCGTCGCTCAGTGAGATCTCCTTGTTCTCGTCCTGCACCTCACCGTCTGCCACCACGACGCGGTTACGGTAAATCTCGAAGTCGCCCTTGTCGGGGTTCACGATAACGTCGAAGTTCTCATCGGAACCGTATATCTTCGCTATCACGTTGCGGAAACTTTCCTCAAGCACGCTAACAAGGGTGGTGCGGTCGATGTGCTTCGACTCGTTGAACTCCTTAAAGGTATCGACCATGCTTATGGTCTCTTTCTTTGTTGCCATTTTATATCTTTTTTGTTTCTTGTCATATTTGTTTGCGGCGCAGCCGCGCCGCAGCCCGGCCCGCACGGCGTCAGAACTTGATGAGGTACTTGCAGTATTTCACCTCGTCCATGCTGAACTCGTGGTCAACGTCTTGCGTGACGGGGCGTTTCCTGCCCTCGACCTTGGCCTTCTCCTGGACGCTGACGGTGAATTTCCTGCCATCGACGGCCTTCAGCGTACCCTTCACCTTTTTACCTCCGGCAGTAAGCACCTCCACCTCCTTGCCGATGAAGTTGCGGTATTGCTGCTCCACCTTGAACGGTTGCCCGAGCCCTGCCGAGCCCACCTCCAGGTCATAGTCCTCCTCGTCACGGCTGAGATGCTCCTCTATGAAGCGGCTCAGCTCGACACAGTCCTCAATCCACACCCCGTCGGCATGGTCGATTTCCACCACGATTTTGTTGTCCGCGCTGACGTCAACATCCACGAGGAAATACTCCTTGCCCTCAAGCCACTGGTTCACAAGTTCGCCTACAATCTTCCTGTCAATCATTCTAACGTATTACATTTATTTAAATGGAAATGTGGAACTCCGAGAAGCCCCACATTCCACCGAACGTTTGCAAAGGTACATTTTTTTTTATTTCCATACAAGTGTTTTCCGTAAAAAAACAGCCAATGGAACAAAAAAGTCGCCTTCCTTATTTGCCTCGCAGCGTTTCAGGCCTGCAAATAGTGCGGAGATTAAACCCAAACCGGTCATTGCAACACTGATTTTCCCATTTCGTCTTGGCAACCGGCTGCAATCAGTTCGGGCTACGATAACCGATTTGGGTTCAATAGCCGCATGGCCTCGCATCATCAGGAACGGCGGTGTGGGGATTGCGTGAGGCGGGCATGCGACAGTCTGAATATGAGAAAGCAAGAGGGTGTGTCAAAACACCCAATATGAAAATATTAAACTCGTTGTGTGTCCATT
>OIQX01000161.1_pt1 | contig 19747 bp, 25 predicted proteins | sample 1586141 | NCBI WGS metagenome assembly OIQX01 (sample SAMN02675049, study PRJEB24791) | human gut metagenome, SKBSTL061 | isolation source: stool | host: Homo sapiens | place: USA
TTAGCAACCGTGCGAATTTCAGCGTTTTGCGTTGCTATGCTGTCAAATAACTCTTTCATCTGCAAATATAGGGATTTTTTTCAAAAGTACGAACTATCGGCGGCAGTTTTATAAAATCGACTGGCGAAAAAACAAATAGAATTTTCCAAAATAGCTTGGGATAAGCCATTAACGAAATACTTTCTTTTAAGAGCACAGTGGTTTACCCAATAAAATTATATACCTTTGTGACAAGTTAAAGAAGATGTCGCAATGAATCGGATAAAAGAAGCATTGATTGAGGCGGGGATTAGTCAAACTGAATTGGCTAAACGGCTTGGCAAAGGTTTTAATATGGTCAATCTATACGCCACGAATAAAGTGCAACCGCCTATACCCGTACTATACAGGATAGCGGAAATACTGAATGTGGATGTGCGTACACTTCTTGTACCTAACGAAATAAAAAAATAGACATATGGCAAATACTAATCTAAAAGAAGCTAAGGCGGCTAAGAATGATGAGTTCTATACGCAATTTCATGACATAGAGATTGAAATGAATGCCTATCTTGAATATGACCCGGACGTGTTTAGAGGAAAGACTGTATTGCTTCCTTGTGATGACCCCGAATGGAGCAACTTTACCCGATACTTTGCTGCCAAGTTTGATGAGTTAGGCTTGAAAAAACTGATTTCTACGAGTTATGCACCGGATAGCAAAAAATACAAAACACCTTATCAGCCCTCTTTGTTTGAGCAAGAAGCGCCTCAATTCGACCCGTCCAAGGCACAGGTGAAAGGTAAAATATTCATCTTGGAACGAGACAAAAGCGGGGACGGACGTATCAATATTGATGACCTCGAATGGAAGTATATGGATGGTGACGGGGATTTCCGAAGCAAAGAAGTTACCGAACTTCGTAATGAAGCGGATTTTATCATCACCAATCCTCCGTTCTCCCTCTTTCGTGAGTTCTTGGCTTGGATTGTGGAAGGAAAGAAACAATTTGCAGTCATAGGCAATAAAAACTGCATTACTTATAAGGAGGTATTTCCTTTGATAAAAAACAACAAGATGTGGCTTGGAAAGACACCTATGAGTGTTGATTTGTTATTTGAAGTCCCAGATACAGACCAACTTACGAATGGTAAGAAATTAGGCTCAGGATATAGAATAATAGATGGAAAGATTTTAGCTCGTTCGCAGTCTGTATGGCTAACCAATATTGACCACGGTCGTCGGCATCAGCCACTTGCACTGATGAGCATGGCAGATAACCTACGCTTTTCCAAGCATAAGGAACTGAAAGGCAAAACCGCCTATGACCGTTATGACAATTATGATGCCATTGAAGTGCCTTTTACGGATGCTATTCCGTCAGATTATGACGGTGTGATGGGCGTTCCTATTTCCTTTTTGGATAAGTATTGTCCGGAGCAATTTGAAATCTTAGGGATGTGCGAGAATGAGGACTTATACACAATGAAAACCCGTGTTTATACCACATACGAATGTAAAACCGCCTATTTGAAAAAGTTTGGAAAGGTTGGTACATACGACTTAAATGCCAGTGGAGTAATCATAAGAAACGGTATTCAAGAAAAAGTCTATCAACGCATTCTAATTATCAACCGTAAGTTTGCGCCTAATAGCTAATCTGCAATACATTCGATTGTAGTCGGTTCCCATCTTAATGTAAAAAGCGGGACCACCTTGTTTCTCTTTCGGAAGATTATCGGGCTTCTTGATACCAAGTTCCAAACTAATCCCTAAGATTTCAACTTAAAAATAAAGACAAAAATATAATATTATGACTCAGCATAATGCCATCAAACTTTTTGAAACCAAGAAAGTTCGTACCATTTGGGATGACAAAGAAGAAAAATGGTACTTTTCCATAGTGGATGTGGTGGCTGTCCTAACCGATAGCCCTAATCCTCGTAAGTATTGGAGTGTCTTGAAAACACGTTTAAAAAAAGAAGGGAGTGAGTTGACTACAAATTGTAGTCAACTGAAAATGAAATCGGCTGATGGAAAGATGTATTTAACCGATGTCGCAGATACTCAGCAGCTTCTCCGTTTGATTCAGTCTATTCCATCGCCCAAAGCAGAACCGTTCAAGCAGTGGATGGCACAAGTGGCAACTGAACGTCTTAACCAAATGCAAGACCCCGAACTCTCTATCAATCAAGCACTGGTGGACTATAAGCGGTTGGGGTATTCGGATAATTGGATTAATCAGCGTCTCAAATCCATAGAGATTCGTAAAGACCTCACGGATGAATGGAAGCGGCACGGATTGCAAGAGGGGGTGCAGTTTGCTACGCTGACCGATATTATTTATCAGACTTGGAGTGACATGACCGCCAAGGAATATAAGCAGTTCAAAGGTCTGAAAAAAGAGAACTTACGTGATAATATGACCAATAAGGAATTGGTGCTAAATATGTTGGCGGAACTTTCCACCAAAGAAATATCTGAAAGTAAAAATCCGGAGACATTTCGGGAACACATGGATGTGGCGGAAGCCGGTGGTGAGATTGCCCGCAATGCCCGTATGGAGTTGGAAGCCAAGACGGGTAAGGCAGTCATCAGTCCGCTGAACGCCAAGACAGGCATTGCGCTCAATTCATCTCCGGAAGAAGAAGACACAAAAGAATAATCCTAAAAAGTGAATCAATATCATGGAGACAACATTGCATACAGAATGGACTGTCGAAGACATCTGTAAGGGATTTACCTACAACGAATTGGAAGGTAAAGGTCTGTTTGGATTGGACGGGCGGCTCACTATCCAACCCGAGTATCAACGCCATTACATCTACAACGATGGGAAACGTGATGTAGCGGTAATAGAATCCCTGCTGAAAGGCTATCCCATCGGACTAATCTATTTCAACCGGACTGTGGACGGACGATTTGAAGTACTTGACGGGCAGCAACGCATCACTTCTATCGGGCGGTTTGTTACAGGGAAATTCGCCATCAAGGATGAAGCGGATAACGTGCAGTATTTCTCGGGATTACCCGAAGAGCAGCAACAAAAGATTATGCAATCCTCTCTGCTGGTATATGAATGCGAGGGTGAAGAAAAGGAAATAAAGGAGTGGTTCAAGACCATCAATATTGTGGGCATTCCGCTCAAGGAGCAGGAATTGCTCAATGCCATTTATTCGGGCGAGTTCGTGAACGCAGCCAAGCGGGTGTTCAGTAATTCCCAAAATGCGGAAATACAGAAATGGAGTCATTATATCAAGGGAGATGTGAAACGGCAGGATTATCTGGCAGAAGCCCTCCGGTGGATTTGCGACAGTAAGGGGATGAGCATTGATGCCTATATGAGCATACACCGTCACGAGCCTTCCACGGGAGAATTGGAAAGTTATTTCCGTTCTGTGATTGACTGGGTATCGGCTACCTTTACTATGGTAGAGCGTGACATGTGCGGCTTGGAATGGGGACGGCTGTATGAAACGTACCATGCCACCCCTTATAGCACCGTCCATGTCGCGGAACGGGTAAAAGCCTTGCAAGCGGATGAAAGCGTGCGGTGTCCCCGAAATATTTACGAATATGTACTGGGTGGAGAAGAGGATAAAAAACTGCTTGACATCCGTATCTTTGAAGAATCAACCAAGCGGGCTGCTTACAAGCGTCAGACCGAAGCGGCTGAGAAACAAGGAATTTCCAATTGTCCGCTCTGTGCGTTGGGGAATAATGCCAACAAGACCCGTATTTACAAACTTTCGGAAATGGATGCCGACCATGTGACTGCATGGAGCAAGGGAGGGGCAACCAGCATGGAAAATTGCGAGATGCTTTGTAAAACCCATAATCGTTCAAAGGGAAATCGGTGAAAGTGTGTTATTTTGAGAGAGTTAAATCAATTAATTCTCTCAAAATATGAACAATAAAAAAACATTTCACGAAGTTTCCGAGATTTGGTGTGATGCAAAGCGTCCGATAGTGAAGCATTCCACCCTATGTGCTTATCAGCTTACGTTACAGACACACCTATTGCCACGATTTGGCGCTGCGGAAAATATAACAGAGAAGGATGTCCAGCAGTTTGTGATAGACAAATGTACTTCCGGATTAGCAAGAAAAACAGTCCGGGATATAGTGGCAGTGCTCAAATCTGTTATCAAATACGGGAATAAGCACGGGATTTTCCATTTTGAAGAATGGGAAATCGAATATCCTACCCAAACAGAAAACAAACTGCCGCCCACATTGTCATTAAATCATCAGCGTATATTGATGCGTCACTTGCTGGAACAGCCCACTCCACAAAATATAGGTGTACTGTTGGCTCTCTGTACCGGAATGAGAATCGGTGAGGTTTGTGCTTTGAAATGGGAAGATGTGGATTTTGCACAAAAGACAGTCATCGTGAAGCATACTGTAGGCAGAATATATAACTGTGAGTTGAAATCTACAGAAAGGGTTCACTCTTCCCCAAAAACCAAGAATTCCTATCGTGAGATTCCTATATCCAAACAGCTTCTCCAAGCGTTGAAAATGGTAAGGAAACAATCTCAATCCCCATACGTGGTAGGCACTTCCACACAATCTAAAGAGCCCCGTTCTTATCGTGATTATTTTGGCAGGTTGCTAAAACGATTGGATATTCCCCACTTGGTCTTTCATGGACTTAGGCATACATTTGCGACCCGATGTATTGAAAGCCAGTGTGATTATAAAACTGTCAGTGTCATACTCGGTCACTCAAATGTGGCAACGACACTTAATCTGTACGTTCATCCTAATCTCAATCAAAAGAAACGGTGTATTGACCGTATGAGTAATTTCTTGGGAATAACATGAGTTAGTCTTGGACTCTATATATACATGGGGGACAAAAAATGTCCTCCATGTATGTGATGCGCATGATTGACTATAGCTTGAAGCCTTTATTCTTTTTCTGAATAGGCTTCCAACCGACATTCTGTTGTAATCGTTCAAATTGTTTCTTGAACCATTCCCCGATATGCAGTCCGTCAATGGCAAGTATCAGCTTTCCATTGTTTGTACCAACTTTGGCAGTAACATCATTCGTCTTGAACTTACGCCTATGCTCATCGGAATAGAGTTCGCCGTTGTACGGCAATGGCTTGCCTGTCATTAAATGGGCGGTCTGTTCATGGGTAAAACCGACAGCAAGGCACAATTTCTCAATACGGAGCATAGCACGAAACCAAGGAAACCATTCTGTGGCTTTTATCAACAAGGCGTTAAGCCTTGATACTTCCGTTTGATGTTTTGTTACCGTCTCGTTCTTTTCCAGCAAGTGCCGTTGCTGCATTTCCAGCACTTGGCGGCTGTGGTCTGCCCGTATGGTCTGTATCTCGGCTTGCAGGGCTTCGATGGTCTCCTCGTGTGTGGCTACCTTCCTATGCAGGGCGGTGTTCTCCCTCTCCAGTGTCTTGACCTTGTTGCTCCCGAAAAGAGAACCGACACTCTCGGCGATGTTGGCGGCTGCGGTCGTGGCTGCCCCTTTCAGCCGTTCGGTCTGTATCTCTTTTTTCGCCCGTTCAAGCTCTTCCCGTGCCGTTTCTTTCCGTTCCTGCAATTCCACCACTTCCGTTTTCAGTTCCTCCGTTTGTCGCTTTATGTCACGGTAATATTGCTGCGTGGAAACGTGCCTCGCTTCCGAACCGTCCACGCCCCGTTGTAAACCGTATTTTTTCATCGCAACAGCGTAGCTGTCTTGATAGGCTTTCAGTTTCAAGCGGTTCATGATGTCATCGGCGCACAGCCTCACGGTGTCGGTCGGCTTCTTGCGGTAGCGTTTCTTCGCCTGCTCCTCCCTTTTCTTCCGCTTGCGTTCCCCCTTGACTATCGGCACAAGTGTGACGTGCATGTGCGGTGTTTTCTCGTCCAAGTGCAGGTGAGCCGCCACGATGTTCTCCTTCCCGAACGTGTCGGCAAAATATTTGAGGTTGTCGGCGCACCACTCGTCCAGCCGTCCCTCCCGTTCGATGCGTTCCATGTCTTCGGGTGTTGCCGACACGTTGATGCGGATTGCCCGCACTTGGTTACTTCCGATTTTGCGTGTCAGTCCCGCTTCTTCCAGCCTCCTTTGGATAGCCGCCGAACGGTCTTTCACTCCTTCGGGATATTCGATGAGTTTTCGGTTTAGATGCGTGCGTGTGGGGTCAGCGTTCTTGGGTATGATGAAACGCTCTATGTGGGCGGTCGTCCCGCTGTCGGAACCGTGCGCCTTTTCCATGTGTAAAACTACGAAACCCATATATTCTTCCTTTCTTTTTTGGCTTGTGCAACAATGATTTTTTTGTATCTTCGGGGGCGGCAAATGCCGTCCCCGATGGGGTGTGCAGAGGGGCTTGCCCCTTGCCTTATTGGGGAATTTTCAGCGATACGTAGTATTGCGGCTCGGAAAATTCCCTAATAAGCTACGGTATTTTCTCCGTAAATACCCTGCGGCGTGCCGTCCGTCTGCCCGTCTGCCTTTCGGCGGTGGCTGTCCCTGCCGCCTGCTTACCCGTATAACCCCACCTTATTATTTTTCCCTTTCGGTCGGTGGTGGGCGGCGGGGCGGTCGTTTCCGTTTTCAAAGGCTCTTTTGCACGGGGCGGTCGGATACAAGGTTTTCCCGATAAATACGCTCGCAGCGAAGCGAGAGGAAGATTTATCGGGAAACGGCGCAGCCGCCCGACCTTTTAGCCGACATGAAGCCCCGTGCTTGCTTTGCCTTTGTAAACGGGAATGATTGCTCCGCTTTACTGTGTTCGGAAAATCGAATCTGCGTATCTGCACATAGTCGGTTGTTAATGGATTGACTGACTTACAGATTCAATGATTCCAATACGACAGTACGACACGACTTCATGACAACATGACTGCTTGACTGCCGACATTCAGCGAAAGAAAAATCATGCTGTTTTCTTTTCGCCCGTGCATAATCCTTTCCAACAACACTTTGCGGACTTTCGCCGCCCCGAACGATTCGATACGGAAAGAGAGGGCGGCTATCGTTTCGAGGTTGTAAACCTCTATGCTGTATTTGTCCGATAGGCGGATAATGCGCTTTATGTCATATACGCTCAAAACTCCGCTTTTGCAGAGAGCCTTTATCTCTGCCCGAACCGTCGGGGCGATAACCCCGAACAGTTCGCAGATTTCCCACTCGGTCATGGCGGTTGCGCCTATATCGGTCGGCAGAAAAATATTGCCCTGCCCGTCCATCGTGATAATATTCCTTTCTTCTTTCATCGGTATGCTGTTTTAAGGTGACTAAATGGCTCGGCAGATATTCTTCTCCATCTCCTCCAGCTTGTGCGACAAGATTTCCATGTCCTGACTTATCTTCTGGGCGGTGATTTTTGCGTAAATCTGGGTGGTCTTTATGTTGGTGTGACCGAGAAGCCTGCTGACGGTTTCAATGGGTACACCGTTGGATAAAAGTACGGTCGTGGCGTTCGTGTGGCGTGCCACGTGATAGGTCAAGCGCACCTTGAAACCGCACTGTCTGCCTATCTCTTTGAGTATCTTGTTGCAGCTTCCGTTACTCGGAACGGGGAAAACATGACCGTCCCTTGCCAGCCCCTTGTATTTCTCTATGATACGCTTGGGAACGTCCAAAAGACGGATGTTTGATTCGGTGTTGGTTTTCTTTCTTCGGGTGATTATCCAAAGGTTGCCGTCAAAGAATGTTTGCAGGCGGTCGGTGGTGAGGTTCTTCACGTCCGAATACGCCAAACCCGTGAAAACAGAAAAGACGAACAAGTCCCGTACAAGTTCATGGTAAGTGTTCTTCATCGGTGCGTCCATGAGCGTCTGTATCTCCTTTTGGGTAAGGTAGCCCCTATCCACGCTTTCGGGTGAGTTGATGTACCCTGCAAAGGGGTTGAACGGCAAACGCCCGTCATTCCTCGCTATTGAAATAATATGCTTTAGCACAATCATGTAGCCCCACACGGTATTGGTACGGCATTTCTTCTCCGTGCGCAGGAAATACTCGAAGTCGTTGATGAACGTGAGGTTGAGTTCCTTTAACGGAATATCCTCACGCTTGTAGGTATGGGGCAGGAACTCCCGAATATGGTTGCAGACCGTCCGATAACGGGTAAATGTACCCTGCGCCCTGCTGTGCCCGACTTTCTTCTCGAACTCGGCGTTGTGCTGCTCGAACAGCTTCAGCAAAGTTTCCTGCTTGACGCCGATACCGAGATAGGCGTCTTTGAGTTTGGCGGCGGTAACATAACCGTCCGTCTGCATTAACTCTTGATAGCGGCGGTTTACCTCCACACGGATTTTATCTACTGCAAGGTTGATTCTCTGCGCTTCGACGCTCTTGCCCGAAGCACGGCTGTTCTTCACGTCCCACAAGCGTGGGGGAACGTCCATCTTGCAACTGAACTGTTTAATCTCGCCGTCCACCGTGATACGGCACATCAGAGGCAGGTTGCCGTTCGGCTTCTCGCTGCCTTTCTTCACGTAAAATAATACCTTGAATGTACTTCGCATACTCACTCCTTTTTTTGGTCACAAAATTAGTTATTAGTGAGTTACCGACAGTTATGCAAATCGACGCAAATTACAGAAATAGAGCCATTTAGCAAGAAATCTGCACCCGTTACGGGAGTAATGAAGTGGTAACTGAACTCTTACACTGTTTGGCTTCATGTTGGCTTTTCGTTGGCTTTACTCAATAGAAAAACAAAGCGTAACGAACGCTGTATCAGTCAATTCACTACGCTTTGCTCAAATTTACTTTTTCGCTATGTGTTTATTTTAATATTTGAATTGTAAAATCTGTGGTCTATTCGTAAAATTTTATAAATTCGAAAAGAAGGCGAGTTCGATTTTTTTCGGGATTGTGTATTTAGATCGATTGAACCCGGAATCGCATTGTGCTTGTTGAGTAAGTACCTTGGATTGCATAAAATAAATGGCAGGAAGGGTGAGGGGGCACATTGTCGAGTTGCCGTTGGAGAGGGGCTTCGTGCTTCTTTTGGGAAGAATTTGGATGTTTTGGCGATTCGTTTTCAGGTGCTTTTCGCTGACGGGAATCTCAAAGTTGTTGCTATGATCGGGCGTCGGTACGGACGGATTCCGTATGGATTTTATGGGAGGACGGAAATTTTCCCGGGTGTAAGTCGGCGGGAGTACAAGGCGGAGAAAGAGAGAATCGGCAACTGCGCTATGGTCGTGCAGCCGAAAACAAAAAGCGACCTGTCGAAAAACAGGTCGCTGCATTATTTTGTGACGCCGACAGGACTCAAACCTGTAACCTTCTGATCCGTAGGCGTAATTTCGGGGTTTTTGCTATTTTTTGGTAATTTCTTGTTTGTTTTATAAATAGCTGTATTTCAGTGGCAAATATAGCTATTTTGTTTTACTCTGTTTTTGTTTGGTTTGATTAAATGCGTATATTTGTGTGCAAATTGTGTGTGCAAATGTGTGTGCAAATCCAAAATCTATAACCAAAAATGAACTACTCAAAAGATGGAATAACGGTGGCCGCGATGCTTGACACCCGCCGTACGAAACCAAACGAGAAATACCCAGTAAAAATTCGCGTAACCTACCGCCGGGATCGCCGCTACTATCCTACGGGCAAAGACCTGACCCCGGAAGAGTGGGAGATGCTTGGAGCGACAAAGGCGCGTGCCCTTGTAGCGGTCCGGAAAGACATAGAGAGCAGCTACCAGATAGTGCGAGCGGCCGTTGAGAATTTAGCGGGTAACGGCGGGTTTTCGCTGGATGCCCTCAACGATCGACTGAAGGGGGCAGCGTCCAATACGGTAAACGCGATGTTCCGGGCCAAAATCGCCGAGCTGGAAAAGGCCGGGCGCGTTGGCAGTATGCTCGTTTATGACAATGTGCTGAAAGGGCTGGAGCGGTTTGCCGGGGAGCGCATACAGTTTGACGCCGTTACCGTATCGTGGCTGAAACGATATGCGGATTTTCTGACCAAAGAGGGGAAGGTGCAAACAACCATATCGATACACTTGCGCCACCTGCGGGCGATAATGAACGATGCCCGACGTCTGGGTATCGTCAAGGAAACGCAATACCCGTTCGGGCGGGGCCGGTATGAAATACAGGAGGGCGAGGGGCGCAAGCTGGCTCTGACGCTGGAGCAGATCGGGCGGATCGCCCGCTATGAGGACGGGAGCGAAGCGACGGCCAAATACCGGGATTATTGGCTGTTCCTCTACTTGTGTAACGGGATCAACGTCGCCGATTTCGTGAAATTGCGGTACCGTGATATTGTGGACGGTGAAATCTGTTTCGTGCGTCAAAAGACCGAGCACACGACCAAGACCCGCAAGGAAATCCGGGTAGTGGTCGTTCCCCAAATGCAGGCTATTATCGACCGCTGGGGCAATCCCCCGGGGCGTAATAACTTTATATTTCCGGTTCTCGACGGGACGGAGGACGCGATGCACCAGAAGTTGAAAACGATGTATTTGACCCGTGCGATCAACAAGCGGATGCAGGAAGTAGGGGAGCAGCTCGGAATAGGGAACATATCGACCTATACGGCGCGTCATTCGTTCGCTACGGTGTTGAAGCGTGCCGGGGCGAATATCGCCTATATATCGGAAAGCCTCGGCCACCAAGATCTGAAAACGACGGAAAACTATTTGGCCAGCTTCGAACGGGAAGAAAGGGAGAAAAACGCGGCTATTTTGATTCCTGACGGCTGGAAATAACCGCCTGTAAACAGCCGTATTTTCCGCGGATTCAATTATTTGCCTTACGATTTTGTAAACGGAGATTAAAAAATATTCTCCGTTTATTTTTTTTATTTATTTTTTGTAATGTAAAATACTTTTACACAGCAAATTGATAATTTGTAACGACTTGCGGGAAATAATGTTAAAAAAGTGAAATTTTCCTTTGAATATTCCCGAGGTAAAGCGATTTTTGCGGCAAACAAAGGAAAGAAATTTAACTAATAAATATTATGGGAAACAATTTAGTAGTAGTTGAACAGGAGACCCTGAAAGACTTGATTTCGGATGCAGTATTTGCCGCAATGCAGGATTACAAAAGACGCGAGAAAGCCACAGAGAGTATCGCGGATGCTTCGGAGTTGCCCGATGCGATGACCGCCGAAGAAACTCTGCCATTCCTGGCTTCGCTGGGTTATCGGACGACTATGCGCAGTTTGTATATTCTTACCCATAGACACGAAATTCCCTATGCTAAATTCGGCCCCCGTCGTTTGGTGTTCTCCCGGAAGGAGCTGCGTGAATGGGCGGCGCAGCAGATAAACAGGCCCCGGAACCGGGATGCGGAAGCCGCTCAACGTATTGCAGAAAGTGCTAACCGTAAATAATCTTATCGGGTATGGTACAGAATCAAAACGCCCCCGGCACTCGAAGCGAGCACGCAGGGGCAAAAACTAATACCATAGGGGCTAATGACACTACAAATGTAAGGTTTACCTCTGTATTTTCCTATCACCAGCAAAGGATTTATAACTTGCTTTCGGACGGTATTCCCCGTTCGGCGGCCGATATTACTATTTCGTTGAGGATGTCCGATCCCCGCAGCGTAATCCGCGATTTGCGTCATAAGGGCGTACCGATCGCCGACGAATGGTGCGAGGGCGTGCACGGGGGCCGATTCAAACGGTATTTTATTCGGAAAGGAGGGATGCAATAATGACAAATACGCAACAGAAAGAAAAGCCTAATTTTTTGTATTACACAGATTGGGCGGAGCAGCTATTGTCGTTTCCGGCGGATTTGCGGCTTAAAATCGACGATGCGGTAAAACGATACGTACTATACGGCGAAGAGCCGACCGATAGAGATGTTTTGTACTCTATGTTCGGACTTATGCGGGCTCAAATAGACCGCGACAGGGCCAAATATGCGGATGTATGCAATAAAAATTCCGAAAATGCGAACAAACGTTGGAAAAACGAGCGTATGCGGTCGCATACAAACGGATGCAATCGTATGCGCTCGAATGCGGTGGATGCCGATAATGATAATGATAATGATAATGATAATGATAAGGATAATGATAAGGATAAGGATATAGATAAGAAACTCTCTAACGAGAGTAAAGAAAGTGCGGACAAGCCGCACAAAGTCGCAAGCAAACGCACGGCGTTTGTTGCTCCCCCGCTCGAAGAAGTTACAAACTATTTTTCGACGATCGAAGGGACAAAGAACGATGCGGAATGTTTTTACGATCATTTCACGGCTAACGGCTGGAAAGTGTCCGGTAAATCCCAGATGAAAGATTGGCAAGCTGCCGCCCGAATTTGGATGCGTCGCAAATCCGAATTTAATAACCATAAACCCACACAGCAAAATGAAAAAAAACGAATATACAAAGACCTGTAACTATCCGGCGGACGCCTTGAAGATCCCGGAATCGCCCGACCTCGAACGGGCTGTATTGGGTGCGCTAATGGTTTTCCCGGAATCCGTCGCCGATGTGCGGGGTATTCTTACTTCAACGGCATTTTATGATCCCCAAAATGCGAGGATTTACGATGCTATTTGCAAACTCGATGACCGGGGAATATTTCCAGACCTTTACCAGGTTTTCGAGGAGTTGAAAGGGACGGATATTTCCCGTCAGTATCTTGCCGTCCTTACGCAGGCCGTCGGATCGGGTGTCGGGATACTGAACCACGCCCGGATATTGGTGGATAAGGATATCCAGCGCCGAGGAATTTTTACGCTAATGGAGGGAATAGCCACAATACAGGAAGGCCCGGAGGGTGTAATGCGGGTAATATCAAGCCTTGAACGGATTACCGGCGATGTCGCCCGGATCGCTTCGGCCCGAAGTATCGGCGATGTGATGCAGGATACGCTGACCGCCCTGGAACGCCGCCAGCAGGCCCACCAGCGGGGCGAATGCGTAGGAATATCTACCGGTTTGCCCTGTATGGATCGTATTACGGGCGGTTGGCGGGGCGGTCAGCTGGTTATCCTTGCCGCACGTCCGGCGATGGGTAAAACGGCCGTTGCGCTTCATTTCGCACAAGCTGCAGCCGGGGCCGGTGTTCCGGTATGTATCTTTTCGCTGGAGATGCCCGCGACGCAGCTCGGCGGCCGTATGCTGGTTGGTGCTTCGGGTGTGGATGCGAGGGCGTTCCGGTCTGGTGCGGTAAGTACCGAGGATTGGAAGCGCATAGAACCGGGAGCGGCCCGGTTGGGCGAGTTGCCCGTGACGATAATCGATACCCCCTCTATTTCGATGCCCGCTATTCGGGCGCAGTGCCGGGTGTTGCAACGGCAGGGGCGGTGCGGTATGGTCGTTATCGACTATTTGCAGCTGACGGCCCCCGATTCTGACAAGCGCAACAACCGCGAGCGGGAAGTAGCCGAGATGAGCCGGGCGGCCAAAGTGCTGGCAAAGGAACTCGACGTGCCGGTCATTTTGTTGTCCCAGCTTTCCCGCAAGGTTGAAGAGCGAGCCGATAAGACACCGATACTTGCCGACCTCCGGGAATCGGGAGCGATCGAACAAGATGCCGATATGGTGATTTTTATCGACCGCCCGGCCATACGTGAGGAGGAAATGATAGACACCACCAAATACGGGAAAATTCCGTCCGAGGGCGTGGGGGTATTCTATATTGCCAAGAACCGGGAGGGAGCGACCGGCAGTACATATTTCCGCCACAACGAAAGCCTGACCCGGATAACGGACTACGATACGACACCCTCAACCCCGACCGACGGACAAAATGGCCCGTTCTGAAAACAGCCGATTTTACGGCTTTTTCCTGCCAGGTGGATCAACTATACCAAAACGCAAAGAAAATCGAAATTTCATAAACACTCCATGAAAAAACAGACATTTTACCCGCCTTTGCGGGATGAGTTTACGAAGTTCGGCGATAAGTTTGTGAAAATCGCCCATAACGAGGCAAACGGGATGTACTGTTACAAGCGCACCACATCCGACGCCCTGACCTATTACGAAGTGTTCAAGGCACCCGAAGCCAAAGACCGGGACGGAAACAAATACGAACGCTATCCGAGTTCTTCAGATTTCGGTTTCGGTGTGGCCCTTTGTATTCGGGGTGATGAGAAGCACACCGCCGACAAAATAGCGTTCTATATGGCTAACGGATTCGCCGTCGGGCGTTACCGCGTCGCGGGGTAAATGTAACTTGCGGGCGTCGGTAAATCGAACGCCCTATGCCTTTGCCCCCGTATCTTGCGCCACAATGGACACCGGAAGAAATCGCCCGGCTCGGTGAGCTGTACCCCGATCACAGTAACGAGGAGATAGCCGCAATAATGGGCCGCACCCCGGCAAGCGTCAAAATACGGGCTGTCTGGAACGGGTTCCGCAAATCACCGGCTTATAAGTACAGGGTCAAATCAGGACCCCGGCCCCGCAAGCAGGTCGGATGTATTCCAAACCCTTTGCCGGTTATTGAACGGTTATTAAGAAAACACGGTTACAAATAGCAAACAAAGGACGGACGGAGTTACCCCGCCCGTCTTTCGTTTTTACTGTTTTACTGTCAGAAAGCCAAAGCCCCGGAAAAACCCGATTTTTTACCCCCGCGCGCAAATCGCGATCCCGTTTCCTGAAAACGTTTTCCAAAAATTGCCAAAAAATGCCGGTCCGAAAATATAGCGAACATTAGATACGGCCGAGGGGGTGGGGGCTGTTTACCCCGGAATTGCCCTGTTATCTGCCCTCTGATGCGTTATCTGCTGTTGGGTAGTATAATCTATCCACTCAAATAAATAAGCGGCCAAATAGCCGCCTTTGTGTGCGTCGCCGGTTCGATGTGCAGCAACCCCAAAATATAACACTTGATTTGTCCCTATCATTTAATGTAGCATTATTAAGAGCATTAAAAAACTACTACATTTCAATACATTATTGAGAAGTAGTATATAAGGATATTTTAATGTAGCCTATAAGCATTATAAATATTACTTATAGAAGCATTACAAGCATTATATAATACATTAAATACTACATTAAATAAAGTTCTCGGATGTATTAAAGTGTTTGTTTATATGAATACACATATATCACTGTATTTCAATGTGATATATGTATTTGTATTTGATTGCTTTCGGGTGCTTGTGTACGGGTGATGCCGTTTTGGATGGGGTGGATAGTAACAACCCCACAGCCTCAACGACCGGAGCCGGGCAAAGTGCCTGCAATCCCCTTTTTTGATTTTACGGTTTTTCTTCGTGCGGCTGATACTTTCTATGTCCGGCGGGAGAAACGCCGTCAAATGCAAAGCCAATATGAAATACGGGCATTTATCATCGAAGGGTGCAGCGGGTTATTTTTTGCCATCGGTGCGTTTGAACCCTATCGGCTGGCCGACCTTGCGAGCCTGCGGCACCTTGATCGATAGCGCCGCGATAGCCTGATAAATGTTGTCAAGCTCTTTGCGCATATCTTCCGAAAGATCGTTTACCGCTTCGGCATTGTCTTCGTCAGCACGTTCCAACAATGCCAGCTTTGCCCGTATTTCGGACAGTTCCGCCGTTATCTGCGTCGTCGTGGTAATGTAGTTCCGCATCGCCACAAATGCCCGCATAATGGCGATATTTACTTGTATGGCTGTTTCACTACGTAAAACACTCGAAAGCATTGCTACCCCTTGTTCGGTAAAGGCAAACGGCATATAACGTCGGCCGCCCCTTTCGTTTGAGATCACAATTTGTGATGTCATACTGTTTTTGAGGTAGTTATATTCGGACTCGGTGATTTCAAACATGAAATCACTGGGGAATCTCTCGATATTACGACGTACTGCCTGTTTGAGTGTTCGTGTTTCCACTTGATAGAGTTCCGCCAAGTCGAAGTCCAGCATCACCCGCTGGCCCCGTATCTCGTAAATCTTACTTTGGATAGGTTGCAGTTCCATAACAGTACAATATTATTTCTTGAGAGCCTTTTTAGCATTCAACGGGCTAACAACTTTTTGGCCGGTCTGGGCCTCAAGTTCTTTCCGAGCAGCACCGGCAACCTTGCCGCCCCGGTGTGCAATTTGCTTGCTATGCTCAAATGTTTCGGGCTCTTCCTTTTGTGAAATCTCGGTTGTTGAGGCTTCTGCAAGCATATTTAGTACTAATTCGAGGTTAGTCATGTTATCCCGCAGGCTCTCGGTTTTAAGCCCTTTATATTGCTTGTACTGCTTTGTTGATAGACCAGACCAACCCTGTGTAATGACATCGGTAAGGATCGCGTATTGCCGACCTTTTTGTATTCCGCGGCGTTCCCATTCATCGGTAAGCTCTTTGCGTACCTCGATGGATTTAAGCCTTTGATTTATCCAGTTGGCCGAATAGCCTTTGCTGTGGTAATACTCCATTAGGCGCTCAATACCTTGCTCTGGATCATCGATTTCTTCCAGCCGTTCCCGGCCTAATTGCGCTAACCATTGTTTGAACGGTTCCGCCTTTGGTGATGGGATGGATTGTATCAGCCGGAATAGTTGTTCGACATCGGCCACATCGGTGTTGTAGCTTTTCCCGTCCGAGGACTTCATTTTGAGTTGTACGATATTTTCGTACAACTGACTTCCCTCGGCCTGTAGCTTGCGTTTGAGGTCGCTCCAGTATCGGCGGGGGTTTGCGCTATCTGTTAATACCTCGATAACGTCAATAATGGAGATATACCACTTTTTGGCCTCGGAATCCCACACGGAACGTACCTGCCTATCCTCAAATAGTTTTATCGCATCTTTCTGTGTCATAACCTTACCCCCTTTCCTTGACTTCCAGCACCGTCCCGCATTTCGGGCAGGTGATCGTGTTCGTCGGTTGAGGGGCGAATAGCTCCGGAACCGATACGCCCAAACCGGCGGCGATCTTTTCAAGGGTTTCAAATGTGGGGTTACCGTTGGCGGCTTTCGCTAAACCTACGGGCGTCATACCGATAGTTTCGGCCAAATCTTTTTGGGTTATGCCCTTTTGCTTGCATAATTCCAATATACGAAATTTCGACATATACCAATAGTTTAATGGTTGCTAACTACGCACAAAGGTAGTAAATTTCCATGTAGTTATAATAAATGAGGTAAAAAAATACTGAAGATATAATTTTTTTGTCTTTTTATTTGGTGGGTATTATATTTTGAGTTATATTTGCATTCAGAAAAACAAACCAAAGATATAATAGCAATGAACACCACCACTTACAATCAATTCGCAAAGGAGATCGCCAACTACATCAACTACCACTGTGACGGAGTGGATGAGGGCTTCGAAATCGAGTACGAGGGATTCACGGCTTTTGTGAGCTACAAGGCCGAAATCAGAGAGGATGCCGGGGACTACTGGACGGCTCCGAGCTGGACAATAGAGAAAGAGAGTACGACGGTAGCGGCCGTATGGGATGAACAAGGGAACGAATACCCGGAAATTGCAGAGGCTTTGCAAGTGCTGTTAAACTAACGAAGGGAACCGGGGCGGCCTCAACCACCGCCCCGACCCGAAACAAGGAAGAACGAACAACCAAAAACCAATACAGACAATGAAAAGAAACGATTTGCAAACGATTATGCGCCGGGCGTGGACGATTGCCCGGACAACGGGCAAGGCCTTCAATATCTGCCTTGTCAAGGCTTGGAGCCTTTACCGCCTGACGCAGCGTATGCGGGCGGGTGTCGTTCGGTTCGCCTATGAGAAAGCCGACGGGACATTACGCAGGGCGGCGGGTACGTTGCACGAAGTGGCGGCCACGATCAAGGGCACCGGCCGACCGGATGACGGGTGCACGGTCAAGTATTACGACATTGAGGCGGGCGGCTGGCGCTCGTTTAAGGTAGAGAATTTTGTAACGGTATATTAAAAATGCAAATATGGGACCTCTAACTACTAAACAACGGTTGCAACTTTTTAGAATAACCGAAGATGTACAACGAAGTATGTGCCTTGATGAGCTTGCGTTTATTACACTTATGCGAATTTGCCGGGACTATGCGATGCCCTCTATATGTCCAGCTATCACGGGCACGGATCGGGATGAATGGTTGCGAGAGCGTTTGAATAAATTTAGAATTAGATTTTTTGGAAGAATATAGTTTATGATGCTTTACGAGCTTTCGGCGGACGGCCAGACGGTGGGAGTGTTTCCCACCGAGGCCGCAGCCCGGCACAATGCCGCGTATATGCCGGGCGGGTGCTACACTATCCGCGAATGGACCAGAGACGGCGATTTTTTGACGTTCGACCCCTCAACCAACAAACACTATGACTTCAGGAAATGACACGCAAATAAAGGAAGCAAGGGCGCAATACGACCGGGCACGGGTACGGGTGCAGGAAGCACGGAGGCCCGGCGAACGCCGATACTGGAGCAACAAACAGAAAGAGGCGGAACGCCGGATATTGTCCGAATTGCGGGCGCGTATTTTGCGGATCGCCCCGGATGTAACCGGCGGCAATTAGACGCAAGTTGTGTGTAAATTGTGTGTCCGACCAAAAACAGACCAGCCACCTACAACGCTGTAAGTGGCTGGTTTTCAGTGTGACGCCGACAGGACTCAAACCTGTAACCTTCTGATCCGTAGTCAGATGCTCTATTCAATTAAGCTACGGCGCCGAATTGCGAATGCAAATGTAGTGTGAAAATTGCTCTTATGCAAATAATTTGTCGTAAAATTTACCAGTCTTTTTATTTTATATCTTGGTAAGAGGGGTAATTTTGAATATAATACATTGATAATGTTTGATTTGAGGTAATCTGTGCTTTGTTCGGATTCTTTTCCGGGAGTTTGTCGGTGGAAATATCGTTGCCGGGAAAAGAGGGCATTTGTCGTGTCCGACTGGCTATGGGGACCGGAGATTTGTCATACAAAAATTACCCCTGCGGGCTGAAATCCGCAGGGGTAATTCGATGATTTTGCCGGATGCGCTTATTTGACCAGTTCGGCGAGCTTCTCCTTGATTCCTTCGCCTCGCAGGTCTTTGGCGACGATCTTGCCTTCGGGCGAGATCAGGAAGTTGGTCGGGATGCTGCGGATTCCGTACTCTTCGACGATCGGGGCGCTCTTGCCGTCGGTGACGGCGATTACGTTGGGCCACGTCATCTCCTCTTTTACAAGGAATTCTTTCCAACTCTCGGCATCGTTGTCGAGCGATACGCCGTAAATGTTGAATCCTTTGGGGCCGAACTCCTTGAACGCCTCCTTCAGATAGGGCAATTCGCCGCGGCAGGGACTGCACCAGGTTGCCCAGAAGTCGATCAGCACCCATTTGCCGGGGCCGATGAGGGGTGTCACCGAAACGGTTTCGCCCAGGGAGTCGGGCAGCGCGATTTCCAGATAGGGCTTGCCGATTTCGGTATTTTCCTGGGCGGCGATCGATTTGGCGATGGCGGTCAGGATCTGGGTTTTCTGCATCTGTTCGGGGAATTTATTCAGGATTTCGCGGGCTTCTTGCGGTTCCATTTCGTTATAGAGGTTTCCGAAGAAGTAAACGCCGACCAGGTTGTCGGAGTTGTTGTCCAAAGCGCGGCGCATGATGCCGTTGGCTACCTGGTTCAGCGAATCGAATTTCAGCATAATCATTAGTTTTTTATGATTTATCCCAATGTACTTCCCGATTAATATCGGGGAGTGCCTTAATGGTAAAGGAGATAACTAAACCTTAATAAATACATCAGTACAATATCGCAACAATAATATATTTAAAAAGATTATATTATTCAACTTTATGGTGAGGATTACACAATGAGCAGTCCAAATATTCTCTTAACCCGTATTGATAACCGTCTGGTTCACGGTCAGGTTGGCGTGACCTGGACATCCACCATCGGTGCGAATCT
>OIQX01000219.1_pt1 | contig 16234 bp, 12 predicted proteins | sample 1586141 | NCBI WGS metagenome assembly OIQX01 (sample SAMN02675049, study PRJEB24791) | human gut metagenome, SKBSTL061 | isolation source: stool | host: Homo sapiens | place: USA
TACCTTCTGACAATCTGCTTCATGTGGAACTGGCACATCTGTACATGGTACTCAGAGAAAGACTTGAAGAGGCTCTTTTTCCCGTCAATAATTAGACCGCGTATGACATATCCACGCTTCTCAATACTGACGACTGCGTCTTCATAGTCCTTCACTGTCTCGCTCTTTACAAAGGACAGATAGAGAGGCTTTCCGCTCTCCGTATCCAATGCGAGCAGCACACCGAAGTTTCGACCCCAATACGTTACGTCCAGATGGACAAAACCACTTCCGTTTAGTGGAGGTTGCACCCACTCACACTTGATGTCATGCAACCTACGCTTGACCGTAGAGAGGCTTATCCTGAAGCGTACCGATAGTTCATTGATCGTCTGCTTCTGTTGTTGATAAGCAGTCCACAATTCATCATCGCTCACTTGGAAACCGGAGCGAAACTGATAGCCGCAATCCTGACATTTATACAGTTGTACACCTTTGCGAACACCATTCTTTTTCGTGTGCGTACTACCACACGCACGACATCTCATTTTGAACATACTAACTTTGAATTTTTAGGCAACTTAAATGCCCATAAAGTTAGTATACATCGGAAAGACACCTATGTCTCAGCCTGCAAAATGAGCTATTGAGCAATGTGAATCGTCAATTTAGTGCTGAAGGTATCTTGAATGGGCGAAACATGTGTATATATCGAATGGCATGACACTTTTCAGCCTGCAAAATGAGCTATAGGTCTTCATTTACCTGGGCGTTTCCCGGTTGGGGCTTATTCTCTGAATGATCCTCTGTAGTATGCTTTCATTGCTTACAAGTATGGATGCCGTGCCTGTCATTCCGCTGATAATTTTATACTTGCAATCCGTTATCTTCACCTGCGTCGTGAACACGCTGCCCGTTGCCGTTTGCCGGGGCGTGTGCGATGTGGCGGTTATTTCACCTTTGGCGGCCCCGTATGTTTCTGCATCATAACCCTCAACCTCGATGTTTGCCGTCATTCCTGCCGCTATCGCATTCACGTATTTATAGGGAACGTCTATTGTGCCTTGATGGGCATTTGTCATCTGCACCTTTGCACTGATGGTTTCGGGATAAGGGATAAAGTATGCGCCTACTAATAATCCCAAAATCACAATGGTGATAATCGTGATGCCATAGCGCACAATTCCTGACGGTATCTCGCCAATGATATGCCTTACCTTCTCGCTGCGGAGTTCTATCTTGCTGTCTGCCATAGTGTTTCTACATTATTAGTTGCCTAATTCCAACTGGTTTTTCACGAGGTTATAGTATGCACCCCGCTTTTCCGTAAGCGCTTCGTGGTTGCCGATTTCCACAACCTTGCCTTTATCCAATACCACTATCTGGTCAGCATTCTTCACCGTACTTAATCGGTGCGCTACGATAACCACCGTCTTGCCTTTGTAGAACTCGTCCAGATGCTCCACAATCATGCGCTCGTTATTGGCATCGAGCGAGTTAGTGGCTTCGTCAAGGAAGATATAGTCGGGGTTCTTGTACACGGCTCTCGCTATTAGGATGCGCTGCTTCTGTCCTTGACTTAAGCCTACACCATCGCGCCCTATCTTGGTGTTGTATTTTAAGGGTAAGCCCATCACATAATCGTGGATGCAGGCTATCTCAGCAGCCTTCTGCAATCGCTCTTTGTCTATCTCGCCATCATCTACGGCAATGTTCCTTGCTATGCTCTCGGAAAAGATTACACCCTCCTGCATCACCACACCACACTGCCTGCGCCACCACTTCTTGTTGAGCGTGTTTACATCAGTTCCGCCAATGGTAATCTGACCTCCCAATACGGGATAATAGCCTAACATTAGTTTGATGAGCGTTGTCTTACCGCTACCCGACGCACCGACAATGGCAGTTACCTTGCCTTTGGGAATAGTGAGGCTTACATCATCTATGATGGTTTTCAGTGCGTGAGGGTCGTACTTGAAGCTCACGTTTTCAAGGTCTATACCCATATTCTCTTCTTTCACTGAAGTTTCCAGTCCCTGCTTTCCGTTCTCATCGTCCATACGGTGGATCTCGTTGATACGCTCAAGGCTTATCTTTACATCTTGTACGGAGTAGAAGAAACTCATCAACTGCTCGACAGGCGAGTTGAGCTGTCCGATGATATACTGCACGGCAAGCATCATACCCAGTGTGAGCTGTCCGTGAATGACGGCTGTTGCTGCTACCACCGTGATGACAATGTTTTTCAGTTCGTTGATAAAAATGCTGCCTGCCTCTTGTGTCTGCTGGAGTTTCAGCGACTTCATCTGCACTCCGAAGAGGTCTGCCTGCACGTCCTCCCATTCCCAACGTCTGCGCTGCTCGCAGTCTTGCAGCTTTATCTCCTGCATGGAGGTGATAAACTCGTAGGTCTTGTTGTTATTGATGGCTTGCTGCTCAAAGAGTTCATAGTCGAGTACTTTTCTACGCCTGAGGAATAGCGCGAGCCAACCGCCGTAGAGCATACTGCCGAGCATGAAAATAGTGAAAACAAGCCAATTATAGAACAGCAGCACAATGCTGAACACCACAAAGGTGAAGAGGGAGAACACGATGCTGAGCGTTTGCTGTGTCAGGAACGAGTTCACACGGCTGTGGTCGCCCATACGCTGCATGAGGTCGCCCATCAGTTTGGTGTCGAAGAACGACATCGGCAGTTTTAAGAGTTTGATGAAGAAGTCGCTCACTAAAGAAATGTTGATACGCAAAGAGATATGTAGTAAGAGCCAACGACGGATAAAGTCGATGGCAGTTCGGCTTACGGTAAGCATCAGTTGGCCAAGAAGTATCAGCCAAATAAAGCCGATGTTCTGGTTTTTGATGCCCACGTCCACAATGGATTGTGTGAGGAAAGGCAGAATAAGTTGTAACAAACTGCCCACGAGCAGCCCCAATACGATCTGCCCGAAGTACTTGCGATATTGCTTGATATAGCCAAATAGGAACTTAAACGAGCGTTCCTCTTTGTGTTCTTCGTCTATTTTCTTTTCATAAAACGCAGGTGTGGGTTCTAAGAACATGGCGATCCCTTTTTCCTCACCGCCCGACTGGGTGCTAATCCAATGCTTCTTGAACTCCTCAAGATTGTACCTGACAAGTCCTTTGCCTGGATCAGCGATATAAAAGGTCTTTCCATTCTTGACTTTATAAAGAACAACAAAGTGGTTTTGATTCCAGTGGAGAATTGCAGGATGCCAAATCTTTTTTAAGTGTTCTATATTAGTACGCTGACATTCTGAGCTAAGACCAAGTATATTCGCAGCATCAGTAATGCCGAGTAGTGATACTCCTTCCGCTGTAGCAGCACAGATGCGAGAAAGTCCTTTTGCAGAGTATTTTTTACCAAAATATCTACATATCATTTGCAAACATGCTACACCACATTGCATAGAGTCTTCTTGTTGAACAAAAGAGAAACGATACATAGTTTTAACACTTTCTAAAAACGTTGCAGTTCTTCTTGAGCAGCACCCTTACCCTTAAATGATTTCTTCTGCTTGAAAGAATAGGAGACTGACAGTTGAATTATTTGCGATGCTCCCTTGCGATGTTCACGATACGAGACGCCATTGGTGTTGCACACGCTTTTCTGTCTGTATGTGTTTGCTACATCGTTGAAGAGGAGATTAAACGACCAATTCTTTATATTCTTGTTCAACATAATATAAAAGGAGAAGTCGCCCTCTGAATAGATAGTTGCCTGATGCCCTTTACTTGTCCACGAGGCACCAACGTATGCGTAGAGTGACCACGGCAAATCAAGACGATTGCTGAGAGTTATCTTGCCCAGCGGTTTATCGTAGCTTTGGTTGTCTGTTCCGTATTTCAAATTTTGGAACATGAGCACACCTTGCAGCATGGGATGCCACAGACCGATGTTGAAGCTGTGAGATGCAACGAACAGATAACTGTCATAATCGGGCAGGTTTATTTCCTGACGGAGGTTTACATTCTCTGCCGGCAGGAACGTATAGACCGTATTGATAGCCCGGACGTTGCGATTGTAGCAGGCTGTCAGCATGGTTTGTTTACATTGCAATGATAGTTCAAGCGAGTGGGTCAAAGCCGGCTTCAAGAATGGGTTTCCCGTTTCCCACGACGTATGTGAAACATAGGTGTAGTTGTTGTTGAGCATGTTGTAGCTCGGACGGTTGATATTCGAACTGTAAGCCAAACCGACTCCCACGTTCCCCTTTTGGTAGGTTACGCCCAACGTTGGCAAAACATCTGTGAAAGTCTTCGACTGTTCTTTTATCTCTACACCGTTCTGCTCGTAATTAAAAGCGGTGTTTTCAAGTCTCAATCCTCCGTTTACGCTCCAATTGTCATTTAACCCGTAGGCAAGGGTGAAGTAACCGGCATACAGATGCTGGCTCTCCTGATCGGTAGAGAGTTTCAAGAATGAGTTGTTGTCGCTGCCCGTGCTATTGAAACGCATATTGTTTTTGGTGTAGGAATATTGCAAGCCCACTTCAGCTGCCAGCTTTCCGAAAGTCATGTTCAGGCTGGCTTTAGAGGCAAAGATATGGTATGCATTGTTGTTGTCGGTTTTCATGTTCCACAAGGAGTTCCGCAGTGTTTCGTTGTTGTCGGCAGATTGCCCATTGCTGCCATATATATAGTCGGCATCTAACGCAAAATCGAAGTTCTTTCTCTTGCCAAAACTCATATAAGAATAGGCGTTCATAGTGTGTTGATAACTCTGCGAGCGACTTTCCGACAGGGATTTTGCCTCAGTGGCTTCTGCCAAAGCATTGGTAAAAAAGTCGGCAGCAGCCTTGTAATGGGTATTTGGAATGCGACTGAACTCATATCTAACACCTATAGACTTATTGGCAGAGAAGTCGTAACTCGTACCGAAATTCGCCTTTAATGACTCTGTGCGCGAATTATATTTACCCTCTGTAGTGGTGTGAAATGCGTAGTTGTTGAACATTTCTGTATATGTACGGTTCTGGTTGAAGCCCTGCGAGCCAACCGAGGCACCGCCATAAATGCCCAGACCATTGTGGAACATATATGACAAACTGGCGTTGGCTTCGCCCGAATGCACCTCTGACAATGTGCCGGTGCCCGTGAACACGCCTGCCAATCCCTCATCAAGTTTCTTTGTATGTATGATTATCACAGCCCTTACATCTGAATTATACCGCGCTCCTGGGCGGGTAATGATTTCCACACTGCGCACTTTCTCTGGCGAGAGTTGCTTTATTTCGTTTCCGTCGCGCACCTTACGCTTGTTGATATATATTTCTGGCGAACCTTTTCCCAGCACCGTTCCGCTCACAGGGTCAATCATAGGCATTTGCTTTATAGCGTCTTCCACCGAAGGCAGTTTTGCCAACGGATTTCCTTCCATGTTAACAACCAGTCCTCGGTTTGACATCTTCACAAACTTTCTTACAGCCGTTACGACGACCTCTCCCAGTTCCTGTGATGTGGGCTTCATGCGGATGTGTTTTGGGAAAGGTTTTACGAAACTCTGCATCTCATAGCCGACCATGCTTATCCGAATCATCACATCGGTGTTTGCCTCTTCTATATCAAAGCAACCGTCGTTGTCTGTCAAACAGCATGTCAGCAAAGTGGAGTCTGCAAGATTTATGATTGCAACCGTCGCAAAAGGCAAAGGGGCGTCTTTTTCGTCGGTAACTGTTCCTGATAGCCTTTGTGCCTGAACTTTGAGGACACAACATATAACCAATAATGTAAAAACAAGTTTATTCATAATTATATTATTTATTCGTATACCAATTTTGAATGTATTTCCGGGGCATAGATACATCTAGGATCTGGGTAATCCCAATTGTCCAACCCATACGCTTTTATGGCTTTTACAAAACATCTTCTATGCCTTTTATTACAAGACGACAGTGCCTCGCAAGTATGGCACCTGCTTTCATTTCTGAACATATTCGCTTTCATTTCGAATAATTTCAAAGCTTTTGTTGAATTCCATATTTCACTAATTGTTTGTTCTTTTAAATCACCTATAATGAATTGAGGATGCCAATATAGTTGTTCACATACGCTTACTTTTCCGTCAGGCAAGATAAATAAACGATCTTGAAGGATTCCGCATGCACCTCCATGAAAACATTCATCCGTAGTTTTTCCTTTCCTATAAGTATAGTGTGAAGCCTCGTCACTAAAATAAATCTGGAAATCAGCTTTATACTTAATCTCATCTTCAATAAAATGCCCGATAAAATCAATCTCTTTCTTAGAAGCTTGAATCTCTGTAAAACTTTCCGGTGTATATATCGAATATTCAGGGACTCTAATCTCCCAATATGCCAAATTTGGAATGGTCTTTATATATTCAAACAATTCTAACAAATAATTTTCTTTTATATTTAGCTTTGTAAGAATTGTGTCTATCTGTACAGTAAAGCCATATTCGCATAACAATCGTATACTGTTTTTTATTTTTTCGACATATCCGTCATGTGTACCAATAATAGAATTTAACACATAATCATCCAAAGCGTCTAAAGATATTTGAACCACATTTTTATATCCTGTAGCAAGTAATTGCTTAATATCGTACTCTGTTATTGGAACTTTAGTAGAGATGTAATTGGGAGAAAGATTGTTGTCAACCATTTTCTTTATAATTATATTCCAATCCTTACGACAGAAAATTTCACCACCAATAACATCTATATATGTCATTCTTAATTCTTTGGCTTCTTCTATTATTTCTATGATCTTGGATGTTGACAATGACTTGTGCTTTGTTTTTCTGTCCGCATAACAATATTTACAATTTGTAATACATTTGTTTGTAAGCATAAATAGCATAGATTGCGGAGCCTTGTGCAGCCTGTCAGGTGTAATATTTATATTATCACAATAGAAATCTTTGGTTTGATAATCTTCATACTTAAAATTTTTATCTTTCTTCTTAGATTCTATCAACACATTTGTTGGAAGTGGAATTTTTTGCCCTGAAAACATAGTATAAATTGGGGTTTCATTCTCAATATATGGCTCTATCATTTTGGCAATACTTTCGATTGATAGATTCAAGTCAAAAGACAATTTTTTGTATTGGTCCACTAATGACCTTTCTTCGCAAAAAACACTTAAAATTTGAGCCTGCATTGGATGTAGATAACTAATCCAATCTGGAGAACTGTAATCTTTTACTTGTTTTCCAGAATACAATACAACCCTATCAATATCATTTTTAAAATGATAATCTGGATTTAATACAACCGATTGATATTTCATATTGTAATAGAATAGTTATCCTTGTACACTACTTGAGATACCTGATGTATGAGTAGATGGGGAGGGCTGTTGTATTATAACCCCAGAACCTTGCACGGTACATTTAACTGCTGATGCAAAAATACAAACTTGTGTTTTGTCCAGGATTCCTCCTTTTACTTCCATTAATTCAAGAACATCTAACTTGTCTGATTTCTGTAGATTTTCCATATTACTTTATTGTTTTTGCCTTCTTATAGCTTCCGGCATTGCTCCTTTTGGCAGTTAGGTCTGCTCTATAATCTTGTCGACTCGATTATTTCTGTTGCAAATATATTTGTATCTCCAAATTTTTCCACTACACAAAAGTGTAATTTTGAGTTTATCGGCTTAAATATTACACAAAAGTGTAATCATGCAGCCTTGCAAAGTTCACCATATCTGGAAAAGAACCCCATTAAACCTCTCTTACTGGAACATACAGGAACGGTCTCTGATGTAAGGTAGTCTATGGGTTTCCCTATTTGGCGTGTGCCAAATCCCAAAACTTTCATTACTTTCAGTAGTTTGCTGTCAATCTCTGCAATCATATAGCTGTACTTGTCCTCAACTATCGGCTTTACTGCCAATGCCATTAACCGCTTGAATAAAGTCAATGTGGATATTCCCGATTCCTTTGCAACGGCAAAGCGTCCGATATGCCAAAAACTATATTTGCTTTCCTGGTGAATAGCATTCAGCGGGTTTATCCCATATATTTTTTCGATAGGAAGAGTCTTGTGTTTATCCCAATGAAAACTCCTGATGCAGCCAATTATATTCCCAAAGGCATCCCTTGCAATATAGATATGAGATTTGTTATCATACAGATATTCCTCTTCTTCAAGCACTGATTTGATATCTTCATTTACTTCTTTCTCTGTAAATGAAGATAAGTGATGGGAGTAATTTTCCCTGACTACAAACTGTGCTATTTCCAACAGACTCGTTTTGTCTGCCATGAAAATAGCGTAGTCCTTAAATGTTGCAATCTGTTTTTCCATAATGCTTTTTATTTCTTGAATTATACGGCAAAAATACTTCCTATGCAAATATCATCTATTACACTTTTGTGTAATTTGGCATTTCTCTCTTTGTTTTTTACACTTTTGTGTAATCTTTTTGTGGTATTTCGCATTAAAAATGTACTTTTGTAGTGAAATATATCAGCGAACCTTAGCACGTTTAGCATATATGACAGACATAAAAGATTTCTTTATAGCATCGAATACCGTAAGCAATGCACCAGACTATGACTCACATGTACTATCTACATTAGTACAAACGGTAGAGGCATTTGCACGTGTGAATTATCAGAGTGTTTACTTGATAGATTATTACAGGCAGGAATTTCTTTATGTGTCGGACAACCCCTTGTTTCTTTGTGGTCATACGGCAAAGGAGGTGAAGGAATTAGGATACAGCTTTTACTTGGAATATGTGCCAGAGGAAGAGCAAAAAATGCTTGTTGAGCTGAACAGCAGTGGGTTTAAGTTCTTTGATACTTTCGACAACGTGGATAAATACCAGTGCTCTATGTCCTATCACTTTCATTTACAGAGTGGGACAAAGAGCAAACTGATCAACCACCAGCTTACTCCCATTCTATTGACCGACGAGGGCAAGATATGGATTGGTATGTGTGTCGTATCGCTATCTTCACATAAAACAGCAGGGCATGTAGAGTTCCACAAGAAGGGACAACAGAAATATTGGATATACTCTTTCGAGGGACATCGGTGGAAGGAATGTGAGGGTATTTCGCTCAAAGAAGAGGAACTTGAGGTGCTCAGGCTTTCTGTCGCTGGTCTTACCATGACGGAAATAGCCGACAGGATGTGCCGCTCGTTGGACTCCATTAAATTCTACAAACGCCACGCCTTTGAAAAGTTAGGCGTGACGAATATCACAGAAGCTATTTCAAGGGCAACCTTAAACAAGTTGTTCTGAAAAAGAACTTCACTTACTGCAAAAGCGAGGAGAAATAGAATTTTGGGAAATAGTTAATGCTTTTCCCCGTGGCAAGATTGTACATCGCCGTTGTACACAATCCCGCTGCAATCCATGATGCTATGGACAGTTGTGGAGGTGGGAGCATATCGCTTTCTTCCCTGTATTGAGTAACTATTTTATCCAACCATTCCTTTGGCTGATTCCAGAAAGCCCCATGTCCTGTAACATACTCAGCCACCTTCAACTCAAACCCTTTAGGCTCATCAGCCATTTCAGACAAGGAATGTCCCAATGGATCAACAACCGTGACAAAGCCAGCCCAGCCAAAGTTGTACGGGTGCAGTACGGGGATTTTTCTTTTTTTGCAGATTTCATCAAAGACGAATGGGGTGTTATCCTTAAAGTCCAATGCATTTATAGCAACATCATGCCCATTCAGCATCTCTTCGATATTATCAGGAGTCAGGAACTCCGTATGAAATTCTATCTGCGCATTGGGATTGATGCTTAGCAGACGCTCAGCCAAACACTCCGCCTTGTATCTGCCAATGTCGTTCTCCGTATAGCTCTGCCTGTTAAGGTTGCTTTTTTCAACTTTATCACCGTCAACAATGGTGATATGCTCGAAACCAAACCGCAAAGCACATTCAGCCACTATACTTCCTATACCTGCACCACCAAGGAAAATTTTATAATCCTTGATAATACTTTGTTCCCTTTCGCTCACATAGAGTCTGTTTCTACTGTATCTTTCTTCCATAATCAATAATTATTTTTGGCAAAAGTAGAATCTGCAATACAAACATTCACTACACAAAAGTGTAATAATCGTTCAGGTTATTGGTTATTTTAGATTTTATAACATATTCAGGCGGTAATATGTTTACTACTCCTGATAATTTCCCGCGATTTTAAAGTTTAGCGGAGAGCAATAGAAAAAATACATCAAAACATTCTCCTTTTTGAAAGATAAGCATTAATTTTGCACCGCGTAATAAGAATGGAGAGGTGCTCGAGTGGCTGAAGAGGCACGCCTGGAAAGCGTGTAACCGGCAAAACCGGTTCCGGGGTTCGAATCCCCGTCTCTCCGCAGGATGGTGAGCGGAAGTCGTTGAAGAGGCTTCCGCTTCGTGTTGTATTTCGGTATCGGATTTTAAAATACAAGCAGACAGATGTGTTTAAGACACCTGCCTGTTTGTGTGTTCCTATAATAATCAGTAACTGCGTGCTATTATGACGCGCTGCTTGGCTGGCTTGCCGCTCACCATGTCAACGCCTTCTGTCTGTTCCACACCGAACGGCACGCAGCGTATCGTTGCCTGCGTCTCCTCCTTTATCCTTGCCTCCGTCTCGGCCGTGCCGTCCCAGGGGCAGATGAAGAAGCCGCCGTCCTTGATGCGCTCCTTGAACTCCTCGTAGTTGTCGCATTCGTATATGCGTGCATCGCGTGCCGCCTTTGCCTTGTCGAAGATGTTCTGCTGTATTTCCCCGAGCAATGTTCCGACATATCCGGCTATTCCGTCGATGCTGCGTGTCTCTTTCTCGAGCGTGTCGCGGCGCATCACCTCGATCGTGCCGTTCTCTATGTCGCGCGCGCCCAGCACTAATCTCACGGGGACACCTTTCAGCTCGTAGTCTGCGAACTTGAACCCTGGCCGCTTGTTGTCAGAGTCGTCATACTTCACGCTTATGCCCTTTGCCTTCAGCTCCTTGACGATTGGCTCTACCTTCCCGCTCACTGCGGCGAGCTGTTCCGGTTTGTTTGCGATTGGGATGATGACCACCTGCAGCGGCGCGAGCCTCGGCGGAAGCACGAGTCCGTTGTCGTCGGAGTGTGTCATAATCAGTGCGCCGACCAGCCTTGTTGACACGCCCCATGATGTCGCCCACACATATTCCGGCTTGTTTTCCTTGTTGAGGTATGTCACGTCGAACGCCTTGGCGAAGTTCTGCCCGAGGAAATGGCTTGTTCCGCTCTGAAGTGCCTTGCCGTCCTGCATCATTGCCTCGATGGTGTAGGTGTCGAGCGCGCCTGCGAACCGTTCCGTCTCGCTTTTCACGCCCTGCACCACCGGCACTGCCATCCACTGCTCGGCGAACCTGGCATACACCGACAGCATCAGCCTTGCCTCGTTTTCGGCCTCCTCCTTGGTGGCGTGTGCCGTGTGTCCCTCCTGCCAGAGGAACTCGCTCGTGCGCAGGAAAGGCCGTGTGCGCATTTCCCACCGCATCACGTTGCACCACTGGTTGCACATCAGTGGCAGGTCGCGCCACGAGTGAATCCAGTTCTTGTAGGTGTTCCATATAATCGTCTCCGACGTTGGCCTCACTATCAGTTCCTCCTCAAGCTTTGCGGCGGGGTCCACCTCCACTCCGCTCTTGTCCTCCTTTGCGCGCAGGCGGTAGTGTGTCACCACGGCACATTCCTTCGCGAAGCCCTCCACATGCTCTGCCTCCCGCGAGAGGAACGACTTTGGTATGAGCAGTGGGAAATAAGCGTTCCGCGCGCCAGTTTCCTTGAACATCAGGTCGAGTTGCTGTTGCATTTTCTCCCATATTGCATATCCGTATGGCTTGATTACCATACAACCGCGCACCGCCGACTGTTCGGCAAGTTCTGCCTTAACCACCAAATCGTTGTACCACTGACTGTAGTTTTCGGCACGTTTGGTGAGTTCTTTTAGTTCTTTTGCCATGTCAAAAATATCATTATTCGTAATTTGACTGCAAAAATACTAAAAAAAGTTGGTTTGTATTGTGTTATTCGGAAAAAAGAATTAAATTTGCAGATGATTATGTTTCTTGTGTTGCAGTATGTGATTAAACATCTTAATATTAACATTTAAAACGATACGAAAATGAAAAAGTTTAAGTTTTTGACATTCGCAATGTGTCTTGCATTGTTGGTAAGTTGCAACAACACCCAGAAGGGTGCGCTGATCGGTACCGGCGGCGGTGCTTTGCTTGGTGCCGTTGTGGGCAAACTCGCAGGTAACACAGCCGTCGGGACAGCCGTCGGGTCAGCCGTCGGAGCAGGCGCCGGAGCGTTGATAGGCAAGAAGATGGACAAGGCCAAGGAGCGCGCCGAGGCCATCGACAACGCTAAGGTTGAGGAAATCACCGATGCTAACGGTCTGAAGGCAGTGAAGGTTTCTTTCGACAGCGGTATTCTCTTCAACACGGGCAGGGCCGACCTGCAGCCGTCAGCACGCCAGGCACTCAGCAACTTTGCCGGTGTGCTTCGCGATTTTGCCGACACCGACGTCTCAATCCAGGGTTACACCGACAACCAGGGATGGCGCGGATATTCCGCTTCGCAGAGTTACCAGAAGAACAAGGACCTCTCCCTGCAGCGCGCACAGAGCGTTTGCAACTATCTCACGAGCCAGGGTGTAAAGTACAACCAGATAAAGTCGTGCGAGGGCTACGGCGAGGAGAACCCCGTTGCAAGCAACAGCACGGCATACGGCAAGGCCCAGAACCGCCGCGTAGAGATTTACATGTACGCGAGCGAGGCGATGATTAACGCCGCCAACAACGGAACGCTGCGCTAATCACTGTCTCTCAGGCAAATATCACAAGGAGGGCGATTGACAAGGGTCGCCCTCTTTTTTAAGGTTTCACTATAATACGCCAATGTGGAAGAAGTTAAGGAAAATACTCCGAATGGCGGTTGTGGCGTTCTTCGTCTCCACGATTCTCTCGGTCGTGGTTTACCGCTTCGTGCCGGTATATGTCACGCCGCTCATGGTGATACGCTGTGTCGGCCAGGTGATTGACGGTCATTCGCCGCGCGTTGAGCACAAGTGGGTGCGCCTCGGCGACATCTCGCCGAGCATGCCCGTGGCGGTCATGGGCAGCGAGGACGCGCGTTTCCTCCTGCACCACGGCTTCGACTTCAGGCAGATTGAGCAGGCGGCGAAGCACAATGCGTCGGGCGGAAGGAAGGTGGGCGCCAGCACAATATCCCAGCAGACGGCCAAGAACGTGTTCCTCTTCCCCGACCGGACATGGCTTAGGAAAGGCCTTGAGGCGTATTTCACTGTGCTTATAGAACTGATGTGGAGCAAGCAGCGGATAATGGAGGTGTACCTCAACTCCATCGAGACAGGTGACGGGATATACGGCGTTGAGGCCGTGGCGCGCCTGCATTTCGGCAAGTCTGCCAGCGAGCTCACCCGTTCGGAGTGCGCCCTGATTGCCGCCACGCTGCCCAACCCGAGGAAGTACTCGTCGCTCGAGCCGAGCAAATATGTACGCAGCCGGCGCGCAAGGATTGAGGCAAACATGAAGTTCATACCCAAGTTCCCGGCCGAAAACGAGGACATTGACAAGCGCACGGTGAAGGGCGGCATATACAAGAGATAAGGACATGGACACAGAGAGCATTCTTTCGCAGCTCAACGACAGCCAGCGCGAGGCGGTGGTGTCAACCGAGGGCCCGTCGCTGGTCATCGCCGGCGCCGGCTCGGGCAAGACACGCGTGCTGACATACAAGATAGCCTACCTGCTGCATATAGGCATCAAGCCGTGGAACATACTGGCACTGACGTTCACCAACAAGGCGGCGCGCGAGATGAAGGACCGCATCGGCTCGCTCGTCGGCAGCGACGTGGCGGCAAGGCTGGTCATGGGGACGTTCCACTCCGTCTTCTCGAGAATCCTGCGCGTAGAGGCAGACCGTCTCGGGTATACGCCGAACTTCACCATCTACGACGAGGCAGATTCCCGCTCGCTGCTCAAGAATATAATAAAGGAGATGGGACTGGACGACAAGATATACAAGCCAGCCTCCGTCCACGGACGCATCAGCATGGCCAAGAACCGCCTCATCACGGCAGAGGACTATGCCGGCAACCGCAGCATAATAGAGAACGACAGCCGGCAGCGCGTGCCTAATACATATAAGGTGTACAAGGCATACGCCGCACGTTGCCGACAGGCAAACGCGATGGACTTTGACGACCTGCTGCTGCTCACCCACAACCTCTTCCGCGACAACGACGACATAAGGCGCAAGTACGCCGGACGCTTCATGTATGTGCTTGTCGATGAGTATCAGGACACCAACACCGTGCAGCAGAAAATCGTGTTCCAGCTCACATGCGAGCGGAAAAACGTGTGCGTGGTGGGCGACGACGCGCAGAGCATATACAGCTTCCGGGGCGCGAATATCGACAACATCCTTGACTTCAGGGAGATGTACGGCGGCGCGAAACTATTCAAACTCGAGCGGAACTACCGCAGCACGCAGCACATCGTCGAGGCCGCGAACAGCCTCATACGCCACAACGAGCGGCAGATACCCAAGAAGGTGTACAGCAAGAACGGCGACGGCAACAAACTGACACTCAAACCGACATACAGCGACAGGGAGGAGGCTGTCGTGGTGTGCAACGAAATCATGGCAATCCGCAGGAGGGAGAAAGGCTCGTGGGACGACTTCGCCATACTCTACCGCACAAACGCGCAGAGCCGCCCCTTCGAGGAGGCGCTGCGCCACGCCAACATACCATACCGCGTATATGGCGGACTGAGTTTCTATCAGCGCAAGGAGATAAAGGACATCATCGCATACATGCGCCTTGTGGCGAACCCCGACGACGACGAGGCTCTGCGCCGTGTCATCAACTACCCGGCACGCGGCATAGGGGCGACCACGGTGTCGAAGATTTACGCCCGCGCCTACGAGGCCTCTATGAGCATGTGGGAGGTAATGTCGCACCCCTTGAAGGCAGGGCTCGGCGTGAACAAAGGCACGCTTGCCAAGCTCAACGCCTTCCGCGAGCTCATCACGCAGTTCATCGCGAGGCGCGACAGCACCGATGCCTATACGCTCGGCCGTGAGATCATCAACTCGTCGGGCATACAGAAAGACCTTTACAGCGACAGCTCCCCGGAGTATGTCTCGCGGCAGGAGAACCTCGAGGAACTGCTCAGTGGGCTGCAGGACTTCGTCGGGAACCGCCGCGAGGAGGGCGACAGCCACTGCCTGCTCGTTGACTACCTGCAGGAGGTCTCGCTGCTCAGCGACCTCGACAGCGACGATGACGCTGACGCGGCGCGCGTCACCATGATGACCATCCACTCGGCGAAGGGCCTGGAGTTCCCCACGGTGTTCGTCGTGGGCCTCGAGGAGAACATATTCCCCAGCCCGATGTCTGCCGACAGCAGGCGCGGCCTCGAGGAGGAACGCCGCCTGCTCTACGTCGCCATCACGCGCGCCGAGCGCAACTGCATACTGACGTGCGCCCGCAACAGGTTCCGCTATGGCAAGATGGAGTTCGACACCCCGAGCCGTTTCCTGTCAGAGATAGACCCGTCGCTGATACATGTTGACAGCGACGCCGGCAACACGTTTTTCACATCAACCTCGCGCCCGTCTCCTGTGACGTACGGCGGCGGCAGGTACCAGAACTCACATCCCGTGGCATCGCAGTTCCGCGCCGACCCGAAATTGCGCGAGGCGGCTCACCGCACGGAGCGTGCCGCCGACCCTCTGTCGCCAGCCTTCAGGCGCACGCTGGGCAACATGCGGCACGCCGGCCAGGCACCGGCAACTGCCCATGCCGCGCCAAGGCCAAGCGGCCGCCCCGCTTCGTCGCCGGACGTTCGTGTGGGTGCGACGATAGAGCACGACCGTTTCGGCATAGGAAAGGTCATGAGCGTTGAAGGCACGGGAGAGAATACCCGCGCCACGGTGGATTTCCGCAACGCCGGCACAAAGAAACTGCTGCTAAAGTTCGCCAGGTTCAAGGTGATAGGGTGACGCTTGCAGCGCTTACGCCTTCACGTTGACAACAATCCCGTTTTACCGTTAATCCCTGCCCTGTTTGCCATTGGCAACAAGCAAGGCGGCAAAACCGCCGTAATTACAGACCAAGATAATTATTAAAATGTATCTAATTGAAAATAAAAAAGTTACCTTGTAGATGTGACTAAACAGGTAACGATTTGGAAACGAGCGAGTTTCTTCCCCTTTCTTTATTCTGCAATGCGCCAAAGAACA
>OIQX01000263.1_pt1 | contig 14543 bp, 10 predicted proteins | sample 1586141 | NCBI WGS metagenome assembly OIQX01 (sample SAMN02675049, study PRJEB24791) | human gut metagenome, SKBSTL061 | isolation source: stool | host: Homo sapiens | place: USA
GTTAAGTCCCTCTCTGCCGCTGTGGCAGGGCTGCACCGCCGCCCGCCGTACCGCCTGGCTGCGGGAGAAGGACGCACTGGCACAGGAGGTATCTGTGCCCGTCGGCAGTGACCCGCCGCCCGCGCCCAACTGCGGCTGGGTGCTTGTGAGGGAGTCTGCCTTCCCGGACGGCATCCCCGCCTGCACAAGCCAGCGTGACGCCTGGAAGCTGGCCCTGACCGCCCAGAAAAACGGTGCCTATGCCGCCGCCTTTGAGCCGCTGACCCGGTCTGCGGCGCGGGCGGATATTTTAAATGAGTATGAGACCGCCGCCGCTCAGCCTGCCGCTGTAGCTAAGCAGCTGGGGCGGCTCGTCAAGCACAGACTGCAAAAGTAAAAGGGGAGACCACCCATCAAAAAGCAACGCCTGTTTTATCTTGATTTTGTCCGTGCCGCAGCGCTGATCTGCATCTTGATCGTGCATTTCAACGCGACGGTCACGGGGTATTTTACACTGCCGCACAAGCTCTTTACCAGCACGCTGCCGCTGGGCATTTATCTGGGAGATTTCGGCTCCTCGCTGTTTTTCATTGTGTCCGGCGCATCGCTGGCGCTGACCGTCCCGGCGGAGCAGAACCCTGCGCAGTTTTACAAAAAGCGCGCGAGGGCTGTCTACCCGCTGTTCTGGCTCGCGTGGTTCGTCGTGTTCAGCTATCGGTTTGTGGCGCACCCCGGCAGCTTCGGCGGGGCCAGGACCGTCACGCTGGTGCTGACGCTTCTGGGTCTCGACAACTTTGCCGTTGCCGCGGGCTGGGTCGGAACAGACTTTGCCTGTGTGGGCGAGTGGTTCCTCGGCAGCATCCTGTTTTTATACCTGCTGTTCCCGCTTTTGCAGCGGGGGCTGCGCAAAAGGCCGAGGCTGACCTGGGCGCTGACGCTGGCGGTCTGCATCCCGGTGCACCTGCTGGGCTGGGACGCGCGGCTTGTGGCCGTGCATATCCCGGAATTTCTGTTCGGCATGACGTTTTTAACGCTCGCCGGACGCACACGGTATATTCTGGCCCCGCTGCTGCTGGCGGGGGCCGTGCTGGCACAGCCCTGGGACGGTAAGATCACCTGCGCGCTGGCCGGTGCCGGGGTGTTCATTCTGCTGGCGCTGGCGGCCCCGTTGCTGGACCGCCCGTGGCCCCGCGCGGTGGGCGCACAGCTTGCCAAAATATCCTACGCGGTGTTCCTTGTGCATCACGTTCTGATCCAGGAGCTGGCCGCACACTTTGATCTGGCGGTGCTGTCCCGCCGGGACACGGCGTTTTTGTTTGTCGTCTATCTGGCCGCAACATTTGCCGCGGCGCACGCGCTGCTCTGGCTGCAAAGGACGCTGCGCACCGCCCTTGCCGCCCTGCGCCCCTAAATATAAAACTCTGCCCGCTGTTTCCACAAAAACAGCGGGTATTTTTTTAACATTGTGCGCCCGCGCCCTCTGTACAAAAACGGGCGGGTACGGTATAATAGAAAATAATGTTTGAAACTAGGAAAGGGGCGTTCCACTGTGTCCGAATTCTCTGTTTCCCTTGCAAAATTGGCCGAGGAAGCCAACCTGACGATTGCCTACACCCCCTGTGAGCTGGATAAAATTCAGGTCACAGCCACCGAGGTCTACCGTCCGGGCATCCTGCTGGCCGGTTACTACGAAAACTTTGACAGCAAACGCATCCAGATCATCGGCCTGACCGAGATGTCCTATCTGGATGAGCTGTCCACCTCACTGCGCAACACCCATCTGGAAAAGCTGTTCTCCTTCCAGCCGCCGGCCATCGTGCTGACCCGCGGCATGCAGCCGCTTTCGGAAATGATGCAGTTTGCCAAGCAGTACGGTGTACCGATCCTGATGTCCACCGAGATGACGTCCGCTCTGATGGGGCAGCTCATCACGACTCTGAACACCGAGCTGGCCCCCCGCATCACCCGCCACGGCGTGCTTGTCGAGGTCTACGGCGAGGGCATCCTGATTCTGGGCGATTCCGGTGTCGGCAAGAGCGAAACGGCCATTGAGCTCGTCAAGCGCGGCCACCGCCTGATCGCTGATGATGCGGTTGAGCTGCGCCGGGTATCCTACCGCAAAATTTTGGGCACCGCGCCCGCCAACATCCGCCACTTTATTGAGCTGCGCGGCATCGGCATTATCAACGTGGCGCGGGTGTTCGGCATCGGCTCGGTCCGCTCGAGCGTCGAGGTCGAGATGGTCGTTCAGCTCGAGCCCTGGGACCGCACCAAGAACTATGACCGCACGGGCCTGGAGACGGAGTATTACGACATCCTCGGTGTCAAGGTGCCCAGTATGCTCATTCCCGTTATGCCGGGCCGTAACCTGGCCGTCATTCTGGAAACGGCTGCCATCAACAACCGCCAGAAGGAGATGGGCTACAACGCCGCCAAGGAACTGCTGACCCAGCTGGGCCTGGCAGACGACATTACAAAATAAAAGAGGTTTTTCCGTTCCATGCAGATGATCGCAGACCTGCACACGCATACCCTGTGCGCAACGCACGCATACAATACTTTTACGGAAATGGCCGCAGCCGCTAAGGAAATCGGCTACTGCGCGCTGGCTGTGACCGACCATGCGCCCGCCATGCCGGATTCGCCCCACGCCTGGCACTTCCAGAACTGGAGCGCGATGCCCCGGGAAATCGGCGGTGTCGTCATGCTCTACGGAGCGGAGGCCAACGTCATGGACACCAAGGGCGGGCTGGACCTTTCGGAAAGCCAGCTCAAAGCGCAGGATTGGGTCGTCGCATCCATCCATAGCTCCTGCGTGCCGGGTCTGCTGACTCGCAGGGAGGCTAACCGCCTCTGGCTGGCTGTGGCCGAGAACCCCTATGTCGACATCATCGGTCACTCCGAGCAGGAAAACTACCGCTATGACTACGACCTTGTCACGAAGGCATTTGCCCGAAATCACAAGGTCGTGGAGCTGAACGGCAACTCGTTCAACGTCCGCAGGGACGGCATCCCCAATATGCGCGCCCTGCTGCGGGCCTGCCTTGCCAACGGCTGTCATATTTCAGTGGACAGTGATGCCCACAGCACCCACCAGCTGCAGCACGGCCTGACGGCCCTCTACGCCATGCTGGAGGAAATGCAGTTCCCGCAGGAGCTGATCGTGAACGCGACGCGGGAAAATCTGGTACAGGAATTACAACTGCACGGCAAGCCCTGTGCAGAAGAAATAGGAGGAATTCTGTTATGAGCAAATACACGATTGGTATCGATCTGGGCGGCACCACAATGACCGCCGGTATTGTCAACGAAAATTATGAGATCGTCGGCAAGCTGACCTGGGCCACCCGTCTGCCGCGCCCGGCGGAGGATCTGGAAAAGGCACTGGCCGACCTGTGCCGCACCGTGGCCCGGGATAATAAGGTCGATTTTGCCGACATCAAATATGTCGGCATCGGCACGCCCGGCAGCGTGAACTTTACCACCGGCTTCGTAGGCTTCAACACGAACTTCGGCTATTACGACTGGAACCTCGGCCCTGACCTCGAGGCCCTGCTCGGCTGCAAGGTCTATGTCGAGAACGACGCCAACGCCGCCGCCTACGGCGAGTACATTGCGGGCGGTGCAAAGGGGTACAACGATGCGGTCGTCATTACTTTAGGCACCGGCATCGGCAGCGGCATTATCCTGGGCGGCAAGATTTTGCGCGGCTTCAACTTCGCCGCCGGTGAAATGGGTCACAACGTCATTGTCAAGGACGGCATCCAGTGCACCTGCGGACGCAGGGGCTGCTGGGAGCGCTACGCCTCCGCCAGCGCGCTGACCCGCGAGACAAAGGCCGCCATGCAGGCCGACAAGAACACCATTATGTGGAAGATGACCCAGGACATCGACCACGTCAACGCCAAGCTGGCCTTTGATGCCGCTGCCAAGGGCGACGAGACCGCCCGGAAGGTCATCGACAGCTGGATCGAGTATGTCGGCGTCGGCATTGCCAACGTCATCAACACGTTCGAGCCGGAGGTCATCTGCATCGGCGGCGGTGTGTCCAACCAGGGCGAGGTCCTGCTGGCCCCCGTCCGCGCCTATGCGGAGAACGAGACCCGGAACATCACCACCGGCAAGTTCCCGGTCATCTGCGCCTGCCAGCTGCACAACGATGCAGGTGTGATCGGCGCTGCCGCACTGGGCAGTTCTATTTGATAAAACGCTGATACTACGGAGGTTTCCATGCAGGAACAGACGATCACGGCTCTGTGCGCGGCGCTGACGGCACAGCAGCTGCCCTTTGCGCAGGGGGAACCGCTGGCCCCCCACACGACGTTTAAGATCGGCGGCCCGGCAGCCTTCTGGTGTACGCCCCGGGATGCAGAGCAGTTGCGCCGCACCCTGCAGCTCTGCCGGGAAAACGGTGTCCGCGTCTACCTGCTCGGCAACGGCTCCAACACACTGTTTGACGATGCCGGGTTTGACGGCGCGGTCATTGACATGCGCGGCCTGTCCGGGATGGAAAACTCCGGCCTTGATACGGACGCGATGCGCATCACCGCCGGGGCCGGGCAGACGCTGGGGCGGCTGTGCAGCAAGGCGCAGACGCTGGGCTTGACGGGTCTGGAATTTGCCTGCGGCATCCCCGGTACGGTGGGCGGTGCGGTCTATATGAACGCCGGTGCCTACGGCAATGAACTGAAGGACGTGCTGGAGAGCGTGACCTTCCTTGACAGTGATTTGCAGCTGCGCACACTGCCTGCGGCAGACCTGGCCATGGGCTACCGCACGAGCATTTTTGAGCAGAACCCCGACTGGTGCATCTTGTCGGCCACGGTGGTGCTGCACCGCGGTGACGGAGCCGCCGTGCTGGCCCGTATGCAGGAGTTGCTGGGCAAGCGCAGGGAAAAGCAGCCCCTTGAATGGCCGAGCGCCGGCAGCACCTTCAAGCGGCCCCAGGGCGCGTTTGCGGGTAAGCTGATCGAGGACTGCGGCCTGCGGGGCTTTACCGTGGGCGGCGCACAGATCAGTGAAAAGCACTGCGGCTTTGTCATCAACCGCGGCGGCGCGACCTGCGCCGACGTGGTCGCACTGACCGAGCAGGTCCGGCAAGTTGTTGAGGCCAGGACCGGCTTTGTGCTGGAACGCGAAATTCGCGTGGTAAAATAAGAGAGCGGTGGGGAAGATGAATTTTCTGATCGTGACCGGCCTTTCCGGCGCGGGCAAGTCGATGGCTGTCAACGCGCTGGAGGACATCGGCTTTTTCTGCATTGACAACATCCCGGTGGCGCTGCTGCCGCGTATCGTGGACTTCGCCCTGCAGGGCGAAAACCAGCTGAACCGCGTTGCCGTCGTCATGGACGTGCGCGGTGTGCGCAGCATTGAAAAGCTGCAGGATGCGCTGGCCGACCTTGATGAAAAGAAGATCGACTACGATATTCTTTTCCTGGATGCCAACGATGCGGCCATTCAGCGCCGCTACAAGGAGACGCGCCGCCAGCACCCGCTGGCCGCCGCCGAGAAAATTCCCATCACCGAAGCCATCGCGCGGGAACGCCGCCTTCTGCAGCCGCTGCGCGATAAGGCAAAATATGTCATTGACACGTCGCTGCTCTCGGCGGCGCAGAACCGGGAGCGAGTGTGCAGCCTGTTCCTGGACAAGGGCGAAAGCCCGATGGAGCTGATGGTCGTATCCTTCGGCTTCAAGTACGGGCTGCCGCAGGAGGCAGATCTCGTGCTCGATGTGCGCTGCCTGCCAAACCCCTTCTATGTGCCGGAACTCAAGCACAAGACCGGTCTGGATCAGGAGGTCGTTGACTACGTCATGGCCTCCGAGGAGTCGCAAGAGCTGCTGCACCGCTATGAGTATATGCTCGAATACGCGCTGCCGCTCTACGTGAAGGAGGGCAAGAGCCAGCTGATGATCGCGGTGGGCTGCACCGGCGGCAAGCACCGCTCCATCACCTTTGCGCGTAAGATCGGTGAATTTTGCGAGAAGCTCGGCTACGCACCCAGCGTACAGCACCGCGACGTGAACCGAAGTCTATAATAAGGGAGAACACCGCCTTGAGCTTTTCTCAAGAAGTGAAAAACGAAATACTGCGCCGCAAAATTTCAAAGCCCTGCTGCAACATGGCCGCCGCGTATGCGGTGGCCTGTTTTGGCAAATACTTTGATGACCGCGGCGTTGTTCTGCAAACCGAAAATGAGGGCGTGGCCCATTTTGCCCAAAAGCTCTACCGCCGCTGCGGCGTGCAGGGGACGGTCATCAGCAAGGAGCGCCCCACCGGCCCCGTGTATGAGTTCAGCGTGAAGGACCCTGACGAGGTCGCCAAAATGCTGGCGCTCTTTGGCCACACCGGCAAGGAGCCGACCCTGCGCATCCGCCCGGAAAACTTCAAATGCCAAAACTGTATGCAGGCGTTCATCGCCACGGCGTTTCTGTGCTGCGGCACGATGACAGACCCCGAAAAGAGCTATAATCTGGAGTTCCTCTCCACGCGGCATTACCTTTCCCAACAGCTGGAGGCCATGCTGGCGGAGCATAACTTCCACCCGCACCGCGCACTGCGCAAGGGCGCGAACACGATCTACATCAAGGCGGCGGATCATATCGAGGATCTGCTGACCTTTATGGGCGCGGGCGGCGCGGCCATGCGCATCATGGACCAGCGCATGTATAATGAAATGCGCAACAAGACGAACCGCCTTTCCAACTGCGAGACGGCCAACATCAGCAAAAGCGTGAATGCCGCCGTGCAGGTGCAGCTGGCGATTGAAAAGTTGCAGGCGGCGGGGGCGCTGAACACCCTGCCCGAGACCCTGCGCCACACCGCCAGGCTGCGGATGCAGTACCCAGACCTGCCGCTGGCCAAGCTTGCGCAGAAGTTTGACCCGCCGGTCAGCAAGGCCGGACTTTCCCACCGCATGAAGAAGATCCAGGAGGCCGCCGCCCGTCTGGATGCTGCCCCGGAGCCTACCGAAAAGGAAGCAACGAATGCCTGAAACGACCCAAAGACAATTTACCCACCTGCATGTGCATACCGAGTACAGCCTGCTGGACGGTGCCTGCCGCATTGACCGGATGTTTGACCGACTGAAGGAGATGGGGCAGACGGCGTGTGCCATCACGGATCACGGCGTCATGTACGGCTGTGTGGCGTTTTTTGACGCCGCCAAGGCCGCAGGCATCAAGCCGATCATCGGCTGTGAGGTCTATGTAGCGACCCGCACCCGGTTTGATAAGGTCAACCGCATCGACGGCAACAACCACCTGATTTTGCTGTGCAAAAATGAGACAGGCTACAAGAACCTTATCAAGATGGTCTCCGCCGGCTTTACCGAGGGCTTTTACTCAAAGCCCCGCATCGACAAGCAGCTGCTGGAAAAATACCACGACGGCCTGATCTGCCTGTCTGCTTGTCTCGCGGGCGAGATCCCCAAGGCACTGCTGGCGGGGGACTACGACCGCGCCAGGCAGACGGCCCTGTGGTACCGTGACCTGTTTGGTGCGGAAAACTACTATATCGAATTGCAGGACCACGGCCTTGAGGAGGACCAGGCCGTGTTGCCGCAGCTCATCCGCTTAGCGCGTGAGACCGGCATCCCGATGGTCGCAACGAACGACGCCCACTACATCACAAAAGAGGACGCCAAGATGCAGAGCATTCTGCTGTGCATCCAGACCGGCAAGACCATCAACGATGTGGACCGCATGGAGTTCCAGACCGACGAGTTCTACCTGAAATCCACCGATGAGATGTACGACCTGTTCTCGATGGTGCCGGAGGCCTGCGAGAACACGAACAAAATTGCCGAGCAGTGTAATTTCGAGTTCACCTTTGGCGAGACAAAGCTGCCGTACTTCAAGGCCCCGGACGGCATGGAGAACCAGGAATACTTTGAAAAGCTCTGCTGGGACGGCCTCGAGCTCCGCTATCCCGGCAGGGTCACGGACGCTTTGAAGGAGCGTCTGACCTATGAGATCAATGTCGTCAAGACGATGGGCTACACGAACTACTACCTTATCGTCTACGACTTTATCAACTACGCCAAAAGCCACGACATCCCCGTCGGACCGGGCCGCGGCTCCGGCGCGGGCAGTCTGGCGGCCTACTGCGTCGGCATCACCGACATAGACCCCATCCGGTACAATCTGATTTTTGAACGCTTCCTGAACCCCGAGCGCGTCTCAATGCCCGACTTTGACGTTGACTTCTGCTACGAGCGCCGTCAGGAGGTCATTGACTACGTCAACGAGAAGTATGGCCGCGACCATGTGGCCCAGATCGTGACGTTCGGTACGATGGCCGCCCGCGCCGCCGTGCGCGATGTGGGCCGCGTTATGGGCATGAGCTATCAGGACGTGGACCGTGTGGCAAAGCTCATCCCCACAGACCTGAAAATGACGCTGAAAAAGGCGCTGGAGGTCAGCCCCGACTTAAAGACGCTGTACGACGCCGACAATCAGGTACATGAGCTGATCGACACCTCGCTGAAGGTCGAAGGCATGCCGCGCCACGCCTCCACCCACGCGGCGGGCGTCGTCATCACCCGTGACCCCGCTACCGAGTATGTGCCGCTGTCCACCAACGACGGCCTGCCCGTGACCCAGTTCAACATGGTGGAGATCGAGCGTCTGGGTCTTTTGAAAATGGATTTTCTGGGTCTGCGCACGCTGACGGTCATCCATGATACCGAGCTGGCCGTGCGCCGCAAGGACCCGGATTTCCGCATTGCGAACCTCGACTATGACGACCCCGACACCTACGCGATGCTGGCAAAGGGCGAGACCGAGGGTATCTTCCAGCTTGAATCCACGGGCATGACGCAGGTGCTTGTCGGCATGCGCCCGAAAAACCTCGAGGACATTATCGCACTGATCTCGCTCTACCGCCCCGGCCCGATGGACTCCATTCCGACCTATCTGCGCAACCGCAAGGACCCGTCCCATGTAACCTATAAGACGCCGCAGATGGCGCACATCGTCGATGTCACGAACGGCGTTGTCATCTATCAGGAGCAGGTCATGCAGATCTGCCGCGAGCTGGCCGGCTTCAGCTTTGGCCAGGCTGATAACGTCCGCCGCGCCATGAGTAAAAAGAAGCTCAAGGTCATGGAGGCGGAGCGTGAGCACTTCGTCCACGGCTGCAAGGAGCCGGGCAAGGAGTGCGAGGGCTGTGTTGCCAACGGCGTGCCGGAAAATATTGCCAACGAAATTTACGACGATATGATCAGCTTTGCGTCGTATGCGTTCAACAAATCCCACGCCGCCTGCTACGCCTACGTGGCGTTCCAGACTGCGTATTTGAAATGCCACTACCCGCATGAGTTCATGGCGGCGCTGCTGACGAGCGTGCTCGACAACACATCCAAGGTCATTGAGTACACGACGGAGTGCCAGCGCTTGGGGATAAAGGTCCAGCAGCCTGACATCAACGTGTCGCGCGGCGGCTTCACGGCGGACGGCGAGCGGATCCGCTTTGGCCTGAACGCTGTCAAGAGCGTGGGCCGCGACCTGATCGAGGCCGTCATTAAGGAGCGTGCCGAGCGCCCCTATAGCAGCCTCTATGACTTCTGCAAGCGGCTGCACGGCACGGGTCTCAACCGCCGTGCGCTGGAGAACCTCGTCAAAGCCGGTGCATTCGATACTCTGGAGCCGACCCGCCACGGTATGCTCGAGAGCGTCGAGGGTATTCTGAAAAGCGTCGAGACCGACGCCCGCCAGAATCTGGACGGACAGATGGACCTGTTCGGTTTGATGGGCGGAGGAGAGGACGAGAGACCCGCAAACGACTATAAGGTCCCGAACCTGCCGGAATATTCCGCCTCTGATCTGCTGAAAATGGAGAAGGAGGTCTCCGGCCTCTACCTGTCCGGCCATCCGCTGGACGCCTACCGTGCCCAGATCGCGCAGGTTTCCACCTGCACGATTGCTCAGCTGCTGGGCGAGGACGCAAAGCGGTTTGACAACCAGACGGTGACGCTTGTCTGCACAATCGTCAAAAACAAGATTATGACCACCAAGTCCAACACGCTGATGGCCTTTACCACCGTCGAGGACCTGACCGGCAGCATGGAGCTGCTGGTGTTCCCGCGCATCCTGGCCGAGTGCCGCGCGGCCTTGCAGGAAAACGCCGTTGTGGTCGCCAATGGCCGCGTCTCCGTCAAGGAGGACGAGGCCGCCCGCCTGATCGTCGAGGGCGTGCAGCCCATCGAGACCTACGACCCCGGTAAAAACTTTGGCATGAACCGCGTGGAGCGCGTCAAGCGTGAGACAAGCGGGGGAGGGGCCGCCGGGTATTTCCTGACCGTGCCCTCCCGCGACAGTGCGCAGATGCACAAGGTAGAAAACCTGCTCTGCAACATTTTCGACGGGGGCACGGTGCGGGTGTATTTCCGCTTCCAAGATACCGGCAGGGCCATGCTGGCACGGCACATGGCGGTAAAGGATGATCCGCTTCTGCGCGCTGAATTGGAGCGCATTTTGGGCAAGGACTGCGTAAAAGTTCAGGATGTTGAACACTCTGCAAAATAAATCCATACGTTTTGCGCGATTTATCCATAATTTCGGGACGCAAAGTGTGGTATAATGTGTATGGTCGCGAGATTGTTAAAAATTTATTGTAACGTGATGACCACGCCTGAATAAATCGTAATGGTTCAGGCGGGTCCATAGTTCCCGAAATAGGAGGGGCTCGCTTTATGGCTAAGGAAATCAAAACGATCGGTGTGCTCACCAGCGGCGGTGACGCACCTGGCATGAACGCCGCTGTGCGTGCCATTGTTCGTGCAGGCATCAGCAAGGGCTACCGCATGATGGGCATCCAGCGTGGTTACAACGGCCTGATCAACGGCGAAGTTTATGAAATGAACGTCCGCAGCGTATCGGAGATCATCCACCGCGGCGGTACGATTCTGTATACCGCGCGCTGCCTGGAGTTCAAGACGAAGGAAGGCCAGGCCAAGGGGCTTGCCCGCTGCAAGGAGCTGGGCATCGACGCGCTGGTCGTCATCGGCGGTGACGGCTCCTTCATGGGCGCCCGTGCGCTGGCCAACCAGGGCATTCCCTGCATCGGCCTGCCCGGCACCATCGATAACGACATCGCCTGCAGCGAATACACCATCGGCTACGATACGGCTATGAATACCGCTGTCGAGGCCATCGATAAGCTGCGCGACACCACCCAGAGCCATGACCGTTGCTCTGTCGTTGAGGTCATGGGCCATCATGCCGGTTATATTGCCCTGAACGTCGGTATCGCTACCGGCGCTGTGGCTGTCCTGCTGCCGGAGATCCCGTTCGATTTTGAGCGCGATATTCTCGAGCGTATGCGCCAGACCCAGGTCACGGGCAAGAAGCACTTCATTATCATCGTGTCCGAGGGCGTTGTCGGTGCGCAGGAGCTGGCCAACCAGATCCAGGCGGCCACCGGCGTTGACTCCCGTGCAACCGTTCTGGGCCACATCCAGCGCGGCGGATCCCCGACGGTCCGTGACCGCGTGAACGCCTCGCTGATGGGCTACCACGCCATTGACCTGCTGGACAAGGGCATCTACAACCGTGTTGTTGCCGTTTCCGGCGACAAGATCGTTGACTACGATGTCAACGTTGCACTGTCCATGCACAAGACGATTGACCGCGATATGATCGAAATCGCCAAAGCAATCTCCATCTGAAAGTATAGCTTGCAGGGCCGCATTCCGCAGGGAATGCGGCCTTTTGGCATTGTGAAATATTTTATAAGCGTAACCCAGCTTTTATAAGATTTTATAAGATTTTTGCAAAAACCTGTTGACATTTGAAAAAAGGTTTGCTATAATAGAAAACGTCGTCAGGAGCGAACGCACCGAGACGACGCCAGCTATGGGGGATTAGCTCAGCTGGGAGAGCGCTTGCATGGCATGCAAGAGGTCACCGGTTCGATCCCGGTATTCTCCACCACAAAGACTTGTCAGAGAATTCTGACAGGTCTTTTTTTACATATTCGATTATTAGCGCATCCTGCATGCAAAGAACCCATCCGCTTTGTCACACGCCGCGTAAAACACCTCGCCATGCTGGCCGATGCCCTGCGCGTGGAGCTGAGCGTCCAGCCAGCGCTCGTCTCGGCCTACAGCCTTTAAATTGTCCTGCATGAGATGGCCGTCTATAATCAGGTCATACCAGGTGCTGGCGGCGTCCGGGTGCAGCTGCATATCGTCGGGCGTCAGGGGACGGTTGCAGCTTTTGGGCAGAAAGCTGATCTGGCCGTTTGTCTCTAAAATTGCCGTTTCTATTTCGTTCGGGTCAAAGTACCCGGCCACGCGGGCCTGACCCAGGAACTCGTTCACGTCGATGGCAGCGCGCTGCAGACTGCTTTTCAGGATGACACCGTCGTCCATCAAAATCAGGCTGCGTCCGCTCCAAAGGCTGCGCATAGCGTTGCTCTTGCAGGCAGTGTAGTGCACGAACCACGTCACCAGCCCATAGACCACAAGCGCAGAGAAGGGCCGCCACCACTGCTCAAGATTCGTCGCCAGCTCTGCACCGATGGAACCCACCGTGACGGCGTTCAGGTAGTCGAACGGGCTCATCTGCGCAATCTGCCGCTTGCCGCCCGCGCGGGTGAAAATAAACATCGCGGCCAGCGACAGCAGGCTCGTCAGCACGACCTGCCCGACCTCCGGAAAAACGTCAGCCATAAAAAACACTCCTCTCTGCGTTAGCTTTTGCGCAGTTATGACCTTTTATGCGGAAAAAATCAGTTGACAAGCGGCGCAAAACGGCATATAATAAGCCTGTAAAAAGGAAAATAGCGATGAAAGGGCCAATGCCGTCCGTTCCGTCCCTCAGAGAGAAAGCCGTTTGGTGCAAGGCTTTCACGCGGAAGCACGGCAGAGCCACCCCGGAGCTTTCGGCGCAGAGCCGAGCGTACCTGCGGCGTTAACGCAGACACAAAGCGGCAGTGCTGTTGTATTATATTCTTGCGGCGCTGCAAACCGGGTGGTACCACGGAAGCATAACAGCCTTCGTCCCTGTATTGGGGCGTGGGCTGTAATTTTTTGTGGCGGACCCTGCATCGCAATTTTATGGATTGGAGAACAACACCTATGCAATGGATCGGATTGAACGAGCTTCGCGAAAAGTACCTGCATTATTTTGAGACGAAGGGCCACCTGCGTCTGGGCAGCTTCCCGCTGGTTCCGAAGGATGACCCCAGCCTCCTGCTGATCAACAGCGGCATGGCCCCCATGAAGAAATGGTTCCTCGGCCAGGAGGAGCCGCCGCGGCATCGTGTGACCACCTGCCAGAAGTGTATCCGCACCCCGGATATTGAGCGCGTCGGCATCACGGCCCGCCATGGCTGCTTCTTTGAGATGCTGGGCAACTTCAGCTTCCAGGATTACTTCAAGAAGGAAGTCATTCCCTGGGCGTGGGAGTTCCTGACCAAGGAACTCGAGATTCCCGCTGACCGCCTGTACATCTCGGTTTATCAGGAGGATGACGAGGCCTACGACATCTGGACGAAGGAAGTCGGCATCCCCGAGGATCACATGGTCCGCCTGGGCAAGGAGGACAACTTCTGGGAGCACGGCTCCGGCCCCTGCGGCCCCTGCTCTGAGATCTACTATGACCGCGGCCTGAAGTACGGCTGCGGCAAGCCGACCTGCGGCGTCGGCTGCGACTGTGACCGCTTCATGGAGATCTGGAACCTCGTGTTCAGTCAGTATGATGCCGACGGCAAGGGCAACTATGAGCTGCTGGCCAAGCCGAACATTGATACCGGCATGGGCCTGGAGCGTTTGGCCGTCGTCATGCAGGATGTCAACAACCTGTTCGAGGTCGATACCGTTGCCGCCGTTTTGCACCACGTCGAGCGCATCTCGGGCAAGAAGTACGGCGAGAACGAGAAGGATGACATCTCCATCCGCGTGATTACCGACCACATCCGTGCCACCGTCTTTATGGCCTCCGACGGCATCCTGCCGTCCAACGAGGGCCGCGGCTACGTCATGCGCCGTCTGCTGCGCCGCGCCGCCCGCCATGGCCGTATGCTGGGCATCAACCGCCCGTTCCTGACCGAGCTGGTCGAAACGGTCATCGAGTCCAGCGAGGCCGGTTACCCCGAGCTGCGCGAGCATGAGTCTTATATCAAGAAGGTCATCGGCACCGAGGAGCTGCGCTTCGGCCGCACCATCGACGCCGGTCTGAACATCCTGACCGGCATGATGGGCCGCCTGAAGGAGGCCCATGAGAAGGTCCTGTCCGGTGTCGAAGCGTTCAAGCTGAACGATACCTTCGGCTTCCCGCTCGACCTGACCCGTGAGATCGCCGCCGAGGCAGGCTTTGCCGTCGATGAGGCCGCATTCCACATCGAGATGACCAAGCAGCGTGAGCGCGCCCGCGCCGAGCGCCTGGCCAAGGATATTTCCGGTTGGAGCGCTGACCTGTTCGGTGAGCTGACCGCCGAGCCCACACAGTTTGACGGCTACGAGACCCTGTCCGAGAAGGCTAAGGTTTTGGCTCTGTCCGACGGGGAGGAACTCGTCGATGCCATCGCCACCGACGAGGCAGATCGGAAGAGCGTCGTGTA
>OIQX01000281.1_pt1 | contig 14017 bp, 10 predicted proteins | sample 1586141 | NCBI WGS metagenome assembly OIQX01 (sample SAMN02675049, study PRJEB24791) | human gut metagenome, SKBSTL061 | isolation source: stool | host: Homo sapiens | place: USA
TCATCAGTATAATTATTTTTCTAGTAACCTTTATAGGTACACGGAAATACAAAATCAATCCTATATTAATGATTATACTTTGCGGAGTGGCAGGGTTCCTGCTTTACTGAGAATAGGACGATTATGGGAAATCATCAAAAAAATCCGTATGATTGGCTCCGGAAATAATCATCAACTCTTTGTCATCACTGATTAGATAAAGCCGCAATAGATGGATTACAGATGTTATAACCTTTTCCTGATTTCAACATAAACAATATAGCACCCGGAAAACAGGCGGCATACAAATCAACTGCCACTGCCCCGGAATTCTTTATTCATCGATAGGACGTGAATATAATACCCAGGCAGTGGCAGTAAAAATAAAATCTAAAATTAAAGAAACACTCCCGCTTCTTACAGTTTTACTTTCTTTTTAGTACCCTTCGACTCATTGTGCAAACGATCCAACGCTGTCACCACATACTGGTACTTCGTTTTTCCATCGTTATAAGGTAATGGATAAAAATGGTCACGGGTAATGGCTACAATATGGGAAGCATCATCCAAATTGACTTTTTCTTTTTTATCAAAACGATAAACCACATACTGTACAGCTTTGTCCATCTCGTCCTTTGCCTTCGGAGCTGTCCAGAAGAGTACCGGACCTTCATACGTCCATACCATCTTCACCTTCTTTACTTTACCTGGAGCCTTATCGTCCATAAAAGGAGATTCAGGAATCAAAGCCGGATAACGATGATACTCCTTCTCCAGCATAGTGCGGTAATTGCCGGCATTATCCACCACTGCAGCAGCATACCATTGACAACTTCCCTGCACGGTAGGAAGCGACCGTTGCAACTTCATTTTGGCAGGCATCTGGTTTTGTAATGGATTACGGGCATCCGCCTTGTTCACCGTACGCATCACATCCTGACCGATAAATAACGGACGCGAAGCGGCATGTTTTGCCCACCAATGTATCAAGTTGTCATAATCGGCAGCAGGATGACCTATTTCCCAATAAATCTGAGGGATATTATAATCTACCCAACCATTATTAATCCACATCAGCACATCTGCATACAAATCATCATAATTCTGAAGACCGCGTGTATCACTTCCATTCGGATCATTTTTCTTGTTACGATAGATACCAAAAGGAGAAACACCGAACTTCACCCACGGCTTACACTCGCGCACTGTCTCATGGATTTCCTTTATCAGCACATTCACGTTGTCACGGCGCCAATCGGCTTTATTACTGTATCCGCGACCATATTGCGCAAAACTGACATGATCAGGAAAATCCTCGCCCGGGTTGGGATAAGGATAAAAATAATCATCCATATGAATGGCATCCACATCATAACGGGTAACAATATCGCGCACAATCTTGCAAATGTATTTACGGTTTTCGGGCAAAGCCGGATCAAAATAAAGTTGACCAGCATAATTCACGAAACGTTCCGGATTCTTATTATACGGATGAATGGGTGATAAGGCAGTAGTTCCCTTTGTCTTGGCACGGTAAGGGTTAATCCAGGCATGGAACTCCATTCCACGCTTATGGCATTCATCAATCATGAACTGCATCGGGTCCCAATAAGGTGAAGGCACTCTACCCTGCACTCCCGTAAGAAAGCGGCTCCACGGCTCATAAGAAGATTTATACAAGGCATCGGCTTCTGCACGTACCTGAAAAATTATCGCATTAATGCCTGCGCCCTGCAGACTGTTTAGTTGATTTATTAACAGCCGCTGTATCTTCTCTGTCGGCATTCCCTGGAACTGTCCATTCACACACTGAATCCATGCACCGCGGAACTCACGTTTAGGATAACGTGTCTGAGCACTGACAACAGAAGTAAAAAGTAGTGCTATCAATAAAAGAAGAATAGTTTTTGCTCTCATTTTGTTATTCTTGTTTAATACGCTTGCAAAGATAAGAAAACTTATAATTATCTTTGCATATTAAACCAAATTCAATAAAGAATGTCAGAAAGTAACTATATATCCATAAAAGGAGCAAAGGTAAACAACCTCAAAAACATCGATGTAAACATTCCACGCAACAAGCTGGTCGTCATCACGGGACTATCCGGTTCCGGAAAATCATCCTTGGCTTTTGATACATTATACGCTGAAGGTCAGCGACGCTATGTAGAAAGCCTGTCATCATACGCCCGTCAATTTCTGGGCCGCATGAGCAAGCCTGAGTGTGATTTCATCAAAGGTATACCACCCGCTATCGCCATAGAGCAAAAAGTGAACAGCCGCAATCCTCGTTCCACCGTGGGTACTTCCACCGAAATATATGAGTATCTGCGACTGCTCTATGCACGCGTGGGGAAGACTTATTCTCCCATTAGCGGGCAACTGGTGAAAAAGCATAGTATTGAAGATATTGTAAGCTGTATGCTCTCCTTTCCTAAAGGAACGAAATACACGGTTCTCACTCCTATGATGCCCCGTGAAGGCCGTACACTGCTCCAGCAACTGGAAATGGACTTGAAACAAGGATTTACCCGTATAGAGGTGAACCGTGAAATAGTCCGTATAGAAGATTTTCTGCAACAAACAGCTGCCGAAGATAAAAAACAAAACATCTATCTGCTGGTAGATCGCATGACAGCCGATGATAGCAAAGACAGTATCAGCCGCCTCACCGATTCTGCCGAAACGGCCATGTACGAGGGAGACGGGAATTGTCTCCTCCGCTTCTACTCTGCTGACGGAAGTACGCAGCTGTTCTCTTTCAGCACTAAATTCGAGGCCGACGGAATTAAATTCGAAGAACCGAATGACCAAATGTTTTCATTCAATTCCCCTCTCGGCGCTTGTCCCGAATGCGAAGGCTTCGGTAAAGTGATAGGTATAGATGAACATCTGGTGATTCCAAACCGTGCTCTGAGTGTATATGACGGAGCTGTCCTTTGCTGGCGTGGTGAAAAGATGGGGGAATGGCTACAGGAATTCATTCATGAAGCTCCCGCCCACGATTTCCCCATCTTCGCCCCTTATTATGAACTGACACAGGAACAAAAAGATTATTTATGGCATGGACCTAGAAATAAGGCCTGTATAGATTCTTTCTTCAAAATGCTGGAAGAAAACCAATATAAAATACAATATCGTGTGATGCTGGCACGATACAGGGGAAAAACTATTTGTCCTGTCTGCCACGGAACACGCTTGAAAAAAGAAGCCGGTTATGTAAAAGTAGGTGGAAAATCCATCTCTCAACTGGTTGACTTACCTATTCACGACTTAAAAGAATTCTTCCGCACTCTAGAACTAGATGCACATGACACAGCCATCGCCAAACGGATCTTAACGGAAATTACCAACCGCATCAACTTCCTCATGGATGTAGGTTTGGGATATCTTACACTGAACCGTCTCAGCAACTCACTCTCCGGCGGCGAAAGTCAGCGCATCAATCTGGCCACCTCATTAGGCAGCAGCTTGGTAGGCTCACTCTATATTCTAGACGAACCCAGTATCGGATTACACAGCCGTGACACTGACCGGCTGATAAAAGTACTTCGTCAGTTACAGGAACTGGGAAACACCGTAGTAGTGGTAGAACATGATGAAGAAATAATCCGTGCTGCCGATTATATCATTGATATCGGTCCTCAAGCAGGACGTTTAGGAGGACAAATAGTATATCAAGGCAACATGAACGATCTTCAAAGAAACAGTAACAGTTATACGGTGCGCTATTTGTTGGGAGAAGAAAACATAGAGATTCCCCGATGCCATCGTCCGTGGAACAATTATATAGAAATAAAAGGTGCGCGTGAAAACAACCTTAAAGGCATTGACGTAAAATTTCCACTGAATGTAATGACGGTAGTTACGGGAGTCAGCGGTTCGGGGAAGAGTACGTTGGTACGTGATGTCTTTTACAAGGCATTGAAACGCGAATATAGTGAAGCTAGCGAACGGCCGGGTGAGTTCATCTCTTTGGAAGGGGATGTACAGCTAGTGAAAGATATTGAATTTGTAGACCAGAATCCTATCGGAAAATCATCACGCAGCAATCCGGTAACCTATGTAAAAGCATACGACGAAATACGCAAACTCTTTGCCGAACAGCCTCTTGCCAAACAAATGGGATATACTGCCGGATATTTCTCATTCAATACCGAAGGCGGTCGTTGTGAGGAATGTAAAGGTGACGGTACGGTAACCGTTGAAATGCAATTTATGGCAGATTTGGTATTAGAATGTGAATCTTGTCATGGAAAACGTTTCAAGAGCGACACGCTGGAAATAAAATTCCAAGACAAGAGCATCTATGACATTCTGGAAATGACAGTGAATCAAGCCATTGAATTCTTTGCCGAATACAATCAAAAAAAGATAGTGAAGAAACTAATTCCATTACAAGAAGTGGGATTGGGATATATAAAGTTAGGACAAGCCTCCTCCACTCTTTCCGGCGGCGAGAACCAACGCGTAAAACTAGCTTATTTTCTGAGCATAGAGAAAGCACAACCCACTATTTTTGTATTCGATGAACCAACCACAGGTCTGCATTTTCATGATATCAAGAAACTGCTGGAAGCATTTGAAGCCTTAATCAGCCGCGGACATACCATTATCATTATCGAGCATAATATGGATGTGATAAAATGTGCCGACCATGTGATTGACCTAGGACCCGAAGGAGGAAATATGGGAGGAAATCTGGTAGTTGCGGGCACTCCGGAAGAGGTTGCAGCATGTGCGGCATCTTATACGGGACAGTTTTTACGTGAAAAACTGGCGATGGATTCTCCTGATTGATTTTTTATTCACCGCTGATTGTCCAAACTGACACAAATTATTAAATATGATTATACGCAATATACCACTAGATGATAAATGGGAATTTAAAAGTGATTTATTCCGTTCTGTAAATTTAGCATTTTGTGGTATGATTGCAGAATCATTTTACTAAAAATCTGTTTTAATGTTTTCCACATTGTCAATCTAAACGAAAATATGAGTAAATTTAGAATTGAATTAACAACCTTATAAATCAACAGAATATGAAAAAACTTTTTTTACTACTCTTGCTGTTCCCTTTCCTATTGGGATGTTCACAAAAAGAGAAAGAATTCACCGTTCTTCAATGGAACATTTGGCAAGAAGGAACTGTAATTCCCGGTGGTTACAACGCTATTGTGAATGAAATAGCCCGTCTTCGTCCGGACTTCGTCACATTGAGCGAAGTACGTAATTACGAAAACACCAATTTCACTGCCCGCCTAGTGCAATCATTAAAGGAAAAAGGAGAAACCTATTATTCCTTCTATACCTATGATACAGGTCTGTTAAGCCGATACCCCATCACTGATTCATTAACCGTTTTTCCCGAAAAGAATGACCACGGCAGTATCTATCGCCTTACAGCCGATATAAACGGACAGAAAATAGCAGTCTACACCGCTCATCTTGATTATTTGGATGACGCCTATTATAATGTACGCGGATATGATGGCTCTACTTGGGAAGAAATCCCTATCCCCACTACCGTAGAAGAAGTATTAAAGAGAAATGTAGCCTCACAACGCGATGACGCCATCAGACTATTCATTGAACAGGCAAAAAAAGATCGTGCAGCCGGCTACACCATCATTTTAGGAGGAGATTTTAATGAACCTTCACATCAAGATTGGACTGAAGAGACCAAAGACCTGTATGACCATCATGGCTTTGTAATCCCCTGGACAGTTCCTGTCCTGTTAGACGAAGCCGGATTGAAAGACGCCTATCGAGAATTCTATCCAGATGTATTAAACTATCCCGGCTTCACTTATCCTTCGGATAATCCGGCAAAGCCCGCCGACAAAATAACCTGGGCTCCCAAAGCAGATGAACGCGACCGTATAGATTACATTTGGTATTATCCCGAAAAGGGGTTGAAAGTGAAAGACGCCGCCATTTTCGGTCCGAAAAATTCCATAGTCCGTGCACAGCGTGTTCAGGAAACATCTAAAGACAAGTTTATAGAACCATTGGGCGTATGGCCTACAGACCATAAAGGAGTACTGGTTACTTTCCAATATCCCGCCAAATAATATCGTTTTTCCCAATATTTCTGTTATCTTTGTCCAATAACCTAATTTATTATCCTATGACCAAATGTACACATAAACAGTTAATGACCGCCTGTATGTTAGCAGGCACATTGATGTTGGGAGCATGTACCAGTACTCCCCCTGTAACAAAAGAGGTATCCATTGTACCCATAACCAACCATCTGGAGGAAACAAACGGTGCTTTTGTATTGAAAAGTAATACCTCCATCGGTGTTATTGACGCCGAACTAATTCCCGCAGCCGAGTATTTAGCCGATATGCTTTCCAGAGCCACAGGCTACGACCTTAAAGTAAAAGAAGGCGAAGGAACCATCACCCTTGCCTTGGGGGATGTTCAAGGAAAAGAAGGTGCCTATACCCTGACAGCCGAGAGCGATAAGGTCAACATTACAGGTAACTCTTACGGAGGTGTCATTGCAGGTATCGAATCACTCAGACAGCTGTTTCCCCCGCAAATAGAATCTAAGGAAATTGTTAAAGGTACAGACTGGGCCATACCGGCCGTTAACATTCAAGATGCCCCCCGCTTTGAATGGAGAGGCATCATGCTGGACGTATCCCGCCATTTCTACACAATAGATGAGGTGAAAGAATTACTGGATGTCATGGCCCTTTACAAGATGAATAAATTCCACTGGCATCTTACCGATGACCAAGGATGGCGTATCGAAATCAAGAAATATCCTTTACTGACGGAAAAAGGAGCCTGGCGCAAATTCAATTCCCATGACCGCGAATGCATACGTCAGTCAAAGACTGATAACAATCCGGATATGGCAATTCCCGAAGACAAGATACGCATCGTAGAAGGTGACACCCTATATGGAGGCTACTACACTCAGGAAGATATCAAGGATGTCATAGCATACGCCAAAATACGAGGCATAGATATTATTCCCGAAATTGATATGCCGGGACACATGCTGGCAGCTGTAAGTAACTATGAAGGTGTTTCCTGTTTTAACGAAACCGGTTGGGGAAGCGTCTTCTCCTCACCTGTTTGTCCGGGGAAAGACTCCGCATTGGAATTCTGCAAGAATGTTTATACAGAACTGACAGCCCTTTTCCCCTATAAGTATGTACATATAGGAGGTGACGAAGTAGAAAAAACTAATTGGAAAAAATGTCCGGACTGTCAGAAACGTATGCATGACAATAATCTGAAAACCGAAGAAGAACTGCAATCATGGTTCATTCATGACATGGAGAGATTCTTTAACGGGAAAGGCAAAGAAATGATAGGCTGGGATGAAATCATTGAAGGCGGATTGTCTAAAACAGCCACCGTAATGTGGTGGCGCAGCTGGGTAAAAGATGCAGCGACCAAGGCAACGGCACAAGGCAACCCTGTCATTTTCACTCCTAACGGACAATTTTATTTGGATTATGCAGAAGACAAGAATTCTATGGCAAGCATTTATAATCTGGATACGACAGACAACCTGACTCCCGAGCAGCAGTCGCTGATTTTAGGAGTGCAGGGAAATATTTGGTGCGAATGGATTCCTTCCAACGCACGTATGCAATATATGGCCATTCCACGTTTGCTGGCTATTGCCGAACTAGGTTGGAGCAAACCGGAGCAAAAAGATTGGAGTGCCTTCCAACAACGCCTGTCTGATCAGTTTGAACGTCTCAATATCATGGGTATCAATTACCGTATACCCGATTTGGAAGGCTTTAATGCCGTCAACGCCTTTATCGGTGAAGGAGCCATCAATGTAACTTGCCTTGACCCCACTGCGGAAATTCACTATACCACTGATGGCAGTACTCCTACTTTACAATCTCCCATATATGAAGGTCCCATCAAAGTGACTGAAACCACAGACTTTACTTTCTGCACCTTCCGCCCTAATGGAAAGAAAGGTGACATAGTCAAGACCCGTTTCATCAAAAGTGAATATACTCCCTCTGTAACTGCCGCTCCTTCCAATCCGGGTTTGAAAGCTACATGGCACGAATTTAAAGGAAATAAATGCAGTGAAATAGAAAAAGCTCCGGTCAATGGTACTTATCCAGTGGAAGACGTTATGATTCCTAAAAAAGTAAAAGGAAATATCGGACTGATTATCAAAGGATATTTCAATGCTCCTCAAGACGATATCTACACTTTTGCACTCCTATCCGATGATGGTAGTACATTAACTATAGACAGTGAACAGATAGTAGACAATGACGGACCTCACGGGCCTAAAGAAATAGTGGGGCAAAAAGCATTGGCAAAAGGATATCATCCAATGGAATTACGTTATTTCGACCAGAACGGAGGACAACTGAAATTAAAAGTAACAGGTAGTGATGGTAAAGAAATTCCGTTCACGCATCTCTATGCGCATTAATCTCACATAAAAGTTTTTCCACCACAGATTATACAGATTTACATAGATTGAATTTCAATGAATTCTCCCATTCAATAATCTGCGTAATCTGTGGTGGAATTACATCAATCAGAAGTAAACTCCGAACCCTATCTTGAAGCCTAATTTACTAAATTCTGAAGTATCACTAAAACTCAAGTCATAATATACAGACGGTTCAATAGTCACATTTCTACCCAAGAAAAAAGCATATCCGACTTCCGGTGTCAAACAAACCAGATTCTTTTTAAATCCTACACAAGAAAGGTGCTTATACGCCATTCCCAATCCTCCATAAATACCGCAACTGGAAAAATAATAACGTCCTTGTGCACCAATACTGGTTTCATCCATTCCATGTTCTACATAATTGCCCTTAAAATTCAGCAATACAGCCACATTATCGGCTACAAACGCACCACCGGTCAAAGCGAAACCAAAATTTGTACCCTCATTCTTGCTATGAGATAGGTCAAGCCCTGTCAATGAAGCATTCACATACCATACATCCTTCTCAAATTGAGCATGTGCACTCAGTGCAGTCATTACCAACAGCATCAAGCTGACTAAAATTTTCTTCATAATGTTGTCGTTTAATAGTTATTTTTTGTTTTCCAAATCACGTTCACGTCTTTCCTCCGCCTTTTCTTTCTTACGAAGGACAATCCATAACAACGCTATTATCATATAGGATAAACCTACTGTGAGATACTTTTCCGTATCACTTATTTCCGTATTGCGCGGAATAAAATAAACGGCCATCGCCGTAGTATAGACCAATAAAGCTACAGGCAACCAAATCGATTTTCTATATTTTTTCATAAACTATGCTGTTTTGTTTCCTATACCAACTTGCAAACCCTATAGCGGCTACCAACGTACAAAGACTACCAATTATATAAGATACATAATCCGAAAACGCTAATCCTTCGGGGGCTATGCAAATATAAGTAGAACATACAGCCGTCATAAACAAGGCAGGAAACAAGGTAATATAATAATTCTTTTTCGCACGTACCAGAAAAACAGTGACCGCCCACAAAGTAAACACAGACAAAGCCTGATTACACCAGGCAAAATAACGCCATATCATATCAAATCCCGCCGCATCACGCTGACTGTACAATAATATACCGATAGTTACCGCAAAAATAGGAATACAAATCAATAAACGTTTCGCTATACTTTTTTGTTCCAAATGCATAAAATCGGCAACAATCAAACGAGCTGAACGCAAAGCGGTATCTCCACTGGTAATAGGAGCGGCAATTACCCCCAGTACAGCCAATAAACCTCCTATCGTACCCAACCATTCCTTGGTTATGCTGTCCACAATAATCGAAGCATTACTCTCCTCCATACCATTTTGATGAAAAAAACAAGTAGCGGCAGCAGCCCAAATCAATGCCACGATCCCTTCGGTCACCATCGCTCCATAAAAAATAGGACGGCCATACTTCTCATTCTTCATACAACGTGCCATCAGTGGAGATTGTGTGGCATGAAAGCCACTGATGGCCCCACAAGCAATAGAAACAAACATTATAGGAAAAATTGGTAATCCGGCAGGATGGGTATTATGTAGACCATCCGTAATTTCGGGCAATGCCGGATGATTCCATAACAACATCACCAAAATCCCCACCGCCATAAACAATAAAGCAATGGCAAACAACGGATATATTTTTCCTATAATCTTATCTACCGGCAACAATGTAGCCAACATATAATAGAAAAACACAACAATAATCCAAAAAGTAACATCCATATACTCCGGAGTAAGTTTGGCAAGCAATCCGGCAGGTCCTGCCACAAAAACCGCTCCGACTAATATCATCAGCACAACCGTAAAACCGCGCATCAACTGCTTTGTGGGAAGGCCCAAGTAACGACCGATAATTTCCGGCAAACTCTCGCCATCATGCCGAATGGAAAGCATTCCGGACAAATAATCGTGTACCGCCCCGGCAAAAATGGTACCTAAAACAATCCACAAATAAGACGCCGTACCAAACTTCGCTCCCATTATAGCACCGAAAATAGGTCCTAAGCCGGCTATATTCAAAAATTGAATCATGAAAATCTTCCAAGTAGGAAGTGGAATAAAGTCAACACCATCCGCCATGGTCAGGGCAGGTGTCTTCCTAATCTTGTCAGGACCGAACACACGTTCCACATAACTTCCATACAAAAAGTATCCGCCTACAAGAACCAATAATGCAATAATAAAGGTTATCATATTCTATTTTTTGTTTTGTTGGGGCAAAAGTAACGAATTAATTGATTACTTCGTATCTTTGCCCTAAAATTAAAGTAAATGCGAACATTCTTTATAACTTTATTACTAGTCATAGTGAGTTTATCACCCGTTTTCTCACAACCTAAATATGAAATCCGTGCCACCTGGCTCACTACGCTCGGAGGAATGGACTGGCCTCGTAACAAGGCAGTAAACGCATCAGGCATCCGGCGTCAGCAAAAAGAATTATGTGATATACTGGATCGCCTGAAAGCCGCCAATTTCAATACGGTATTGTTGCAAACCCGTCTGCGCGGAGATATGATTTATCCTTCCGCCATAGAAACTTTCGCCGAATCACTGACAGGTAGCACAGGAGGGAATCCCGGATATGACCCTTTGGCTTTCGCCATCGGAGAATGCCACAAACGCGGCATGGAACTACATGCATGGATTGTTACGATTCCTGCCGGAAACACCCGTCAAGTACAATTGCAAGGACGTAGCTCCGTAGTACGGAAAAACCGGACTATTTGCAAACTTTATAAAGGTAACTGGTACTTGGACCCGGGAAATCCGGGAACCAAAGAATATCTGTCATGCATCGTAAAAGAAATAACTTCCCGTTATGATATAGACGGCATTCATTTCGATTACATCCGCTACCCTGAGCAAGCCGACAACTTTCCCGACAAGGACACCTACCGGAAATACGGCAAAGGTAAGGAGTTGAAACAATGGCGGCGTGATAATATCACAGATATTGTGCATAGGCTCTATACCGACATCAAGACTATCAAACCCTGGGTGAAAGTCAGCAGTTCCCCTATTGGCAAATACCGAGATACCAACCGATATCCCTCCCGTGGATGGAACGCTTATCATGTAGTTTACCAAGATGCTCAGAAATGGCTAAAAGAAGGTATTCATGATGCATTGTTCCCGATGATGTATTTTCAGGGAAATAATTTCTATCCTTTTGCATTGGATTGGAAAGAGAATTGTGGTAACCGCTGGATAATACCTGGTTTGGGTATTTATTTCCTCTCTCCCAACGAACAAAATTGGCCGTTGGACGAAATAGTCCGCCAACTTCATTTCACCCGTCAGATAAAACTAAACGGACAAGCCTACTTCCGCAATCGTTTTCTATTGAACAACACCAAAGGCATTTGGGACGAACTCCAAGAGAATTTCTATACCACTCCGGCATTGATTCCCCCAATGACCTGGATGGACAGCATCCCCCCATCCACTCCGGCCATGCCTTCCCTGCAACTGTTGCCGGACGGCAAAATGCACATGAGCTGGCAGATTTCCACAGATAACAACGGAGGTCTTGTCACCTATCATCTTTATGCCTCGGATACCTATCCGGTAGATATCACAGATGCCGGAAACTTACTGGAAACCTATCTCACCCATACGGAATACGAATATACCCCTATTTCACCTTGGCGACAAAAACGTTATTTTGCCGTAACAGCTGCCGACCGTTTTGGAAACGAAAGTGCTCCCTTGGAACTGAATGCAATTTCAGAAACGGACATGCCTTTACTAAATGACGGAGATATTCTCACCCTGCCTGAAATAAAAGAGGCAAAGACAGTGAAAATATTTACTGCTACCGGTGAAGAAATAAAATATTTTGTTTATGCACCCCAAATGTCCATAGCCTCATTACCCGGCGGATTCTATACAGTATATATCTTGAATAATGCAGGAGCACAAACCTTTGTCGGAACAATCGTAAAATAAACACAACCACAAAGGAAAAGCAGAGAGATAAAAATATAACCGTTCATTTTACTGAATACAATAAAAAAATACTGCTTGTAACTTTTAGACAAACAGTATTTTTGTTGTATTTCGTTTATGATTTTATAATCTTACCCTTACTTTTTAAGTTCCAAAATGTATATTTGTTTCTCTGAATTGTCATCAAATTCTTGCTCTGTAAAATCCCCGAATTTATGGATAATATTAAATCCTATTTGTTTGAGATATGAATTTAACTCTTGGGGAAAGAACAATCTCATGTCCATATTTTGGACTGAATGAAATTTATCATCAATAAAATATTGCCACTTTATACGATTAATTTGAGATGCGCTTTCATAGTGCATGCTTTGTTTTATCAACACTTTTTTTTCATCATTGGTTGTATATTCGGCAATAACATGTTGCTTCCGCTCGTTTTCAACAATATATTGGATATTAGGATTGAAACAGTCCAATAAAAACAAACCTTTTTCTTTCAAATGATTTCTTACGACTTTCAATGCATCAAATAAATCCTCATTTTTATACAAATGATGGATTGAATTAAACGGAATAAAAATAAAATCGAATTTTTCTCCTAAGTTTAATTCTCTAATATCCGCTTCAATGAAATCTATTTTTAACCCAGCTTGAAATGCTTTCTCTTTTGCCCGTTCAAGCATGGATAAAGTATAATCAACTCCCTTAATATTATACCCATCCTTTGCTATTGGAATCGTAAGTCTACCCGTGCCACAGCAGAGTTCAAGTATTTTAGCATCTTTATTTTGAGGTAGCCATTTTTTGTAAAACGCCAAATCGGACAGAGAATTATTCAACCCATCATAAATATCTGCATTATAAATAAAATCACCAACTTTATAATCTGTATTCATATTCTTTATTGATTGCAGACACATCACAATGCTTATCTGTAAAGAGATTTTTCAATATTATTTTTTGCCCGTTGTAAGAGTGTCTTGCAAATTAACGACCAGCCTTAGAACGAATACCAATTGCACTGGTCCTTTCTATCCACGTTTTCACCGAAAGCACAAAATTATTGCTTCCTGCCGCATTTTTAATTGTACCGAATTCGGTACAATTAAAATCGGGATTATACAACATTTCCCATTCGCCAAGATACTCGATAGTGCTTTTAAGGCTAAGCCAACGGAAGATAATATGCTCTTGCAGTTGGCTTCTTGCCATGTCTGTAAGGCTGATATAGTCTTCTTCATTGTATTTGACAACGCTAATATCTGTATTTTGAACGGTAATTTTTGCCATTGTAATTGATACATTGAGTTTCAATCACAAAGATAGCTATAATTTGTGAGGTTGCATTCTTTTTATATGGACTATCTACAAAGATAGGATGCAGTTTTTTTGATAGTAGGCATTATTCCCCGAATAATTTTATTAACTTTATAAATGCAAAGAGTTATTTGACAGCATAGCACCGCAAATCGCTGATATTCGCACGGTTGCTAAATCGTTACCTCTGTTTCTCAAATACTACGCTAAAAGTTTATTCTTCAATCGGTTGCATCAAACTGATGAAAATCTAAAATAAAATG
>OIQX01000294.1_pt1 | contig 13621 bp, 10 predicted proteins | sample 1586141 | NCBI WGS metagenome assembly OIQX01 (sample SAMN02675049, study PRJEB24791) | human gut metagenome, SKBSTL061 | isolation source: stool | host: Homo sapiens | place: USA
GTGCTCTTCCGATCTACGGGCGGGGAGGACTTCCCGCAGCCCCGCTTCGCAGCGTGGTTCGCCAAGGCACCGGGCCGCGCGTCGTCGCTGCTCATCGGCGCGGCGTGGTTGCCGTGGGTCGCCGTGTTCTGGCCTGGCTCCGTGGACTGGGACTCCTGGGGGCAGATCTCGCAGGTGCTTGGGGTGCAGGAGATGACCGCCCACCATACGGTGCTCTCCACTTGGCTGCACGGCTGGCTGTTCCGGCTGGGCCGTGCGCTGGGCAGCGACAATCTCGGCGTGTTTCTCTACATAGTATTGCAGTTTCTCGTCTGCGCGTGGGTGTTCGGGCAGGTAACAGCCTTTGCCGCCAGGCTCGGCTGCTCCCGCGGTGTGCAGTATGCGGTCACAGCGTTCTTTGCGCTCGACCCCGTCTGGGGCGCGTTCATCCAGACGCAGGTCAAGGATACGCTCTACACGGGACTGTTCGTCCTGTTCGTGCTGAAAACCGCCGACCTGCTGCTCTTTCCGCAGGAATGGCAGGGGAGCCGCCCGCGCCTGACCGCTTACGCGGTGCTTGGCGTGCTCTGCTGCCTGCTGCGCAAAAACGGCATCTATGCCGTTGTGCCGATGCTGCTGGCGTCGGCCTTCACTGTGAGTGAAAAGCGCCTGCGCCGCCCCGTGCTGGCGGTTCTGCTGGCCGTCTGTATCGGCTCGTTCGGGTTTGACACGTTCACCGAAAAAGTCCTCGACATCCCTGCAGGCAGCGTGGGGGAGGCACTCTCGGTCCCGATGCAGCAGACCGCCCGCTATATCCGCGACTACGGCAATGAAGTCACCGACGACGAGCGCACCGCCATCGAGAAGGTCCTCGACTACGACGCCATTGCCCAAAGCTACATGCCGGAGCTGTCCGACGGCGTCAAGCAGTACTACAAAAATCCCGGCAAGGGGGACCTGACCCGCTATATGCTGGTCTGGGCCAAAATGCTGCTCAAGCACCCGGTCTGCTATTTTGAGGCAACGCACGCAAACTCCCACGGGTATTACACCATCACGAAATGCCGCGCCATCAACGATTACTACACGTTCAATAATGACATTTGCATGGAAATGTCTGAAATGAACGTCCACTATCTTGATAAATCCGGCTATCTGCGGTATGCTTTTGTACAGGCGCTCTCGGCATTTGAAAAGCTGCCGCTCGTGGGGCTTACCACGTCCATCGGGTTCATGGCGTGGCTGACTGCCGTGCTTGGTCTCTGGCTGGCGCGCTGCAAAGCAAAGCCTGTGCTGCCGGTTTTTATCGGCCTTGGCATCTTCTGGCTGACCTGCATTGCGTCCCCGGTCAATGACTGTATGCGCTATTTCCTGCCGGTGGCGGGGTGTCTGCCGCTGGTTTTCTGTCTGGCGGCGGTGTTTTCCCGTGAAAAATCAGAAATTACCGTCTGATTTGTTAAAAAATTCAAAAAAGACTGGTATTTTCCGCACAGGCATGGTATAATAACTTGTATTTTTATGTACATCTATTTTTGGAGGAATTTATAAATGAAACTGATTTCCTGTGAAAAGCTCGAAAAGAGCATGGTCGAACTGCAGTTCTCCATTGACGCGGAGACCTTCAAATCTGCTGTCAATACCGCTTTCAAGCGCGAGGGCAAGAAGTACGCCATCCCCGGCTTCCGCAAGGGCAAGGCTCCCAAGGCCATGATCGAGAAGATGTATGGCAAGGACCTGTTCCAGTATGACGCCATCAACGACCTGTTCCCCGAGAACTACGAGGCCGCCGTCAAGGAGGCCGGTATCGAGGTCGTTGGCCGTCCTGACCCCGAGGTCGTCTCCATGTCCGAGGACGAGGGCGCTACCCTGAAGGTCAAGGTCGCCGTCAAGCCCGAGGTCGAGCTGGGCGAGTACACCGGTTTAACCGTCAACAAAGATGTCAAGACTGTTGACGAGGCTGATGTTGACGCCGAGATCAAGCGCATGCAGGACCGCAATGGCCGTCTGCTGACCCGTGAGGGTGCTGCCGAGAACGGCGACACCGTTGACATCGACTTCGAGGGCTTCGTTGACGGCGTCGCTTTCGAGGGCGGCAAGGCTGAGCACTACTCTCTGGTGCTGGGCTCCGGCTCCTTCATCCCCGGCTTCGAGGAGCAGATCGTCGGCCACAAGGCCGGCGAGGAGTTCGACGTCAACGTCAAGTTCCCCGAGGAGTACCAGGCTGAGGAGCTGGCCGGCAAGGACGCCACCTTCAAGATCAAGCTGCATGAGGTCCAGTACAAGGAGCTGCCCGAGCTGGACGACGACTTTGCCAAGGACGTCAGCGAGTACGACACTCTCGACGAGCTGAAGGATTCCATCCGCAAGGGCATCGAGACCAACCACGAAAAGCAGGCTGACCAGAAGGTCGAGAACGACCTGATCGACCAGGTCGTGGGCGGCATGAAGGCCGAGATCCCCGACGCCATGATCGAGAGCCGCATCGAGGAGCTGGTGCAGGACTTCCAGTACCGCATCTCCCAGCAGGGCCTCAAGCTCGAGCAGTACCTGCAGTATATGGGCATGACCATGGAGCAGTTCAAGGAGCAGTTCCGTGAGCAGGCCGACAAGCAGGTCAAGATGCGCCTGGCCATGGAGGCTATCGTCGCCAAGGAGTCCATCGAGGCTACCGAGGAGGAGTTCGAGGCCGAGATCAAGCGCATTGCCGATGCTTACCAGATGGAGGCCGACAAGGTCAAGAGCCTGGTCGATGCTGCCGCCGTCAAGAAGGATCTGGCTGTCAACAAGGCAATCGACTTCGTGAAGTCCAAGGCCAACATCGTCGCCGGTGCTGCCGAGGAGAAGAAGCCCGCCAAAAAGACCACCCGCAAGACCACCAAGAAGGCTGCCGCCAAGCAGGACGAGGAGCCGAAGGAAGAGGAGACCAAGGGCGAGTAATCACCCCGCGGGCATCCGTAAACATTGAGTAAAAGGGCCGGTACGGTTGCGCAGCTATGCCGCCGTATCGGTTCCTTTGTCATCACCCATACTTTATCTAAAGCACCAAGGAGGGAAACCAGAATGAGCCTTGTACCTTATGTTGTCGAACAGACTGCGCGCGGTGAGCGCAGCTATGACATCTTCTCCCGCCTGCTCAATGACCGCATCATTGTGCTGAGCGAGGACGTCAACTCCGCCTCTGCCAGCGTCATCGTGGCACAGCTGCTGTACCTCGAGGGCCAGGACCCGGAGAAGGACATCTACTTCTATATCAACAGCCCCGGCGGCTCGATCTCTGACGGTATGGCCATCCACGACACGATGAACTACATCAAGTGCGATGTCTCCACCATCTGCGTCGGCATGGCGGCCTCGATGGGCTCTTTCCTGCTGGCCAGCGGCACCAAGGGCAAGCGCTTTGCCCTGCCGAACTCCGAGATCCTGATCCACCAGCCGCTTATCGGCGGGCAGGGTATCTCCGGCCAGGCTACCGACATCAAGATCCACGCCGACCACATCGTGCGCATCCGCGAGAAGATGAACACGCTGCTCAGCCAGTACACCGGCCAGCCGCTGGACGTCATCACCCGCGACACCGAGCGCGACAACTATATGACCGCGCAGCAGGCGAAGGAGTACGGCCTGATCGACGACATCCTCTATAAACACTGATTCGGGGGAACAACATGGCAAATCAAACGTCCGGCAAGGACGGAAAAGGACGCGAGCTCGTCTGCAGCTTCTGCGGGCGGACGCAAAATGAGGTAGAGCAGCTGATCATTGGCCCCGGCGTCAATATCTGCAAGGACTGCCTGGATATGTGCAACAATGCCCTGTACAAGGACGGCGAGCACCCGGCCCCGCCGCGCGCCGGTATGCCGCGGAACCGCCGCCGCACAGCCGCGCAGCCCGGTGCGGACTATGACTATGACCCGCTCGAGAGCATCAATATCCTGACCCCCGCCGAGATCAAGGCGGGGCTGGATCAGTATGTTATCGGGCAGGATGCCGCCAAAAAGGTGCTGGCTGTCTCTGTCTACAACCACTACAAGCGCATTCTCTCCCGCGAGAGCAGCGACGTGGAGCTGCAGAAGTCCAACGTGCTGATGCTCGGCCCGTCCGGCACCGGCAAGACGCTGCTGGCCCAGACGCTGGCCAGGATGCTCAATGTGCCGTTCGCCATCGCGGACGCCACGACGATCACCGAGGCAGGCTACGTCGGCGAGGATGTCGAGAACATCCTGCTCAAGCTCATTCAGGCGGCGGATTTTGACGTCGCCCGCGCCGAGATCGGCATTATCTACGTCGATGAGATCGACAAGATCACCCGCAAGAGCGAGAACCCCTCCATCACCCGTGACGTCGGCGGTGAGGGAGTACAGCAGGCGCTGCTGAAGATCGTGGAGGGCACGGTCAGCAACGTGCCGCCCAACGGCGGGCGCAAGCACCCGCAGCAGGAGTTCATCCAGATCAACACGAAGAATATCCTGTTCATCTGCGGCGGCGCGTTCGATGGGCTGGAAAAGCTCATTCAGAAGCGCACCGACAACGCCTCCCTCGGCTTTGGCAGCCAGCTGCGCACAACGCTGGACAAGGATGAGACGCGCCAGAAGCTGCTGAAGAAGGTCGAGCCTGACGACCTCGTCAAGTTCGGTCTCATCCCCGAGCTGATCGGCCGTCTGCCCGTTGTGACGGTGCTTGACCCGCTGGACGAGGAAGCTCTTGTCCGAGTTCTGACCGAGCCGAAGAACAGCATTGTGCGCCAGTACAAGGAGCTGTTCCACCTCGACAATGCCGAGCTCGTCTTTACCGAGGACGCGCTGCACGCCATCGCCAAGAAAACGGTGGAGCGCAAGAGCGGTGCCCGCGGTCTGCGCAGCGTCGTCGAAGAACTGCTGATTCCGATCATGTACGACATCCCGTCGGACGCCACCATCACAAAGGTGACCATCGATGCGGATACGGTGGCAGGGGGCGAGCCGCACATCGAGCACGGCATGATGCGCCCGCGCTACAAAAATATGGCGTCCCAGCAATAATTTGCAAACACACCGGTGCAGGAATGCGCCGGTGTGTTTTTGTTCACAAAAATTTTATATAGAAAACACTTGATTTTTTGCAGTAAAGTGAGTATTATATATTTAGCACTCAGAGAGATTGAGTGCTAAACTAAAAATCAAAAGAGAAATCTTTTATAGGGAGGAACTTCCACTATGAAAATCAAACCTCTTGCAGACCGCGTTGTCATTAAGCTGGTCGAAGAAGAAGAAACCACCAAGGGCGGCCTGATCCTGTCCGGCTCCGCCAAGGAGAAGCCCCAGGTTGCCGAGGTCATCGCAGTCGGCCCCGGCGGCAATGTGGATGGTAAGGACGTTGAGATGATCGTCAAGGTCGGCGACAAGGTCCTGACCAGCAAGTACTCCGGCACCGAGGTCAAGGTTGACGGCGAGGAATGCACCATCGTCCGCCAGAGCGACATCCTCGCAATCGTCGAGTAAATTTGATTTCACCGATTTCTTTCAGATAAAAGGAGAGATTCATTATGGCTAAACAGATCAAGCAGGGCGAGGACGCCCGCAAGGCGCTTTGCGCAGGTATCGACCAGCTGGCCAACACCGTTAAGGTCACCCTGGGCCCCAAGGGCCGCAATGTTGTGCTGAGCAAGAAGTTCGGCAGCCCGCTCATCACCAATGACGGTGTCACCATCGCCAAGGAGATCGAGCTGAAGGACGAGTTCGAGAACATGGGCGCCCAGCTCGTTCGCGAGGTCGCCACCAAGACGAACGACGCCGCCGGTGACGGTACGACCACCGCTACCGTTCTGGCACAGGCCTTCGTCAATGAGGGCATGAAGAACGTCACCGCCGGTGCAAACCCGATGGACATCAAGCGCGGTATGCAGAAGGCCGTCGCCGCTGCTGTCGACGCTGTCAAGCAGCACAGCCAGAAGGTCAACGGCAGCAAGGACATTGCCCGTGTCGGCACTGTCTCCGCAGGCGATGCCGAGATCGGTCAGCTGATCGCTGACGCAATGGAGAAGGTCACCGCTGACGGTGTTATCACCATCGAGGAGAACAAGACCACTGCCGAGACCTACACCGAGGTCGTCGAGGGCATGCAGTTTGACCGCGGCTATGTGACCCCCTACATGGTCACCGATACCGAGAAGATGGAGACCGTCTACGACGACTGCTCTGTCCTGATCACCGACAAGAAGATCAGCGTATTCCAGGATGTGGTTCCGCTGCTCGAGCAGGTCATCCAGTCCGGCCGCAAGCTGCTGATCATCGCAGAGGATGTCGAGGGCGACGCTCTGTCCAACCTCATCATCAACCGTCTGCGCGGCGGCCTGAACGTTGTCGCTGTCAAGGCACCCGGCTTTGGTGACCGCCGCAAGGAGATGCTGCAGGATATCGCCACCCTGACCGGCGGCACGGTTATCAGCAGCGACCTGGGCTATGAGCTGAAGGACGCCACCATGCAGCTGCTCGGCCAGGCCCGCCAGGTCAAGGTCACCAAGGAGAACACCACCATCGTCGGCGGTGCCGGTGACAAGCAGGCTATCGCAGACCGTGTTGCCCAGATCCGCAGCCAGATCGCCGCTGCGACCTCTGACTTTGACCGCGAGAAGCTGCAGGAGCGCCTGGCCAAGATGGCCGGCGGCGTTGCCGTCATCAAGGTCGGTGCCGCTACCGAGGTCGAGATGAAGGACAAGAAGCTGCGCATCGAGGATGCCCTGAACGCGACCAAGGCCGCTGTTGAGGAAGGCATCGTCGCTGGCGGCGGCACGGCCACCATCAACGCCATTCCCGCTGTCGACAAGCTGGTCGGCGAGCTGGAGGGCGACGAGCGCACCGGTGCGAAGATCGTCCGCAAAGCGCTGGAGGCTCCTCTGCGCCAGATCGCTGCCAACGCTGGCCTCGAGGGCAGCGTCGTTATCGACAACATCCTGAAGGCCAACAAGCCCAACTACGGCTTTGATGCCCAGAAGGAGGAGTACGTCGAGGATATGATCGAGGCCGGTATCGTCGACCCGACCAAGGTCACCCGTTCCGCTCTGGAGAACGCCGCCAGCGTCGCCGCGATGGTCCTGACCACCGAGAGCCTTGTCGCTGACCTGCCGGAACCCCCGGCTCCGGCTGCTCCGGCCCCTGACATGGGCGGCATGTACTAATTGGGTACACCCCACAAGCAACCATAAGGTCGAAGTCTCCGCAAAAAGAGGCTTCGGCCTTTTTGTATAAACCGGCAAAGTGTGCTATAATAGGCAGAAATAACGCAGCGGGGGAGCCGCCATGAAAAAATACGCAAAATATCCGGCACTGGCCGTTACGCTGGCGATTATGGCGGTGATCTTTGTCTTGTCCTCGCAGCCGGCGGAGCTGTCCACCAAGGTCAGCCGCGCCGTTACCGAGACCGTGCAGGCCGGCAGGATAAAAGCCATCACGCCGCTGTGGTTCAGCACCACAAACCTGAACGCCAACGTCCGCAAGTGGGCGCACGTCTATATCTACTGTGCCCTCGGCGTCAGCATGGCCGTGACCGTGCAGCTGTGGCTGCACCGCGTTACGCTGCGGCAAAAGGCACTGCTGGCATCGGCGCTGTGTATGCTGTTTGCGGCCGGTGATGAGCTCCACCAGTATTTTGTGCCGGGCCGTGCCGCGCAGTTGAGCGACGTTGCGATTGACGCCATGGGTTTTCTGCCCTGCGTGGCGGCGGTGTATCTGGTGCTTTGGGCTGTCAGGAGGCTGCGCAATTAACAGGACTCAACCCGAATTTATATGGGTAATAGAGGTATTTTAGGTTGACCCGCCGCCCATACTTCCACCGGGGGGATGTGCTTTGTCTCTGCGTCGGTTGTATGGGCTTTGCGCTGTGCTGGTGCTGTTGGCGGGCGTCGTGCTCTGCCGCACCTACTGGGTGGGACAGCAGACGGCCTATGCCGCCAGTGCGGGCGGGCAGAGCGTCCAAACGCTGGCCCTGCCGCGCGCCCGGGGCGATTTCTATGACCGCACGGGCCGCAGGCTGACCGGCCTTTCCCCGCGGTATTACGCACTCTGCCTGCCCGGAGACGCCGGGTACACGGCGCTGTTTCCGTATGTCCCGTATGCGGAGCAGGGTCTTTTGTATGAGCGCCGCAACCTTGCAAGCCCCTTTTTGATACAGGTGGACCGCGACCTGACCGCGCAGGGCATCACGACCTGCACCGTGCCGCAGCATTTCGGCGGCAGCACCGCCGCGCACCTGCTGGGCTATCTGGACAGCGAGGGCCGTGGCGTGTCCGGCCTGGAAAAAGCCTACGACGACCTGTTGACCGCCTCCGGAGACGCGCGCACTGTGACCTGCTTTATGACCGCGCAGGGACGCCTGCTGACGGACACAAGCCCGCTTGTGGCGGTGGAAACACCCGGCACGGGGCAGGGCGTGCGGCTGACACTGGACGCCGACCTGCAGCGCGCCTGTGAGGGGCTGGCCACGCTGTATCTGCCGCGCGGCTGCATCGTCGTGATGGACACGGCCACCGGCGAGGTGCTTGCCTCGGTCAGTATGCCGTCGTTTGACCCGCAGAATATCGCCGCCAGCATTGCCGCCAACGATACCTCACTGCTCAACCGGCCTCTCCGCGCATTCAGTGCCGGGTCGGTGTTCAAGGTCGTGCTGGCTGCAGCCGCCTACGAGAGCGGCCTTGACTGGTACACCCACGACTGCACGGGTGAGGTCGAGGTTGCTGGGCAGACCTACCGCTGTGCACTGGGCCGCGCCCACGGCGTGGTCAACCTGCGCGGCGCGCTGGAACAAAGTTGCAACACCTATTTCATCGAGCTGGGCCGCCTGCTGGGGGCACAGCGCATCCGCAAAATGGCAGAGACACTCGGCTTCGGCACGGCCACGCAGCTTGCGCCCGGCCTGCAAGGCGCATCGGGCACACTGCCCGATGCCGCCGCGCTTGAAAACCCAGGCGAGCTGGCGACGTTCAGCTTTGGTCAGGGGGCGCTGACCGTAACGCCGCTGCAAATTACAGCCATGATGAACACCGTCGCAAACGGCGGCGTGTACAGGACACCGGCCTTTGTACAGGGAATTGTTGACGCTGACGGCACGCTGACCGGGCAGACCCGGGCGGCTGACACCCGCACGGTCTTTGATGCGGCCACGGCACGGGTACTGCGCAGCATGCTGGCCTCCGTCGTGTCGGAGGGTATCGGCAGCGAGGCACAGCCCAAAACCGGCACGGCAGGCGGCAAGACCGGCACAGCGCAGACCGGCCAGTACGACGAGAACGGCGAGGAGCTGCTCAACTACTGGTTCAGCGGCTTTTACCCGGCGGATGACCCGCGGTATACCATTACCGTTTTGCAGGACGGCATTTTAAAGCCCGAAACCTCCAGTGCCGCGATATTTGCAAAGGTTACCGAAATTCTGGCTGTGTGGGAGAACTCCTAAGCCTTCCCCCTCGGGGGAAGGTGGCCCCGCAGGGCCGGATGAGGGCAGACCTTGCCGCCGCAGCACTTTACCGGGCAGCAACGGCATATCCGCCCCTCATCAGTCAGTGGTCGGGGCCACTGACAGCTTCCCCCGAGGGGGAAGCCAATCTCTCCGTCAACCAATTTCCTCCAAGGTATTGCACTTTTGCGGCAAAAAAGCTACAATAATTAGTATCTGTAGACCGCAAGTAACCGATGCTGAAAGGGACAAACCGATGCAGCATATTTTTATCATAAACCCAACGGCGGGCAAGGTGGACGCCAGCGTGGCGCTCATCCCGCAGATCCACGCCGCTGCCAGCCGCGCAGGGCTTCATCCTACCATTGAGGTGACCCGCCGCGCCGGGCAGGCCCGCGACCTGGCCGCCCAATACGCCGCCGGCGGGGAAGAAGTATACCTCTACGCCTGCGGCGGCGACGGCACGCTGAACGAAATATTGCAGGGTACCATCGGCCGCCCGAACGCCGCCATTGGCTGCGTGCCCTGCGGCAGCGGCAATGACTATGTGCGCAACTTCGGCACGCAGGCGCAGTTCCTGGACCTTGACGCACAGCTGGCCGCACAACCGTTCGCAGCGGACGTCATCCGCACGCCCCAGGGCTGCGGCATCGACATCTATGCCGCGGGCATCGACGCCCAGGTCGCCAACGGCATCCCCAAATGGCGGCGCGTGCCCTTCTGCGGCGGCACAACGGCCTACACGCTGTCGATTCTCGAGGCCGTGTGCAGTACCTTCAGGCACCGTCTGCGCATCACCGCCGATGACCGCCAATTGGAGGACACCTTCATGATGCTGGCGGTCTGTAACGGCCAGCAGTACGGCGGCGGCTACTGCGCCGCGCCCCACGCCAGCATGACCGATGGTCTGCTGGATGTGGTGCTGCTGCGGCCCGTGCCGCGTTTAAAGCTGCCGGGGCTGCTGGGCAGCTACAAAAAAGGGGAGCACCTTTCGGGGGATGACACCGTCACTGAAAAATTTGCCCCGTACATGACGTTTTTCCGTACAGGCAGCATTGACATAGAGGTGCTGGACGGCAACCCGCTCATCACAACGCTGGACGGCGAGTGCTCGCCCCAGCTGCGGATGCACGCGGAGATCGCGCACAGTGCGGCGCGTATCCTGCTGCCGCCGGAGCTTGCCGCAAACGCAAACAAGACGCCTGTTCTGCAGGCTATGGGAGAGTAAGAATGTCTGAAAAAGTAAAGATCAAGATCGCCCGCAATGTGGTGCATCTGCCGGCCATCGCCCTGCGCGGGCTGGTGGTTTTCCCCAACAATGTGGTCCATTTTGAGGTGGGCCGCACCAAGTCCATTGCCGCCATCGAGGCCGCCATGCACGCCAACAGCAGCGTCTTTCTCGTCGCCCAGCGCGAGATGGATGAGGAAGAACCGGCCCTTCACGACCTGTATGCCTACGGTGTCATTGCCGAAATCAAGCAGGTGCTGCGCGTCTCCGACGACCTCGTGAAGGTCCTCGTTGAGGGCAAGACCCGTGCCCGTCTGCTGGAGCTCGACGTCGGCGAAAAGTATCTGCAGGCCACGGTGCGCCCCGTGGCGGTGCGCGGCATCCCTGCCGACAAGCGCAACCAGGTCGAGGCTCTCGTCCGCAGCCTGAAGGACTGCTTTGAGGAGTACCTGTCCTACAGCCCGCAAATTTCCAAGGATGTCGTCTATAACATCGTTTCCTCCGATTCGCCGCTGTATTTGAGCGAGTACATGCCCGCCAACCTCTTGTTCAAGTATGAGGATAAGCAGGTTATCCTGAACGAATCGACCCTGCTGGGCCGCCTCGAAAAGCTGCTGACCCTGCTGCGGCAGGAATGCCAGATCATGGACATCGAGCGCGACCTGGACGACAAGGTCAACGCCCGCATGGACAAGGGCCAGCGCGAATACTACCTGCGTGAGCAGATGAATGTCATCAGCGAGGAGCTCGGCGACGCCGAGGACACCCGCGCCGAGGCCGATACATACCGCGGGAAAGTCAAGGCACTGAACCTTGATGAAGAATCCACCGAAAAGCTGCTGAAAGAGTGTGACCGTCTGGCCCGTATGCAGGGCAGCAGCGCCGAGAGCGGCGTTATCCGCAGCTATCTGGATGCCTGCCTGGCCCTGCCGTGGCACACCGCCACCGAGGACGACCTTGACCAGGCCCACGCCCGCAAGGTGCTGGACCGTGAGCACTACGGCCTGCAGAAGGTCAAGGAACGTATTCTCGAGCTGCTGGCTGTGCGCAAGCTGAACCAGGACGTCAAGGGGCAGATCATCTGCCTTGTCGGCCCTCCGGGCGTCGGCAAAACGAGCATTGCGCACTCCATTGCCGAGTGCATGGACCGCAAATTTGCCCGCATGAGCCTGGGCGGCGTCCACGATGAAGCCGAGATCCGCGGCCACCGCCGCACCTACATCGGCGCGATGCCGGGCCGCATCATCAGCGCCATCACGACGGCCAAGTCCACGAACCCGGTCATCCTGCTCGACGAGATCGACAAGCTGGCGGGCGACTACAAGGGAGACCCGTCCAGCGCACTGCTCGAGGTGCTGGACCCCGAGCAGAACCGCACCTTTAAGGATAACTACCTCGATATTCCGTTTGATTTGAGCAAGGTGCTCTTTATCACGACGGCGAACGATGCCTCCACGATCCCCGGCCCGCTCTATGACCGCATGGATGTCATCGAGCTGCCCAGCTACACCCGCACCGAAAAATTCAACATCGCCAAGCGCCATCTGCTGCCCAAGCAGCTGAAAAACAACGGCCTGGAGGGGCGCGTGACCCTGACGGGCAGCGCACTGTATGCCATCATCGACGGCTACACCCGCGAGGCCGGCGTGCGCAATCTGGAACGCACCATCACGTCGGTGCTGCGCAAATGTGCGCAGAAGATCGCGGCAGGGGAGGCCGAGAAGATCAGCGTTTCCGCAGCAATGGTCAAGGAACTGCTCGGCCCCGAGAAGGTCAAGCCGACGTTTATCTCCCGCAAGGACGCCGTGGGCATTGCCAACGGTCTGGCGTGGACGAGTGTCGGCGGCGAGATGCTGCCTGTTGAGGTCGCCGTCATCCCGAACGGCACCGGCAAAATCGAGATCACCGGCAGCCTCGGTGATGTCATGAAGGAGAGCGCCCAGCTCGCCGTGACCTACGCCAAGGTCCACGCCGAAGAATACGGCATCACGCCCGACAAGTTCAAGAACACCGACCTGCACATCCATGCCCCCGAGGGCGCTGTGCCGAAGGACGGCCCCTCCGCGGGTGTCACACTGACGACGGCGCTGATTTCGGCGCTGTCCGGTATCCCGGTCAACCACGACCTGGCCATGACCGGAGAGATCACGCTGCACGGCAACGTGCTGCCCATCGGCGGTCTGAAGGAAAAGAGTATGGCGGCCTTCCGCGAGGGCATCTCGACGGTGCTCATCCCCAGGGACAACGCCAGCGACTTGTATGAGGTGGACGCCGAGGTCAAGGAGAAGGTGCGCTTCATCCCCGTGGGCACTCTGTCCGAGGTGCTGAAGCACGCCCTTGTGCGCCCGGGCCGCACCCCCGCCCGCGCTGTCCGTGGTATGCCGCAGGCAACCTCTCTCATCGCCAGCGACAAGCCCGCCGCGGGACATAAGGAGCCCGCCGCGGTGATGTAATTCGCTTTGAACGCCGCTCTGTAGGGATGGAGGCCCACACCCGCCCGCAGGCCGATGACAAGCATCGACCCCTATACAGCCACATCCGTAGGGGCGGATTCCATATCCGCCACGGAGCAGAACGGCAGCCGCCAAGTCCGCAGGTCGATGACAAGCATTGACCCCTACAGCAACCCCCGTATGGGCGGATTCCATATCCGCCCGCACTACGCCGTGCCGCGCATGCAGGGGGCGGCGTCCTCGACGCCCCGCAATACACAGCACACCCACAACATAAAGGAACACCCATGAACTACAACAACAGCGAATTCCTCGCGTCCTACGGTCTGTCCCGCCAGCTGCCGGACAGTGACCGCCCTGAAATCGTATTTTCGGGCCGCTCCAACGTCGGCAAGTCGAGCCTCATCAATAAGCTCTGCAACCGCAAGAAGCTGGCCCGCGTCAGCGCCACGCCGGGCAAAACGGCAACCATCAACTTCTACCGTGTTGATACAGCCTACTTTGTCGACCTGCCCGGCTACGGCTATGCCAAGGTCTC
>OIQX01000325.1_pt1 | contig 12923 bp, 13 predicted proteins | sample 1586141 | NCBI WGS metagenome assembly OIQX01 (sample SAMN02675049, study PRJEB24791) | human gut metagenome, SKBSTL061 | isolation source: stool | host: Homo sapiens | place: USA
CTCCCTCTCGAAATTCAACAATGCCTCCGCACGCTCCCTCTCGTATCCCTCTTTCGTCAAGGCGATGCGCTGATCCTCTATCTTTTGACGGGCTTTTAGTTCCAGCTCGGCAAGGTTATTAACAATTTTAGCGGGCTGTTTCGGTTCCTTGTTGTTTTTATTCGGATCCACGAAACCGCCGATACCGGCCTCTTTACCCAACTTGGCATATTCCTCCTGCAGCTGCTTTGCCTCATCCAAATAAGCGTCCCGTTGCTCCTCAGCCGCTTTTATCGCCGCATCTTTGGCCTCCTTGTTATGCTTTTCAATCAACGCCTGAGCATCTACCTGACCATAGGATTCACCTTGAGCTATATAAAGCCCCATTTTAGAGAACCAGCCCATAGAACCCTCTACATCGGATTCAGGGGTAGCTTTTACCTCGTTCACCTTTTCATCCGCTTCCACAGCCTTGTTCACGAGGCTTTGGGCTTTCGCCTGCAGGAAAAGCATTTGGATATAGTCATCACTCTTTTGGATCAGGACATCATACCACTCGGCAACAGTATTGAAATACCCGAAGCTCTCGCCGTATTTTCGGTTCAGCTCCTCAACTTTGGCCTTTTCCTGCTCCTTGCTGCCTGTAAAGTCTTTCAGGCTTTTCGTGGTATTTTCTATCTCAAAACGGGTTTTAATCATTTGCGCACGCCCATCACTCTCGATTTTAACCCGTTCTTTGGCTTTTTCCGCCGCCTGTTCTTGTGCATCGCTGTATTTATCCCAAAGGACAACAAGTCCCGTTATAACGGCGGAAAGCCCCAATGTCAGCGTGGCCATCAATGCGGTAGCCGCCGCATTGGAGATTCCCAATGACACGGCCAGCTTTGTATTGGCCGCCGTCAGCAGCTTTTTCATTTTAACCACGGTTACAAGACGGAAAGCGGAGTCCTTATTCAGCGTGTTCATCACCTGCTGCAAACCCATAGTAATGGCCATGACGCTCTGCACACGGGTTTGTATTTTTATCAGATCCTCGTTCTCCGAGGCAAATGCACCCATCAAACCGGTTGCCATAGTGAAAGCACCTGACAAACCGTTCGCCCCGCTTATGACTCCCTGCAGACCGGCATTATCGTTCGCCAAAATATTCGTTTGGGTTCTCAGGTCACCAATGGTATCGGATAACGTGGCAGCTTTTGCCGCCATATCCTGATATTCCTTTGTATTCTGTTTGCCCTCCAAACGCAGGCGTGCCATCGTGTCCTGCATTTCACGGAGCTGCATGGAAAGGCGTTTGGAAGATGCGGCGGTCTTATCATGTTCCGCCTCAAGGGAAACAAGGATGTTTTTATCCTCCTGCAGGGCTTTCGTGCAGGCATCAATTTCCGCACGCATTTCCATTTGGGCTTTACCGGGCGCAAGGTTATCATATTGCTTTTTCAAATCTTTAAGACAGGACTCAACATACTTGATCTGCTCCTTTTGCTCGGCAATACGATCCGTGATGCTCTTGGATACCTGTTCCGCCCTATCGCCAAGCGATCCGGTGGATTTTGTGGCTTTATCCACGCCATCCGAGAGCTTATCTCGCATTATGAATTCTATCTCAACGGGTTTCATTGTTCTTGCAATCGTGATTGAAAAAATCCGGCAAGGCTTTTTGGGGAACCCTTTCCACCTTTGCCAGCAGTTTGTTTATCTTCTTTTTTATTCTCGTAATGTGGCGCATCGGCAAGCATCATCCGGAGCGTTTGGTAATTGACACCCCAAAGGATGTATTTCACACTCCAACCTGTGGCTGCAGCAATTTGCCACACGATACCAAAGGGGCTATGGGAACCGACATATCTCGTTCTTAACTCCCCTTTCTTTTTTGGCTCTCTCTCGGTTTCATTGGATTGGATATCTGAACCGATTCGATAATACGCATAAAAGACTTTGTACCCAGCAGGGTGATAAAACGCTGGTTAGCCCCCTGCAGGTATTTGTCAGGAACGAACCATCTCAGCAGCCATGCAACAATGCCGGAAAACAATAGTCCGGAGATCGCTCCACGGCAGATTGTCAGGGCTACCATCTTGGAAACACGTTTGCCATGAATGGCAAGGAACGCCATCTCCTCATGCTTGTTGAACTGCTCCATCTCCTCGTATGTGATACCCAACTGCAGGTATAGCCTTGCGATCCGGATCTGACTCCCCAAGCAGGGACGTTTCATGGTTACCCTGATCGATACCGGTTTCTTTCTGAATGGCATCTTAAACTGCAAAAAAGGCAGGGAAACCCCCACGTCAAGCAGAGCCTCCGCTGCCTCTATTTCCACGTTCTTTTTCATGGGTTACGCATTTCCAGCCGCCTGACTCAACGTGAGGGTAGCCTTTTGGGTATTATCAGCCGCAAGGATAAACTCTACCGATCCGTTTCTCGCAGCACCGGTATTGGCATCCGCCGTGATGGTGATCCTGCCGTTCACAACCTCAAGATTGAAACCGGTGGGAACCTTTCCCACGGAAAACGCTCCGGAGGCTTCAATATCCACCGTTTTACTTTCTCCACCTTTGACGAATGACAAAGAGGTGGGCGTTACGGAGATAAACGGAACCGTATCATCAAAGCTGAAAGGAGAGCCGCCATCCAGCGGGTTCAACATTTCCATTTCACACTCGATACCCAGCGGATCATCACCGCCAATCTTACCACGTACAACACCGTCCAGCGTCATACGCTTGACCTCGATAGTCTGGCCGGTTCCGCAAAGGATTTTCAATGCGCCCTCTAACGAAACGGATTCCGAGGGAGCCTCCCATTTTGTACCGTTCACCGTTCCGCCCATCACGTCCTTACAGTTCTGAGGTACAAGTTCGATCAGAGTAAACTTTAACAGGTTGGTGGCATCCTTTTTCTTGATTTTCTTTACCGGGGCATTACGTACCTGTGCGGCAAAGAGCTTGATGTATTCAGCGGCATCACCGCCCCAATCGATACCGTCATCAGAAACATTGCCGATCTTTTTACCATTGAAATAAATGGCATCAAGGAGCATCATGTATCCGTCATTCACATATACTTTTGACATCGTTCTCTATTTTAAAAAGGTTAATATTCTATTCTTTAGTTTCTTTAGTGGAGAGGTAAGCAACAAACCGCCCACAAATCCGACTAAAAGCCATTTATACCATGTAGCAGGAGGTTTTTCCTTAATGCTTTGGGCGGCATCACTCTCCACCTTATAGGTTTTATCACTCCGGCTGTTCGTCTGTTCCATCCGGGAAATAACCCGCTTTAAACTATCTACCTCGTTGCGCTGTCGAAACACCTCACGCTCGTAAAAAAGGCATTGCCGGGCGATAGAGTCACATTTGCCGGTAACCGTGATGTTATCGCCATGCCTTTGCACGCTTACCGATGCCTGACCGTCTTTGGCCGTGTAGCCAGCACCGTCCGGCAAGTTAAGGAGGTTCTGTATCGGAACATCCACTTTCGCCTCCGACTCCGGGATCCCCTCCTGTGTCAGGGCGGTTATCGTCTGTCCCTGCAGTAGTTCCCCCGTCCTCTGAGCCGTCACGTCTGACTGCTCTCCGGTTGCTCCGGTGGTGGTTCCGCTTTTCGTCTGTTCCGTCAGCGTGTGCGATTGCTGGCTCTTGGTTAATTTCGCCGTGGCACACCCCGTCAGGATGAACACGACTATGATTAGCACGAGGGTTGCCCCTCGGATTAGGTTTCTCATCATTTCCTGTTTGTTTATTGATTACTTTTCTCAATCTCTCCACCTCTTTGGTCAGGCGGGAGAGCTTTTGGATCATCTCCTCCTGATTCGCTTTCAGGTCGGCATTCTCCCTGCGGAGCTGGATATTCTCATCCAATATCTTCCGGTTCTCACTACTGAGCATATTGATGGACGCCTGAAGCTGGGAGAGCATATCATTGTTCTGCTTTCTACGGCCAACAAACCACGTGAAGATGCTACCGATAAAACCACCCGGCAGGGCGAACATTAAAAAATCCATCAGACCGTCCATCTCTTTGCTTTGTTATTGATTAATGCCTATGTTCCTGAGCCATGCTTGAACGTCAAATGACGGACACGCTTTGGCCGCAATCTCGTTATGACCGATGATTCTCACCCGTGGGAAACGGCGGTGGAAGTCTTTCACGTAGTCCTCCAACGCTTTCAGCTGGCCGGGAGTACGGGTATCTTTGGGAGTCTTACCATCAGCGGCCACGCCGCCAACGTACACAATGTGCCGGGAAATGGTATTGTACCCTTTTGCTCCATTGGTAACCTCCCACGGATCCACCCGTGCGTCCTCGTTGTTCTCGACCAATCGCTCCACCGTTCCGTCAAGGTGAAACATATCGGTATATCCTACCTGTTTCCAGCCACGGCCACCCTTGCTTACCGGGTTCGTGTGCCATGCTCTGATATCGTTACTCGTTACCTTACGGCCTTGAGGCGTGGCGGTACAGTGGATTACCAAATATTTCAATTCTGCCATAACCTTATCCTGCCACAGGGGTTCCCTGTACTAAAGCGACTACACCCTTTTTATCCTCCCGCATGATACGGCCACCGGCACGTACAAGGAATGAATAAATATCACCGTAATAGGTTGCGTCACCCTCGTTTTCGAACGCTTTCACCTCACCCAGCGCACGGCAGACGCTTTGCTCGTGCCATGCAAGCCCGGCGGCGAGGTCGGTGGCTGCACCGGCGGCACTCCACGCTTTGGGAGCTTTGTCCGCAGTATAAAGGGCAACCCTGCTGCGCATCATGATATTAAAACTGAACAGCTTTCCGAGGATACCGTTCTGCGCATCGGCGGAAGCGAGGAACGCCGTGTTCTCGTTCTCCGTCAGACTATTCAGCAGCTGGGAGTACATCTGTGCATCCAGCAGCAAATAACGCCCCTCCTGCGGGATATCATCATTATTGAACTTGGTCATCAAGCCCAAGATATCCGCCTTACAGATACTTTTACGTTTGCCGGTAGCCTTATCCGTGTAGGCATCGATCTCCGCACCGGTGGTTTCAACGCACTGTGCGGCGGCAGGACTCCAGTTGAAAATGAAATCAAGTGCCACGTCATCCTGCAGTTTGAGCTTGTCATTACGCAGGACGGATTCCCGTTTATCATAGCTGAGTTCCACCGTGTCGGCGTTAGGAATAAGTACCGGATCCGTGGTGTATTCATCCAACGGAAACGTCACATCGATATCCGTTCTTTTAGTTACCTTAGCGGGGAGTTCGGTTCGGTTCTTCTTGGTTCCGGATGCTGCACCGGCATTCGGAATGTGAACAATTTTTCCGTTGTTCACGTACTCATCGGCGTTGAACGCCTTGCTCAGGAAGCTATTGGAGGCAAACAAACCCTCCACGATAGCCGCCATCCAAATTTCTTTCTGAATTGCCATTTCTATTCTTGTTTTAACGGTTAATAATTACAGGTTCGGTTCGATGCCGAAACGCTCCTTAAACTTGGACTTATACAAGTCCGGGGCGGCATCTTTCAGCTCAAGGAGCTTACCGGCCTTATCCAGTTCGTCCCATGACTTGTCTTTCCAATCACCGAGAGTCACACCGGCTCCTCTATCCGTACCTATCTGACCGGCCACGTTTGCACGGCACGGGATTGCGGCCAGCATAGCCTTTGTTCCCTCGAAATCCTTATCGAAAAGGTTCAGCAGGTTCGCACGGCCTTTCGCATCATAGCGTCCGTCTTTGATGGCCGCATCGGTCAGGGAAATCGCCTCCTGCTTTTGGGATTCCCTTTTGGCCTCGTTCATTTTATCCATTGCGGCGGCCAGCGTCTTGTTCTCTTTTTCCAAGCGGTCAGCATTGGCAATGATTCCCTGAATGGCGGTTACGATCTCCGCCTCGCTTGCAGAGTCCTGCAGCTTCAATACTCCTGTAAGTACGCTCATTTTAATTTGTTTTTTTGGGTTATTACTGTGATCCATCAACCGGACAAGGTTACCCTTATCATTCAAGTCGATAATCTGTTTGCTCTCTCTGTCATAGAATACCAGCGCATTGTGATTGGCTCCGATTGTAACGACACTGCCCTCCCGAACCGTCCATCTCGTAACGGTAGGAAGCGTTTGGCCGGGGAGCATCAAATCGTAGGCATCGCTTTTCTCCTCCGGAGGCCATGCACCGATAGAGGCCATGCGGATAAAGTCGTTTTCAACCTTACGCTTTACCTCTGCGGCACGGGCATCTCCCTCATCGAACACGGCATCGGCTAAAATCTTACCTCCCTCAACACGTATATTTTCCCACCGGCCAATCGGCAGGGAGTAATCATCGTGATTCAGAAGCATCACGGGATTCTTTTTAAACTCCTCCAAATTGGCTCCGCTGGTGAGCATCCTAAAACCGTAGGTGTTCACCGACTCATCATGTAATACAAAGGTTAATTTGCCCATTTCGCTCGTTTGATTTTGTGACAAAATTCAGGGTAAAAAACGGGCTGTACAAATCGGCCTGTAAGCGTTTCCTCCTAAACTGCAACCATTTCAGTTTAAACGTAAGCCGCTACAAACCGATTATTTTCACTCACCGCAAGGCTTTACCTTTGGGCTATAAAATGATATAGCTATGGCGGAAGAATTGAAAGCAAATCAACGGAAAGAATGGGCGAAATTGATGTATCTCAAAGAGAACATCACCCAGCAGGAAATTGCCGACCGGGTGGGTGTTTCCCGTGTCACGGTGAACAAATGGGTTAAGGAATGGGAGGGTTTAAAGCTCAACCTCCTGCAGACACGGGAGGAACGGATCAGCTCCACGCTCACGCAGCTGGATGAACTCGACCGCTCCATCGCAGGCAAAGAGGAGGGGAAACGGTATCCCTCAGCGGCGGAGGCCGATATACGGCGCAAACTGACGGCTGACCTTGAGGCGTTGGAGCAGGATGCCTCCATCAGGGACATATACAATGTTTCCCGTGGGCTGCTCGATTGGCTCCGACAGCAGGATCTCGAAAGGGCAAAGGAGCTGAGTGATTATTTCGATGCGTACATAAAGGAGAAAATGAAATGGGTAAAATAGATGATATTCAGGCATACAAGGAGTGGACTGAATACCACCGTTCACTCAAAAGGGACAAAGCCGCCGACAACCTCTCGCCGGTGGAACGAAAAAAGAAGCTGGAAAAGCTGGAGGCGAACGTCATCGAGTGGATCCTGTTCTTTTTCTCGGAATTCGCAAAGTACCCCTTTACCAAATTCCATAAAAAGGCCATCAAACGCATCACCACGAATATGGAATGGTACGAGGTTCTATCGTGGTCACGTGAGCTGGCAAAATCCACCATCGTGTTCATGTGCATGATGTACCTCGTGCTGACCGGAAAGAAAAAGAACGTGCTACTCATCTCAAACAGTCACGAGAACGCCGTCCGGCTTTTGGAACCTTATAAAAAAGCCTTTGAGAGCAATTCCATGCTAAAGGCATATTATGGTGATTTGAGGGAGTTCGGGAGCTGGACGGCGGACGAATTCACGCTCACTACCGGGGCAACGTTCCGGGCTATCGGTGCGCTGGAGTCACCCCGTGGTACGAGAAAGGACGCTGTACGTCCGGACACGGCTCTCGTGGATGACTTCGATACGGATGCAGACTGCAGGAACCCGGATATCCTGAAAAAGAAATGGGAATGGTTCGAGGAGGCTCTGTTTCCAACCCGATCCATCAGCGAGGATTTGCTGGTGATATTCTGCGGAAACCTGATCGCTCTTGACTGCTGCGTGAAACGTGCCGGTGATAAAGCTGACCATTGGGATATCGTGAACATCCGGGACAAGGATGGCAAATCCAGCTGGCCGGAAAAGAACACGGAGGAACGCATTAACCGCATTCAGTCCAAAATCAGCACAAAGGCGTTCCAGCAAGAATACATGAACAACCCGCTCTCCGAGGGTGACACGTTCAAAGAAATGGTATGGGGCAAATGCCCGCCGCTCTCAAAGCTGCAGTTTGCCGTTGTTTACGGGGATCCGGCTCCGTCCAACTCAAAGAACAAGGCCACCTCTTTCAAAGCCTGTTTCCTTATCGGGTATTATGACGGTAAATTCTACGTTTACACCGGTTATCTTGACCATGTGGTAAACGAAGAGTACGTGAACTGGTATTATTATCTTCGGGATTACGTGGGGCAAAAAACGCAGGTATATAATTACATCGAAAATAACAAGCTGCAGGATCCTTTCTATGAACAGGTGTTCGTTCCGCTATTTAGCGAGAAAGGAAAACAACTCGGATTTATCGGGATCATACCGGATACCCGGAAGAAACCGGAAAAGTTTGACCGTATCGAGGGAAACCTTGAGCCGATCAACCGGCGAGGACAACTCATCCTCAACATTGACGAAAAGGATAATCCGCACATGAAAAGGCTGGAGGAGCAGTTCCTGCTCATCAACCGAGCTATGAAATCACCCGCTGACGGGGTGGACTGCATCGAGGGCGGCGTGTGGATCATCAACCAAAAGATAAGCACGCTCTCGGCTGGATCCTACACCGTGGGCGCACGTGTAACCAATAAAAAGAGATTTTAATCATGGCATTTATCACACCCAAAGAATTGGAAACGCACCTCTATAAAGAGAATATAGAGGCTATCAGCAGGGAGGATGAAACAATCCTCACGGCGGCCATTGACGCTGCCCTGCAGGAAGCATACGGCTATCTTGGTGCGTATGACCGCAAAAAGATTTTCGAGGCCACAGGGAGCCAAAGAAACGCCCTCCTGCTCATTTTTGTAAAGGACATAGCCGTGTGGCATTTCGTGAACCTATGCAATGCCGGTACTGACCTGCAGCTCCGGCAGGATAGGTACGAGCGTGCCGTGGCATGGCTCCGGCAAGTGCAGAAATCAGACATTAAGCCTAACCTCCCCATTATAGACGAGGACGGTGACGGGAAACCGGATACTGCAGGTGAATATATCTACGGGAGCAATCCCAAGCGTAATCAACATTTTTAATATATGACTATGGCGAACAAGAAAAAAAAGACGGCCACGACAAATACCGGGGCAAAATCAAAGGAGCAGCTGGTCATCCATCAGATCGTAGTCAAGGCTCCCCAGCGGAAAGTGTATGACGTGGGGAATTGGCGGACGGCTCTCTCCTCTGCAGACAATGGACGAACAAAGCAGCTGTATGACCTGCTCGATGATATCATGATTGACGGCGTTTTGAGCGATGCCGTTCAAAAGCGCATCGATGCGGTCACGAACTCGGAGCTTACTTTCCAAAATGCGGCTGGGGAGGAAGTGGAGGAGATCGCAGACCTGATGGACACCACCGCATGGGAGGATCTGCTGACTGAAATCCTGAAAAAGAAAATATACGGGCGTTCAGGCATTGAAATGACCTTTAATGACGGTTTCAACGTGGAACCGATTCCGGCAAAGCATATCAACCTGAAAAACCGCACAATCCTCCGGCAGGACACGGACGAAATAGGCATACCATACGAGGGAGATTCACAGCTGCTCATTCTCGGCAAAGACCGGGATTTCGGTTTGTTACTCAAGGCGGCTCCCTATGCCATCTACAAACGTGGAGGCTTTGGGGATTGGTCACAATGGATCGAACTTTTCGGGATGCCCCAGCGCATCGGTAAATACAACACGTATGATCCGGAGAGCCGCAAGCTGCTGGAGGAGGCTTTCGATAAAGCCGGATCCGCACCGTATGTGGTCATCCCAAAAGAGGCGGATGTGGAAACCAAAGAGGGCGGAACGGGTTCAGGATCCTCGTACAACGAATTCCGGCAGGCCAACAACGAGGAGATGCTGATCACTATCCTCGGACAAACCATGACCACCGTACAGGGAGAGAAAGGCGCACGTTCATTGGGTGAGGTTCACAAGGAGGTAGAGGAGGGAAAGAATAAATCTGACCTTCGGTACGTACAGCGTGTCCTCAACCAAAAGGTACTCCCCATGCTGGAGGCGAGAGGGTATCCCGTTGCTGGCGGAAAGTTCATTTTCCCCAAAGCGGCGGAGCAGCTCTCCGTTGCCGAGGTGGTGCAGCTCTCCGACATCATGGATATCCCGCAGAGCTACCTGCATGAAAAATATTCGATTCCCGTGCCTAAAGACGGGGAGCCGGTCGCAAAACGTGCCTCCTCTCAGGCCGCTCAGTTCGATATAGGAGAGGATTCGGAGGAGGACACAATCAGTAATGCAGACCGTAATTTCTTTATGCGCTTATGGGATTTTTTCGTGCAAGCCCCGCAGGTCGGGGCATCCATTGGAAAAGCCCCCATCAGGCTGAATGATAACGCTCCGATGTCGGAAAAGCTGGCCGCAAGGATTGCAAACGGCGAAACCGGGAAGTTCGATGCGGAGTTGTTCTCCTTTATTGCTACCGACTTTTTGAACGGTGTTCAAAGTGCGTTCAAACGTTCAATGAACCATGCGGATGTAAGATTCGCATACGGCCTGCAGGATGACGCTTTCATCACCGCCTTGGAGATGAACCTGTTTCATTTCTCCGCCGGTAAGACGCTGGCGGAAATTCAGGAGCTGAACAAGGCGTTCAGGGAGAGCGGTAATTTTCAGGAGTTCTCCAAAAAAGCGGAGCAGATATGTGGCACGTTCAATAAAACGTGGCAAAAGACGGAATACGAAACGGCGGTACTAACGGCGGAGTCCGCCAGCAATTACCACCGGCTCATGGGAAAAACGAAAATGTTCCCTTATTGGAAATATGTCACTGCCGGGGATGAAAAGGTAAGGGAGGAACACCGGAAGCTGGACGGGGTGATATTACCGGCCAATGATCCACGGTGGAAAAAGATATTCCCGCCCAATGGCTGGAAATGCCGTTGCCGGGTGGTTCCGCTCATGAAACACGAGGTAGAGGGTATAGACATCAACGCCATGCGTGCCATTGTCGATGAATACCTCGGTACGAGTGAATGGAAAATGAACGAGGCTCAGGGCTGGGATTCAAACCGGGGAGAAACGGCTGAGGTGTTTTCCAAGAACCAGCATTATATCCGCAAGTTTCCCGATAAAGCCGCCTCCTTGCTGGGTGACCTGCATTATAATGATTACGGGCTGGAGTCCTTTGGAAAGAAAGCGGCGGCAGCGACCGAAAAAGCACCGGTGTTTGCCGGGGATCCGAACCAGTGGAGGGATTCGCATCAGGTGATGGATGACTACAAAGGCCGAAAGGTGCAACTTACGGAGGAGGTGTTCAAACGCCACACCACAAAGAAATACGAGGAGGCTCGTGTTCCTCTCGTGGAGTGCATCCCGGACGTGCTTAAAAACCCGGACGAGGTATGGATAAACGACTATCAAAAGAAGTTCGACAACCTGAACTTTATCAAGTTTTACGAGGATAAGGTGATTAACGTGGTTTGCGAGGTTAAGAACGGAACGCTCTATCAGGTCACGACATGGTTCGAGATAGAACAAAACGCCAACATCAAGGTGAAAGGCCGCAGGAGCAGAAAGATAGATCCACGATGGAGATATCGCCGTGGTCTGCTTATCAAAAAGTAAAAGGAGGCTCTGAGAACCTCCTTTTATATACGGATTAACATCCCGCTCCGCCGTATAAAGCCCGGACTTTTTGATGCCCCCGTCATCCGTCAGGTGTTGGCATATTCGATTCATCCCCGGAGCGATATGCTTACGGAAGCAAATATACAAAATTATTTCAATATGAATATCAAAGAATTAAATAATTATCTGCAATCGCTCCCGGAGGAGATAATCTCCGATGCGGCAGAAATCGTGGTGGAAACGGCCACGGAATACTATAAATCAGCTTTCAAGAAGAAAGCATTTGACGGGAACCCGTGGACTCCGGCAAAAGCACCGAAAACAACCGGTTCCCTGCTGATCGACTCCGGTGCGCTGGTGAACAGTATCAGACCGGCGGTGATAACTCCCCAGCGGGTGGTTATCTCTGCAGGGAATGAAAAGGTAGATTACGCTCAGGTACACAACGAGGGATTCAAAGGTATAGTACCCGTACCGGCACACACCCGGAAAACAAAACGGAAAGATGTACCGGTCAAGGCGCACACCCGGAAAACTAACATCCCGAAACGTGAATTCATGGGAGATTCCGAAGAATTGAACGAGCAGATACACGCACGGATAGAGGGATATATTGACTCACTTAACAATGAATAGCTATGAACAAAGAAATTTTTATTGCCGTTTGTGACCGGCTGAAAACAGAAGTACCCGGGCTCCGGTGGATAGATGCCGAGGAGGGACAACTTAACACGGGAGAGCGGCCTGCTGTGGCTTTCCCGTGCTGCCTGATAGATATATCTTACCCGTCCTGCGAAACCCACATGGGTGGACGGCAAAAGATAAATGCGCAAATACAACTCAGGGTGGCCTTTCAAGCCGGAGGGAGTACAAATGCGGCAGCCCCTAAACTTGTCAGGGAACACGCTCTCTCCTGCATGGACACGTTGGATAAGATACACGAGGCTTTGCAATGGTGGAACGGCGGGAACCTTTTCAACCCGATGCGCCGCCTCCGGGGTGCGCCGGAAAAAAGAGCGGACGGTCTGAAAGTGTATAACGTGATCTATGAAACCGAGTTTATGGATTAGTTCCAATCAAAGCCGGGAAACATCGCTTTGAGCTTGCGGGTGGATGCTTTGGAACGCAGGAGTTCATTGTAAAAATCATCCTGTTCCACCAGCGTGTTGCTGATGGTTCGCTCTTCGACAAAGAACTCGTTATCGGAAAGGATTCTCAGCACGTCATCGAAGCGGCGGCGTTTGATCTCAGTCCAATAGTAATAACGGGCGGTCATGATGCGGTTCCGCTTTTCGAGGCGGTCACGGCGGGAGGTGATGGCAGCATCGGAGGAGGCAACCGTGCGTGTTCTGCGGCGGTTACCGGCTTTCTCTATTTCCGGGCAGATCGGAAGAGCACACGTCTGAACTCCAGTCA
>OIQX01000330.1_pt1 | contig 12795 bp, 9 predicted proteins | sample 1586141 | NCBI WGS metagenome assembly OIQX01 (sample SAMN02675049, study PRJEB24791) | human gut metagenome, SKBSTL061 | isolation source: stool | host: Homo sapiens | place: USA
CGGCCCGACACAGCGGCAGATCACCTTCGTGTCGGTACCGCTCCTCATCAGCCTGACAGCCATCCTGCTGCTGGGCTGCTCACTGGCGTTCCTGCTGCACCGGATGATCGCCCACCCGATCTCGGCGCTGCAGAGCCGCATTGAAAAAATCAGCGGCGGCGATTTCTCTGCCGACCCGGATATTGAGTGGGACAACGAGCTGGGCGACATCGGCCGCGGCATCAACAGCATGTCGGCCGGCGTCACTGCGCTGATGGAGCACCGCCTCGAGGACGAAAAGCAGAAGCAGGACCTCGAATACCGGATGCTGCAAAACCAGATCAACCCGCACTTCATTTATAATACGCTCAACAGCATCAAGTGGATGGCGACCATCCAGCACGCCCCCGGCATTGCCGAGATGGTCATGGCGCTGTCCCGTCTGCTCAAGAGCATCTCCAAGAGCAACGAGCGCCTTGTGCCGCTGTATGAGGAGTTCGCCCTGTTGAACGACTATTTCACGATCCAGCAGTACCGCTACGGCGGCACGATCACGCTGGACGTCAGCTATATCGAGGATGAGTCGCTGAACCACAGCTGTCTGATCCCGCGGTTCACTTTGCAGCCCCTCGTTGAGAACGCGATCTTCCACGGCATTGAGCCGAAGGGCAGTGCCGGGGAGGTCACACTGCGGGTCGAGCGCGACACCGCGAACGGCGATGTGCTCATCCACCTGACGGACGACGGCGTCGGCATGACGCCGGAGCAGGCCGCAAAGGCCCTGCAGGAGCCCGGCCCCGAGGAAGCCGCCGCCAAATACCGCCATGTGGGCATGTGGAATGTCCACAAGCGGCTGCAATACAGCTTTGGCGAGGCCTACGGCCTGAGCATTGAGAGCGAGCCCGACATCGGCACAACGGTAACGGTCCGTCTGCCGGGCCCGGACAGCCAAAAATAAAGGGGGTTTTCTTGTGACCAGAGTCTTGCTTGTAGACGATGAGCCGCTGGTCCTGATCGGTATGCAGGGCATGCTGAACTGGGCCGCGCTGGGCTATGAGGTCGTCGGCACCGCCCGCAACGGTGCCGAGGCGCTCAGGGCCGTTCAGGAGAAGCAGCCGGACATCGTGGTTTCCGACATCCGTATGCCGGTCATGGACGGCTTTGCGCTTGCGGAAGCCTGCCACAAGGACGGCTCCGCCCTGCCGGCCTTCATCATGCTGACGAGCTATGAGGAGTTCGACTATGTCAAACGCAGCATGCGTCTGGGCGTTGTGGACTACCTTGTCAAGATCGATCTGACCGCCGACAGCCTGACCGCAGCGCTGGAGCACGCCCGCGCCACTGCCGAAAAAGAAAAAAAGCTGCGGATGCCATCCCCTGCCCCGGTCAGCCTCGACACCTTCCGGGACCGGTTGTTTCTGCAGCTGTACGGCGGGCTGTTCACGGATCGCGCCGTGTTTGACCGACTGTGTGCCGAGCTGGGCGTTGCCTTCAAAGCGCCGCGGCATATTGTGGCGGTGGGCAGCCTGCAAACGCCCGACCTGCCCACAAGCCAGCTTGTGACGCTGAGCACCGGCGTGACCCGCATGGCCGCCGAAACGATGCCCAAGTACCGCCCCTGCCGCGTGACCGCCATGGATCTGCGGCATTTCTCGGTGCTGCTGCCGCTGGAAGCGGACGAGGACCCCGAGGCTGTACTGGCTCCGATCCTGAAAACCGCCGGGCAGATTTTGTACAACTATTTCAGCACTGCCATTTACTGGGCGGTGGGCCGCCCGGTGAACGACATTTTAAAGATCAGCGAGAGCCAGCACGACGCCTTTGCCGCGCTGCCGCTGCTGCATGAGGGCGAGCCGGTGGCCTTCTACCATGAAAGCCCCAACACCCAGCTGGATCACCGCGCGCAGGTCGTCGGGCAGGTGCAGCAGTACATCCGCGATCATCTGTCCGAGCGGCTGACGCTGAACGATGTAGCTGCCGTCTTTAATTTCAGCCCGAACTATTTAAGCCAGCTTTTTGCACAAAACAGCGAGAGTGGTTTTGTGGAGTTTGTCACTGCCACCCGCATCACCGCTGCGAAGGAACTGATGGCCTCCACCGACCTGAAGGTCTACGAGATCAGCGACAAGGTCGGCTTTGACAGCGCTTTCTATTTCAGTAAGGTGTTCAAAAAGCTCGAGGGCGTCAGCCCCCGGGAGTACATGCAGAGAATGAAGGTATCGTATGTTGACGCAAAAGATGAAGCAACCGTTTAAGACCGCACAGCCGGTCCTGTTCCCGCCGCTGGCGGACCGCGCCGCGTGGGAGAGCCTGCCCGGCGCCGCCCGCTGGGCCGCTGCCGGGCAGGCCGCGCTGGAGCACGCCCAAACCGCGCCGGAGCTGCCGCTCTCGCTGTGGCTGCAATTCACCCGCAGCGGGGACCGCGCCAAGTGGGAGCACGCCTACTTTGCCCGCCGCCGCACGCTCTGCGCGCTGGCCATGGCCGAGGCCGTGACGAACCGCGGCACCTATCTGCCCGCGCTGGCCGACCTGGCCTGGCGCATCTGTGAGGAGAGCGCCTGGCAGCTGCCCGCCCACAACAGCTATATCCGCGACACGCCGCAGCTGCCGCTGCCCGACGTGACCCGGCCCATTGTAGACCTGTTCGCCGCCGAGACCGGCGCACTGATCGCCACCGTCTGCGGCCTGCTGGGCGAGGCGCTCGACGCCTACGCCCCCGGGCTGGCCGCGCGGCTCAGGGGCGAGGTCGAGCGCCGCGTCCTGACGCCCTACCGCACCGCGCACTTCTGGTGGATGGGCAACGGCGACGAGCCGATGTGCAACTGGACGCCCTGGTGTACCCAGAACGTACTGCTGGCCGCCGCCCAGTGCGCCCCTGCCGAGGATCTGCCCGCCTATGTGCAGCAGGCCGCCTACAGCATCGACTGCTTTTTGAAGGACTACGGTGACGACGGCTGCTGCAGCGAGGGCGCACAGTATTACCGCCACGCCGCGCTGACGATGTTCAACGCGCTGGACCTGCTGTGCAAAATGGCCCCCGGCGTCTTTGACGACGTCTGGGCCGAGCCGAAGATCAGGAACATGGCCGAGTACATCGTCAACATGCACATTGCCGGGCCGTATTACCTGAACTTTGCCGACTGCAGCCCGCTGGCCGGGGCCCGCGGTGTGCGGGAGTACCTGTTCGGCAAACGGGTGGGCAGCCTACCGCTGATGACGCTGGCCGCCCGCGACTGGGCCGCCGTGCTGGCCGCGGACCCCGACCCGGACCGTCTGCACCACCCCGACGACAGCGAGGGCATCAACCTGTTCTACCACATCCAGGCCGCAATGGCCGAGCGCGAGGTCACCGACTTTGCCGAAACCGCCGCTCCCGCCGCTCCGCACGATGTCTGGTATCCCAGCGTCGGCATTCTCGTCAGCCGCCGCGGTGCCTATGCACTGGGCGGCAAGGCCGGCAGCAACGCCGACAGCCACAACCACAACGATGTGGGCAGCGTGACGCTCTACAGGGACGGCAGACCGCTGCTGATCGACGTCGGCGTGGAGACCTACAGCAAAAAGACGTTCAGCCCCCAGCGGTATGAGATCTGGACGATGCAGTCCGGCTGGCACAACCTGCCCCAGTTCGACCCGGACGGTGCCAAATACGACCAGCAGCCCGGCGCCGCGTTTGCCGCCGCAGACGTCACTGTGACCGACGCGCTGGACGGCCTTGCGATGGACCTTGCCCCCGCCTACGGCAGTGTGCCGGGGCTGGGCCGTTACCGCCGCAGCGTACACCTGACCGATACCGGCCTGACCTTGCACGATGAGACCGACTACCCGGGCACCGTGGCCCTGACGCTGATGAGCGTCGAGAAGCCCACCGTGGACGGTGATACCGTCGCGTTCGGTGCGCTGGCCGCAGCCGCCGTGACCGGTGCGGACAAAATCGTGACCGAGGCCGTGCCCATCGCCGACCCCCGCCTGCGCCAGGCCTGGCCCGGCACGCTCTACCGCACACGCATTTACTTTACCCAACAGCTTTCCCTTGTGATAGAATAAAAGGAGACAAAATAAAATGGAACTCATCAAGCTCAAGCTCCTCGACACCGACGGCATGACGCTGCTGACGGCCCCCGCCGCCGGGCAGGTCAGCCTTGTTTACATGAACGCCTACAAGCCCGGTGACCGTGTCTCGCTGGAGATCGGCACGCCCGGCCAGTATGTGGTCATCCAGTTTGAGGACACAATGGCCCCGGCCCTCGTCTACGTCGTCAAGCGCGAGATCAACTTCCACATCCCGTTCGGTGAGCAGGCCATCACCTACAGCCCCAAGAGCTTTGCCGGTGCCTGCCACATCATCCGCGCCCGCTTTGCCACCCCGGAGGAGATCGCCGCGCGCCGCAACCTGGCCTACAACCCCTATGACGAGCACGGCGACACCGGCTTCTTCCCCCATGCCCATGCCAACGTTGAGACCCGCGGCGAGGCTGTCTTTGCGGCCCGCAACGCCATCGACGGCATTTACGAGAACGACGCCCACGGCATCTGGCCCTACCAGAGCTGGGGCATCAACCGCGACCCCAACGCCGCACTCACGCTGGACTTTGGCCGCCCGGTCAGCATCGACGAGCTGCGCCTGACCTTGCGCGCCGACTTCCCGCATGACGCCTGGTGGACCCAGGCCACCGTGGAATTTGACGACGGCAGCCGCGAGGTGCTGGAGCTGAAGAAGTCCGCCGCCCCGCAGTGCTTTGCCATCGCCCCGCGCACGGTCAAGAGCCTGAAGCTGTTTGAGCTCATCAAGGCCGAGGACCCGTCCCCCTTCCCCGCCCTGACCCAGATCGAGGCCTGGGGCGTCGAAGCGTAACATCTTTTATAACCGCACCAACAGCAAAGCCCCCGTCCGTTGCCGGACGGGGGCTTTGCTCTATAAAAATATACAAAAAACAAAAAGGGCCTCCGGCTTAAACCGGAGGTCCTTTTGGTCGGAGTGACGGGATTCGAACCCACGGCCTCTTGGTCCCGAACCAAGCGCGCTACCAACTGCGCTACACCCCGTAAAGAAAAACCGCAGCAGCTGGGCTGCTGCGGTGTGGTTGGGGATGAGAGGATCGAACTCCCACGGGCGGAGTCAGAGTCCGCTGCACTACCATTATGCGAATCCCCATCGGGTTTGTGTCTTGGGCGTCTGCCCTCAACGCTCATATATTATAGCGTGCCCGATGGGATTTGTCAACGCTTTTTTTGAAAAAACTTCAATTTTTTCTCCAAAATTTTCAGTTTTTCAGAATTCATCGCTGCTGCGTCAATCGTTTTCTGTTATCCGGTGCAGGTGGATCAGCTTAACAGCCGGCGGCACTTTTATTCCTTGGGCCAATACCGCATGTCCGACACGGTGTACACCGTAATGAAGGCCTGCGGGTCCTCGCGGTTCATGTAGCTCATCAGCTTCTGGTATTCGGCCTTGTCCACAATCGTGATGATCTCGCGGCGCTTCTGCCTATTGTACGCGCCGTAGGATTCATACACCGTCGCGCCGCTGTGCAGGTCCTCAATGATGAACCGGCGCAGTTCTTCTTCCTTCCCGGTGATGATGCAGACGCGGCGCTTGATGTTGTGGTCAAAGATAAAGTGGTCGAGCACAAGCCCGTTAAAATAGGTACCCAGCACGCTTAAAACCACGGTCTTTTTGTCGTAGACCAGCGCGGCGGAGAGCGCCACGCAGATGCCGGACAGCGACATGGCCTTGCCCAGGTCCATGTGCAGGTATTTGTTCATGATCTTGGCAACGATGTCCAGCCCGCCCGACGAGGCGTTGCGGTTGAACAGGATGCTCAGCCCCACGCTGACGACGAGGATGTAGCACAGCACGTCCAGCTCCTGGCTGTCGGTCAGGGAGCCGAGGTTCGGGAAGAGCCGCTCGAACAGGCCGATAAACGCCGGGAGCAGGATGCTGGTGTAGACCGTCTTGGCACCGAACTCCCGCCCGCAGGTCAGAAACCCGATGACGAGCAGCACGACATTCAAAATCATCGTGATGGCTGACAACGGCAGCGGCACAAAGTTTGCCAGCACGATACCCAGACCTGAGATGCTACTGACCGAGGCATGGCTGGGCACAAGGAAGAAGTAGACCGCCGCCGCAATGATGGCCACGGCTCCGGTCAGGATGGCAAGTTCCCGCACCGCCGCAGCAGTGGGCACAGCTTTTTTGTTCATCGGCAGACCCTCACGATTCCTTGATGCGCTTGCCGCGGCGCATTTTTCTAAACGTTGTCATTTTTGTTTCCTCTTTCTTAGTAATATCGTACCACAAGACGGCACAGAGCACCTGCCGCGTCTTGCAGCCGAAGCTTTTTACTCTCTTATTGTAGCACACCCCCTTTAAAAAGAAAAATAAAATTTTCACTTCAAACTGTGCCGTTTGTTCCAACACCGGCGGCGTTTTTTTCGGCGGCGGGCGGGGTTGTTATCCGGCGCACATTTCTGCCGGAGCGGGGCGGCGGGGGTTGGAATCCATGGCACAGTTTTCTACAGGCTGTATTGTTATCGGCGGCACAGTTTGCCTGGCAGCCTCTTTTATACAGGTTGTTATCCTGCACACAATTCCGGGGAGCCGGCGTTGGAATCCCCCGCACAGTTTACGGCGGGCGGGGTTGTTATCGGCAGCACAATTTCGGTGCGGTGTGCATCGCGGGGCAAAAAAATGGTTGTTATCGGGCGCACAATTCGGACTTTTTTCTGCGGGCGGCAGGTTGTTATCCACAGCACAATTTGCGCGGTGGGTAAAATTCGGCTATTGTTATCGGCAGCACATTTCGGAATTTTGTCTGCTTTCCAAACGTGTCCGGACCGGGTTGTTATCCAGCGCACATTTCCGGCAGTGGGGTTGTTATCGGGCGCACAGTTTCCAAACTGTAGAATTTTGGCGGCTGTTGTTATCGACGGCACATTTCTGAAAAATCCACCGTACAGCGTACATCCCGTGTTGTTATTCACGGCACAATTCGTTTTTTCCGGGGCAGAGCGGTTGTTATCCGGCGCACAATTCGCAAAAATCCGTTTTTTTGCGGCGCGTCCTGCCGTGGGTTGTTAGTCTGCGCACAGTTTGCCCTGCAGGGGCCGGGGTTGTTATCGACGGCACAATACAAGGATTTTTCAGCACGGGTTGTTATTCAGCGCACATTTCCCCGCGGCAGGATTTTTCCATCCGCCCTGTTGGAATGCTGCGCACATTTCTCACTTTTCCTTTTTTCGCGCCCGGGGTTGTTATACTCGACACTTTTTAAAAATCCCACAAAATTTTCTTTGCCGCCATTTTCCTGCAAAAAAACTTTTTTACTGTTGTTACGCTTCGCACATTGTTGCGTTTTACACATTTGTGTTGGAATGCTGCGCACAGCACCGTTGTAACACGGCGCACATTTGTGTTGGAATATTCGACATAGCTATACTACTTTTCTAAATATATATAAATAGGGCTAAAAATCCCAAAACAAAAGAACACGGGATTTTGTGCGGCGCGGAGAAAATGTGCTGAATGTTACAATAATTGACACAGCGCGCACAATCTGCTATGATACGTTTAACGTGTTGTAAAGATGAGGTTTTGCAAATGACACCCCAAAGTACGTTGAAAACGACCCCAAAAGCCAACCATAACAAAAAGCAGGGGTCGAAGTCTGCCAAGGCGTCGCCTTCGACCCTTGTTGCTACCTATAGCGGGCGCGGCAATCAGACGATTGTCCGCAAATCCAACGACCTGATCCAGAACGCAATGTACAGCCTTTCGCTGAGCCAGCAAAAGCTGATGCTGCACATTTTCGCGATGATCAAGCCGTCGGACACCGAGCTGCCCCGGTACGAGATGTCGATCTACGAGTTTTTGAAGCTCTGCGGCGTTGACCCGCACAACGGCTCGATGTACAAACAGGTCAAGAAAAACATTGAGGACATCGCCAACGCCAAGGTCCAGTGGATCCGCCTGGCGGGCACCCAGAAAATCACGATGTTCCGTTGGCTTTCCAGCGCGACCATCGACGAGGGCACCGGCAAGATCGTGCTGACGCTCGACCAGTCTCTCAAGCCGCACCTGATCCAGCTAAAAGAGTTCTACACAACGATGAATATCACCTATACGCTCCCGATGAAGAGCCAGTATAGTCTGAAAATTTATGAGCTGTGCAAGAGCTACCAGAACCTGTACATCACCAAAAAAGAGAAGGGCGAACCGCTGGTCTGGAACATTGAGACGCTGAAAAAGCAGGTGGACTGCAATGCGGCCAACTGGGCCCACGTGCGCCGCACCGTGCTGGACAAGGCAAAGAGCGAGATCAACGGCCACACCGACATCTATTTTGACTATGAGGTCTACGAAAAAGATCGTCAGCGCGTCATTGCGATTGCCGTCACCATTGAGCCGGTGGACAAGCAGGTCGCCGATGACAAGCTGAACGAGATCACAAAATCCATGTCCAACCGGGTCCGCAGCAAGAAGGGCAAGCTGACCCTGGCCGAGACCGGCACGCTGGACGACGACCCGAACGTGCTGACGCTCGAGTATGTCTCGGTGCCCGAGACGACGATCCCCTATTCCTACGGTGCTACGCCGGAATTGCTGCGCCAGGAGCTGGAGATCAAGGCAGAGCCAGACAAGCTGATCCGCGAGCTGACGGCGGACGAGATGGACGCCGTGCGCACGATCATCGATGCTATGGTAAAAATGGCCGGCACACCGCGCGGCAATGATAAGATGATCGACGGCGGCAACGCGACGTTCTTCCAGACGATGAACAACGTCATTGACAACTGCGGCGGTCTGCGCCGCTGGTTCGAGGGTGTCGCCACCCGCTACGCCGCCAAGGTCATCCCGGTGGCGCGCACCAAGAGCGCTCCCCTGCCCTACCTGTCCCGCGCAATTTTGGAGGACCTGGAAAATTATCGTATCTACGTCACCGGCGGTATGCCGGAGGAGGTGGAGGACGACTACGGCGCACCCGAGACGCCGGACATCGTCGAGACCACCGACTTTGTGGAGACCGACGCCGAGCCGGTCAACCAGCTGGTGCCGGAGGATGCCGCGACGAAGAAAGAGGTCACGGCGGCGCTGCTGCGCTACATTGACCGCGACGCGCTCTCGGCCCGGCTGACCACCGGCCAGATGGAGGCATTCGAGGATATTTTGCAGATGGCGGCCTATTTTTGCCGTCGCAACGTCAAAGGCAAGGACGACGGCATGATGGAGGGCAAGGCCAACATGCAGTTTTTGGACGCTTTGAACAAGGTCATTGCCCGGTATGAGAGCCTGACCCCGCTGTTTGAGGCGATGTCGGTCATGATGGACTACGACACCTACTGGAAGGACCTAATGAAGAACCCCAGAATCAAAAATCCGAAGCTCGTCTTTCAGTCTGAGGTCGAAAAGGCCCTGCTGATGCCGTCCGCCATCATCGGCGAATACACCGCCCGCAAGGCCCAGAGCGACACCGGCCACACGCTGCACCGGGAATACAACTGGACGAAGGCCTTTGACGAAGAATAAGACGAAAAAGCGGAATTTTTGAAAATGTGCCCTGAATAACAACAGCCCCGGGATTTTCCAAAGCAGAAAATCCCGGGGCTTTGCTGTCTGTATATTTATTCGTGCGTATAAATATTCACAACCGTTTAACAACCGGCGCGGTGCGGGCGGATACAGCGCGTGCCCTTATCGTTTGCGCCAGACGCTGTAGGGGGCGGCGTCCCCGATGCCCCGTGGCCGTTTGCGGCAGTGACGAGTGTCACCTGGGCAAATTTCCGCATCGCTCGATCTGCCCGCAGACGCGCCTAGCAGCCCCTCACAGCCGCCTCAATCGCGGCCTTATCCAACCCTTCCCCAATCACGATCAGCACCTCCTGACCGCTGGGAATGGGCTGTACGGTTATGGCGTCGCGGGCGGCGTTCAGTTCGACCCAGCCGCCGCCGTCGGGGATAAACCCCTTGACGCGCAGCACATGGCCGTATTTCGCGTCGTGCAGGAGCGTCTGCGCGGCCTGCCGGACCTGCGCGACACTGCGCCCGGCCTCGAGGAAATACAGCGAGGTAAACGCCTTGTGCTCGTCAAAATGCAGCTTGACGTAGCTTGTCTGCCGCCAGCCGCAGCGATCCACGCGGGCAAAATCAGCGGGTGTCAGCGCGTTCCAGTCCCGGCACAGTACATCGTCCGCGCCAAAGCGGCGGGCACAATGGCAGCCGGCCAGTGCGCGGTTCAGGTGGTCGATGACCGCTTCCGCCTCGCCGGGCGCGGCCAGCTGCGTGCGGCTCATGACGACAAGCCCGGCACTGGCGGCCTCGGAGGCCAGCAGGTAGTCGGCCTGCGGGGAAAGCTCGTTTTCCAGCTTGGCGTCCACAATGGCAATGACGCTGCCCAGCGTATACCAGCGGTCCAGCGGCTCGTCCCGCAGAATGTCGTAGAACTCGTCCACGTCAAAGATGCCGCTCGGCTCAATGACGACCCGGTCAAAGCCGCGCATTGCCATTGAGATCAGCTTGGTGCGCATCCGGCGCTGGTGGGTGTCGCAGTCACAGCCGCCACTGATCGTCTCTATGTCGCAGTGCTCCCCGATCAGGTCCTGCAGCAGCATGGCATCGACGTTCACCGCGCCGAAGTCGTTTTCCAGAATGCAGACGCTGTGCCCCTGCGCGACGAGATACTGCACGTAGCGGCGCAGGAACGTCGTCTTGCCGGAGCCGAGAAACCCAGTGATCAAATCGACCTGTACCATTTTACTCCTCCTTCGGGCAGGTCATGCCCCGCGGGCGACCAATGGCCGCCCCTACACACGCAGTACGGCAAGAATGCAATTTTTTGACGGTCTGACTTTATTCGTGAATTTCCAAAGGAAGATTGTCAGGGTCGGAAAAGAATGTCATTTTTTTGCCTGTGTAAGCATCGACTCGGATCGGCTCGGTTGGGATGCCCTTTTTATTCAATTCTCTTACGGTATCATCGACAGAGTCTACAGCAAAGGCAAGATGCCGGAGGCCGTAAGCCTCTGGATAACTGGGGCGTTTCGGGCAATTTTTAATGATAAAAAGTTCTAATTCCATCCCATCGAGTTGAAGATCGATTTTATAATCATCGCGTTCCGGTCTGTAATTTTCTCGAATGACAGAAAAGCCTAACAGATCCACATAAAAGCGCCTTGATTTCTCATAGTTGCTCCCGATAATGGCAATGTGATGAACTTTTTTCAAATTCATGGCGTATTTACCTCTCTCCTGTCTGCTGTGAAGGGTGCCAAACTTATTGCGGCTGCCTCTTGCCAATTTCCGATGGGTTGAACTAAGCCAAGTATACCGCACCAGCCAATAAAAAAATACCCCCGATATAGTGAATTTCTGCCAAAACAAAAGTCCATGGCAGACACCAGATGGACACCGCTTTCTCGGCGTAGTCCTTGCAGTCATGCGGCTGTCCTTCAATGGACACTTCACGTCGGCTGTCAGATGAATAGCGGGCGTAGATTACGGTGGTCGTGGTTGCACCTCCTTGCGTGTGTTTGGCTTGCCCTTATAGTATCGAGTCAAGCGCAACATGTCAACAATCTGCGAGCAAATTGAAATGTGAAAATTCCGAAACGCAGCAAAAAGGTGAGGGCAAGAAACGTCCCGTGGCCACAAATTTTCAATTCTTGAAAATTTTCTGCCCCTTTGGGACGGCTTCTTGTTGGGGTGTGCCTGCTCCAAACCCTGCTGAAAAGCAAAGGTGCATTATCTGCCTCGATGCTTTGCCTTTCGCTTCTGCTGTTTCAGTTCAAATTGACGCTGCTTTTCTTCTTCGCGCTGTTTGCGGCTAAGTACTTTTCGCACCAGCTTGCTTTCTTCTCGCTGCATTTGCAACGCCTGCTGTGATTTTGTACCGATTCCCATGGCGGCTACTTCCTTTCGGATTTGCCGTTGCAATCGCTTTGGGTTCACAGCTTCTTTCTTCACAACTGTCTCAACAGATGGACTGAAGTGCAGCCGACTGTAATTTTTAAGTAGATACTCCCAGACTTCGTAGTCCTTTGGTTCTGCACCAAACGTGACTTTACACACCGAGAGCTTTCCTTTCTCAATGCACTCAAACACGCCGACCCAGAATGGAGCTTCAAAAAATACAGTCAGTTTTGTAGAATCAATATCCATAACGAACCCTCCTTGAATAAATCCTTGCAGGAACGGACAACCCGGAGGGGAAGGTTACTTACCTGCACTGTATGGTGCAGACGGCTGGGCTACCTACCAGCTCTGGCATCTCTCCGAAAGAAATGCGTTGCGTTTTTATCCTGCTTTTATATAAAGCACATCCCTGTGCATTATATCTGCCTTACTTGTTTTCCAATGTGGAGTATACCATACTCTGCATAAAAAAGGCAAGTGTATGCTAAAATGTGTACGGCATCAAAACAAAAGTCCCATACCGGGACACGGTATGGGACTTTTGTTTTGATGGAGGATGGGGGACTCGAACCCTCGACCTCTGCGATGTGAACGCAGCGCTCTAACCAGCTGAGCTAATCATCCGTATGCGATTGACAAATGATAGTATACAGGATTTGCCCGGATTTGTCAAGCGCAAATTTTCAATTGTTTTGTTGTCCTCCTCCCCCCTGCCCGCAAAAAGACCCCGCCTCACGGCGCGAGAGACGCGCTGTGAGGCGGGGCTTGCAGTTGAGAGGAAAAGGGAGATTACCTGCTCAGCTCATCGGCCAGAGCGGCGAGCTGGGCCTCGCTGGCGGCATTCAGCGTGCCGCGGACCGTGACGGTGGTGGCAGCGTAGGTCAGGTTCTTGCTGCCCTCAAGCA